>Ga0255238_1000186_pt1 | contig 11395 bp, 10 predicted proteins | sample ColtaT_21_FD_183716 | JGI IMG/M metagenome (GOLD analysis project Ga0255238, IMG submission 183716) | Metatranscriptome of freshwater microbial communities from Columbia River, Oregon, United States - Colum_Miss_RepA_8d (Metagenome... | ecosystem: Environmental > Aquatic > Freshwater > River... | reverse complement strand
TCCAGATCGAGCTCTTTGTAATCGGTGCGGATGCGCCCTTCGGCATCGAGCGTCGGCGTCGTGCTGTAAAGATTGTCCCGATACAGCGACAGAATCTGCTCGATGCAGCCCTCGTGCGTGCCGCGCTGTTTCATGACCTTGAACAGCATGGCCAAGTACAGCGGCATCACCGGGATCGCCGAGCTGGCTTGGGTGACGACGGCCTTGAGCACGGCGACCCGCGCATCGCCCCCACCCACAGCGAGCTTGCGGCGGATGTCGAGGACTTTTTTGTCTAGGTCCTGCTTGGCGGCGCCGATCGTGCCGTTCCAGTAAATCGCGCGTGTCACCTGCTCGCCGACATAGGTGAACGCGGACGTCTTGGCGCCGGGCGCCAACACGCCGGCCTCGTCGAGCGCATCGATCCACATCTGCCAGTCTTCACCGCCCATGACGGCGACGGTATCGTCGATTTCCTGCTGCGTAGCCGGTTCGAGCGTCACGCTCTTGATGACGACCTTGTCCGTGTCCAGCGCGCGCTGCGTCAGTGGCTGGCCGATCGGCTTGAGCGTCGAGCTGTAAACGACACCCGTACGCGGGTGTTTGCGGCGTGGTGAGGCCAGGCTGTAAATCACCAGATCAACCTGACCGAGATCCTGGCGGATCACGTCGATCGTCTTCTGCTTGATCTCGTCCGAAAATGCATCGCCGTTGATGCTTTTGGCGTAGAGCCCCTGCGCCTCGGCAAACTGGTGGAATGCAGCCGAGTTGTACCACCCGGCGCTGCCGACGCGGTCGGCTTCACCGCCGCGCTCGAAGAACAGTCCGAGTGTCGAGGCGCCGTAGCCGAAGGCAGCCGTGATCCGCGCCGCCAATCCGTAGCCAGTGGAGGCCCCGATCACCAAAACTTTCTTCGGGCCATCGGTCCGCACGCCGTGGCTGCGGACGTAGTCGATCTGCTCGCGGACGTTGGCCTTGCAGCCTTCCGGATGCGCCGTGACACACATGAAGCCGCGGATGCGAGGTTTGATGATCATCGTAGTCGTATGGTTTGGTAGCGCTCAGCAGGAGCTTTGACGCTAGGCGCCCTGCTAAGAGGAGCGCCTAGCGTATGGCCGGCGACGCAATAAATTAGCCATCGCGCCGCGTGCGGGCGGATCAAGCCGGGAACAGGTAGATCGGATAGTTCGGATACGTGAAGGTCGGGACGGCCTTGGCACCGAAGTTCAGCAGCTTGACGCGCGCAATGATCCGCTCTTCCAGCTCGGCGTCGCCCAGCTCGCTGGACACCAGTCGACAATCGCTGACCGATCCATCCGGCGCGATCGTCAGGCTGACCACCATCTTGCCGCGTACGTCGGGCTTGTCGCGGAGCACGCGCTGGTAGATCGAGTAGAACGCAGCCTTGTTGCGATCGAACGTCAACTGGATCTCGTCCAGCGTGCGCGCCGCCACTGACTTGTCGCCGCTCTGGCCCGGCCGGGTCTTGTCCGGCCCGATGCCGATCGGGCTCTCGACCGTGGTGGTGCGACGCTGGCCCAGACCGGCACCCGCCTGCGACCGTCGCGTCTCGCCGGTTCCGGAGCCGGAGATGCCGCCCGAGCTTGCGGCTGCCGACTGTGCGATCGCGCCGCCGCCGGCCGTGCCGCCGCTGGCGCCAGTGCCGGCGCGCGCGGTGACCACGTCGCTGGACAGGGGACGTGCGGCATCGAGCCCCTGCAGCGAGTTGTCACGCAAGGCCTTGAGCTGATCGGCCATCGCCATCACGCCGGTCTGCGCCGCCTTGTCGCGTGCCGATGCCACCAACTGCTCCTTGGTCGGCTCCGGCTTGGCCACCGGCTCGGCCTTGGGCTTGGCCGGTTCCGGCTTTTTGACTTCCTGCGGCTTGGGTTCTTCAGGCTTGGGCGCGTCGTCTTCCGACGGCTTGGGCTCTTCGGTTTGATCGGCGACTTCGGCGTCCGGCAACAGGCTGACGTAGCGGCGCTCCAGCGTGTCGCCGCCCCCTCGTTCGAGGCCGGCGAAGTTCAGCAGCGGAATCACGATGGCGAGTATCAGGAACGCCAGCAGTGCAGCCCCGGCAACGCGCCGAAACCGCCGATCCGCTTCCTCGGCGAGTCCCCAGGCATCGACGCCGATGATGGCGCGGGTATCGACAGCGGCGGCGGTCATTCGCCCCCTCCCTTCTTTTCGACGACGGCCAGCGAAATACGCGCGAATCGGGTGTCCGAGCAGGTGGCCATGACCTTCTTGAGCAAGCTGTACGGGATCGACTTGTCAGCGACGATGTTGACCTCGCCCCGCGTCAGCCGGTTCTGCGTGTCGCCCTCGACCTGCATCAGCGGCGCCAGCAGCAGCGCCGACTTCAGAGCCGGCAGCAGCTTGACGTCCGCCTTCAGCGCCTGGGCCGTGGACATCACCGACCGGTTGTCGACCAGGATGTCCTCGGCGGTGACGATGATCGTCACGGTCGGACGCGGCTGCTCCTTGATCACCGACTCGGGCAGCTTGATCGAGCGCGGCGAGGGGATCACCTCGACCACCAGCGCGTTGACCAACAGGTAGAACACCAGGATGGCGAAGATGTCGATCAGCGAGACGATGTTGATCGCCACCGCGCCCTTCTTGCGGCGCACGGCCTTTTCGGTGCGGCGTTCGCGGCGACGCGAGCTCATGGCGCGGCCACCGCAGCGTCGCCGATGGAGATCAGCGGATACAGCTCACGCGGCAGGCCGAGGTTACGCGCCTCCGCCGGTGTCAGCCGCGCCGCTTCCATGACCTTGACCACGTCCTCATAGGAGACATTGGGCGAGACCAGCAGCGTGATCGCGTTTTCGTTCGGCGCGGCCTTCTTGGTTTCGACCAGCGTCTCGGACAAGGCCTGCAGGTTGTAGCCGGCCGGCGTGTTGTCGAGGCGGCGCAGCGCGCCGTTGCGATCGGCGATGACCAGCGCATCGGGCAGCAGGCTGACCGACAGCTGCAGCGCCGGCTTGTCGGGCGATGCGGTGGCGTCGTTCGACGGCAGGTTCAGCGACAGCACGTTCAAGCGCGCCGCCGAGATCGACGAGCTGACCAGCAGGAAGAACACGAGCACAGCGAAGACATCGATCATCGAGACGATGTTGAGTTCTTCGTTACCGCCGCGCTTCAGATGGCGGGCCAGGCGGCGGCTGCGGCGGGCCTTGCGCGGGGCCTCGTCGCCGGTGTCGGCGTCTTGGGTGACGACCGCCGACATTTCAGCGGGCCACGTGCTTGCGGTTGCAGACGGCGGACACCAGGCGCGAGCAGACCGACTCGAGCGTGTCGACCAGCTCGGTGGTGCGGCTCTGCAGCCAGGCGTGGATCAGCAGCGAGGGGATGGCGACCATCAAGCCGAAGGCGGTGCAGTTCATCGCCTCGGAAATGCCGGCCGACAGCAGGTCGGCCTTTTCGGCCGGGTCGGCATTGCCCAGCGCGGCGAAGGCGCCGATCAAGCCGAGCACGGTGCCGAGCAGACCCAGCAGCGTGGACATGTTGGAGAACGTGGCCAGGTAGTGCGTGCGGCGCTCGATGGCGGGCAGCACTTCCATCAAGCCTTCTTCGGTAGCGATCTCGACTTCGGAGCGACGATTGTCGATGCGGGCCTGGGCGAAGCCAGTTTGGATCAGCTTGCCGATGGCGGTATCGGAGCCGGCGGCGAGGGCTTCGGCCTGGGCCAGGTCACCGGACTTGAGCAGCGGCGCCACGCGCGCCCACAACGAACGATTCTCGGACTCGGTCTTGCGCAGAAAGATCATGCGCTCGACCGCAACGGCCACCGCCATCGCCAGCACCAGCGCGATCGGATACATAAACGCGCCGCCACCTTGAAAGAATCGGATGACGTGATTGAAAAACTCCATGGAGCTCGCTCCTCTGCGGGTCGCTGAAATAACAGGTTATCGAAACAGGAAAGTTACGGACTGCGGTACTGCAATGACGCGGAAATGCCGTATGACGTGACGCGCTTCGGTCGTGGACCAAGGCGCGAGCGTCGAAAGTTTAGTGGCCGATGGTCTGGCGTGGAATGCGTCCTGACTTAAGGCCGTGCCGGCGGTGCAGGCGGTGTTTTGGCTTTCTGTGCGGCGGTCAGGGCCTCGTAATATTCCACTTGGCGACTGAACACTTTGCGATCGAGTGCTTCGAGCTGCACCGACAGCAAGCGCGCCGGGCGGTCGATATCGACTTCCGCCGACGCATTGCGCCACGGCGTAATGTACAGGCCGATGGGGGATTCGCGTTCGCCGATGATCGTCGTGCCGCCGCTGTTGGCGCCGCCCGAGGTGGCACGAGGCGGCGCTGCGGGCGCTGTCGTGCTGGTGATGCCACCGCTGGTGTTGACCGCCGGCAGTTCGTCGGTGGGAGGCTTGGGCGCGGACTGCGCAGCGACCCAAGACGGCAGCGCGGCCGCCAACAACAACACGATGCCGCGGTACCGATTCATTTTCTGGCTCCGGTGCTGGCCGGGACCGGCGCAGTGGCGCTGGGTGCCGCAGTGGCTTCTGCGGCTTTCTGGGACGCCTGGATTTCGGCCATCCAAGCCAGCACGCGCAGGTCTTCCTTGCCGTACAGGCGCAGGTATTCCTGGTAATGCGGCAATGCGGCCGCAGGCTGCTTCAGATATTCATCGAGCAGGATGCCCAGGTTCAGATGGGCCGCCGCATAGTCGGGTTTGACCGCGAGTGCTTTTTCGTAGGCCTGCTGCGCGCGCGGATAGTTGCCCGCTTCACGGTTGGCGATACCCAGCCAGTTGAACGCCGACGCGTTCTGCGGATTCATTGTCGCCGCGCGGCTGAACGCCGATATCGCGACGTCGCGCCGATTGCTCTTGGCGTACAGAATGCCGAGATTCATCTGCGGCCCGGCGTAGTCCGGGAAGTCCTGCGCCAGCTTCAGGAACGCTGATTCGGCTTCGGCCGTCTTGCGACCTTTCATCAGTTCGAGGGCCTGCTTGAAGCGTGCCTCGGGATCGCCCTTGTCCGGAACCGGCGTCGTCGGTTCGGCATTGGCTGTGGGCGATGGCGGCGCCGGACGGTCGGGCTTGGTGGTCTTGCCGCCGCCGCAGGCGGTCAGCACCGCGACCAGCAGCAGCGTCGTCCACGTCGTGATCGGCCGCGATGCGGCCGTGCCGACGAGCTTACTTGAGCGATTCATAAAACTCCTCGCTTTTCTCGCGCTTGCCGTATTTGCCGGGCGCGAGTTGGGCCAGCGCCTTGGCGCTCTTGGCGACCCATTCATCGTAAATGCCCTGCGGAATGCGCCGCAGATTGTTCTCGTGCGCCTCGATCGCTTTTTCTTCGAACGGGAAGGCTTGCTCTTCGAGCAGCAGGTTGTACTGCTCCAGTTCGAGGTCGGACAGCTTCTTCGGACGTTCGGAATCGACCAGCGACCGGGCAAAGTCTTGATGCAGCACGCCCAGTTCGTAACTCGCGGCCGTGGTGACGTCGGCAAAACCGTAGCCGGCAGCCCGGTTGAACGCCTGGATCGCGGCTTCGACCGCCTTCTGCTTGGCCGGCAGCGAGGCCTCGATCGGCAGCGTGATCCGCAAGGTCTTCGCCTGCGCCGCCGTGATGCGGCCCACTTCCAGGCTCGACTTAGCGGCGAGCGCGCGCGTCGCATCGCTGCGCTCGGCGCCCGCCGACGCATCGGCGTTGACGATGTCGCGCAGCCAGAACAGCTGCTGTTCGACGTTACGTCCGTCGCGCGCGTAGTCGACCAGGCGCGAGCGTGCCGTCATCGCCCGATCGATCGGGCGCGGATAACTGGTCACGTAAGTCTGGTACGCCGGGCCGGCCTGTGCCGGCAGCTTGGCTTCGTCGAACAAGGTCGCCGACAGCCACGCGGCTTCCATCCGCACCGGCACCGTTTCGGTCGGGCGCTGCGCGATGCGTGCATAAGCTGCTGCTGCCGCGGCCGGTTTGTTGTCCTTCTGGTAGGACACGGCCAGCTTCTTGTCGACGTCCGGGATCAGCTTGCTCGCCGGGAAGCGCGTGCGGAAGCCTTCGAGCACGCGCGCCGCGGTCGGCCAGTCTTCCATTTCGACCAGCACGGACGCCGCGTCGTACTCGGCGTTCGGGCGAATGCTGGCGTCGGGAACGACTTCGCCCAGCCGCAGGAAGTCGTTGACGGCGCGACGTGGGTCACCCGCGTCGCGCGCGGCTTCGCCTTGCTTGTAGATCGAGGCAGCCAGCTGTTCGCTAACTTCCTTGCGGGTCGGCGAGGTTGCGGCCGTGAGCTTGAGCTCCTGCGAGAACGCGGCTTCGGCCTGCGGGTAGCGCTTGAGCTCGAACTGCGAGTCGCCGATCACGCTATAGGCGATCCGCTGCAGATCGGGCTTGGCCGGCGGCGTGTTGTCGAGCACGCGCTGCGAGGTTTTGATCGCCTCGTCGAGCGCCTTCATCTCGTACAGATCCTGCGCGGCTTGCGTCAGTACCGGCAGCTTCTCGGGGTGGTACTGGAAGCTGTCAGCCAGCTTGATACCGGAATCGACCGCAAGCCGCAGCGCCGCATTGCGTTCGCCGGCCGGCACTTCGCGCGCATATTTTTCGTAGCTCTGGAACGAGGCCAGCGCTGCATCGGTGGTACGCGGATGGGTCTTGTAGTCGTAAGCGGTGCGGGCGTACTGCTCGGCGGCATCGCGCGTGCGACCGCCATCGAGCAGCGCATCGCCGTACAGGAAGTTGATGTCCGGTGCCTTGGGGTCGGTCGGAAACACTTCGAGGATGCGCTTGTACCAACCAGCGGCGACGATGAATTCGGGCCGCGCCTTGACGGGGTCGGCCTTGCCGGCCTGGGCCAGCGCGTGATGATGGCGCGCCAGGTCTTCCATGTGCAGACGCAGCTCGTTCATCACTTCCGGCGTCGCCGGCTTGCCGCCCCAATAAGCGGCCTGCGGGTCGTAGGTGACCGCGTAGCGCTCCTTTTCGCGAATCACCAAGTCCTTGAACCCGCCGTCGCGATAAGCGCCGATCACTTGCGACTGGAAGCCCGGCGACAGCGGGTGCGTCGGATACCGCTGCGGGAACGCAGCGAACGCCTCGGCCGCATCGGTAAAGCGCTCGCGCTCGATCAGCAGCTTGCCGAGTGCGTCATAGATCAGCGGGTAGAAGCGCGGGTCGCCGTACTTCTTGAAGTAGTCGTTGGCAGCCTGACCGCCGCCCTGGGCAATCAGCGACAGCGATACCACGCGCAACGAATCACGGACGAGGTCGTTCTTGCCCTTCTTGACCTTTTCGACGGCGTCGACACGCGTGACTTCGCCTTCGGGTAGTTCGCGATCGAGAATCTGGAAGAAGCTGGTGATCGCCGCATCGTATTTGGCCTGCTTGTACAGCGACCAACCGTACTTGTACTGCGCTGGCTCGAAGAACGGGGTCCGGTCCTTCAAGTCCATGACGATCTTGTATTCGCCTTCAGCCTCGGCGAAGCGCTCGCGCTGAAACAGCAGCTCGGCGCGGCGGAAGTGGGCATCGCCGCCGAGTGTGGACTGCGGGAAGTCGCGGTTGAGCGTCGCCAGCGTATCGATCGCCGCATCGCTGTTGCCGCTGTTCTGATGCGCACGCGCCAACTGGTACAGCACGCGGTCGTTGTTGACGTCGCCGGGCCGCTCGGTCAGCAGCTGTTGGTAGATCTTGATCGACTTGCCCAGCGTGGCGGCGCTGTCTTCGCCGCCGCCCTTGAGGTCGTCGGTCTGCACCTGCAAGTCGGCGATTCGGCGCTGGGCTTCGGCGCGCGTGTTGTCGTCCGGGCTGAGTTGCAGCAACTGCCGATAGTTTTCGAGCGCCTTGTCAGGATCGGGGGCGACCGGAGCCGTGCGATCCAGTCGCAGCTGCTGCTCGATCGGCGCTTCCTTCTTCAGCGTCTGGCGGATCGTGGGCGTGGTGTTCTTGACCTCGGCCGGCATGCCGCCGCAGGCCGACAGAATCAGGCCGGCGCAAGCGGCGCCCAGCAGCGGCGACAGCGGGCCGGCCGCGTCAGCCTTCGATGCGCGTCGCAGGCGGATCATTTCTTCTTGATCTCGTATTCGTCGGGGTCATTGGAGCCGGTCTGGCGGTCGTACAGCCGCGCCAGCGCGAAACGCGCTTCGACCAAGTACTTCTCGATCTGGTCTTTCTGTGCTTTCAGCTCGACTGTGCCGAGCCGCTGCAGGTAGCGGCCCTGCTCGTCGCCGATACGCGCCAGGCTCGGGCGCAGCGATGCCAGACGCTGGCGCATTTGGCCGATCCGTTCATACGTGCCGACGAAATTCTGCACTTTGGGCGCGTCGGCCAACTGCAGCTGGGGTCGGACCGCCGCAGCGGCCGACAGCGGCTTGCGGTAACGGCCCGGCGGTGACAACGACGACTCGGGCCGAAGCTCGATCTTGAGCCGCGGCCGCTCGACCGGGTTCGCTTCGGTGACGCGTGAAAACAGCATCCGCGGATCGACCGTCGCTCGATCGGCGGTGGTGTAGGCCTTTTCCATGTCGGACAGGCGCTTGTCCCACGCATCGAGGTTGCGCGCCAGCAGCCGCACATCGCGGTAGTTTTTCAGCGCCTCGGCGTAGCGGTGCTCGGCCAGCAGCGTCTGCAGATAGTAGGTCTCGGGTGCGTCGGGCAGGTCCTTGAGTTCCCAGTTCCAGCCTGATTCGGCGTCGAGATCGCGCTTGACTATGGTCTCGACCATGCGATTGGTGCGCAGCGCGTCGATCGCCAAGTTGGTGCGCTTGCGCGCGACTTCGAGCCGCTCGACGGCCTGCTCGTAGAACGCGCGTGCCTGATCGTGGGCGCCGATCTGGTCGAGCGAATACGGAATCGCCAGCCATGCTTCTTGAACGGCGGGATCCTGCGGGTCTCGATCGACCAGGATCAGCCAGGCCGGCAGCGCCGCCTTGAGTGCTTCTTCGCGATCGGAGGCACCTTCGATGCGCCGGAACGTCCGCTGGCGCACCGGATCGTCCTCGATCAAACCTCGGCGCAGCAGCACGCCCAGGGTCGAAAACGAACCGAACCGGTCTGCAGCTCGGTCGTCGCCGCCGTCGTTGACGTTGGCTCGACGGGCGCGCTTGCCGTCTTCGGTCAGCTCGGCCCAGCCCAGGCCGAGCAGGGCGCGATTTGAATACGGGCCTTCGACGCGAACCTTGCGCAGCAGCGGCCGCGCGACCGCGCCTTGCTGGTTCTGCAGAAAGTTCCAGCCCAAGGTCATGTTGGCGCGGTCCATCAGCGCCAGCGAGTCGCGGTCGGTCGGGTCGAGATTGCCGACGCGCTCGAGCACGGTTCGACCCTGTTCGGTGCGACCGTCACGCAGCAAGGCGACGCCGAGGTTGTAGCGGGTGAAGTCGCTTTGGTCACTGCCGTTCTTGGGTTCGGTCAGCACCTCGACCGCCTCGGCGTCCTTGCCCATCGCCATCAGCACGCGGGCGGTCAGGTCCTGCCAGTCGAGCAGCAACTCGCTCGGCAAGCCGTCGCGCATCTTGAGCAGTGTGGCGCGGGCCTCGGGCAGATAGCCGCGGGTGTATTCGAACTGAGCGAGCTTGAGTTGCGCACGACCGTACTGGACCGGGTCGCTGCTGGCCGCATTGGCCATGCCGCGATAGACGGTGTCGGCGCGCTCGCGCAGGCCGAACGACAGATAGTTATCGGCCAGCAGCCATGGGAACTGGGACGCTGCAACCGGTCGCCCTTCGGATTCGACCTGGAGCTTCAGCAACTCGGTCAACGCCGAGAAATGTCGCTTGTCTTCGCCGAGAAAGCGCGCAGCGCGCAAGTGGGGGTCGTTCGCGCCACCCGGCTTGTAGAGTTCGACGGCCGCCTGAGCAGCGCCGGCACCGAAGCTGGCCAACACCAAACCGGTCAGCAGACGGCTCAGCAAACGGGCGTTCACGGTGCGGGTCTCCATTCCTTCAGGCGCAGGATCGGCTTGCCGCCGCGGTTGGCCTTGCCGACGATCAGTTCCAGCGTCGCCGGCAGCAGGGTCTTGTCGAACACGGTATCGATGCGATCGGCCAGTTCGGGCTCGCCGTCTTTGGCATCGGCGTACTGGCCGACGTACTCGGCATGCAGTTTGTGACTGCCCTTGCTGACATTGAAACGGCCGATTCGTTGCATGCCGCGGCTCTTGAGCAGCGCCCGAGCGTCGAAGTCGCTGTAGTCGAAGTTGACCGGGGCGCTGCCGTCGATGCTGATGCTGATCGTGCGCATCAGCAGCGCGGCGGTCTCGACGCTGACGTAGACGTCGACGCGGGTCTGCGGCGGGTAGCTGAACTCTTCCTCGACCAACTGGGCGTCGCGGTTGAATTGCAGCGCCTCATCCTTGAGCACCTGGATCGATTGATCGAGTTGCAGGGCGGCGTCCGACTCGGCGTCAGCCCAGGCGGTTGCGCCAGGGGCAAGGCCGAGCATCAACGCAAAGAAGGTCCGTCTCAAGGTCGTATGACCGCGTAATGCAGGCATCAGGGATCGTGCTGTCGTCGTTTGGCCGAGTTTAGCAGGGCCGCTCCACTCAGCGGCAAAGCCGTGCACTCCGTTGGGGCGCCCGTCGGTCAGATCAGGTTGTCGCGGCCGGAGGACGGAAGTGGTCCTTCCATGCACGCAGCGTTGCGAAAACGTCGATGGCATCGCTCATCGCGCGTCCAGCATGGCGGGTGGCCGCGTCTTGAACCACGGGTTCGGCGCTGCGCAGAAACGGATTGATCTGGCGTTCGAGCCCAATCCGGCTCGGAAGGCTCGATTCTCCGGCGCGACGTCGTCCGGCCACCCAGGCGCGGTACTCCGCGACCGCGGTCGACGCAGGCTCGACCGCCGCCGCAAACACCAGGTTCGATTCGGTGTACTCGTGCGTGCAGTGCACGGCCGTGTCTTGCGGTAGCGCGGCGAGGCGGTCGAGCGACGCTTTCATTTGCGCCGGCGTTCCTTCGAGCAGCCGCCCGCAGCCGCCCGAAAACAGCGTGTCGCCGCAGAACAGGCGTGCCGCCGACGCGAGGTGATAGGCGATGTGGCCGAGCGTGTGTCCGGGAACGGCCAGCACGTCGAGCCGGCAGCCGAGTAGCTCGACCTGATCGCCGTCGTCCAGCAGGGCGGTCAGCCCCTTGATCTTGTCGGCCTCGGCGCGCGGTCCGTAGACCGGTACGTTGCCGTCCGCGCAAAGGCCGGCGATGCCGCCGACGTGATCGAAGTGGTGATGCGTGATCAGCACTGCGCTCAGCCGCAGCCCGAGGCTGTCCAGCGCGGCGCGCACCGGCGCGGCGTCGCCGGGGTCGACGACCACCGCGTCGCTGCCGCGACACAGCAGCCAGACGTAGTTGTCGTCAAAGATTGGAATGACGCCGAACTGCAGCGTCGGGTCGGCGGGGGCAGCGGGGCAGAGCGCGATCGACATGGTTAAGATGGTCGTCGGTTCAACGAACCCGAGTCAACGATGCTGC
>Ga0255238_1000173_pt1 | contig 11656 bp, 1 predicted proteins | sample ColtaT_21_FD_183716 | JGI IMG/M metagenome (GOLD analysis project Ga0255238, IMG submission 183716) | Metatranscriptome of freshwater microbial communities from Columbia River, Oregon, United States - Colum_Miss_RepA_8d (Metagenome... | ecosystem: Environmental > Aquatic > Freshwater > River... | reverse complement strand
GTTCGTCAAGATGCAAGAGAAGCACATCGCCAAGCAAAGTACTTTGTTGCAAGGTAAAAATTTGGAAATCGAGTATGCTGTTCGGGATTTAGTCAAGATTATTACTGCCTATAAGCTAGATGGCCACGTGGAGGGCATTTCAGAGGAGGAGATTGCTAAATTAAAGAAGCATTATAACCATTTCACCTATCAGGCGTTGTTGCACTGCGCGAAAAACTCGATGAACACTTTGAAAAAGCGTATCGGCTCCAAGCCCGCCGCCATAGTAGAAACCGAAGATGGTGGATCCAATAGTAAGAAGTCCAAAAGGAATACGCAGGAGGTAGATATCAAGCCGTTCTTCGAAGTTAACGTGGAGTTGGCTGCTCCTAATGTTGTGCTATACCCGTCACTCGATGATATTCAGGAATGCATCAATCGCTCTGCTCAAGCCATCCTTAAGTGCTTCAAGACGGTGAAAGACTGCTCTGGAGAAACTGATGGTAAGAACAGAACTTTCTTCGACAGAATTACCAAGGATATCGAGATTGTACGAGTCGCATTGTTGCTCACTGGCTGCATCCAAGGTATCCGAAACACCGTGCAGGACTACCTGAACTCTTTCGTAGGCTACGATTGGCTGTGGCACGACGATAAGGATACCTCATACTCTGAGTTTATGAAGATGACGCCTTCGCTGGATGATTTCGAGAAAAAGTTAAAATCCTTTGGTGATGTCGACAGTAATATTAGTGCTCTAAATGACGTTCAGAATATAGGCGCCCTCTCGTTGCATACTGTCTCTATTAAGCAACAGTTAAGCTCTGAATGTAACCGATGGAAAATCAAGTTCAGTGATAACTTGCACTCGCAGGCGAAGCTCAAACTCGAGCATCTCACCGAGTACATCCGGATCACGAACGGCAAGGTACTACGCGAGGTCTCTGATCTCGATTCACTTCGTTTCACCATGAGACTTCTCGTTGACGTCCGTGAGAAAGAGTCTTCTATGGAGATGGAGATGGCTCCTATCATGGATATGTACCGGATGTTGGAGTCATATCTCCCTGCTGGGTTCATGGACAAAGAGGAGACTGATAGAAAAACCGTGCTCCGAACTAGTTGGAAGAAGCTCCTCAAGCAATGCGAGGCACGCACGGAGGAACTTTCGAAGACTCAAACCAAGTATAAAAGAACTTTATTGAAATTTATCAAGGACTTCAAGATAGATGTTGTTAACTTCAGAGATGATTTTTTGAAAAATGGACCCATGGTAGATGGAGTCCATCCTAATGAAGCAGTAGAGAGATTGAAGCGCTTCCAGGAGGAATTTAAAATCCGTGAGGGTAAAATGGAGTCTTACAAAGGAGGTGAGGAGTTGTTTGCGTTGCCGTTGACCGATTACCCCGAGATTCATGCGACACATAAGGAATTAAAACTGGCTGATCAGCTATTCTCCTTGTATCAAGATGTGTTGAATACCAGTAACGAGTGGAAAGATGTACCTTGGGCCAACTTTTCATACATGATTGGTGAAATCAATGAGAAGATCGAGGCTTTCTCAACTCGTTGCAAAAAGTTGCCCGCGAGACTGAGAGAGTACACTGCCTACAAAACACTCAAGACTCAAATCGAGGACTTTCAAACCATATTACCTCTGATCACTGAATTCACTAAAGAAAGTATCAGAGACCGCCACTGGGACGAAGCGATGGCTATTTGCAAAGTAAATTTTGACTACCACAGTCCCGACTTTAAGTTACAGGCTATCCTAGATATGGACTTAGTCAACCACCGAGATGAGGTAGAGGAAGTCACTGACGGCGCCGACAAACAATTGAAGATTGAGAAGGCTCTCGAGGAAATTGAGGCCCGTTGGAAGACCGCTTTTTTCGCTTTCCGTGAGTGGAAGGGACGAGGTATCCAGATTTTACTCGGGACCGCTGGGATCATGGAAGAGCTCGAAGAGGCTCAGATGAATTTACAGGGCATGCTCACAATGCGCCACGTAACTCCTTTCCGCGACCGCGCACAGGAGCTTCTAGGCTTGCTGTCTGAGACTGGTGATACCCTCGAGAGATGGATTAAGGTGCAAATGTTGTGGTGCTCTTTGGAGTCTGTCTTTACCGGCGGTGATATCGCCAAACAGATGCCGATGGAGGCCAAGAAATTTTCCAAGATTGATAAAGACTGGGACAAAATCATGAAGAAGGCTTTCGAGGTGAAGCTCGTAACCGATGTTTGTTCCAATGATAACTTGAGAACTTCTCTGCCTGTCATGTACTCAGAGTTGGAGAAATGTCAGAAGTCTTTGGAGGGTTACTTGGAGCAGAAGAGAAACAAGTTCCCTCGTTTCTACTTCGTTTCAAATCCCAGTCTTTTGATTATCTTATCTCAAGGATCTGATCCGTTGTCGATGAACGATCATTACGAGAAGGTCTTTGATGCGATATCATACGTGGAGCACAACAAGAAGGATAAGACAATCATCGAAAAGATCCATGGAGATGGTGGTCAAGGTCATGAAGTAATCAACTTCTGCACGCCTGTCAAGGCGGTTGGAAACATTGAAGACTGGTTATGCGACATTCTCAAGAGAATGCAGCTCACCATGAAGGACCTTGCCCGTAACTGCGCCGGAGACTTGAACCAGTTAGCGAATGAGATTACTGGTCTACGATCCTTCGTCGATAATTACATTGCCCAATTCGCACTCTTGGGTATCCAGATTTTATGGACTACAGACATGCAAGTTGCTCTAGAGTCTATGCGCGTAAAGAAGAACGCCATGAAAGACGTCAACCAACGTCAACTCGATATTCTTCGTGAGATGTCTAGTTGGTGCTTGCAGGAGTTGGGCAGCGGCGTTAACAGGAGAAAGATTGAGACTCTCGTGACCATCCACGTGCATGCACGTGACGTGACGGCTGAACTCTTTACGCTCTCTAAGGCAAAGAAGATCGGCGACTCGAACGATTTCGAGTGGCTAAAACAAGCTCGGTTTTACTGGAGTCCTACTGGCTCTGATAATACATCTGCCGACGGTGCCTCAATCATCTCTATAACAGATGTAGACTTCAATTATCAATACGAATACCTCGGCGCGAAAGAGCGTCTAGTCGTTACGCCGCTAACCGACCGTTGCTATATAACACTCGCTCAAGCCATGGGCATGTTCTTTGGTGGTGCCCCTGCTGGTCCTGCTGGAACAGGAAAGACTGAAACTGTGAAGGATCTGGGTCGTTCTCTCGGTATTTTCGTTGTTGTTACTAATTGTACTGATCAGCAGACCTACTTGGACTGCGCGAAGATTTTCAAAGGTATTTGCATGTCTGGTCTCTGGGGCTGCTTTGACGAGTTCAACCGAATTAGATTGCCTGTGCTCTCCGTCGTTGCGCAACAAGTGCTCTCAGTCCTCAACGCAAAAAAAGCCGGCGTCTCTAATTTCCAGTTTCCAGGTGACCCTCAGAACGTAGTTCTCATCCCCTGCTGCGGGTTCTTCATAACCATGAATCCCGGTTATGCCGGTCGACAAGAGCTGCCTGAGAATTTGAAGGCGCTGTTCAGAGGTGTAGCCATGATGGTTCCGGATTTCCAGATGATTATGAAAGTCAAACTTTGCTCCGTAGGTTATGAAAACTACGACTTGTTAGCTCAGAAGTTCTTCGTACTCTACAATACGAGTAAAGAGCAATTATCTGCCCAGAAGCACTACGATTGGGGACTCAGAAATATCTTAGCGGTTTTGCGAACTGCAGGCGCGACGAAACGTAAGGAGTTGACTGCACAGGAGGGTTTCTTGCTTTACAGAACTCTGAGAGAGATGAATTTATCAAAAATGGTTGCTCAGGACGTGCCTCTTTTCTTATCTCTACTCGCGGATCTTTTCCCGCAGATTCCTCCACCCCCCAAGGCTGAATACCCGTCTCTTGAAGCTGCCTTGAAGAACTCCGTCGAACAGTATAAACTCGTATACCACCCTACGTGGGTGCGTAAAGTAATCGAGTTGTACGACGTTACGCTTGTGCGTCACGGTATTATGCTTGTCGGGCCTACAGGTGGTGGAAAAACCCAAATATTCAAGTGCCTTCGATCTTCTCTGGATGTTGTCACAGGAATTACCCACAAGGACACTCGATTCAACCCGAAAGCCATCAGGGCTCCCGAGATGTATGGTGAAGTTGATCCTCTCAGCGGTGAGTGGACTACCGGAGTATTCGCCGCTATTTGGGCAAAATTCAACAACAGAAACAATGCTTACAACATGTGGATCATAGCCGATGGACCGGTCGATGCCATTTGGATCGAGGATCTAAACACCGTGCTAGACGATAATAAGATTCTAACGCTTGCCAACGGAGATCGCATTCCCATGACCCCCAACGTGAAGATCATGTTCGAGGTTGAGACCTTAGTCAACGCCTCGCCTGCCACTGTGTCAAGAGCTGGTATCATTTATGTTTCGGATACAGACCTCGATTGGTCTCCCGTCGTTGAAGGTTGGGTTCGCAAACAGCCTACTTCCCAGCAGGAAATCTTGCGAAATTTATTCAAGAAATATATGGGTGAGAGTTCTCCGGTAGATCCAGGCCACTGCATAGACTGGGTAAACCGAAACACCAGTGCTGTAATGGTTAATTCTCGAGTTGGCGCGACGGCGGGCTTGATGGATTTGTTCAAAGGACTCACTGAGGGCCCTGGGGCACTAGATATCAGTACTGATTCACTTATGAGAATGGAGAAGATCTTCCTGTATTGCTTAGCCTGGTCTATCGGAGGCCTGTTGGAGGCGGAAGACAGGGTTAAATTCGATAACTGGCTACGTGGATATGCTAAGGGCGATCTTATGCCTAAGTGCGGCCCCGGGGAGACGATCTACGAGTACTTTGTCCACAATGAGACGGGTGCTTGGACCCTATGGAGACCGCCTGTTTGGAAATACCCTAATTCAGAGAAGCTTGACTTTAGTAACTTGCTCGTCCCTACTATGGATTCAACCCGTGCTTGCTACAACATTGGCCACATGCACAAGCAGAAGAAGTCTGTTCTCATGGTAGGTGGTCCCGGAACTGCAAAGACCTCTACGGCACTCATGTTTTTCTCCCGTTTGGACCCAACCCAGATGCTCGTGAAGCGCGTCAACTTCTCGTCCTTAACAACCCCTTTTATGTGTCAGCAGACCATTGAAGTAGAGCTGGAGAAGAGAGGAGGCAGGAACTTCGGACCACCAGGCGGCCGTGCTATGACTATATTTATTGATGACATTAGTATGCCGCAGGTAAATAACTGGGGGGATCAGCCAACATTAGAATTCGTCCGGTTGATCGTAGAATTCGGCGGATTTTGCTTCTTAGATAAGGACAAGAGAGGCGATTTCAAGGTTACGGAGGATCTTCAATTCATGGGTGCCATGCAACATCCTGGAGGTGGTAAGAACGATATTCCGAACCGTCTGAAGAGAAATTTCTATATGTTTAACATGGTACTACCATCCATCACCTCTATCAACGATATTTACGGTCAGATGCTTGGCGGAAGATTTCCCACTACCAAAACTTCTGCCGAGACGCTTAACGTCGTCAACAAGCTTACAACTGCTACCATCGCCTTATGGAAAACAATGAAGGATAAGATGTTGCCAACACCTGCTAAGTTCCACTATATTTTCAACATGCGCGATCTGTCACGGGTATTTCAAGGAATTCTATTGACTCCTACAGATACGATCAAGACAGGAGGCTACCGATGCGAGAAGAAATTAATGGCATTTTCAGGCGGAGGAGCTACTCTTTTGAAGATATGGAAGCATGAATGTAGTCGGGCGTTTTCTGATAAACTTACTAACTTGAAGGACAAGGCGACGTACTCGAACTTTATGGAAGCCCAGCTTTTGGAGACATTCGGTCCTGAATTGTCACAAGAATGCCAGGCCCCTTTCTACATGGTAAATTTCCTTCGTCCTGATGAGTTTGATGCTGAAGGTATCTTGGTTGCTGAAGCACCAAAGGTCTACGAGCCAGGTGGAGCCTTGGAAGATATCCGACCAATAGTAATCACGTTCATGGAGAAACACAACGTTGAGTTCCCCTCTAAGAAAATGGAGCTGGTACTCTTCAACGATGCTCTTGAGCACTTATTACGAATCAATCGTTTGATGGAGATGCCTAGAGGATCGGGTTTGCTGGTCGGTGTCGGTGGGTCTGGTAAGCAATCTCTTTCTAGAGTGTCGTCCTACATCAGTCGATCTATAAAGTTCCAGATTACCCTGACTAAGTCTTACAATAAAAATACTTTCTTGGAGGATATGCAGAATCTGTACAAGTTCTCGGGTCATCAAAGGAAGTCGACAACTTTCCTCTTCACAGAGTCTGAAATCAAGGACGAGGTTTTCTTAGAGTATATTAATTGCATCTTATTAACAGGCGAGATTCCTGGGTTATTTGCCAAGGATGAAATCATGTCCATTACATCAGATTTGAGGAACCATTTCATCAAAGAGCGACCAGGTATAGACGACACGCTTGACAACCTCAAACAATACTTCATCGATAAAGTACGAGATAACCTCCACTTAATGATCTGTATGTCTCCTATGAACCCCAAGTTTGCCGTGAGAGCCCGCAAGTTTCCTGGATTGTTCTCCTGTCCTACTATAGACTGGTTCCTTCCCTGGCCCGCAGATGCTCTCGTAGCGCTCTCCCAGGCGTTCATAGCGTCCTTCCACGTCGAGTGTACGCCCGATGTTAAGCAGAGCTTGATGGTACATATGGGTATGGTCCATAGTATGGTCACGGAAGTTTGCGATGAGTACTTTGTAAAGATGAGAAGGAAGGTTTACCAGACTCCCAAGTCTTATTTGTCTTTCATTAATAATTTTACCGTCCTTTACACTTTGAAGCTAAACGAGCTACAGATTAAGGAGGGACGAGTCAATTTAGGTCTTCAAAAGCTGATCAATGGAGCCAAAGATGTCGAGGAAATGAAGATAACATTAGCCCAAGAGCAGATTAAATTAGACGTAGCAACAGCTGAGACTAATAAAATGTTGGCATCACTCGAAATATCATCGGCAGAAGCTAAGAGAGAATCCGATAAAGTTTATACCATCAAGACGAAGTGCGAGGCTGATGCATCTCGAATCGGGGCTGAGAAGTCAGCTTGCATGGCTGATTTGGCTAAGGCGCAACCCTTCGTCGATGAAGCCGAAACTGCCATTAGATCTATCAAACCGGCAGATATTAACGAAGTCAAAAAATTTGCAAACCCAGCCATGATCATTCAATTAGTTATTGATGGCATTTTGCTGTTGTACAAACTCCCGATGGCCCCCGTCAAAGCCGCGGTTCATGCCATGGCCAAGACAGAAGTCAAGTTCTTCGAACCATCATTCCGTCCTTTCGGTCAGAGTTTGCTGAACAAGTCTGATTTCTTACAGCAGCTCATGGAGTTTGGTACCAACGGAAAAGATAAGATGAATGAGGAGACTATCGAGTTGCTATCTGTATATGTTGACCTGGAGGTGTTCACCCCCGCAGTTGCGAAGAATGCCTCCAAAGCGGCTGAGGGCTTATGTACGTGGGTTCGAGCAATGAAATTTTACCACGAGGCGTCCAAGATCGTGAAGCCCAAACTCGAAGCTCTTTCAATAGCTGAAGCCAACATGGAACAAGCTCAGAAGGCTTTAAATGCTGCACTACAGCGATTGGATGCGTGCCAAGCCACGTTGAACGGCCTGCAACAAATGTTCGACACTCAGATGTCGGAAAAACGACGGATCGAGGACGGCGCCATGGCATTACAACGAAAGATGGTCCAAGCATCGCAACTTATCAACGGTCTTGCAGGAGAGCGCATCCGTTGGACCGAAGACTCAAACAATTTTTCGGAAACAAAGCGCCGATTGGTTGGTGACTGTGCGGCGGCGTGTGCATTCATCTGCTACTGCGGTCCGTTCAATCAGGAGTTCAGAAAGTATTTAATTGAGGATAAGTGTGTAACTGATTGCTTGAAGAGAGGCGTTCCGATATCCCACGGATTAGACATCATCTCGTTCATGGTCGATATCGGAACTATCGGCGATTGGAATATGCAAGGACTCCCTGCTGACCCGCTGTCTGTTCAAAACGGCATCCTTGTAACTCGATCCTCCAGGTTCCCGTTAATGATCGATCCTCAGGGACAGGCACTTAACTGGATCAAAAAGAGAGAATCCTCTAATGTGCCAGCTTTCGGTCAAGCGTCCATATATGACCCGAAGTTGAAGGATAAGTTGGAGCTCTGTATGAGTGACGGTTTAGCTCTAGTAGTTGTTGGTGTAGAGGAAGAAATAGATCCCATGTTGGATCCCGTGCTCGAGAAGCAATTTATCGTTAAGGGCAAGAGGAAATTCGTCAACGTTGCTGATAAGATGATGGACTTTGATGAAAAATTTATGATGTACTTCATAACTCGTCTTCCTAATCCAAGCTTCTCACCTGAACTGCAGGCGAAGACTAATGTCGTTGACTTCACTGTGACGCAGAAAGGTTTAGAGGAACAGTTGCTAGGAAAGGTCATTGGAAAGGAGCAGAAGGCTCTAGAGGACCAATTAAACGCCGTGCTCGAGGAGGTCAATGCCAATACTAAAGCGTTGATGGCTCTCGACGCGTCTCTCTTGGAGCGTTTGTCGTCCAATTCTGGCAACCTTCTAGATGACGAGGAACTAATTGGAGTGCTCGCTAATACGAAAGCTAAGGCTGCAGAGGTGAATCAGAAACTTACAGCCGCAGCCGACACAAAGACGTCGATCGCCGAGAAGCGCGAGCAGTTCAGACCAGTGGCCACGAGAGGCTCTGTTCTCTACTTTGCTATCGTAGAGATGAGTGGAGTCAACTGCATGTATCAAACATCCCTATCTCAGTTCTTGGTTCTTTTCATGGAGTCAATGGACAAGGCCGACAAAGCCGCTTTATCGAGTAAACGTGTCGTTAACATTATCGATACAATGACTTACATCGTATATCGGTACGTTAACAGAGGCCTATACGAGCCTGATAAATTGACATTTATTTTGTTAGTCACAATCAAGATTCTGATCACTGCCGGTCAGTTGAGATACGCAGACCTGGTACTCTTCTTGAGAGGTGGAGCCGCTTTAGATGCCGACAGTGTCCGTAAGAAACCATTCCCTTGGTTGTCTCAAGAGGCTTGGATGAACATCATCGAGCTGTCCAATCAGCAAAAATTTTTTGCCAACCTGCCCAACGACATGGTTGCAAACGAGGCCATGTGGCGGCGATGGTACGAAGACAACGAGCCTGAGACCATCAACATGCCGGAATATGAGAACAAAATCGCTGAAGTTCCAGTCATTGGACCTTTCTACAAGCTACTACTCGTACGTTCCTTGAGAATGGATCGTTGCATGTTGGTTTCTCGCTGGTTCGTTAAGAGTATAGAGGATATGGGGCCTCGATTCGTCGAACCTGTGACCGATACCATTGAGTCTATATTCGAGGGAATGGTACCCCAGACTCCTGTTATTTTCTTACTTTCGATCGGAGCCGATCCTACTGACTCAATCGAGTCCTTGGCTAGAAAGAGAAAGCTACCTGCTCCTGCTGTCATCTCCATGGGAGAAGGTCAAGAGCCCGTAGCCATTAAGGCAATGCAAGCCGGTGCAGCCAATGGAACTTGGGTGTTATTGCAAAATTGCGAGTTAGGCCTAGAGCTCATGGCTACTATGGAAGATTATATTGAGAAATTGAAGGATTCTATGGATAAGAGCTTTAGACTTTTTATCACGGCCCTGCCCGATAAGGCTTTCCCCCTCGGTCTCCTCCAGATGTCCACGAAAGTAACCAACGAGCCACCTGCTGGTTTGAGAGCTGGTATCCTCAAATCTTACACAATCATCGTCGATCAAGACAGACTAGAGAGGGTCGATACCGGAGCTGCTCAATGGAGACAGCTCCTATTCGGGCTTTGCTTCTTACACAGTACTGTGCAGGAGCGTCGAAAGTTCGGATCACTAGGATGGTGCATACCATATGAGTACAACAACGGTGACTTGACGGCCTGTATTCTTTTCTTGGAGAAGCACCTTTATAACGGCTCCATCTCTTGGCCAACTTTCCAATATATGGTATGCGAAGCTCAGTATGGTGGTAAGATTACGGATACACTTGATAGAAGATTGTTTAAGACATACACTCAGGTGTGGCTCAACTCTACTACTGTTGCAGAGGGTTTTACATTCAACCCTAAACAGTCTATTCTCAAGGCCGCGAATAGCTTCTTGTATAAGCCCCTCAATATGGATAACATGCAGATGTACCACCAATACATCAAGAGTTTCCCTGAGATCGATTCTCCCGAGATCTTCGGTCTACATCCCAATGCAGATCTTACTTTCCGAGTGAAAGAAGTAAACTCTCTCTTCAACACTTTGGCTGAGAGTCAACCTAAAGGCGGCGGTGGCGGAGGAGACGGGCTGAGCCGTGAGGAGCAAGTCGACAACAAGGCTAAAGAGCTCTTGCTGAAGATCCCTGAATACTATATCGAAGAGGAGTATAAAGTCAAGGTCAACAAACTAGGTGGTCTCGCCGTGCCTTTGAATATCTTCTTGTATCAAGAGATTCAGCGACTGCAGAGCGTTATCTTCAAAATTAGTACTCAGTTGCAGCAGCTTCGATTGGCTATTGCCGGTGAGGTAGTTATGACGGAGGAGCTGCAACTATGTCTCGATGCGATCTTCGATGCAAAGGTCCCTAGGCAATGGCATTTTACCGTAGCCGGGGATGAATTTTCATGGTTGTTGATCTACTTGGGAGCCTGGTTTGGGTCTTTGTTGTCCCGCGACGACCAAGATCGAACATGGTTAACTACCGGCAGACCGAACGTGTTTTGGCTAACCGGTTTCTTCAATCCCCAAGGCCTACTGACTGCCATGAAGCAGGAGGTCTGCAGAAAACATCAGAAGGATGCCAACAAGTGGGCATTGGATGATATCATGTACCATACTGAAGTGCTTCATTACGAGAAAGCGGAGAGTTGCAAGTCCTCGCCATCAGAGGGCGTCTACATCCACGGCCTGTCGATGGAAGGCGCTGCTTGGTCAAAGGATCAACTGCTAATCGTGGAGTCAGAGCCAAAGGTGCTTTACGTTAATCTGCCCGTACTTTGGGTATCAGCGAATCTCAAGACTGAAGAAATGAGAGTTAGAAAGGAGCAATTTGGAGTCCAAGGTCCTTATGAGTGCCCTTGCTATAAGTACCGAAGTAGGACAGATAGGTTCTTCATCTTCTTTGTCACACTTAAATGCTCAGTAGAGAAAAACCCTGCTTTCTGGACTTTAAGAAATGTAGGTTTACTATGTAACACTGATTAAACCGCTGCTGCTGCTCTGCTCTCTGGACTCTTTATATAAGAAATATCGGATAACTATGCAATACTAATGATTCATCCTAACCGGCAATATGAATATAAGGACAAAAAAAAAAAAAGATTAAATGAAAAAAATATAATTGAATTAGGAAAAGCAACCCTGGGATAATTTTAAATCTTTTATTATAATTGAATGAATTAAATATTAATTAAAATTTTATAAATTAAAAAAAAAAAAAAAAAAAAAAATGATTAAATGATAAAAATATAATTGAATTAGGAAAAGCAACCCTGGGATAATTTTAAATCTTTT
>Ga0255238_1000161_pt1 | contig 11914 bp, 8 predicted proteins | sample ColtaT_21_FD_183716 | JGI IMG/M metagenome (GOLD analysis project Ga0255238, IMG submission 183716) | Metatranscriptome of freshwater microbial communities from Columbia River, Oregon, United States - Colum_Miss_RepA_8d (Metagenome... | ecosystem: Environmental > Aquatic > Freshwater > River... | reverse complement strand
TTTTAAGACATAAGACAAAAAATATTTTAAATGAAGATATCTATAAATCAGATGTTTAGAAGTATTAACACATGGTGTTTCGGGGCATTAACGTTTCTGTTTTTCGCCGGGACAAATACTGCAATAGCACAAGGAGAAGGTTTATTTAAGGCTAAATGTGCTACGTGTCACCAACCACACAAGAATGGTACGGGACCAAAGTTATTCGAAGTTCGAAAAAAATGGGCTGATGGTGGCGCAAAAGATGGTTCAATTTACCAGTGGGTAAATAACTGGCAAGCTGCAGCAGCAGCAGACCCTTATGCAGCAACTGTTTCTGCTTGGGCTCCGTCAGCAATGAATGCTTTTCCTGAGCTTAAGAAAGAAGAGATCGATGCGATATTGGATTGGGTAGATGCTCAGCCAGATCCTGCAACTGCAGCAGCAAATGATGGTGCGGCTGGTGCAGATGCTGCTTCAGCTACAGGTGAAGAGGCAGAAGAGGCAAGTAATACTTGGGTTTGGATTATGTTAGCATTTATTTTTGCTGTCATTATCGCTGCTGTTAGTGGTGTAAGAAGACAGTTGAAATTTGCTGTTAACGAAAACGAAACTGGTGATGAAGATTCTAAATCCTATGCTGAAGAATTGAGAACATGGGCTTGGAAAAATAAGATTCCAGTTAGTGTCTTTGGTTTAATTGTTGTGATTGCTTTGATTGTATCAGGTTTCCAAGGTTTGGGTGAGATTGGTGTAGTTGAAGATTATCAACCATCTCAACCAATTGAATTTCCTCATGAAATCCATGCAGGTGTAAACGGTATCGATTGTAAGTACTGTCATAATTCAGTTACTAAATCTAAATCCGCTGGTCTGCCGACTGTGAATGTTTGTATGAACTGTCACAAACAAATCAATGGTAGAACTCCTGAACAACAAGCTAAAATAGCTACGGTTTATGAGGCAGCAGGATGGAGTACTGAAGGTTCTGGTTCTTACACAGGAAAATCTAAACCAATTAAATGGAACAAAGTTCACGTTTTACCTGATCACGTTTATTTTAATCACTCACAACACGTTGGAGTTGGTGGTGTTGATTGTAAACAATGTCATGGAGATATGACTAAACAAAAAGAAACAGCACGTGTAGTACCAGTTTCTGAATTGAATAAAATTGAAGGTAATATTCCACTAACACGTCCTACATTAACAATGGGATGGTGTATAGAGTGTCATGGTGAGAAAGAAATTACAGCTGGATCATTAGACACTAAAAACGATGGTTATTACAATGAAATTCACAAACGTCTATTAAGAAATGATAGAACGTTGTATAGCAAGTACCTAGAAGATGGTAAAGTTACCGTTAAAGAATTAGGTGGTTGGGAATGTGCAAAATGTCACTATTAATAATTACAGAGAAGGCTTAAAAGCATATGGATATGTCAAGAAAATATTGGAAAGGTCTCGAAGAATTAAAGGAAACACCTTCATTTGTTGAGCAAAGAGATCAAGAATTTCCTCAATCTGTTTCAGTAGAAGAATTCTTAGGTGATGAAAACTTAGGAGAAACTTCAACTCCAAGAAGGGATTTCTTAAAATTTTTAGGATTTAGCGTTGCTGCAGCAACAGTTGCAGCTTGTGAAGCTCCTGTAGTGAAAGCAATACCTTACGTAAATAAACCAGAAAACGTAACGCCTGGTATGCCAACTTGGTATGCTTCGACTTATTATGATGGTACATCTTACGCAAGTATCTTGGTTAAAACAAGAGAAGGTCGTCCGATTTTTATTAAAGGAAATAAAGATTTCGGATTTACAAAAGGAGCAACCAATGCGCAAATCATTGGATCTGTTTTACCTTTATATGATTCAGCAAGATTAGCAAACCCAATGAAAAATGGTAAAGAAAGTACTTGGAGTACAATCGATGCTGATATCATTGGAAAACTAAAAGAAATCGCTGCATCAAAAGGTAATGTAACATTAGTTTCCAATACTGTTATCTCTCCTTCAACTTTATCAGTAATTGATATGTTGAAAGCTACAGTAACTGGTGGTGATGTAACAAGCACTGCTTTTGACCACATTCAATATGATGGTACTTCTTACAGTGGAATTAGATTAGCTAATAAAGAGTCTTTTGGTTTAACAACAGTAAAAGATAACCTAGCATCTGATGGTATTATCCCTGATTATGATTTTTCAAAAGCAAAAACAATCGTTTCTGTTGGTGCAGATTTCTTAGGTACATGGTTAGTATCTAACGAATACCAAGGACAATACGCTTCAAGAAGAAATCCTGATGGTGAGTGGATGTCTAAACATTTCCAATTTGAATCTATGATGTCAATCACTGGTTCAAATGCTGATTACAGAGGAATGATTAAACCTTCTGAGGAAGCAAATGTGTTAGCTTACATTTCTGAGAAATTTGGAATTAAATCTGGGGTAAGTAGCTCTTTGTCTGATTCAGCTAAAAAAATTGCTGATTTAGCGGTTGAATCGTTGAAAGCTTCTAAAGGTGAATCCTTAGTGGTTGCAGGCTCAAACAACAAAGCAATTCAAATTCTTGTAAATAAATTAAATAGTGTTTTAGGCGCTTATAAGCATACGATCAACGTTAACAATCCAGTAATGCTTTTTGCTTCTCAAGATGCAAAAATGAATAAATTGGTTGCTGATGTTATAGCTGGTAAAGGTCCTAAAGCAATTTTATTCTATGGTGTGAACCCTGTTTATACTTTAGCAAATGGAAAAGCATTTGGTGAAGCATTGAAAAATGTTTCCTTAACAGTGTCTTTTGCTTCTTATGCAGATGAAACAGCGTCTTTATGTTCATATATTGCTCCAGATCATCATGCATTAGAGGCATGGAATGATTTCCAACCAAAAATGAATCATTATGCAATAGCTCAACCAACAATTAGACCTTTGCATAATACTGCCGCAGCGCAAGAAAGTATGATGGTTTGGGCTGGAAAAGCAGCTAGAGGAGGTAAAGATTCTAAAGTTTATTACAATTTAATCAAATCTGATTGGGAAACATATGGTTTTCCAATGCAAACAGAATATGCAGACGTTCATACCTATTGGAACATGATGGTTCACAATAGTTGTTCTGAGACACCTGTTATTCCAGCAAGCGCTCCAGCGTTTAATGATGCGGTATTGAGTTCGGTTAAGTCTCAAATTAAAGCTGTTTCAGGAACGGAAGTTATATTATATCAAAAAGCAGGTTTAGGGATTGGTATTCAAGCAAACAATCCTTGGTTACAAGAGTTGCCAGATCCAATCACAAAAGTTACTTGGGATAACTATATTACCATGAATCCAGTTGAAATGACCAAAGCTGGTTATGCAACTACTTATGACCAAGAAAACGGTTTAAGTTTAGCTAAAGTTTCAATCAATGGTTCTGAAGTTACTTTACCTGTTTATCCATTACCAGGGCAAGCAATTGGAACTGTTGGTATTGCACTTGGATATGGTAGAGGTGAAAACAACGAAAATATTGGAAACGCAGCTTACCAAACAAAAGAATATGGTGGTCATGTGACTGACGAAAAAGGTAACAGAGCTCCTATTGGTAAAAATGCGTTTAGATTTGTTTCTTTTGAAAACGGTTCGTATTCTTTCAATACTTCAGGTTCAGTTACTAAAGTAGAAGGAACTTATCCGATTGCTGCGACACAAATTCACCATACGGTGATGGCGCGTCACTCTATCGTAAAAGAAACTACTATTGATATCTATAACAATCGAGACAAAGAAGCATACAATCCTTCTCACAATTTAGAAACGCATCATGGTTCTGAGCATATAAGTAAGTTTGACTTGTGGGATGCTCATCCAGTTGAAAAAATTGGTCACAGATGGGGTATGACCATTGATCTTTCGTCTTGTATTGGTTGTGGATCTTGTTTGATTGCTTGTCAGTCTGAAAATAACGTTCCTGTTGTTGGTAAAGACGAAGTTAGAAGAGGTCGTGAAATGCATTGGTTAAGAATCGATCGTTACTTCTCTTCTGATGAAGAAGCAGTTCCAGGACTTAGAAAAGATAAAGATACTTTTGATTATACGAAAGCTGAAATCTCAGCCGAAAATCCAAAAGTTGTTCATATGCCAATGATGTGTCATCACTGTAACCATGCTCCTTGTGAGACTGTTTGTCCAGTGGCAGCCACTAACCACAGTAATGAAGGGTTAAATCAAATGGCTTATAACAGATGTATTGGTACAAGATATTGTGCAAACAACTGTCCTTATAAAGTACGTCGTTTCAACTGGTTTAACTACCCATCTTATAAAAAATTCACTCAAGTTAATCCTGCACAGGATGATTTAGGTAGAATGGTATTAAATCCAGATGTGACTGTTAGAACTAGAGGGGTTATGGAAAAATGTTCATTCTGTGTTCAAAAAATCCAAGCTGGTAAACTAGTAGCAAAAAAAGAAGGTCGTCCAGTTGTTGATGGAGACGTAACAACTGCTTGTTCGGATGTTTGTCCAACAAATGCAATTACTGTAGGTGACTGGAATGATATTACATCAATGGTTCGTAAGAGCGCAGATGATAAGAGAGCTTATCAAGCGTTAGAAGAAGTTGGTGTTAAACCAAACGTATGGTATAAAGTGAAAGTTCGAAATGAGAAAAATGCTTTATTAGACAAATTACAAGTCGCTAAAGCAGAAGCTCATCACGAAGCTCACGGAAATAAAAAAGCTCATCATTAATCGAAAAAATAGGTTAAAATGCATAAGGAAGCAGCAATTAGAGAACCTTTAATTTTAGGTAACAAAACGTATCACGATATCACCGTTGATGTTTGTAAACCAATTGAAGACAAAGCACCAAGAGGTTGGTATGTACTATTTACCATTGCATTAATCATTGCAATTTATGGTATTGGTTGTATCATGTACTTATTAGGAACAGGTATTGGTGTTTGGGGATTAAACAAAACCATTGGATGGGCTTGGGATATCACTAACTTCGTTTGGTGGGTAGGTATCGGTCACGCAGGAACATTAATCTCAGCAGTATTATTATTGTTCAGACAAAGATGGAGAATGGCGATTAACCGTTCAGCTGAAGCGATGACCATTTTCGCTGTATTCATGGCGGGAACATTCCCTTTAATTCACATGGGACGTTTATGGTTAGGATATTGGACAATGCCAATCCCAAATCAATTCGGATCGTTATGGGTTAATTTTAACTCTCCTCTATTATGGGACGTATTTGCGATTTCAACTTATTTATCAGTATCGTTAGTGTTCTGGTATATTGGATTGATTCCTGATTTCGCAACCCTTAGAGATCGAGTTAAGCGACCAATACCTAAGAAAATGTATTCTATCCTTTCTTTTGGATGGTCAGGAAGAGCTAAGAACTGGAATCGTTTTGAATTAGTATCATTAGTATTGGCAGGTTTATCCACACCTCTTGTATTCTCGGTTCACTCGATTGTATCATTTGACTTTGCTACTTCAGTTATTCCTGGATGGCATACAACCATCTTCCCTCCATACTTCGTAGCGGGAGCGGTATTTTCAGGTTTTGCGATGGTACAAACTTTATTGCTAGTGATGCGTAAAGCTTTACACCTCGAAGCCTATATTCACACACGTCACGTAGAATATATGAACATTGTAATCATGGTGACAGGTTCAATTGTAGGTACAGCTTATATCACCGAGTTATTTATTTCATGGTATTCTGGTGTAGAATATGAAGCGTATGCTTTTGTAAATAGAGCAACTGGACCTTACTGGTGGGCTTATTGGTCTATGATGACATGTAACGTGATTTCTCCTCAATTAATGTGGATTCGTTCTTTAAGAAGAAGTTTATACTTTACGTTCTTCATTTCGATTGTTGTTAATATCGGTATGTGGTTTGAGCGTTATGTAATTATCGTAACATCTATTCATAGAGATTATTTACCATCTGCTTGGAGTATGCATTACCCAAGTCATATTGACATCGGTGTATATATTGGTACGATTGGAATTTTCTTTGTATTCTACTTATTGTTTGCACGATTCTTCCCAGTATTACCAATTGCGGAATTAAAAACGATTTTAAAAATTTCAGGTGAAAGCTACAAAAATGCTCCTGATACTCATCACTCAGATAATAATCATCATTAATAACAATCATGGCAGAAAGAATTATATATGCAATGTATGACGACGACGATGTGCTAAAAGATAGCGCAAAGATGTTAGTTGCAAAAGGAATCAAAGTTTCTGAAGTGTTTTCTCCATTTCCAATTCACGGTATTGATCCGATTATTGGAGTAAAGAATACAAGATTAGGTATCATGGCCTTTTTATATGGTATCACAGGTACTATGTTAGCGACCATTGGAATGAAGTTTTTCATGATTGATGACTGGCCGATGAACGTTGGTGGTAAACCAAATATGTCCTATATGGATAATATGTTAGCGTTTATTCCAATTACCTTTGAGTTCACTGTAATGTGTGCTGCTCACGGTATGGCGATTACTTATTTGTTAAGAAATAAAACCTTACCAGGAATTCCAGCATCAAATCCAGACCCTAGAACAACAGATGACAAGTTTGTTATGGAACTAAGAATGTCTGAGAATTCTAAATTTTCTGCAGAGGAAATAGAAGGTTTATTGAAGACTTCTGGAGTAGTTGAGATAGATCAAAAAGAAGTAAAATAATTCGCATACACGAAATTGAAAATTTATCTAAAAGATGAATAAAGTAATAAGAATAATTGGAAATTTATCAATGTTAGTAGTAACTGGTTTTATAATCGGTTCTTGTACTGCTAACCCAGATAGCTCTGGTCTAGAATATATGCCAGACATGTATCGATCTCCTGCAATTGAACCATATGTTGATTATGGAGAGATTAGAGGTAGAGAAGATGGAACAAAGTCGAATATGCTTTCAGCTTTAACTCCTCCTAGTAATACGATTCCATTTTATGGAACAAACAAAGAGGATGTAATCATGATGTTACCATATTTAAGAAAACCATCTCCTGCTTTTGCTTCAACTCATGGTTTGTTTGGCTGGGAATTTACTAGTAACACTGAAGTTGATTATGAATACAATCAAGCTGCTGCAGATGTTAATCCACTAAAATTAACAGCTGAAAATTCTGAAATGATGTTCAAAAAAGGAAAAGAATTGTATACTGCAAATTGTATGCATTGTCATGGTGAAAAAGGTGATGGAAATGGGCCAATGGTAGCAAGTGGTGCGTATTCTGGGGTACCTAATTATGCGGACAAAGCTATGTTGGGTGATGGGCAGTTATTTTACTCGATTTATTATGGTAAAGGAGCAATGGGTTCACATGCGTCTTTAGTAAATAAGAAAGAGATTTGGACCTTGGTTCATTATATTCGTAAATTTCAAAACGCTGACTATGGAACATTTAGCGCAGATGGTGCTGCAATGGCTGTTAAAACTGCTGCAGACTCAACTCAAGTAAAGACTCCAGTAGCAGTTACACCAGTTAAAAAATAACTTAGAAACGTAAAGGACAATGGAATTTAAAATAACAAAAAATGCAAATCTTTTCACAATCGTTTTAATGGTTGTAGGATTATTTTTTACCGGAATTGGTATCGCATTAGAAATGGGTCATGATGAAGGTCATCACTTAAGTCAACGTTTGGCTGGAAATTTATTGATTAATAGTTTCTTTTTCTTTGGAATTGGTTTAGGATCTTTGTTTTTCTTAGCACTTAAATATGCTACAGAAACAGCATGGTACGTTTCTATTAAAAGAGTTATCGAAGCATTAATAGGATTTTTACCTTATGGAATAGGTTTAATGATTATTACACTTTTATTCATTACGTTAAACGATGGAGCACATTTGTATATTTGGATGGATCAGGATGTTGTAAACAATGACGAAATTATCCAAGGTAAATCTGCTTATTTAAATAAATCTTTTTTCTGGATCAGAACAATAGTATATTTAGGAGTGTATTTTATTTATGCAAGAGGATTTAGAAAAAGATCTTTATTAGAAGATGAAGTAGGTGGTACAGACGTACATTTTAAAAACTACAAAAAAGGAGCAATGTTCTTAGTTTTCTTTGCTGTTTTTAGTTCTACTTCTGCATGGGATTGGATTATGTCTATTGATGTTCATTGGTTTTCAACATTATTCGGATGGTATGTATTCGCTGGAATGTGGTGTTCAACAATGATCGTATTAGTTACCTTGACATTATATCTTAAGAAAAATGATTATTTGCCAAATGTGAATGAAAGTCATATTCACGACATTGGTAAATGGGTTTTTGCTACAAGCTTCTTGTGGTCTTATATGTGGTTTTCTCAATTCATGTTGATTTGGTATGCTAACATTCCTGAGGAGACAACTTACCATTTAACAAGAATTGAGCATTATAAAGCATTATACTTTGGGATGTTTATTATAAACTTTGCATTCCCAATGGTATTATTAATGTCAAGAGATGCTAAAAGACATGCAGGAATCTTAACTTTTGTTGGTTTAGTTGTATTGGCTGGACACTGGGTAGATGTTTATGTGATGGTAATGGCTGGTTCAATGGGAGAAAATGCATACATCGGCTTTATGGAAATTGGTTTAATGTTGACCATTTTAGGTTTGTTTATTAAAGTAATTTTAACAAATCTAACAAAAGCACCGTTGAGCGTTAAAAATCACCCATATTTAGATGAAAGTATTCATCATGACATTTAATAAATATTATTCATAATAAGATCAAATAAAATGAGTTTTAAATTAATAACATTAGTCGTAATCGTATTAGGAGTTGTTGCTTTAGCACAATTAGTAAGAGTATACGAGTTATCTTCTAAATTGAGAAATAGAAGAGAGGAGGATATTACGAATAGAGATAATCGATTAAATGGGGGTCTAATGGTGACATTTATGATTCTGTTGTATTTATCATTTATCTATTTGGTATGTGAGTATGGATGGACAGGTCGTGGTGATGCAGCTTCAGTTCATGGTCAGTCAACGGATTGGTTATTAAACCTAAATTTAATAATCATTACTATAGTATTCTTTCTAACCAATACTTTATTATTTGTATTTAGTTATAAATATGTAAGAAAACCTGGTGTAAAAGCATTTTTCTATCCTCATAATAATAAATTAGAGATGATATGGACGGTTGTTCCAGCGATTGTATTAGCAGTCATCATTATCTTAGGGTTGAAATCATGGAATGAAATAACAGCAGATTCTGGTAAAGAAGCTATTAGAATTGAGTTGTTTTCAAAACAATTTGATTGGACAGCAAGATATTCAGGAGAGGATAACAAGTTGGGTTATTTTGATTACAAATTAACAACTCAAGCGAATGAATTAGCTCTAATAACTTCTGAAACGTTAGATTCTGCCATTTTGTATATGGAACATGGTAATACTGATGGAACTGTAATGGGAATAGATTTATTGGAAGAAAAATTAAATAACCCAAAGAATATTTTTATCCCTGAAGAAAGAGAAAAAATGGAGGCTGATTTAGATCGTAAAACAAGATTATTACGTTTGTTGTATCAGATGAGATCTAGACATGACAAAAAGCGAGATGCAATTGCTTACAATGACATTATTCAAAAAGATACTTTGCATTTGATGGTTAATAAAGATTATGAGTTAACATTTAGAGCGAAGGATGTTATCCACTCGGCTTATTTCCCGCATTTACGAGCTCAAATGAATACTGTTCCTGGTCTAACAACACGTTTAAAAATGCAGCCGAATGTCACGACCAAAGAAATGAGAGAAAGAATGAACAATCCAAAGTTTAATTATGTTTTAATGTGTAATAAAATTTGTGGAGGTGCTCATTACAAAATGAAAATGATAGTGGTTGTGGATACACCAGAGCAATATAAAGCTTGGTTGAAATCTAAAACGACTTTCAAAGATGAATTTTTGAAAAAACCTGAAGTGGTTGCTGCTCCAACAACAGAGACAATGGCTCCAGCAGATTCAACAAAAGTAGCAGTTAAATAAATTAGTAAATTTAATAAATTAGATATAAATGGGAGCTTTAGCACACGAAGCACACGGACATCACGGAACTCATGATCACCACGATCATCATGAAGAAGGTTTCGTATCGAAGTACATTTTTAGTCAAGATCATAAAATGATTGGTAAACAATACTTGATGACAGCAACCTTCATGGGTGTTGTTGCTATGTTATTGTCAACTTTGTTTAGAATTCAATTGGCTTGGCCAGGAGAGAGTTCTGATTTCTTGAGTATGTTCTTAGGCGAAACTTGGGCGCCAGGTGGAGTTTTAAAAGAAAATATGTACTTAGGTTTAGTAACAATTCATGGAACTATCATGGTATTCTTCTTGTTGACAGGAGGTTTATCTGGAACTTTTTCTAACATCTTAATTCCATTGCAAATTGGGGCTAGAGATATGGCATCAGGTTTCTTAAACATGTTGTCTTACTGGATGTTCTTCTTGTCATCTACTATTATGATGATATCCTTGTTTGTTGAAACAGGCCCTGCGATGGCTGGTTGGACAATTTACCCTCCGTTATCTGCATTACCTCAAGCAGTTGAAGGTTCAGGTTTAGGGATGACTTTATGGTTAACATCGATGGCTATCTTCATTGCTTCTTCATTATTAGGCTCTTTAAATTATATCGTTACGGTATTAAACTTAAGAACGAAAGGGATGAAGATGACTAGAATGCCATTAACAGTATGGGCGTTTTTGATTACAGCTGTTTTAGGGGTCTTGTCATTCCCAGTTTTATTATCAGCTGCTTTATTATTATTAATGGATAGAGGATTAGGAACAAGTTTCTATTTATCTGATATTATTGTTGGAGGAGAAATGTTAGAAAATCACGGAGGTTCTCCATTGTTATTCCAACATTTATTTTGGTTCTTAGGTCACCCAGAGGTATATATTGTATTATTACCAGCTTTAGGCTTATCATCTGAAATTATTTCTACCAATTCACGTAAACCAATCTTTGGTTACCGTGCAATGATTGGTTCAATGTTAGCGATTGGCTTCCTCTCCTTCATTGTATGGGCGCATCATATGTTTATTACAGGGATGAACCCATTTTTAGGCAGTGTATTCGTTTTTACAACTCTATTAATTGCGATTCCATCTGCTGTAAAAGTATTTAACTATTTAACAACTCTTTGGAGAGGAAGTTTAGTGTTGACTCCGGCAATGTTATTTGCAATTGGTTTAGTTTCTACCTTTATTACAGGTGGTGTAACTGGTATTATCTTAGCAGATGCTGCATTAGATATTGCCATACATGATACTATGTTTGTTGTTGCTCACTTCCATGTTGTAATGGGATTATCGGCAGTTTTTGGTATGTTTGCGGGTGTTTACCATTGGTTCCCTAAGATGTACGGAAGAATGTTAAATACGCGTTTAGGTTATGCTCATTTCTGGTTAACAATTGTGGCTGGTTATGGTGTATTCTTCCCAATGCACTTTGTAGGTATTGCTGGGGCACCAAGAAGGTATTATGATTACTCAGTTTACAACGAATTTGATTCAAATGCTTTCGAAATGATTATGGACTTAAATGTGGTAATTACTATTTTCTCTATTGTTGGGGCAATTGGTCAAGGTTTATTCTTATTCAACTTATTCTATAGTATTTATAGAGGACCAAAAGCAGTTCAAAACCCATGGAGATCTTCAACGTTAGAGTGGACTACTCCAGTTGAACATATGCATGGTAACTGGCCAGGAGAATTACCTGAGGTTCACAGATGGCCTTATGATTATTCTAAACCAGGTCAAGAAGAGGATTTTGTTTCTCAAATTGTTCCTTTAGCTGAGGGAGAACTCGAAGATCATTAATAAATCTTAATATAAAAGAAAGCCTTTTGTCAAATGATGAAAGGCTTTTTGTATTTTTGAAAAAAT
>Ga0255238_1000155_pt1 | contig 12078 bp, 2 predicted proteins | sample ColtaT_21_FD_183716 | JGI IMG/M metagenome (GOLD analysis project Ga0255238, IMG submission 183716) | Metatranscriptome of freshwater microbial communities from Columbia River, Oregon, United States - Colum_Miss_RepA_8d (Metagenome... | ecosystem: Environmental > Aquatic > Freshwater > River... | reverse complement strand
TGACACTTTATTGACTAAAATCGAAATGTTAACAGGTGAATTTATGAGTTTTAAACTACGATTGCGCGTTCTGGTTGCGGGTTGCATGGCTCTTGCTGTCGTGCAGGCTTCGGCCCAAACGTCGTCCACGCTGCCCCTGGGTGCCATGGCCACCGTGAATGGGGTCGTCTTGCCCGTCAAGAGACTGGACCAACTGGTTCAAGTCAATGGTTCTCAAGGACGGCAGGATACGGCCCAGCTGCGTACCGCCCTGAAGGCGGAATTGATCGCCAGAGAGCTTCTCTTGCAGGAAGCCCAAAGGCGCGGTATCGCGAATTCGGCAGACGCAGAAGCAGCACTCGCGCAGGCCCGTGAAAGCGTGCTGATCGACTTTCTGATTCAGGACGAGATCAGCAAAAAGCCGGTCACGGACGCCGAGGTCAAGGCCGAGTACGAGCGTCAACTCGCTGGCCTGGCCGACGCTCAACAGTACCAGCTGCGTCAAGCGGTTTTTGCAACCGAGGCCCAAGCCAAAGCCGCCATTGCATCGGTGCGCACAGGCACATCTTTGGCCAAGCTGGCCAAAGAAAATTCGACAGATGCCAGCAGAGACAAAGAGGGTTTGCTGGATTGGTTATTGCCCAGCCAGATTGTGCCTGCCGTGTCCAACGTGATCGTCAATTTGGACAAGGGCGCCATGACCGCAGCCCCCATTCAGGTGGGCGAGGTCTGGCATGTGCTGCGTGTAGAAGACAAACGCAAGTTTGTGCCGCCATCTCTGGAGCAGGCCCAACAAGGCATCCGCGTCGAGCTGCTGCAAAAGCGCCGCATTGACCTTCTCAACGATCTGGCGCGCAAAGCCAAAATCGACCAATAAAGGCTGTTGCTACAGCCATTTCAAGCATTTCCATGACCGACAACACCATGACCACAGAAAATCAAACCACCTCAGCACAAGGCGTTGCCTCTGCCGAGACGCCCATTCAGGGCCGCAGCGTCTTCATCGTGGAAACCACGGCCCAAGGCATTGCCGTGCAGACCGCATTTGCCACAGAAGACGGTCGTGTGCTGCAACTGCCGGCCCTGTTTCCGGATCTGGACTACGCCTACGCGCAAATCGACGAGATGCGCCGTTTGGTTGGGCAGCACTTTGCGAAAGCCGCACAAATAGGCGTTCAAGTGATTGCCAGCCAGATGGCTCAGCAGCAAGCCAACACACAAGCTGCCGCTGAATCCGTCGAAAAGTCCGATTGATGACGGAGGATTCCAGATGCAGTGCCTCGACTTCCGATTTGCTCACCCATCGTTAATCGGTGCATCGCTGTTGGCCTGCGCCGGCTACGCACATGCACAAGCCGACGCGGGTGCCATTCAGCAGCAACTCGAGCGTGAACGCCAGCAAGCCCAGCCTGCTGCCAAGCCTGCACCTTCCATTGCCTTGCCCAAGCCCAGCCCGGTCAGTCCCGGTGCCGAAACCATCGTGGTCAAGCAATGGCGCTTTGAAGGCAATGCGACCCTAGGCACGAGTGCCCTGCAGGCGCATCTGTCGGGTTACGTGGGTCAATCGGTCAGCCTGGCCCAGCTCTATGAAGCTGCGCAGGCTGTGGTCGATTTTTATGCCCAGCGCGGTTGGCTGGCCAGTGCCGACCTTCCCAAGCAAGACATCACCGAAGGCGCGATCACCATCCGCATCGTCGAGGCGGCGTTGGGCCAATTGCAGATCGAGGGCACGCCCCAGCGCGTGAGCCGAGAGCAGATCCAAGCCTTTGCCGCACAGAACTTGCACCCAGGCCGGCATTTGTCTCTTGTGGCACTGGAGCGCGGACTGATTCTGGCCGACGAGCTGCCCGGCGTGAACGTTTCGGGTCGCTTGATGGCCGGCGAACGGGCAGGAACCACGGATGTGGTCTTGACGGTTAAGGATGAGCCGGCTTTTTACGGCGAGGTTTCTGCTGATAACTATGGAAGCCGTTCCACTGGCGCCAAGCGTGTGAGCGGCAACCTGATGCTCAACAGCCCCTTGGGCGTTGGCGACCAGGCTAACCTTTACGTGCAGCACGCCGAGGGTATGCGTTTTGCCCGCATCTCCGAAACCGTGCCCGTGGGCACCAACGGCTGGAGAGCTGGCGTAAACGCCAGTCACCTGACGTACGAAGTGCTGCCAGGTCTCGCAGGTGCGGGCGGCAAAGGCACTTCGCAGTCGGTGGGGGCCGAGTTGAACTACCCGCTGTGGCGCAACAGCACACAGCAAGCCAATCTGGTGCTGGCACAAGACTTTAAAAACTACGACAACCTGGGACCCGACGGCGCCGTCACCACCCACTACACCAACCGTGTCAGCAGCCTGGGCCTGAACGGCACCGTCATGGGCGCGGGCACCTTTCATGCCTATGGTGTCACGTTTTCCAGTGGCAACGTACAACACGACCGGGCAAGAGAGCCAAGTGCTCCAGCCATCCCTGGTGAGGGGGCCTTCACCAAGTTGCGCGCCAACTACGCACTGAGCCAGACCGTCAGCGACACGCTGAGCTTCTACGGCCAGGTGCAGGGCCAGGTGGCCAACAAAAACCTTGATTCCTCCGAGCGGTTCTTTTTGGGCGGGCCTTTAGGGGTTCGCGCCTACCCCGGCAGTGAAGGGGGGGGGACTCAAGGCGCCATGGTCAATCTGGAAATTCGCCAGCGCCTGCCCGAAGGCTTCCAAGTCATCGCTTTCTATGACCACGGCAGGGTACAAGTGGAAAAGACCAGTACAGCCACCACCAGCAACACGCCCAACACTTACTCGCTGCGCGGAAGTGGCCTGGGCGTGATTTGGAATGGTCCACAAAAAATGGTGATCAAGGCCCTGTGGTCGCGCCGCCTGGGCAGCAACCCCAATCCCGCATCGACCGGTATGGACCAAGACGGCACCCTAAAAATGGACCGCTTCTGGTTGAGCGCCAGTTTATCGTTCTAAGCACCCGACACGTAAGCCTGATCAGCCGCGCAAACAACTAACTTGATATGAACAAAAGCTACGGACTCGTCTTCAGTGAAATCAGCGGCACCTGGATTGCGGTGGCCGAACATGTGCGTGCCAGGGGCAAACGCAGTGCCTCCGCTGTTTTGCTCAGTGCGGCCAGTCTGTTGTTGTCGCCCGATGTGCTGGCGGCCCCGCCGACCGGTCCGCCACCAGCGGCTACCCAACTGCCCACCGGTGGGCAGGTCACGGCGGGTCAGGCCACCATCAACCAAACCACCAGCGCCACCAGCGCGGTGATGAACATCAACCAAAGCACCCAGCGTGCCGCCATTGGCTGGAACACCTTCAACCTGGGTTCTGCGGGCACCATCAACTTCAACCAACCCAGCGCCCAATCGGTCACTCTCAACCGGGTCAACGACACCAACCCCAGCCAGATCTTTGGCAAGATCAACGCGCCAGGCACCGTGTGGCTGCTCAACCCCAATGGGGTGTACTTTGGGGCGAGCTCACGCGTGGACGTGGGCGCCTTGGTGGCCACCACATACCACATGAGCGACGCCGACTTCATGGCTGGCAAAACCACCTTCAGCCGCAACGGTGCGTTGGGCAGCGTGGTCAACGACGGTGAGCTGAAAGCTCGCCTTGATGGCTACATCGCGCTGATGGCCCCCGAAGTGCGCAACCAAGGTGTCGTTGTGGCCAATCGGGGTACTGTGGTGCTTGCAGCAGGCGAGGCCATCACCCTGGACTTTGACGGGGCCAGCAAGCTCACCGGCATCACAGTGAAGGCCAGCGACATCGCCACCCTGATCGAAAACAAGCACGCGATTGAAACGCCAGATGGCCAAATCATTTTGAGTGCACAGTCGGCCAACCAGCTGCGCCAAGGGGTGGTGCGCAACAGCGGCAGTTTGCTGGCCAACGGCGGCGCAAGCACCATCACCCGCAAAGGCGGCCGTATTTTGCTTGACGGCGATGACATCAGCCTCACCAGCACGTCCACCATCGAAGCCAAAGGCGAGCTGGGTGGGGGTGTTGTCCTGGTGGGCGGTGACTGGCAGGGCAGCAACGGCGTCTACCAAGCCCAAAAAGTGACCATGGATGCGGGGGCGAGCATTGACGTCAGCGCCACGCAACACGGCGATGGTGGCAAGTTGGTCCTGTGGTCGGATATTCACGATGCACAGTCGCGCACCACAGTGGCCGGCAGCCTCAAGGCACAAGGCGGCGCCCAAGGCGGTCAAGGGGGGAAGATCGAAACATCAGGCCGCCAGCTGATGGTGGACGGGATCCGTGTGGATACCACGGCAGCGGCTGGAGAAACAGGGCTGTGGTTGCTGGACCCCTACAACATCACGATCAGCACGGGTACGCAAGCAGGGGTAGACGGAACTTATTCAGCAATAGCCAATTCAGCAGTGGTCAATGTCACTACCCTGACGACTGCACTGAATAGCTCCAATGTCACGGTCAGCACGGGTGGCGCAAGCTCAGCGGGCTCCGAGGCCGGTGACATCACGGTCGCTTCAGCCATCACCTCGTCCAGTGCCAATCTGCTCACGCTGGACGCGTACCGGCATGTCAACCTCAACGCCGCAATCACCCGCTCGGGCGCTGGCGGCCTAGAACTGAAAACCACAACGGGTGCAGTAGCCGGGTCAGGCGCCATCTCCATTGGCACTGGAGGGCTCACGTTCAATGTGGGCGGCACCAACAGCAGCAATTACACCGGCAACATTTCAGGCACCGGGGCCCTGATCAAGAGCGGCACCGGCACACAAACCTTGGCCGGTCGTGGCGACATGACTGGCGGCACAACAGTTCAAGCGGGCACGTTGCGGGTTGTGCCTGGCGAGAGCGGTGGCACCAACTTCTTCCGCTGGGCGAATGGCGCACAGACGATCACGGTGAACAGCGGTGCCATCCTGGAGCTGGCAGCAACAGCGGCCTCCTCGGGCAATGATGTCTACCTCGAGGGTGGGCGAGACCTTACGCTCAGTGGCTCCGGCACTGTTAAAAAAACTGGCACGGTCAACTTGGCGATGAGCTCCACCGATCGCCGCTTCATCGTGAGCCTAGCCAGCGACGGCCTGTTTCAGTTGGCTGAGGGGTGGGTGAGGCACGACTACACCCGGGACAACTGGCGCAACAACCAAGGCGTGCTTCAGATTGATTCTGGAACAACCTTCGAAACATACGGCGAAAACATTTACATCTCAGGATTAACTGGTGGCGGCCTCCTGCAGAACACGTACCAAACCGGCGGCAACAAGGCGATCTACATCACCAATTCGTCCAGCGCTGCAAACTACACCTTTTCAGGCACGGTCGATTGGCGTTTGTGGATTGAAAAAGCTGGTGCAGGCAAGCAGACCTTCTCCGGTGCCCAGGGGAACTTCGGCGACTACGTTCTCCGTGGTGGCACACTCGCACTCAACGGCACGAATTGGAGCCAAAACGTCAACTCCGATGTGCGAATGGATGCCGGCACGACGCTAGAAATCGGCGGGAATATTTCAATCGGTTTGCTGGGGCATAACACAGGTAGCCCAACCAACACAGTCGTCAAACTCAGCAACAACGCCACCTTGACGCTGGGCGATGACGCAGACAGCACTTTTGCCGGTGTGATTCAAGGCCAAGGCTCCATCGCCAAGACAAAAGGATCTGGCACTCAGACGTTCTCGAACCAGCTCACCTACGACCGCTCCACGACCGTGTCTTCAGGCACCCTCGCGGTTTCTGGAGCCGGCAGCAGCCTCCCATCCGGAGGCGATCTCATCGTCAATGGCGGCACGCTCAATCTCAACAGCGTCAGCCACTCCATGGGCACCCTGGCCGGCACAGGCGGCACCATCCAGCTGGGTAGCGGTACGCTCACGCTGAATCAAACGAGCAATGGCACCTTCGCGGGCAACATCCGTGGCACTGGCAGCTTGACCAAAAACGGTGCGGGGGCTTTGACCCTGACCGGCAAGAACACCCACACCGGCGGCACGACGCTCAACCAAGGTCAGCTGATCTTGGGGTACTTTGATGGCAGCAATGGCGCGGGAACGTTGACCGGTACCGTTACCGTCAACAGCGGTGCGCAGTTGGACTGGACCGCCGCCAATTCATTTGGTTGGACTGCTGGCACCGCCATCAACCGGTTTGTCATCAACGGGGGCACCGTGGGCCATGCGGGCAACACCGCTGAACAACACCTGTGGAACTCGCCCACGATTGAGATGACGGGCGGTACTTTTTACCTGACCTCCACACAATCGATGAGCCCCACTGTGTTGGTGCATGCTTCGGCGACACCCTCGCAGATCCTGGCCGCTGATGCCAATGGGGCCTTTATTTTGCGCAACGAAGGTCGATTGATCACCTTCAATGTGGAGTCGGGTGCGACCGCCCTCGTGACCGCTTCGATCAGTCGCAAAAGCGGCGGCGGCGTGAATTTGGACACCTTTGGCGAACTGACCAAGACCGGCACCGGTTTGCTGGAGTTGGCAGGTGCGAACCGCTACTACGGTACAACACTGGTGAACGAGGGTACGCTGAAAGTCAGTGGAACGCAGGAAACCAGCGTGGCTGGCGATGGCACCGAGACCAGCGTGCTCTCTGGGGCCACCTACATGGCGGCGGGCAACCACAGCATTGGGATGCTCAGCGGCGCGGGCTCGGTGGTGGTCAACAGCGGCGTCACACTGACCACGAACATCGACAACGGCAACAGCAGCTTCACCGGTGTGATTTCTGGCGCGGGTGCTTTGACCAAGGCAGGCACGGGTGCCCTGACATTGAATGGTGTCAACACTTACACCGGTGCGACGCTGGTGAAAGCTGGCACCTTGGTGTTGGGCAGCACTGCAGCGTTGGCCAGTGGCAGTGTTCAAGTGAGTGACTCCACTGCCGAGGCAGAGCTGGTTTTTGGAGCCAACAACCAGTTATCACCCGCTGTGCAGGTGACGACGGGGGCCACGAGCGGTACAGGCAAGTGGGGCCGCTTGAGCTTGAACGGCACCACGCAAACCATCACCAGCCTGACGTCGGGCACGACCACCACCCAAGGTGCCCTGATCCTGCAAAACGACAGTTATTACTTCGGCGGCCCGGCGACTGATGGCACTTTGGTCATCACTGGCAATGCCGACATGCTGGTGAACGGCTACATCCGAGATGCCGACAACAACGCCGGCCGTAAGCTCAACATCACCAAGCAGGGCACTGGCACGCTGACGCTGGCCAGCACCTACGACGGCCAGATGAGCCAGTCCGGTGCCACCACGGTGTCAGCCGGCCACCTGGTCTTCGGCGTGGGCACGGCCAATTCGCTGCCCTCGGCGGCCACCGCCATCAGCGTGGCCAGCGGCAGCAGCGTCACCTTCTGGGCGTCGTCCTCGCTGTCCAACACCGGCCTGGGCGGCACACGCACGCTGGTCGCCAGCCTCAGTGGCGCGGGCGCGGTGAACTTTCGCGGCATCGGCTCGTCGCTGAACAACTACTACTCCGACTGGGAATACACCGGCACCAGCACCGGCCTGACCGGCCCAGTGACGGTGGAAGGCGCCCGCCTGGGCATCACCACGTCCTTCGGCAGCGCATCGGCCTGGCCGACGATCACCGTTCGCGATGGCGGCACGCTGTACACCAAGGCCTCGGGCACCTACAGCAACCCGATCACGATCAATGGCCAGGGGTGGGCCGAATCGGCCGACCCGTATGGCGCGCTGAGCCTGTGGTCGGGCACCACCTATGCCGGGGCCATCACGCTGGGCTCTGCCTCTCGCATCGGCGCGATCAACAACGGCGCCAGTGTCAACACCATCAGCCAGGGCATCACCGGCACCGGCGGCCTGACCTTCGAGTTGAGTGGCTCCACGCTCACGCTGGCCGGTGCCAGCACCTACAGCGGCGCCACATGGGTCAAGTCGGGCACGCTCAAGGCCAACACCGCCACGCCCAACGTGCTGCCGGTGGGCACCGCGCTCACGGTGGACGGCACCTACCAGGCCAACGGCAACGCTACCACCGTGGGCTCGCTGGCCGGCAGCGGTGTGGTCGACATCGCCGGGGTCAGCCTGAGCACCGGCGCCGACAACGCCAGTACCGCCTTCAACGGCGTGATCCAGGGCGCCAGCGGCAGCCTGGTGAAAACCGGCACCGGTATTCTTACGCTCGGCGGCTACAGCACCTTCACTGGCGGCACCACCATCAGCGGTGGTGGGCTCATGCTCAATGGGTACAACTCCACCGGCTCGGGCAATGCCACCATCCGCGGCACGGTCACGGTCAACGCTGGGGCCACGCTGGATTGGTCCATGCCCAACAGTTTCGGATGGACCTCTGGATCCAGCCTCAACAGGATCGTGGTCAACGGTGGCACGGTGGGCAGGTTGGGCAACACGCACATCCAGCACTTCTGGGGTGCGCCGACCTTGGAGATGACGGGTGGCACGTTCTACCTGACCAACACCGAGACCGAGAACCTGACCGTGCGCGTGCGTGCGGCGGCCAATCCCTCACAGATCCTGCCGGCCACGGCCGGGGCGCAGTTCGCGATGCGCGGCGATGGCACGGCGGGTGTCAGCAACCGGATCACCTTCGACGTGGACAGCGGTGCCACCGCCTACGTCAGTGCGGTGGTGGGGCGCAGTTCCAGCGGCAGCCCCTTCGGCGAGCTCACCAAGGCCGGCGCCGGCCTGCTGGAACTGGCCGGCGCCAACCGTTATTTCGGCGCCACCACGGTCAACGCCGGCACTTTGAAGGTCACCGGCACGATGGAGACCAGCGTCTCGGGTGACGGCACCGAAACCACGGTGGCCGCGGGCGCCACCTACCTGGCCGCCAACAGCCACAGCATCGGCGCGCTCAGCGGCGCCGGCTCGGTGGTCATCAACAGCGGCGTCACGCTGGCGACCGGCATCGACAACGGCAGCAGCACCTTCAGCGGCGTGGCCTCGGGTGCCGGAACGCTGGCCAAGCGGGGCACGGGCGCACTGACGCTCAGCGGCGCTAACACCTTCACTGGCGGGTTCTCGCACCTCAATGGCAAGGTGTGGCTGTCCAACACCAGCGGCCCGGCCATTGTCTCGGACTACACGCTGGCCGGCATGGGCAACTTCGTGGAATTGTTCTTCGGCGCCGACAACCAGTTCGGTCCCGGGGTGGTTCTGCGCAACACGGGGTTGGCCTCCAGCGTGACCCTGAATGACCACTGGGCCCGGATGGCGTTGCGCGGCACCAACCAGAGTCTGGCCCAGATCATCAGCGGCACCAGCAGTTCGCAAGGTACCCTGATCCTGCAGAACGTGGGTTCCGGTGACACCACGGTCATGGCCGGCCGCAGCAGCGGTACGCTCACGCTGACCGGCAACGCCGACTCGATCCTGAACGCCTATGTGCGTGACCAGGACAATGGTGGCACCACAAACAAGCTCAACATCACCAAGCAGGGCACTGGAAACCTGCTGTTCGCCGCCAGTACCGTCAAAAACGACGGGTTGCGTCTGACCGGCAACCTCACCATCTCGCAAGGCACGGTGACGGTGGGCACCGGCACCGACCACGGCTGGATCGACAGCATGCCGGTCAGCCTGGCCGCAGGCACCACGCTGACCTACAGCCGCAGCAGCAACCCCTACAGCATTGCCAACAACTGGAGTGGCGACGGCACCGTGGTGCTTTTGGGCACCGGGGTGAACGGCCAATCGTCTTTTTCGTACACCGGCACCAATACGCTCTCGGCCAGCGGCCGCGTGGTGGTGGACAAGGCGCGCTTCGACGTGTCTGCAGCGGGCGGGCTGGGCAACGCTGCCACGGTCGAGGTCAAGGCCGACGGCCAGCTGTTCTTCACAGCGGGCGGCACCTGGTCGGCGCCCATCCTGCTGTCGGGCAACGGCTGGAGGGAGCCCGGTGCGGGCGAACAGCTGGGGGCCATCCGCAGCTCGGCCTCGTCGCTGGTCACGCTCAGCGGCCCGATCACGTTGAACAACAACGTGCGCATCCACACCGGCGGCACCGGTCACCTGACGATCACGGGCGTCATCGACGATGGCGTCAACACCTTCGGCCTGGAGAAGACCGGCTACTACGGTCTGACGCTGGCGGGCGCCAACACCTATGGCGGTGACACCCTCATCCGCGGCGGCCGGCTGCTGCTGGACAACGCCACCGGTGCGGCGCTCTACAACGGCACCACCGGCACGGTGCGCATCAACAACGACAACACGACCGGGTCTTACAGCCCGGGCGGCAACTTCGTGGGCGTGCAGACGCTGCGCGACAACCAGCTTGGCGCCAACGTCAACCTCAGCTTCGAGGGCACCACCTACGCGTCGGGCTACTTCAACGAGTTCTCGCTCAACGGCACCAGCCAGACCATCGGCAACCTGCTCGACCAGGGGGGCGGCTACCGCAACCTGATCCAGCAGCTGAACACCGCCAACAACCTGAGCGGCACGCTGACGGTGACGCAGACCAGCGACGCGACCTTCACCGGCTCGATCCGCCGCAGCTGGGACGGCAGCAACTCGTCGCTGAACCTGCTCAAGGACGGGGCGGCCCGCCTCACCCTGCGCTCGCCGCAGTCGCACCCCAACCACCTGCAAAGCGGCACCGTGCGGGTGCGCAGCGGCGCGCTGGTCTACGACATCGTCAGCGACAGCAACACGACCGCCGACACGCTGGGCGTCTCCAGCATCACCGTAGATGCCGGCGCCAGCTTCGCCTACCGCAGCGACCAGTCGTTGGTACTCACGCCCGAACTGCTGGGCACCGGCTCGCTGGTGCTGCAGGGCACCAACACGATGAACCAGGGCAGCTTTCAGATCACTCGCAGCAACGCCAGCTTTGGCGGCGCCATCTCGCTCATCGATCAGGCGCGTTTGATCCTCACTAACGGCCAGGGCGCGGGCACGGGCTCCATTGAAGTGGCGGCCAATTCAGGGGTGTACGTCACCGCTACAAGTCCGATCACCAACACATTGCGGCTTGCCGGTAACGGTTGGGCCGAATCCACGGGTCGCCTGGGCGCGCTGCGCATGGACAATGGCACAAACTGGGCCGGCAACATCGAGCTGACGGCCAATGCGGATGTGGGCGTTTACAACTCGTCCTCCGTCGCCAGCACCATCAGCGGCGTGGTCTCGGGCGCCTTCCAGCTGTCCAAGACCTGGGGTGGCACGCTCACTCTGTCGGGCAACAACACCTATTCCGGCGGCCTGGCGCTGTACGGCGGCCTGCTGAAGGTGGCCAGCGTCGGCAATGCGGGGGCCGCGTCGGCTCTGGGCGCCTCGTCGGCGGCCGCCAGCAACCTGCTGTTCAGCGGCGGTTCGTTGGCCTACACCGGCTCGTCAGCGGCCACCACCGACCGCGGCTTCTCGATCGTGGCCGGGGCCACGGCGTCCATCGACCTGCCGTCCGGCAACCTCGCCTTCTCGGGCGGCACGCCCGCCACCACCGGCGGCCTCACCAAGACCGGCACCGGCACGCTGGGCCTGTCCGGCAACACACTGTTCACCGGCAGCCTCGGCGTCAGCGCCGGCCAGCTGGAGATCCTGACGGGCGGCAATCTGGGCGGCGGCGCATACGCCGGCGCCATCAGCCTGGGCAGCGGCGCCACACTCGCCTATCGTGCCGCGGCCGACCAGGCGCTGTCGGGCGTGATCAGCGGCGCGGGCGGCCTGATCCAGGCCGGCACCGGCACCACCACGCTGAGCGGCAGCAACAGCTACACCGGCAACACCACGGTGTCGGCCGGCACGCTCAAGCTCAGCAACTACAACGCCTCGGCCCAGTACGACATCGCCTCGGCGGCGGTGCTCGAATACGCGCTGTCTACAGATTTCAACCTGCCCACAGTTCGTTATCAAGGTAACGGCACCTGGCGCAAGACCGGCGTGGGCACGCTGACGTGGGGCACCGGGGCCGCCACCTTCGCGATGGGCTCGGGCGCCCTGATGGACGTGCGGGCCGGGGAAGTGCGTGTCGGCGACAACAGCAACGAGGATCTTTCGACCAACCTGGCCGACCTGAATGTGGCCAGCGGAGCCACCTTCACCTTCGTCGACTCGCGCGCCAATAACGCCAATGGCTACTTCGCCTTCAACCGCCTCACCGGCGCGGGCACGGTGAGCGGCGGCTGG
>Ga0255238_1000128_pt1 | contig 12779 bp, 17 predicted proteins | sample ColtaT_21_FD_183716 | JGI IMG/M metagenome (GOLD analysis project Ga0255238, IMG submission 183716) | Metatranscriptome of freshwater microbial communities from Columbia River, Oregon, United States - Colum_Miss_RepA_8d (Metagenome... | ecosystem: Environmental > Aquatic > Freshwater > River... | reverse complement strand
TCAACCAGAGCATGAGCCACCACTATATGATTGGCTTGAAAAAGATTATTGAAGAACCCGACGAAATCTGAACTTGCCGTAATAGTCTGCTTTTGATATAATTATTGTTCTGTTCAGCAAAGGAATCACATGAAACTGCTAGATTTTGACTACACTAAAAAGAATGGTGAGTTTACCAAACGTACCATTGCAGTGGTTCAAGAACCTCAACGGTTTATTGAAGGCATTGATGTAACCGAGCTTGACCTAGAAAGTTTTGCAGAGTTTGTTAATCAGTACAGTAAATTGCTTGATGAGTATAAATTTTTGCAAGCCGAACTTATCAACAAGTACGATCTTAAACATAACTATCGCAGGTTTATTCCCGAAAATATGGAAAACGTAGTAACAGAGCATGTCTAAACCAAAATTATGGGAAGATAACTACCTTAGTACTGCAGTTTCTTTGACCACTCAAATCACAACCAATTTACAAGTTGCTTGTGAGAAAAATAACATTCAACTTCACGACTTGCCCGACAGCGTTATAAATTCAGAGTTGCTATATCACATTGCCTCGTGTTATAATACTTTGTATGATTTGCTGTTGGAACAAGATTTAAAAAGTTTTGGTAATAGCAAATTAGATCAATTTAAACAACAACTCAACTAGGAATTACAAATGAGCAATTGGACTGACGAACTCAAACAAAAAGCAATCGACCTGTACACCCAAGCCGAACCTACCCCTGAAACCAGCACTGAAATCATCAAAGACATTGCTGATGAACTGGAAATGTCTCCTAACGGTGTTCGCATGGTGCTTGTGCAAGCCCAAGTTTATGTGAAAAAAGATCCGGCAGCCGGCGGTACTAAAACCACTAAAAAAGAAGCGGGTGAAGGCAGCAAGCGTGTAAGTAAAGAATCTGCTATTGCTGATCTCCGTGCCGCAATCGAAGCTAAAGGAGCACCTGTTGATGATGACATTCTTAGTAAACTCACTGGCAAAGCTGCCACCTATCTTCTCACAGTTGTCAAAGCCTGAGGAAATCAACGTGGACTACTTTGAAGATTACGAACCTCGCGACCTCTTGGACATGGAAGTAATCATTGATGCAAATGGGTCTAATGGAAAAATCAAAGGTTATGCAGTATATTCCAATCGAGAAGATCATGTCTTGGTTGGCTATGTCAACGACTCAGGAACTGTTATCACTGACTGGTTTCCTATTAGTGATCTGCATATCGTAGACCCAGAAGATCCAGAATACGAATAATCTATACAGGACTAAACATGGCTACTAAGCGAAAAACTCAACTTGAACAAGATCGCATGACTGATGCGAATATTACTCGCGTTATTGACTTGCTTAGTCCTGGCCCGGATAAAAAAGCTATCACTAAAAAAGAAGCCTGCCAGATTCTTGGCATGAGCTATAACACAGCACGCTTGGATAAACTGATTGAGGACTATAAAACTCAACAGGCCACAACCAAAAAGCGTCGTGAAGAAAAGCGTGGCAAGCCTGCTACACGAGATGAAATCCAGTATGTTATCAGCGAGTATTTCAGGCATAATAGCATGGAAAAAATTGCTGATAATCTCTATCGTGGTACACAATTTGTAAAATCTATTCTAGAACAGTACGGAGTTCCTCAGCGCAATCTAGCATATGATTATTTTAATCCTCAGCTACTTCCTGAGCAAAGCGTGCTAGAACGATACAACATTGGCGAAAAAGTCTATTCTAGTAGATACGAGTGCTTGGCCAATGTAGTTGCAGAACAGTGGTGTAACAAACGCAACTGCTGGATTTATCGTGTATGGCTGCCACACTGGGATAAGTTTGCCTATCAAGAGAGTTATGAGCTGGCAAGCCTTCGTAATTTTGAAGAATTGGGGATTAAGCTGTAATGGATGATAACATTCTCTACCACAGAACCATCAGTGAGAACCTGGATAAAGGTTTTCAGGTAAATCTTGTAATCAATGATTTCAAGGACATTACCTATATTCAGCTCAGAAAGTATTTCTTGAGCTATGATGGTGATTGGATCCCCAGTCGGGAAGGTGTCAGTGTTCCAGCAACCATGGAAACCGTGTATGCGCTGCTGGACGGCTTACTGGAAGTTTGCAGTGTTGCAGAAGGCGCAGAAGTAATTGAGCATTACTATAACAAGCTGTGTGAAAAACAACTTGAACAAAGCCGTTAAATCTTGTATAATATACTTATGAATAATATCAAAGATTATCTCGACTATTGCAGCAAACAGTACTACGCCGGTAGTCCGGTTATTACTGATCAGGTGTTTGACGCGCTTGCAAATTCTGTAAACTATACACAAGTTGGTGCTAAGTCTCAACAAGCCGAGGCCCATGCTTGGCCTATGTATAGCCTGCAAAAACACTATGACGATGAAAACAAGCCTAACCCTCTACACGGACAAGGCGAAGTTGGCTACAGCATCAAACTAGATGGTGCTGCCGTTAGTTTGCTTTATGTTGACGGTAAACTGGTAAAAGCCCTTACTCGCGGTGACGGCAAAGTTGGTCAGAATATCACCGACAAACTGCTGGCTAGTCAACACCTTGTACCGCACACTATTAACCTGCTTGGCGTATATCAAATCACTGGCGAAATTGTGGCTCCCAAGCATATTCCTAATAGTCGCAACTATGCTGCTGGCTCGCTTAACCTAAAAGATTGCGAAGAATTTAAAACCAGGGCATTGAGTTTCTTTGCGTATGATGTGTATCCGCATATTACCACCACCCACAGTGGCGATATGCAACAGCTTAAACTGCTGGGCTTTAGCACAGTAAAAGAAACAGAGCTGGAAAAAGTATATCCTAGCGATGGTCTAGTTTTCCGTCTGGAAGATCACAAACTGTTTGAGCAACTGGGATATACCAGCCATCATCCCAGAGGTGCATATGCTTACAAAACTCGTCCGCCTCATGTAGAAACACAGATTCTAGATGTTGAGTGGCAGGTAGGCAAAACCGGCAAGGTTACTCCAGTTGCAATTCTACAGCCTGTTATGATTGGCGATGCACTGGTCAGTAGGGCTACACTAAACAATCCTGGATTTATTGAGCAGCTTGGTATTGAAATTGGTGACACAGTTGCAGTGGTGCGTGCTGGTGAAATCATTCCATGCATTGTGCACAAAGTCAATGTGTAAATTTCTTGGGCTGCTAACTTAAATTTTTGCTTGAATTAACTAGCTGTATACTGTATAATATACACATAACTCGCAAAACCAATATGCAAATCAAAATTCCTAAAAATTGCCCTTGCTGCAGTTACCCGCTCGAAACAGTCAACGATCAACTGTTTTGTCGTAATGCTGCGTGCGATGCTCAACTCAGCAAAAAGCTCGAGCATTTCTGCAAAGCACTAGGCATGAAGGGGTTTGGCAGCAAAACTCTGGAAAAACTTGAACTAAACGATATCACAGAGCTTTATGTGCTTAGCCAAGAAGATATTGCAGCACGAGTTGGCAGTCAAAAAGTTGCTGAGAAGCTGTTTACTGAGATCGAATACAGTAAGCAAGCAGACTTGGCAACAGTGCTTAGCAGTTTTAGTATTCCGCTTATCGGTAAAACTGCTAGTCAAAAGATTGCCAGTGTAGTAGAGTGCGTTAGTGAAATCAATACTGAAACTTGCAAACAAGCAGGTCTTGGTGAAAAAGCTACCGCTAACTTGATGCAGTTTATGCAAACAGATATGCCAGAACTGCAAACTTTTTTGCCTTTTAGTTTTAAATCTACTAAGTCTGCTCCTCAACCGCAGCAGGCTGCAAATGCAAAAACAATTTGTATTACTGGCAAACTCCAATCATTTAAAACCAAAAGCGAAGCAACAAAAAGCCTAGAAGCTCTAGGCTTTAAAGTAACAGAGTCTGTGACTAAAACCACAGATTATCTTGTTGACGAAGAAAACAAGGGCAGTACAAAACGAATTAAAGCTGACTCTCTTGGAATCGAAATTATCTCTAATCTCAAAAATTTTCTGAAAGAAAACACAAATGACTGAAAAAACCAAAAAATGGTCTGACGAAGTAGTTAACAAAATGCTCGGTATTGTTGGCAACGAATCGCCTGTTAGCGCTGCCACGGTGCAAGAAATTGTTGACCAGCTTGGTGAGGATTTTACCGTTCGTAGCGTTGCCAGCAAACTGCGGCAACTGGATCACGACGTTGCTAGTCTTGCCAAAGAAAAAGTCAGCGCATTTAGCGATGAAGAAACCGATGCACTGGTTCATTTTGTTGATGCCAATGCTGGTCAAATGACTTACAAAGAAATTGCTGAAACTTTTGCCAAAGGCAAATTTACGGCAAAACAAATTCAAGGCAAGCTGCTTGCTCTTGAATTGACCGGCAGCGTTAAGCCCGCCGAAAAGGTCGAAGTTGCTCGTACCTACACTGCTGCTGAAGAAGCCAAGTTTGTTCAAATGGCTGAAGCCGGTAGCTTTATCGAGGATATTGCTAAAGCCCTTGGCAAAGAAATTGCCAGCGTTCGTGGTAAAGCCCTGTCGCTTACCCGCAAAGGTGAAATTAGCCGTATTCCTCCCCAGCGTAACAGCTATGCCAAAGAATCTGTTGATCCTATCGCTGCCCTTGGCGATAAGATTGCCAGCATGACTGTGGCTGAAATTGCTGCCGCTGTGGATAAAACTGAGCGCGGTCTGCGTACTCTGCTTACCCGTCGGGGCATTAATGTTGCCGACTACAAAGGCGCAGACAAAAAAGCTAAAGCTGAAGCCAAGCTCGCTGCTTAAACAACTTTAGTTTAAAACAGGGCCGGGAAGCCATACGGACTTACCCGGCCCTTTCTATTTCAGGACTTAAATGAAAGTAACTATTACATATCACGATACTGAGTCCTTTACGGTAGAAGAAGTAGTTAAGCAAGCAGTACATAATTACGGAAAACAGGCACACATTGAAGTAATGCCTGATTCTACCATAGCTTACGACCACATTTACTTTGGTCTACAACAGCTTATTACTCACGAACAACTTAGTTTGCTATATGATAAAAGCGGCAACTATCACCAAGAATTAGCAAAACTACGAGCACAAATCATTTTTAAAACAACAGAAATTATTGACCAAGTTATTGTTGATAATGAATCTAAAGTAGGTTAATAGTGGATACTAGTGCTGTTGTCTTAAACAAATTGCTTAATGAGCGTAATTTAGATATTTGGTCTAAGCTCAAGCTAGTGTTTTTAGATCCGGCATACAGCTCCCTCTATGGTGCAATTAACAAGCACTATGAAAAATACGGTGCAATTCCGTCTTTTGATGATTTAGAGCTAACCTTGAGGGAGGGGCCGACTACAAAAACGCTAGCGACTCTCCGACTTACAGAGGTTCCTGAAGTTACGGCTGAAGTAGCCTTAGATGCACTAATTGATCAATACACTCAAAACGAAACAATTAAATTGCTGGACAAGTTTATTGATAAACTGCCGGTATATGATAGCGATGAAATAAAAGAGAACTTAGCAACAATCGCTCTAACAATCGAAGAAAAAACTCATACGTCAGAAAAAGTGTTTACGATGGCTGACATGATGATGTTTCGCCATCCAGACGACTTGGAAAAAGAACGTGTTTATCTTGGACTTAATAACAATTTTGACGCTGTGCTTGGCGGTGTTGCTAGGCAAGAGCTTGTACTCATCGGCGGCAAACGAGGCAGCGGCAAATCTATTACTAGCAGCAACATTTTTGTTAATCAGTATGAAAGTGGCAATTCAAGTATATACTTTTCTATTGAGATGACTGCATATGAGACAATGGAACGTAACCTGGCTATTCTAGCTGGTGTAAGTTTACAACGTCTTAAACAAAACAAACTAACAGACGAAGAAGTCTTTAAAGTAGTTAAGGCTCGTGCTGGTATGTTTATAGGTGCAGATTCTACCGTAATGGAGTTTATGCGGCACAGAGATCGCTTTAAGTTTGAAGAAAACTTAGTGCGAAACCATCAGCTAAAGCCTGACAATCAAATGATTATTGTAGACGATCGTGACCTGACCCTAAGCAGCATCGACTTGCACGTTGGCAAAGCCAAAGCAAAGTTTGGTGATAAGTTAAAGGTTGTGGTTGTAGACTACATTAATCAGATTGTGCTAGAAGGCTCGGATCAATACGATTGGAAGCCGCAGATTGAGGTGTCAAAACGACTTAAAAACTTGGCCAGAAAGTACGAAGTGGTAATGGTAAGTCCTTATCAAATCGACGCAACTGGTGAAGCACGTTTTGCCAAGGGTATTCTTGATGCTGCAGATATTGCGCTGGTTATGGAAGCCCATAGCAAAGAGCAGCAAGCCATTAGTTTTGAAACTACAAAAATTCGTGGTGGCAAAGAAATGAGTTTTACTAGTCCTATTGATTGGGATACCTTGCGTATTAGCCCACAAACTATTGATAAACCTGTATCAGAACAAAAAGTAAAGCGTGCAACAAGTAAGAAAACCGATGAATCAGCTACGGACTTGATGTAATATTATGCATGACGCTGTACTAGAACTACTACAAAAACAAAGCGTGGGTTTCCAGGTTAGCGGACGAGATTATGTCGTCAAATGCTTAAATCCTGAGCACCCAGATTCAAACCCCAGTTTGCGTATTAGTCGCGAAACTGGGGCTTTTCATTGTTTTGCTTGCCACTTTAAAGGCAATATTTTTAAGCATTTTGGCGTTTTAACCAACCCAACACCGCTTAAGATTGTTAAGCTAAAACAGAAGTTAGCAGAGCTTCAGCAACAATACAGTCTAGAACTACCGGCTGGAAGTATTCCTGTTACACGAACTTTTCGTGGTATTAGTGTAGCTACTCTAAAAAAATTCGGTGCATTTTATAACCAACAAGAACCTAAACTAGAGGATCGCATCTGTTTTCCTATTACAGATGTTCTAGATCGTAATTTAGTGTTTGTGTGCAGGCATATGTTGAGCAACGGCAATCCCAGATATATTAACTATCCCAGTGGTGTAACAATGCCTGTGTTTCCCGCAGCTGCGCCAAAGGATGCTAAAAGCCTCGTGCTAGTAGAAGGTCTATTTGATTTTTTAAACTTATACGACAAGGGATTGCATAATGCAGCGTGTTGTTTTGGCACAAATACTCTGCAAAACAACATAGACCAAAAGCTATTTACTTTTAAAGCTCAAGGCGTTACCCACGTTTTTATTATGTTTGATGGAGACGATGCCGGTAACAAAGCTGCTCAAGAATTAAAGCCAAAAATCGAAGCACTAGGGTTTGTGGCCGAAGTAATAAAACTACCAGATGGTTTAGATCCTGGTGAAATGGATCAAGAAACTGTTGATGGTATTGCAGAATATATAAAAAGATAATGTTGACAAAGCTAGCCTAATACGCTATAATAAAGTATTACTGAGTGAGAAAATATGAAAAAAGTTGCGCTGATTGATAAAGCACCAAATAAAACCAGGTACTCTGAGTATTTTACTTTTGAGTACGATCATTTTCATATGAGTAGTGTTCCTATTACAAAACTACTTAAAAAAGATGTAGACTTGGAATTTGATCCAGAGCCGTATGATCTGGTAATCTTGGTAGGTGCTGAAGCAGCCAAAGAGTATGCCAAAGTGTCTAGCGTAACTAATTATGCTGGACAACTTGTAAACGACAAGTTTGTGTGCATTACTAATCCGGCTATGCTTACTTTTAAACCGGAAGGTAAGCCAGACTTTGATCGTGCTGTAGAAAAAATTATGGGGTACTATAATGGAACCTCAACCGGCCCAAGTCAGGGCGATTTTGCTGGTTTGAGCAGCACAGAGCAGTGCTACAAGTTTTTGCAAGAAGTAGTCAACAACGCTAACGGCATTGTTGCATGGGACACGGAAACCACTGGACTGTATCCGCGAGACGGGTATGTGCTGGGTATTTCAATGAGTTATAAGCCCAATCATGGGCGTTACTTGATGGCCGATGCGCTTGATGAACAGTGCCTGGAATTGCTGCAACAAATTGCCAAGCAATTTACCACAGTGTTTCATAACATGAAGTTTGACTATAAAATGTTGAACTATCACTTTGGGCTAGACTTTGATCGCAAGCGTGTTCATGATACTATGGTAATGCACTATGTGCTGGACGAAACAGACTCACATGGTCTAAAAGAACTTGCGCTTAAGTATACCAACTACGGTGATTATGATAGTGAGCTAGAGGACTTTAAGCAAAAGTATTGTGCACAGAATAAAATCTTGCAACAAGACTTTACTTACGACTTGATTCCGTTTGACACAATCAGCAAGTATGCTAGTATTGATACGGCAGTTACACTGGAGCTGTTCAACAAGTTTTGGCCTGTAGTGCAAAAGAACGCCAAGCTACTCAACGTCTATGAGAATATTCTGATTCCTGGTACACTGTTCTTGATGGACATGGAAGAAGTAGGTATTCCTATTAGTCGTGAGCGTATGCAGGCCGCGGATAAATTTTTGACAGAAAAGATTGAAGTGGCTAAGCAAGCAATCTATGAGTTTGATGCTGTAAAACAGTTTGAACAGACCACTGGCAAGATCTTTAATCCTAATAGTGTAATGCAGCTGCGTGAAGTTCTGTTTGACTACTTGGGACTGCAGCCAACCGGCAAACGCACAGCAACTGGTGCTATTTCAACAGACGCTGAAGTGCTGCAAGAATTGAGCGAACAGCATCCACTGCCAGCAGCTATCTTGCAAGTTCGTAAATTGGGTAAAATTCAAAGTACTTATGTGCAAAAAATCTTGCCAGAGCTCGACCGTGATGGTAGAATTCGTACTAACTTTAATGCTATTTTTACTACTAGTGGTCGACTGAGCAGTAGTGGTAAATTTAATGCACAACAGGTTCCACGAGACGATCCTATTATTAAAGGTTGTATTGTAGCTCCCACAGGCTACAAGATTGTTTCGCAAGACTTGACTACTGCTGAAATGTATTATGCGGCTGTGCTTAGCGGAGATAAAAATCTGCAAAAAGTGTTTTCAAGCGGCGGAGATTTTCATAGTTCTATTGCTCATATGGTGTTTAACCTGCCTTGTAGCGTAGAAGAAGTCAAGAAATTATATCCTGCAATGCGTCAAAGTGCAAAAGCTATTAGTTTTGGTATTTTGTACGGTTCAGGCGCTAAAAAAGTTTCTGAAACTGTTACAAAAGCCACTGGCGAAACCTATCCTATTTCACAGGCCAAACAAGATATTGAGGCTTACTTTAGACGGTTTAACAAACTGGAAGCGTGGCTAACCAGTCGCAAAGAGTTTATTGAACAAAACGGCTTTACTTATAGTTTCTTTGGTCGTAAGCGCAGGCTGCAAAATGTGTTTTCAACTGACAAAGGTATTGCCGCTCACGAAGTTCGTAGTGGTATTAATTCAGAGATTCAAAGTCTAGCAAGCGATATTAATTTGTTGGCCGCTATGGAAACCGCTGAAGCAGTAAAACAACAAAAGCTAGATGCCAAAATCTTTATGCTAGTACACGATTCTATTGTTGCACTAGTAAAAGAAAGTGATGTTGAGGCTTATTGCACGCTGCTTCGTAACACTACACAAAAAGATCGTGGCTGCAGTATTGCAAATTGCCCTATTGGCGTAGATCAAGATATTGGTGATGACTACAGCTTTGGAAAATTTTCAGAATACTATACAGTTGCAGGAGATAAGCTGGCCGGTATGGAAGCTGGGTCGTCGTCCTGAGCAATTAGAAGGCCTAGTGTTTAAAGTTTCAGAGTCTATAAAAATAGATTCTGGAACTTTTACCACAAACTACAGAATTATTGATGACAAGAACTTGCCAGGTAGTAATTTATTAGAGCGAAGATTAAAACTGCTTAATGATAAAACTGCTAAACTGTATCCGCTAAAAGATGCGTTTTACTTTTTAGGCGACTTTATAAAAGTAGCAAAATCCGGCGTATGGTTTATAGACTACTACGGCAAAGTTTTTACTTACAAAAAAACTACACGCGCCAAACTGCAATTTTTTGAAATTGAAAAAATATTACCAAGCGGAAGTTTCGGGTTTATTGTATGCTTAAAAAATGGTATGCGATTCAAAGTATTATACAAACCATTTGCAGAATCAAAGTGGGCGGCTGTCTTAGTAATAAATAAGATGCCAGTATTATATGGCGTATATCAAGAAAAGCATAAAGAAACTTGGAGAAGTATATAGTGGCTAAAGCAGTTATATCTAATAGAATTTACTTAGACGATCCAGGAGCTGCCGCTAGAAAGTATATTGAAGGTCAGCTGACCTATAAGTTTAATAAAAGTTTTACCGGCACAAAGAAAACAGGGCCTATTGCTAGTGTAGAAACTATCAAGAACTATAAACATTTAGTTAATGGTATAATTTCTATGCCACAAGGCAGAACAGATTTAATCCCAGAACATTACGAAATAATAGATAAGAGAGTTAATTATGCTGTTCCCTTTCCTGACCCTAAATATCCCCTCCGAGAAGCTCAACAAGTTGTTTACGATGATGTATCTGATACTTGTTTTATTAATGCTCTTGTAGGCTGGGGAAAGACTTTTACTGCTTTACATATTGCCAGAAAACTTGGTCAACGTACGCTGGTAATTACACATACTACTGCGCTGCGCGATCAGTGGTTTACTGAGTGCACTGAGCTGTATGGAATTAGTCCTGGTGTAATTGGTAGTGGTGAATTTGATATTGAAGATCACTTTATAGTGGTAGGCAATATTCAAAGCCTACGTAAGTATAAAACTGAGTTATCAAAAGAGTTCGGCACTATTATCTTAGACGAAGCACATCATTGTCCAGCAACAATGTTTACTGAGTTTGTAGACAGTAGTTATGCTCGCTATCGTATTGCACTAAGTGGCACTATGATTCGTAAAGACGGAAAACATAAAATGTTTCCTGACTACTTTGGTACTAAGATATATCAACCGCCACAAAGCGATACACTAACTCCGGTAGTAAAACTATTAAAAACTACGCATAGACTAAACCCAAACTTGCCTTGGGCAGAACGAGTAACCGAACTATTAACAAATGACGAATACATAAGATTTATAGCCGCTGCAGCATTAGCTCAAGTAGTAGCTGGTCATAGTGTATTAGTTATGGCTGACAGAGTTGAATTTTTAAAACAGGTAGCTGAATATGTTGGAGAAACGTGTGTGCTGGTTACTGGCGACACAGATTATGAGGCTAGAGAAAAAGCCAAGAAACAACTACTCAACAAAGAAAAAATGTGTGTTGTTGGAAGCCGGCAAATCTTTTCAGAAGGCATTTCAATTAACATCTTAAGTAGTGTAATATTAGCTTCGCCTATTGGAAGTAATGATGCACTACTAGAACAAATTATTGGGCGTATTCAGCGACAACACCCAGATAAGAAAAATCCTCCGGAAGTGCTTGACATTCAATTTGCTGGATATACCGATAGAAAGCAAAATAATGATAGGCTTGGATTATACTTACGAAAAGGCTGGGAAGTTATTACCGTATAAAATTTTAACTTGTCACCGCAAGCCAACTCTGATATAATATTACTTAAGGTTGAGAAGTTATGTTGTTTTTCAACTTACAAGTTTTAGAAGCAGAAACTAAAGATGACCCTGAGTACTTTTTAATAGCGTTATATTATTGGTTCACTAAGCAGACCATACCTAAAACAGCTTACCAAAAGTATAAACCACTTAAAAAGTCGCTTAAGGGTATAAATTTTATTGTAAATCCTCAAGATTTCTTTAAAGACAAATTAACTGATACAGTCTATAAAGTGCAGTATCTAAAATTAGCCGCTAGACGAGATTATTTTTTATATAAAAATTACGGCATAAGTTACTTAGATCTGAGCTTTTTCCCAGACTTAAATATTTCTGCAATTAAATACAACCCATTATTAAAAATCAAAGAACACAAACTGTATTTCAAATACGAGGATAAAAGTGGCACTCTCATTTAAGCAAACCAAAGGCAAAGCACAATCTAGCAAAGTTGAGTCTTATGAGTACAAAGACGGAGAAAATTCTGTTAGACTGATTGGCGGTGTTCTTCCACGCTATATCTACTGGCTCAAAGGTAGTAATAATAAAGATATTCCGGTTGAGTGCCTCGCATTTAATCGTGAAAAAGAAAAGTTCGATAACGTCGAAACCGATCATGTACCAGAATTTTTTCCAGATGTTAAGTGCAACTGGAGTTACTCGGTAAACTGCATCGACATTAAGAATCAAAAAGTAGTAGCCCTGAACCTGAAAAAGAAACTGTTTGAACAAATTGTTACCGCAGCAGAAGATTTGGGCGATCCTACTGATTATGATACTGGTTGGGATGTAGTATTTAAGCGAGTCAAAACTGGCCCGCTTCCCTTCAACGTTGAATATCAACTGCAAGTACTGCGTTGTAAGCCTCGCAAGCTCACTGATGAAGAACGCACTATGGCAGATGCTGCTAAGTCTATTGACGAAAAATTTCCTCGACCCCAAGCCGACGAAGTTTTAGCACTGCTTAACAAAATCGTGGAGGCACAAGATCAAGATTCTGTCGAAGATTCTGCCGAAGCCGAAGCTGTAAAAGAGCTAGGCTAAGTACTACTAAACAAAGCCCTGTTGCCTTAAAAGCAGCAGGGCTTTCTTGCCTCTACTAATATGAAATTATTATTCACCGCAGACGTTCATATTAAATTAGGTCAAAAAAATGTTCCAGTAGAATGGGCTAAAAACCGATTTAGTATGTTTATTGAACAATTTGCAGAAATGCAAAAAGATGCAGACTATGTAG
>Ga0255238_1000126_pt1 | contig 12872 bp, 9 predicted proteins | sample ColtaT_21_FD_183716 | JGI IMG/M metagenome (GOLD analysis project Ga0255238, IMG submission 183716) | Metatranscriptome of freshwater microbial communities from Columbia River, Oregon, United States - Colum_Miss_RepA_8d (Metagenome... | ecosystem: Environmental > Aquatic > Freshwater > River... | reverse complement strand
TTTTTGTTTTTTTTATTCTACACTGGCAGAAGCTTCTTCCTCTAATGCGGCAAGCTCTTCTTTGCCAGCCACAATCATTTTCTGGAATTTGCGTACACCTGTACCAGCAGGAATCAAGTGACCTACGATCACGTTTTCCTTCAAGCCCATCAAATGGTCTTGCTTGCCGCTGATGGCTGCTTCGTTCAACACCTTTGTTGTCTCCTGGAAGGAGGCAGCAGATATGAATGATTGTGTCTGCAACGATGCACGCGTGATACCTTGCAAGAGCGGTTTAGATGTAGCCGGAATTGCATCGCGTGATTCGATCAATTTGCTGTCGGTGCGCTTCAATTGCGAATTCTCGTCGCGCAACTTGCGTGCAGATATAATCTGTCCGTTTTTCACGTTCGTAGAATCGCCTCTGTCTACAACCACCTTCATGCCGTAAATGGCGTCGTTCTCTTCCATGATGTCTGCTTTGTGTACAGACTGTCCTTCCAAGAAGCGCGTGTCTCCAGCATCGATTATCTCAGCTTTCAACATCATTTGGCGCACAATCACTTCGAAGTGCTTATCGTTGATTTTCACACCTTGCAAACGGTATACTTCTTGAATCTCGTTCACCAAATACTCCTGTACAGAAGTAGGTCCTTCAATATTCAAGATATCGTTCGGGGTAACAGCTCCATCCGAAAGTGGGGCACCTGCGCGCACGAAGTCGTTTTCTTGCACCAAGATGTGCTTCGAAAGTGGAACCAGGTACTTGCGCACCTCACCTGTTTTGGATGTGATGATAATTTCGCGGTTACCGCGTTTGATTTTTCCGTATTCCGCAATACCGTCAATCTCGGAGATTACCGCCGGATTGGATGGGTTACGCGCTTCGAACAACTCGGTAACACGTGGCAAACCTCCTGTGATATCTCCGGTTTTACCGGCTACACGTGGAATTTTCACCAAGATCTTACCCGCTTCGATGGTCTCGCCTTCCTTTACAGAAATGTGAGCATCTACTGGCAAGTTGAACTCGCGCAATACTTCTTTTGTCTTCGCATCCACTACGTGAATGGCAGGGTTTTTCTTCTTATCGCGCGATTCGGTAATCACCATTTCGGTAAATCCGGTTTGCTCATCCACCTCTTCGCGGAAGGTAATACCTTCGATGATGCTGTCGAAAACAACCTTTCCTGTTACGTCCGATACGATAACGGCGTTGTAAGGGTCCCATTTACAGATCACGTCACCGCGCTTCACCTTACCAGGCTTGCTGATGACCATTTCGGAACCGTAAGGAATGTTGGCAGTTTGAATCACCACACCTGACTTTTCGTCGATAACCTTCAATTCAGCCGAACGGCCAATCACGACTTCGCGCTTGCTGCCATCGGCATTTTTGGTTTCGATAGTGCGCAATTCCTCGATTTCCATACGTCCGTTGCCCTTCGCTTTCAAATCCGAAATATCGGTTGTGTTAGAAGCGGTACCCCCAACGTGGAAAGTACGCAAGGTCAACTGAGTACCTGGTTCACCGATCGACTGAGCGGCGATAACACCTACCGTGTCGCCCAATTGAGCATCGCGGTGGGTAGCCAGGTTGCGACCGTAGCACTTGGAACAAACGCCGCGGCGCATTTCGCAGGTAAGTACCGAGCGAATTTCCACTTCCTCGATTTCCGCCTTCTCGATGGTTTCAGCAACGTCCTCGTCAATGATTTGGCCTGCTTCTACCAACAATTCTTCGGTGTCGGGGTGGTATATGTCGTGTACCGTTGTACGGCCCAAAATACGGTCGTACAATGGTTCTACGATATCGTCATTTTTCTTCAGGGCCGTAGCTACCAAACCTCTCAAGGTGCCACAGTCTTCGGTGTTGATCACCACGTCTTGGGCTACATCCACCAAACGACGCGTCAAGTAACCGGCATCGGCCGTTTTCAAGGCCGTATCCGCCAAACCTTTACGAGCACCGTGAGTAGAAATAAAGTACTCAAGAATCGAAAGTCCTTCCTTAAAGTTGGACAAAATCGGGTTCTCGATGATCTCTTGCGAAGAGGCACCTGATTTTTGTGGTTTGGCCATCAGACCACGCATGCCCGAAAGCTGGCGAATCTGTTCCTTAGAACCACGAGCGCCTGAGTCGAACATCATGTAGATGGAGTTGAAGCCTTGACGGTCGGTTTGCAACTGCGTCATCAAAGTGGCCGTCAAACGCGAGTTTGTATGCGTCCAAATATCGATGATTTGGTTGTAGCGCTCGTTGTTGGTGATAAGACCCATGTTGTAATTGGCCAATACCTCCTTCACTTCGTTCTCTGCCTTGTTTACCAATTCAATCTTCTCTTTCGGGATGATGATATCGTCCAGGTTGAAAGACAAACCACCGCGGAAGGCCATTTCGTAACCCAATTCCTTGATATCGTCGAGGAACTTGGCGGTCATCGAAGTACCACAAATTTTCAAGACCTTGCCGATGATGTCGCGCAGAGCCTTTTTGGTCAATACTTCGTTGATGAAGCCAACTTGTTTGGGCACTTGCTCGTTGAACAAGACGCGTCCGCAAGTGGTTTCGATCAACATCAATTCTTGCTCGCCCTTTTCGTTCAAATCGTAGGTTTTCACCTTGATGTGAGCGTGCAAATCCAATTTGCCCTCGTTGTATGCAATGATTACTTCTTCGGGAGAATAGAAGGTTCCATCCTCGCCTTTCACCAATATATCGCCTAGGCTGCGCTTGCCTTTTGTGATGTAGTACAGACCCAAGACCATGTCTTGAGAAGGTACCGCAATCGGGGCGCCGTTGGCTGGGTTCAAAATATTGTGTGAAGCCAACATCAACAACTGTGCTTCCAAGATGGCGGCGTTGCCCAAAGGCAAATGCACGGCCATTTGGTCACCGTCGAAGTCGGCGTTGAAGGCCGTAGTTACCAAAGGATGCAGGCGAATTGCCTTTCCTTCGATCAATTTGGGCTGAAAGGCTTGAATACCCAAACGGTGAAGCGTTGGGGCTCGGTTCAAAAGTACCGGGTGACCTTTCAATACATTCTCCAAAATGTCCCAAACTACGGGCTCTTTTCTGTCTACAATTTTCTTGGCCGATTTCACTGTTTTTACAATGCCGCGCTCGATCATCTTGCGAATGATAAAGGGCTTGTAAAGCTCAGCCGCCATGTCTTTTGGCAAACCGCACTCGTGCAATTTCAAATCGGGTCCTACAACAATTACCGAACGCGCTGAATAGTCGACGCGTTTACCCAAAAGGTTTTGACGGAAGCGACCTTGTTTTCCTTTCAAAGAATCTGAAAGTGATTTCAAAGGACGATTGGATTCCGTTTTCACAGCAGAGGCCTTGCGCGAGTTGTCGAACAAGGAGTCTACTGACTCTTGAAGCATACGCTTCTCGTTGCGTAAAATCACTTCAGGCGCCTTGATTTCGATCAAGCGTTTCAAGCGGTTGTTGCGAATGATTACGCGACGATACAAGTCGTTCAAGTCGGAAGTTGCAAAACGACCGCCGTCTAGTGGCACCAAGGGGCGCAATTCTGGTGGAATTACCGGCACTACTTTCACGATCATCCATTCCGGACGGTTTTCGATACGTCCCACAGAGGCGCGCATCGACTCTACCACTTGCAAGCGCTTCAAAGCTTCGTTCTTGCGCTGTACAGATGTTTCTACGTTGGCTTGGTGACGTAGGTCATAGGAAGTTTGATCCAAGTCCATGTTGCTCAGGAGGTCGTGAATTGCTTCAGCACCCATTTTTGCAATAAATTTATTGGGATCCGTGTCCTCCAAGTATTGGTTTTCTTTTGGAAGGGTATCCAAAATATCCAAGTACTCTTCCTCGGTCAAGAAATCCAATTTGGTCAAATCTGATCCGTCGGCGTTTTTAGCGATACCCGCTTGAATCACTACGTAACGTTCGTAGTAAATGATTTGATCCAATTTCTTGGTAGGCAAGCCCAAAAGGTAACCGATCTTGTTAGGCAAGGATCTGAAATACCAGATGTGTGCTACTGGCACCACCAAAGAGATATGGCCCATGCGCTCGCGGCGTACTTTCTTTTCCGTAACCTCTACCCCACAACGGTCACATACGATGCCTTTGTATCGAATGCGCTTGTACTTGCCGCAATGACATTCGTAGTCCTTAACCGGACCGAAAATGCGCTCGCAAAACAAACCGTCTCTTTCTGGCTTGTAGGTTCTATAGTTAATGGTTTCAGGCTTCAATACTTCACCGCTCGACTGCTCCAAGATAAGCTCTGGAGAAGCCAAGGAAATGGTGATGGTATTGAAACTGCTTTGTTTGCTTGGTAATTCTTTTCTGTAAGCCATTTTTTGCTTTCTTAATATTCGACAAATACGATTAATCCATGGAGACGTTGAGACACAATCCTCTCAATTCGTGCAACAATACGTTGAACGATTCTGGAATACCAGGTTCAGGGATATTGTCGCCTTTCACGATGGCTTCGTAGGCTTTCGCTCTACCCATCACGTCGTCGGATTTCACAGTCAAGATTTCTTGTAGGATATTGGCTGCACCAAAGGCCTCCAATGCCCAAACTTCCATCTCACCAAAGCGCTGACCACCAAATTGGGCTTTACCACCCAAAGGCTGCTGCGTAATCAAAGAGTAGGGACCGATAGAACGCGCGTGCATCTTGTCGTCTACCATGTGAGATAGTTTCAACATGTAGATAATCCCAACTGTTGCTGGTTGGTGGAAACGCTCTCCTGTGCCTCCGTCGTACAAGTAAGTTTTACCTGACTTTGGAACACCGGCCTTAGCTGTCCAATCATCGATTTCCTGTGGAGTAGCTCCGTCGAAAATGGGTGTCGCGAATTTCACGCCCAATTTTTCGCCAGCCCAACCCAACACGGTTTCGTAGATCTGACCCAAGTTCATACGCGAAGGTACACCCAGTGGGTTCAACACGATGTCTACTGGCGTTCCGTCTTCCAAGAAAGGCATGTCTTCGGCACGAACGATATTGGCAACAATACCTTTGTTTCCGTGGCGACCCGCCATCTTATCTCCGACTTTCAGCTTGCGCTTTTTCGCCACATATACTTTGGCCAACTTGATGATACCTGCTGGCAGTTCGTCGCCCACAGAGATGTGGAACTTCTTGCGCTTGTAGGTACCCAACAAGTCGTTGGCTTTGATGTTGAAGTTGTGAATCACGCGGCCAATCAAGGCATTGGTCTTCGCGTCGCTCGTCCAATTGGTTGGATTCACGATACTGTAGTCGATAGACACCAAGTTTTTGGCGGTGAATTTTGTGCCTTTTTTGATGACTTCCTCCTTGAAGTTATTGAAAACACCGGCGGACTTCATTTCGCCAACAATTTCCATCAACTTGCCGGCCAAAGCTTCTTTGAGCTTCGCCATATCCTTTTCGTAGTCCGAATCCAAAGACTCCAATACTGGCTTGTCTTGGGCCTTCGACTTGCGGTCTTTGATAGCGCGCGAGAACAATTTTTTCTCGATTACCACACCGCGCAAAGAAGGTCCAGCCTTCAAAGAAGCATCCTTCACGTCGCCGGCCTTATCACCAAAGATTGCGCGCAAAAGTTTCTCTTCTGGCGATGGATCTGTCTCGCCTTTTGGCGTGATTTTACCGATCAAAATATCGCCTTCCTTGATTTCGGCACCGATGCGGATCAAACCGTTCTCGTCCAAATCTTTGGTGGCTTCTTCGCTCACGTTAGGGATGTCTGAGGTCAACTCTTCCATTCCGCGCTTGGTTTCGCGCACCTCCAAGGAGTACTCGTCGATGTGGATAGACGTAAAGATATCTTCGCGCACCACTTTCTCAGAGATAACGATGGCATCCTCGAAGTTGTAACCTTTCCAAGGCATGAAAGCCACTTTGAGGTTTTGACCCAAGGCCAATTCCCCTTGCTCGGTAGCATAGCCATCACATAGCACCTGACCTTTTTCTACTTGATCGCCTGTTTTCACAATCGGTTTCAAGTTGATACAAGTGCCCTGGTTGGTTTTCGCAAACTTGGTCAAAGGATAACGCTTGGTTTCGGTATCGAAGCTCACCAATTTGTCTTCTTTCGTCCAGTTGTATTTGATAACAATTTCGTTAGCATCTACATATTCAACAACACCTTTGCCTTCTGCGTTCACCAACACGCGCGAATCGCGAGCCACCAATCTTTCGATGCCTGTACCCACGATTGGGGAAGATGGCTTCAAAAGTGGAACGGCCTGGCGCTGCATGTTGGAGCCCATCAAGGCGCGGTTGGCATCGTCGTGCTCCAAGAAAGGAATGGACGAAGCCGCAATCGATGCAATCTGGTTGGCGCCAACGTCCATCAAGTTGATGTCTTTGGGTTGCACCACCGGGAAATCGCCCTCGTAGCGAGCCTTTACCACTTCCGTTTGGAATTCGCCCTTCTCGTTCAACTTAGCGTTGGCTTGGGCAATCATTTTTTGGTCTTCTTCTTCTGCCGAAAGGTAGAGAGGTTCTTTGGTCAAAGCCACCTTGCCGTTTTCTACATGGCGATAAGGCGTTTCGATAAAGCCCAACTTGTTCACCTTTGCAAAAACGCAAAGCGAAGAAATCAAACCGATGTTCGGACCTTCAGGTGTTTCGATAGTACACAAACGACCGTAGTGGGTGTAGTGTACGTCGCGCACCTCAAATCCAGCTCTTTCTCTCGACAAACCGCCAGGTCCGAGTGCAGAAAGACGACGCTTGTGCGTCACTTCCGAAAGCGGGTTGGTTTGGTCCATGAACTGAGAAAGTTGGTTGGTACCGAAGAAGGAGTTGATTACCGAAGACAAGGTCTTGGCATTGATCAAGTCGATAGGCGTAAACACCTCGTTGTCGCGCACGTTCATTCGCTCGCGGATGGTGCGTGCCATACGGGCCAAACCTACACCGAATTGCGAATACAACTGCTCACCTACCGTACGCACGCGTCGGTTAGAAAGGTGATCGATATCATCCACATCGGCCTTGGAGTTGATCAACTCGATCAAGTACTTTATGATGCAAATGATGTCGTTCTTGGTCAATACGCGCGATTCTTCGCTGCTGTCGATGTTCAATTTCTTGTTCAAACGGAAACGTCCCACCTCGCCCAAATCGTAGCGGGTGTCGGAGAAGAACAATTTTTCGAAAACGCTTTTGGCCGTTTCGTAATCTGGCGGCTCGGCGTTACGCAATTGGCGATAGATGTGCTCTACGGCTTCCTTCTCGGAGTTTGAAGTATCCTTTTGGAGGGTATTGTAGATAATGGTATAATCTGCGCTATTGATATCTTGTCGGTGCAAGATGATCGATTTCGCGCCAGAATCTGCAATCAAGTCGATGTGATCGGCTTCGATAATCGTTTCGCGATCGAGCAGGACCTCGTTTCTTTCGATAGAAACTACCTCTCCTGTGTCTTCGTCAACGAAATCTTCGACCCATGACTTCAAGACGCGAGCGGCGAGTGTTCTACCCACAGCTTTCTTCAAGTTCACCTTTGTAGCCTTCATTTCGTCGGCCAATCCGAAGATTTCGAGGATGTCTTTATCTGTTTCGTAACCGATGGCTCTGAAGAGCGTCGTTACAGGCAATTTTTTCTTTCTGTCGATGTAAGCATACATCACATTGTTGATATCCGTAGCGAATTCGATCCAAGAACCCTTGAAAGGAATAACGCGAGCGGAGTACAACTTGGTACCGTTGGCGTGACGGCTTTGTCCGAAGAATACGCCAGGTGAGCGGTGCAATTGCGATACGATAACGCGTTCTGCGCCGTTCACGACAAAGGAGCCTTTGGGCGTCATGTAAGGAATAGTACCGAGGTACACATCCTGCACAATCGTCTCAAAATCCTCGTGTTCAGGATCCGTACAATACAACTTCAACTTCGCCTTTAGCGGCACACTGTAGGTAAGTCCGCGGTCGATGCACTCCTCAATGGTGTATCTTGGTGGATCCACGAAGTAATCCAAGAATTCCAAGACAAACTGATTTCTGGTATCAGAAATCGGGAAGTTTTCGGAAAATACTTTGTAAAGCCCTTCACTTTCTCTGTTTTCTGGCGTTGTTTCCAGCTGAAAAAATTCCTGAAAGGATTTGATTTGAATGTCCAGAAAATCCGGATAGTCAAATTGACTTTTGCTCGATGCAAAATTTATACGTGTTGACGTGTTATTCGATGTTGCCAAGATCCTAAGATTTTGTTAAAAAAAATGAGCTCAAAAAGATATTGAGGTAAAAACAGGAATAGCGTCCCTCCCGATTTGTACCGAGAAGGACGCTTGTTCCTAATTGGGGTATGTGGGATTATTTAATCTCAACTTCCGCACCTGCCTCTTCAAGAGACTTTTTAAGCCCTTCGGCTTCGTCTTTAGACACACCTTCCTTCAAAGTAGAAGGAGCGTTGTCAACGATGTCTTTAGACTCTTTCAAACCGTTACCAGTAAGTTCTTTTACCAACTTAACTACGGCAAGTTTGCTTCCACCTCCAGACTTCAAGATCACATCAAAAGATGTTTTCTCTTCAACAGCTGCGGCACCATCGCCACCACCTACTGCTGCTACTGCTACAGCGGCAGCTGCAGGTTCGATACCATACTCATCCTTAAGGATAGTTGCTAGTTCGTTAACTTCTTTTACTGTAAGGTTAACAAGCGTTTCCGCAATTTGCTTCAAATCAGCCATTTTTATTTAATTTAAAAAAAGGTTCGTAAAAATTAATTTGTTATGCTCGTTCTTCGAGCGTTTTAAGTATTCCTGCGATTTTGCCGCCAGAATTTTTAAGTCCAGAAATAACGTTTTTCGCTGGACTTTGGAGCAAGCCAATGATGTCGCCCAACAACTCTTCTTTGCTCTTGATGGCTACTAACAGGTCGAGGTTATTGTCCCCGATGAAAGTAGCTTCATTGATATAAGCACCTTTGAGAAGTGGTTTGCCATTTTGGCTTTTCTTGCGGAAATCTTTGATCAGCTTAGCAGGTACATTACCTGTTTCGCAGAACATGATAGATGTGGGTCCGGAAAGAACTTCTTTCAACTGACCGAAATCTCTTCCTTCAACCAGATCCATTGCTTTTTCGAGCAAGGTATTTTTCACCACGCGCATGCGGATGTTTTGGTTGAAGCATCTTCTGCGCAACTGGTTAACTGACTCTACTGTCAATTCACCTGTGTCGGCCAAATAAAAGATATTCGCCTCGTTCAATTCTGTCGCTAAATCGCTTATGTACTTCGCTTTTTCTTCTTTGTTCATGATAACTCAGTTTAAGCTGTAATTGATTTAGCATCAATTTGAATACTTGGACTCATGGTGGAACTTAGGTACAAACTTTTGATGTAGGTACCTTTGGCAGCCGATGGTTTCATTTTAATCAAGGTTTGCAACAATTCGTTGGCGTTTTCTTGAATCTTATCTTGCGAAAAGCTCACTTTCCCAACCGCAGAGTGTACGATACCGTACTTGTCTACCTTGAAATCAATTTTACCGGCCTTTACTTCCTCAACAGCTTTGCCAACTTCCATTGTTACTGTACCTGTCTTGGGGTTCGGCATCAAACCTCTTGGTCCCAATACGCGACCCAAGGCTCCAACTTTACCCATGCAAGAAGGCATGGTAATAATAACGTCAACATCTGTCCATCCACCTTTAATCTTGTCGATGAATTCGTCCAAACCAACGTGGTCTGCACCGGCTGCTTTGGCTTCTTCTTCTTTGTCAGGGGTACAAAGTACCAAGACGCGAACGTCTCTACCCGTTCCGTGAGGAAGTGCCACAGTGCCGCGCACCATTTGGTTGGCCTTACGTGGGTCTACACCCAAACGTACAGCTACATCAACAGAAGCGTCGAATTTAGCGTTAGAAATCTCCTTCACCAAGTTGCATGCTTCGCTCAATGAGTAGGTTTTGGTCAAATCTACTTTGGCCAAAATTTCCTTTTTCTTTTTAGAAATTCTCTTCATTGTTCTAACAATTAATTGGATTTAGGTGCTTCACCACCTTTAACGACTACACCCATACTTCTTGCCGTACCGGCCACCATTCGCATAGCGGAATCAACAGTAAAACAATTCAAGTCGGGTAATTTATCCTCTGCAATCAAGCGCACCTTATCCCAAGAAATGGTTCCTACTTTCGCCCTGTTGGGTTCAGATGATCCTTTCTTGATTTTGGTTTGCTCCAAGATTTGCACTGCTGCAGGTGGAGTTTTGAGGACGAAATCAAAGGACTTGTCGCTGTACACGGTAATAACTACCGGTAAAACCTTCCCTGGTTTATCTTGGGTTCTAGCGTTGAACTGCTTACAGAACTCCATGATATTCACACCCTTCGAACCAAGAGCTGGTCCAACGGGAGGGGCAGGATTTGCAGCGCCACCTTTGATCTGCAATTTGATCAAGCCTGCTACTTCTTTTGCCATTTATATATAAATTGTGTAGTCCTACGTGAGTACTTGCGGGAAGCTTTAATCGCTTTTCTCACTCCTACGGGTTAATATGCACTTATACTTCCTTCTCTACCTGCATGTAGCTAAGCTCGAGAAGGTTCTTTCTGCCGAAAATTTTCACCATCACCTTCAACTTCTTCTTCTCTTCGTTGATTTCATCCACAACGCCGGAGAAATTGTTGAAAGGACCGTCGATCACCTTCACTGATTCGCCTACCACAAAAGGAATTTTCATTTCCGCTTCTGTTTCGATCAATTCATCCACTTTTCCGAGGATGCGGTTCACTTCGCTCAGGCGCATGGGTACTGGCTCACCGCCTTTCTCTGTACCCAAGAACCCGATGACGTTCGGTATGCTCTTGATTACGTGCGTCACTTCCCCTACCAAGGCAGCTTCGATGAGCACATAACCGGGTAGATAAGCCTTTTCCTTGCTCACCTTTTTCCCATTGCGTATTTGGAAAACCTTTTCGGTGGGGATCAAGACTTGGTTGACGAATTCGTTCAACTTCAATCTCGAAATTTCCATGTCGAGGTATTCCTTTACTTTCTTTTCTTTGCCACTAACGGCCCTTACAACGTACCAACGCGTCTTAATTTCACTCATCGATCCTTAAAATAATCTGTAAATGAAACCTAGGATTCCTTGCCAAGTAGACTGGCTATCGCCATTGATACCGGTTACGAAATCCATTACGAAAATCAATAGGGAGAAAATCACCGAAGCCACCACCACAATGATGGTATTGCTTTGCAATTCTTTCCACGTGGGCCAAGTGACATTGTGAACCATTTCGTTCACCGTTTCACTGATATATTCTTTGACTTTTGACACTGCTTACTTTTTTATTTGCACGGGCGGTAGGATTCGAACCCACGACCAATGGTTTTGGAGACCACTACTCTACCAACTGAGCTACGCCCGTATAAAAAGGGGAGCATAAACTCCCCTTTCATTATGCTTGCGTATTGCTTATTTGATGATTTCAGTAACCTGACCAGCACCTACTGTTCTACCACCCTCACGGATAGCGAAACGTAGACCTTTGTCCATAGCTACCGGTACAATCAACTTAACGGTGATTGTAACGTTGTCACCAGGCATTACCATCTCACGACCATCTGTCATGAAGATTTCACCTGTTACGTCTGTTGTTCTGAAGTAGAACTGTGGACGGTATTTGTTGTGGAATGGTGTGTGACGACCACCTTCTTCTTTTTTCAAAACGTAGATTTCAGCTTTGAACTCAAGATGTGGAGTAGTAGAACCTGGCTTGCAGATTACCATACCACGCTTGATTTGAGCTTTTTCAATACCTCTCAAAAGCAAACCAACGTTGTCACCAGCCTCACCTCTATCCAAGATTTTGCGGAACATCTCAACACCTGTTACAGTAGAGGTCAACTTCTCGTCGCCCATACCCAAGATCTCTACTGGATCTCCAGAGTTGATAACACCTGTTTCGATACGACCTGTAGCAACTGTACCACGACCTGTAATCGTAAATACGTCTTCTACTGGCATCAAGAAATGCTTGTCGATATCACGTGGAGGCAATTCGATGTAAGTATCTACTGCATCCATCAAATCTTCAACCGTTTTTACCCACTTATCTTCTCCGTTCAATGCACCCAAAGCAGAACCTTGGATAACTGGAGCATTGTCGCCATCATAGTTATAGAAAGAAAGCAATTCTCTTACTTCCATTTCTACCAATTCCAACAATTCTGGATCGTCAACCATATCCACTTTGTTCATGAACACTACGATTCTTGGAACACCTACCTGGCGACCCAAAAGGATGTGCTCACGCGTTTGTGGCATGGGTCCGTCAGTAGCCGCAACTACCAAGATAGCACCGTCCATCTGGGCAGCACCTGTAACCATGTTCTTAACGTAATCCGCGTGACCTGGACAGTCAACGTGCGCATAGTGACGGTTTACCGTTTGGTACTCGATGTGTGAGGTGTTGATGGTAATACCACGCTCTTTTTCTTCTGGCGCGTTATCGATAGAAGAGAAATCACGAACTGAAGCAAGACCCTTTCCAGCCAATACGCTAGAAATAGCTGCTGTCAAAGTGGTTTTACCGTGGTCAACGTGACCAATTGTACCGATGTTAACGTGCGGTTTGGAACGATCAAAATTTTCCTTAGCCATTGTTATATTTGTTACTTAGTTAATAAAAAAAACAAACTTTTTATATATACAGAATTTCACCCCATTTCGGGTGAAACTCAAATCTTAATTCTCACAGAGCCAATGACGAGAATTGAACTCGTGACCTCTTCCTTACCAAGGAAGCGCTCTACCCCTGAGCTACACCGGCTTTATGTTCTTTCTAATTTATTTGAGCGGGAGACGAGATTCGAACTCGCGACCCTCAGCTTGGAAGGCTGACGCTCTACCAACTGAGCTACTCCCGCTTAATAAAGTTTATGTGGGGAGAGCAGG
>Ga0255238_1000123_pt1 | contig 12958 bp, 8 predicted proteins | sample ColtaT_21_FD_183716 | JGI IMG/M metagenome (GOLD analysis project Ga0255238, IMG submission 183716) | Metatranscriptome of freshwater microbial communities from Columbia River, Oregon, United States - Colum_Miss_RepA_8d (Metagenome... | ecosystem: Environmental > Aquatic > Freshwater > River... | reverse complement strand
GTATTTAAGCGCTTTGGTAACGGTTTTTTAAATGAAAATATCTATCAGTCAGATGTTTAGAAACTTTAACAAATGGAGCATAGCAATGTTAGCGATAGCGCTGATTGCTTTTGGTTCCACCACACAAGCCCAAGGAGAAGGACTTTTCAAAGCTAAATGTGCAAGTTGTCACCAACCGCACAAGAACGGCACGGGCCCCAAATTATTTCAAGTGCGCCAGAAATGGGCAGACGGTGGAGCAAAGGAAGGCTCGATCTACCAGTGGGTAAACAACTGGCAGAATGCGGTGGCTTCCGATCCATACGCCAAGACGGTTTCTACTTGGTCGCCTACGGCGATGTCTGTTTTCCCAGAACTGTCTTCAGACGACATCAATTCCATTTTGGATTGGGTGGATGAGCAGCCAGAGCCAGGAGCAGCCGGCGAAGAAGGCGAAGAAGTAGCACTGAATGCTACGGGTGAAGAAGAAGAGTCTTCCAATACCTGGGTTTGGTTGTTGATCGGCGTCATTTTTGCCATTGTGATTGCATCCGTGTCAGGCGTGAATCGCCAGATGATGAATGCTGCCTCTATAGCAGAAGGCGGAGAGATTCGCGACCGCCGCACTTACGGTGAAGAGTTCAAGGCTTGGGCTTGGAGAAACAAAGGTCGCGTAGGCATCTTTAGCTTGGTGATGGTGCTTTGCCTCATCGTGATGGGCTTGCAAGATTTGGGTCGCATCGGCGTAGTAGAAGATTATCAACCCTCTCAACCCATTGAGTTTCCGCACAGCGTGCATGCTGGTTTGAACGGCATCGACTGTAAATACTGTCACAACTCCGTTACGCGTTCCAAAACGGCAGGCTTGCCTTCGGTAAACGTGTGTATGAACTGTCACAAGCAAATCAACGGCAACACGCCCGAGCAACAAGAGAAAATTGCCAAGATATACGAGGCTGCTGGCTGGAATCCAGAAGGGGCAGGTAAGTACACAGGCAAGACCAAAGAAATCGTTTGGAACAAGGTGCACGTATTGCCCGACCACGTTTACTTCAACCACCAGCAACACGTAGTAGTGGGTGGAATAGACTGTAAGCAATGCCACGGCGACATGACCAAGCAGGTAGAAACCGCCAAGGTACAGCCCGTTTCGGAATTGAATAAAATCGAAGGCAACGTCGTGTTGACGCGTCCAACCTTGACCATGGGCTGGTGTATCGAGTGTCACGGCGAAAAAGAAATCTCACAAGGACCTATCGACAGCAAGGGCGGAGGTTACTACCAAGAGATTCACAAGCGCTTGTTGAACAACGACAAGAAGTTGTACGAAGATTATTTGAAAGACGGAAAAGTAACCGTGAAAGAATTGGGTGGTTGGGAATGTGCTAAATGCCACTATTAATAATATAGAATCGAAAGAACTCGAAATAGATATGGGAATGACTAGAAAATATTGGAAAGGTCTCGAAGAGTTAAAGGAGACCCCTGCATTTCTTGAAAAGAGAGACCAGGAATTTCCAAGCGGAAACAATAGCATTGAAGAATTTTTGGGTGACGACGCTTTAGCAGAATCGAGTACTGCGCGCCGCGACTTCCTTAAATTCTTAGGTTTCAGTGTTGTGGCAGCTACCGTGGCCGCTTGTGAAGCGCCGGTAACCAAAGCAATTCCTTATGTAAACAAACCGGAGGATGTAACGCCAGGTATGCCCACATGGTATGCTTCTACGTATTACGACGGACAGTCGTATGCCAGTATTTTGGTTAAAACCCGTGAAGGTCGTCCGATTTTCATCAAAGGAAACAAAGACCACGGCATTACGCACGGCAATACCAATCCGCAAATTATTGCGTCTGTGTTGGGCTTGTACGACAGCGAGCGCCTAACAGGTCCGATGAACAAAGGCAAGGCTTCTTCTTGGTCTTCCATGGACTTGGACGTGAAGGCTGCTATTGCCGACGTGAAGGCCAAAAACGGCCGCATTGTCTTGTTGTCGAACACCGTAATCAGTCCCTCTACAATGGGCGTGATAGGCGACTTCAAAACGGCCATCGGAGCGAACGACGAGAATGGTTTGTTTGAACACATTCAATACGACGCACAATCCTATGCAGCGATGCGCAAGGCCAACATGCTTTCTTTTGGCAAGGCCTTCATTCCTTCATACGATTTCTCAAAAGCCAAAACCATCGTAAGCGTTGGTGCAGACTTCTTGAGTTCTTGGTTGCTTTCTACAGAGTATCAAGCACAATACGGCGCAACCCGCAAGCCAGAAGGCGAGTGGATGTCGAAGCACTTCCAGTTCGAAGCGATGATGTCCATTACGGGCTCCAATGCAGATGAGCGCGCCATGATCAAGCCTTCTGAAGATGCAAATGTATTGGCCTATATCTTGAAAGGTTTGGGTGGATCGGCTGCCGGAGTGAGCACCAACTTGAGCGCCGCTGCCAAGAAAACTGCAGATGCAGCAATCAAGGCTTTGAAAACTTCCAAAAAAGATTCTCTAGTTGTAACAGGAGCCAACAACGAGGCCGTACAGATTTTGGCCAACAAAATCAACGAGCTTCTAGGCGCTTACACGAGCACCATCAACATGAACGACGAGTTGCTACTCTTCGCTTCGGAGGATGAAAAAGTGAACAAACTGGTAGCCGATGTCATGAAAGGCAAGGGTCCAGATATGTTGATGTTCTACGGCAGCAATCCCGTTTACACCTTGCCAGAAGGCAAAGCTTTCGGCGAGCAATTGAAGAAAATCAAGCACACGCTTTCTTTCTCTTCTTATGCCGACGAAACGGCGAGCTTGTGTAGCTTGGCTTGTCCAGACCACCATCCACTTGAGGCTTGGAACGACTACAATCCAAAAACATCTCATTACGCTTTGGCGCAACCGACCATTCGTCCTTTGCACAACACAGCGGCCATGCAAGAATCCATGCTCGTATGGGCAGGTTTGGCTGATCGCGGTGGTAAAGACTCCAAAGTGTTCTACGATTATATCGCGAAGAACTGGGAGCTATACGGCTTCCAAGAGCAAACAGAAATTGCCGATTGGAACACATACTGGGGCTTGGCTGTACACAACAGCTGCCTAGGCTCAGATGCGATTGCGGCTACGGCACCAACTTTTTCGGATGCTGCACTGAGCTCTTTGTCTTCGAAATTGCCGAAAGGTGGCGATCTAGAAATTGTATTGTACCAAAAAGCAGGTTTGGGCATTGGTCTTCAAGCAGGAAACCCCTGGTTGCAAGAGTTGCCAGACCCGATGACGAAAGTTACCTGGGACAACTACATCACCATGAACCCGAAAGAAATGGAGGGTATTTATGCCACCACTTACGATCAGGAGACAGGCTTGAACATGGCCACCTTGACTGTGAATGGAAAGAGCGTAACCTTGCCCGTATATCCAGCACCCGGCCAAGCTTTGGGCACGGTGGGTGTAGCCTTGGGTTACGGTCGCGGTGGAAACGGCGAGAAAATCGGAAAAGCAGCCTATCAAACCAAAGAATACGGAGGTTTTGTAAGCGACGAAAAGGGAAATCCCTTACCGGTTGGGGCCAATGTATTCCCCTTCGCAAGTGTGAACAACGGCATCTTCCAGTACTTTGCTGTTGGTAAGATGAGCAAGGCTGAGGGCCTTTACCCAATTGCCGCTACTCAGATTCACCACACGGTGATGGGCCGTCATTCCATTGTGCGCGAAACAACACTCGGCATCTACAAAAACCGCGAAAAAGAAGCGTACAACCCACCGCATATGTTGGAAACGCATCACGGTCCTAAGCACGTTAGTGAGTTCGACTTGTGGGATGCGCATCCAGTAGAAAAAATTGGTCACCGTTGGGCCATGACTATCGATTTGAACGCTTGCTACGGATGTGGTTCTTGTTTGATTGCTTGTCAAGCCGAAAACAATGTTCCTGTAGTAGGTAAAGATGAAGTGCGCAGAGGTCGCGAAATGCACTGGTTGCGTATCGACCGCTACTTCTCTTCCGATCAGGAGGCTACAATCGGCACCAAGAAAGATAAGAAAAACTTCAACAACGCAGCGGCAGAAGACGCGGTAGAGAATCCGAAAGTGATTCACATGCCGATGATGTGTCACCACTGTAACCACGCACCTTGCGAAACGGTTTGTCCGGTTGCGGCTACAACGCACAGCAACGAAGGCTTGAACCAAATGGCTTACAACCGTTGTATCGGTACGCGTTACTGTGCCAACAACTGTCCGTACAAAGTGCGTCGCTTCAACTGGTTCAACTATCCATCCTACAAGAAATTCACCGAAATCAACCCCGCACAAGACGACTTGGGCCGTATGGTATTGAATCCAGACGTAACGGTGCGTACAAGAGGTGTAATGGAAAAATGTTCCTTCTGTGTGCAGCGCATTCAATCGGGCAAATTGGTTGCCAAGAAAGAAGAAAGAGCGGTTCGCGACGGAGATGTGACCACGGCTTGTTCGGATGCTTGTCCGTCGAATGCCATCATCGTAGGCGACTGGAACGATTTGCAATCTATGGTGCGCAAGAGCTCCGAAGACAAGCGTTCTTATCAAGCTTTAGAAGAAATCGGTGTGAAGCCAAACATTTGGTACAAAACCAAGGTGCGCAACGAAGAAAACAGCTTGTTGGATCAATTGCAAGTAGCAGAGGTGCACGAAGCACACGAAGAGAATCACGCAGGTTCTAAGAGCCATCATTAATAAGAAATAAAACAAAATTGTAATGCATAAGGAAGCAGCAATTAGAGAACCCCTCATTTTAGGTCACAAGACCTTTCACGATGTTACCGAAGATGTGTGTCGTCCGATCGAAGACAAGGCACCGCGCATGTGGTACATATTGTTTGGGATCGCCTTGGTCATCGGTTTATACGGTGTGGGATGTATCCTTTACCTTTTGGGCACCGGGGTCGGTGTTTGGGGATTGAACAAGACCATCGGCTGGGCTTGGGATATTACCAACTTCGTTTGGTGGGTAGGTATCGGTCACGCCGGCACCTTGATTTCGGCGGTATTGTTGCTCTTCAGACAGAAATGGAGAATGGCCATCAACCGCTCGGCCGAAGCGATGACGATTTTTGCGGTATTCATGGCGGGACTTTTCCCCTTGATTCACATGGGTCGTTTGTGGTTGGGTTACTGGGTATTGCCCTTGCCGAACCAATTCGGTTCTTTGTGGGTGAACTTCAACTCGCCGCTTTTGTGGGACGTATTTGCGATTTCGACTTATCTCTCCGTATCCTTGGTATTCTGGTACATCGGATTGATTCCTGATTTCGCTACCATTCGCGACAGAGCCAAAAAGCCAATCGCCAAAAAAATGTATTCGATACTTTCTTTCGGATGGTCAGGACGTGCCAAGCACTGGAACCGTTTCGAATTGGTGTCTTTGGTTTTGGCTGGTTTGGCTACACCACTTGTGTTCTCGGTTCACTCTATTGTATCCTTTGACTTTGCCACTTCGGTGATTCCAGGATGGCATACCACCATCTTCCCTCCTTACTTTGTGGCGGGTGCGGTATTCTCTGGTTTTGCGATGGTACAAACGCTCTTGTTGGTGATGCGCAAGGCCATGAACTTGGAAGCCTACATTCACACCAAGCACGTGGAGTACATGAACATTGTAATCATGGTGACGGGTTCCATTGTGGGTACGGCCTATATTACGGAGTTGTTTATTTCCTGGTACTCGGGTGTTGAATACGAAGCTTATGCCTTCATGAACAGAGCAACCGGACCTTACTGGTGGGCTTATTGGTCTATGATGACGTGCAACGTAATTTCACCGCAGTTGATGTGGTTCAAAAAATTGCGCACGAGCCTCTTGTTTACCTTCATCATTTCCATTGTGGTAAACATCGGTATGTGGTTTGAGCGTTACGTGATCATCGTTACCTCCTTGCACCGGGATTACTTGCCATCTGCTTGGAGCATGCACTACCCAAGTCACATCGATATTGGCGTGTACATCGGTACCATCGGCTTGTTCTTTGTCTTCTTCTTGTTGTTTGCTCGATTCTTCCCTGTATTGGCTTTGAACGAGATTAAAACCATCTTGAAGAGCTCTGGAGAATCGTATAAAAACGCAAGCGGCACCTTGAGTGGAAGTCGTGCAGCAATAGCTAACAAAGAAAATAATTAAGAAGGTCATGGCAGAAAGAGTATTTTATGCAATGTATGATGACGACGATGTCCTCAAGGATGGTGCGAAAAAATTGGTATCGAAAGGAGTTCGTGTAGCCGAGGTGTTTTCGCCTTTCCCAATCCACGGCATCGACCCGATTATTGGCGTAAAGAATACGCGCTTGGGCATTATGGCCTTCATCTATGGTTTGACAGGTTTGACCTTGGCGACCATCGGTATGCGTTACTTCATGGTGGTCGATTGGCCGATGAACATAGGTGGTAAGCCAAACTTTAGCTATTTGGACAACATTTTGGCCTTCATTCCTATCACCTTTGAGTTCACCGTATTGTGTGCCGCTCACGGAATGGCGATTACCTATTTGTTGCGCAACAAGACCTTGCCAGGTATGCCAGCACAAAATCCAGATCCACGCACTACCGACGACCATTTCGTGATGGAAATTCGCCAGTCGGAAAACACGCAGTTCAGCGCGGAAGAATTGGAAAGCATGTTGAAGGAAACAAGCTTGGTAGAATTGGATCAAAAAGAAATTAAATAATTGGCTTTAGAATCATCGGAACGGTGATCCGTCTGACAAAAAGAAACAACAGATGAAAATGAAATTGAAGGCAATCAAAACAATAACCTTAGGCGCAGCAACCCTCTTGTTGATGCAGGCTTGTGTGGCTGATTCGGACAGTTCTGGCTTGGAATATATGCCCGACATGTATCGCTCGCCAGCGGTGGAGCCCTATGTAGATTACGGTGAAGTGCGTGGTAAGGAAGATGCAGCTAAGAAAATGCGCTTGTCGGCCATGACGCCACCGGCGAATACCGTAGCTTACCAAGGCACCAACATGGAAGACATTTTGTTGATGTTGCCCTACCAACGCAAGGCCAACATGGCTTTCCGTGAAACACATGGCCTTTACGGTTGGGAGATGAGCTCCGAAGATGAATATTTAAAGGCAGCAGCTGACAAAAACCCCCTGCTTCTTACCAAAGAAAACGCTGAAGGCATCTTCAAAAAAGGAAAGGATCTGTACGTAGCCAACTGTATGCACTGTCATGGTGAAAAAGGCGACGGAAACGGTGCGATGGTGAAAAGCGGTGCTTACGCAGGTGTTCCTGACTACAAGGAGGCAGCGCGCGTAGCTTTGAGCGACGGTCAGATTTTCTACTCCATCTATTATGGCAAAGGCGCCATGGGTAGCCACGCTTCCTTGGTGAACAAGAAAGAAATTTGGACCTTGGTGCACTATGTGCGCAAGTTCCAAGACGATAAATACGGCAAGTTTGATGAGACCGCAGTGGTCGCCTCCGACTCAAGTGTAATGGTGAACAAATAAGAAGCTTTAACGAGAAAGAAATGGAATTCAAAATAACAAATAAAGCAAAGTTATTATTCAATGCATTGATGGCTGGAGGCTTGGTCCTTTTGGTGATTGGCATATTGAGTAACATGGGCGACCATCATTTGGCCCAGCGCCTTTTGGCGAATGGCTTGGTTAATGGCTTTTTCTTCTTTGCCCTAGGTTTGGGGGCCTTGTTTTTCTTGGCCTTGCAATACGCCACAGAAACGGGTTGGTATGCTTCTATCAAGCGCATAATAGAGGCTCAGGCAGGTTTCTTGCCTTATGGAATGGGCTTGCTCGCCATCGTCTTGTTGATCATTACCTTCATGGACGGAGCGCACATCTACATTTGGATGGACCAAGAGGTGGTGGCCAAAGATGATATCATTGCAGGCAAAGCCTTCTATTTGAACAAAACTTTCTTCTGGATTCGCACCTTGGTGTATTTCGCTGTGTACTTCTTGTATCTCCGCGGTTTCCAAAAGCGTTCCTTGGAAGAAGATCGCGTAGGCGGCACCGACCTACACTTTTTGAACTACCGCAAAGGAGCTACCTTCTTGGTCTTTTTTGCCGTGTTTAGTTCTACTTCTGCTTGGGATTGGTTGATGTCCATCGACGTACACTGGTTCTCTACCTTGTTCGGCTGGTACACTTTTGCCGGTATGTGGTGTTCGGCCATGGTGGTGATGGTAATGACTACTCTGTATTTGAAAAAATTGGGCTACATGCCCAAGGTAAACGAAAGCCACATCCACGATCTTGGAAAATGGGTATTCGCCACCTCTTTCTTGTGGTCGTACTTGTTCTTCTCTCAATTCATGCTCATCTGGTACGCCAACATGGCTGAGGAGGTAACCTATTACGTAACGCGTATCGAAGAATTTCAATTCATGTATTTCTTCATGTTCATCATCAATTTCGCCTTCCCGATGTTGATTTTGATGTCGCGCGATGCGAAAAGGCATGCAGGTATTTTGACCTTTGTGGGACTGATCATTTTGGCCGGACACTGGTTGGATGTGTTTATCATGGTTACCGCTGGCTCCATGGGCGAATCTGCTCATATCGGTGCTTTGGAGGTGGGCATGGCTTTGATGGTGGCAGGCTTGTTCATGCGAACGCTCTTGACCAATTTAACCAAAGCCCCGCTGACACCTGTAAATCATCCCTTTTTGGACGAAAGTGTACACCACGAAATATAAATAGTAAAGACAAGAGAAAAGCATAGAGAAATGGCAAGCAAATTAATACTCATCATTGTTATTGTACTCGGAGTCGTTGCCCTAGCGCAACTGGTTCGCATGTACGAATTGTCTTCAAAACTGCGCAATCGTGGTGAACATGAAACCAATAGTAGAGATAACACCCTAAACGGAAAATTGATGTTGGCTTTTATGGCCTTTCAATTCCTGGGCTTCATTTGGTTGATGTTGGAATACGGTTGGACCGGTAGAGGAGAAGCTGCTTCAGAACATGGGGTAGGCTACGACTGGTTGTTGAACTTGAACTTCATCATCATCATCTTCGTTTTTTTCGTAACCAACTTCTTGTTGTTCTACTTTTCCTTCAAGTACATTCGCAAGCCAGGTGTAAAGGCCTTTTATTTTCCGCACGACAACAAGTTGGAAATGATTTGGACCATTGTGCCAGCCGTTGTATTGTTGGTGATCATCGTTTTGGGATTGAAAAGCTGGAACGAGATTACAGACCACGCAGGCAAAGAAGCCATTCGCGTTGAGTTGTTCTCGAAGCAGTTCGACTGGACGGCACGCTATTCTGGCGAAGACAATAAACTCGGCAAGTTCGACTACAAGTTGACCACCGACGCCAACGAATTGGGTTTGATGACCGAAGCAACTATCGACACGGCTATCCACAACATGTGGCACGGTTTGTCGGGCATCCACAGTTTGGAAGCTAAGTTGAACGACCACCATTTGATCATGGCGCCCGAAGACCGCGAAGCCATGGAAGTAGACTTGAGCCGCAAGCAGCGCTTGATTCGCTTGTTGGAGCAAATGCGCGAGAACCACGACAATGGCTTGGATGCACGCGCTTACGACGACATCATTCAAAAAGACACCCTTTATTTGTGCGCCAATCAAGCGTACGAGTTTAACTTCCGCGCCAAAGACGTAATCCACTCGGCTTACTTCCCACACTTCCGCGCACAGATGAACACTGTGCCCGGACAAACGACGCGCTTCAAATTTACGCCCACCATTACCACCAAGGAAATGCGCGTAAAGATGAACAATCCGAAGTTTCACTACGTGTTGATGTGCAACAAGATTTGTGGAGGAGCTCACTACAAGATGAAAATGATTGTAGTGGTTTTGCCAAAAGGAGAATACAAAGCCTGGATGAGCAAGAAAATGGCCAGCGAAACCTTCAAAGCCAAATTCTTCCCGCCCGTAGTGGAAGCAGCTCCAGTGGAAGGAGCAGAGGCAGCAGCTTTGGTAGAGGCCAATGCAGAAACAGTAGAATAAAGATTTTCAATAACACTATTTAAACAAAATACAATGGCGGCAGTAGCGCACGAAGCACACGGACATCACGACGCACATGGACACCATGGCGAACATGACCATCACGAAGAAGGTTTCGTTTCTAAGTACATCTTCAGCCAAGATCACAAAATGATTGGTAAGCAGTTTTTGATGACTGCTGTGTTCATGGGGGTTATCGCCATGTTGCTTTCCATTCTTTTTCGTATCCAATTGGCTTGGCCAGGCGAAGGACAAGACTTTCTTTCCTTCTTCTTAGGCGAAACCTGGGCTCCAGGAGGAGTCTTGAAGGAGGATATGTACCTCGGTTTGGTGACCATTCACGGTACCATCATGGTTTTCTTCTTGTTGACCGGTGGTCTGTCGGGAACCTTTTCGAACATGCTTATTCCATTGCAGTTGGGAGCACGCGATATGGCTTCAGGCTTCTTGAACATGCTTTCGTACTGGTTCTTCTTCCTCTCTTCGATCATCATGGTGATCAGCTTGTTTGTGGAGTCGGGACCTGCGATGGCCGGTTGGACGATCTACCCACCTTTGTCGGCACTTCCACAAGCGGTTAGCGGCTCTGGAACAGGTATGACGCTTTGGTTGGTGTCTATGACCATCTTCATCGCTTCTTCTTTGATCGGGTCGTTGAACTATATCGTTACGGTCTTGAACTTGCGTACAAAGGGTATGAAGATGACACGTATGCCTTTGACCATTTGGGCCTTCTTCGTAACGGCTGTTTTGGGTGTGCTTTCCTTCCCCGTTCTATTGTCGGCAGCCTTGTTGTTGATGATGGACCGCTTGGCCGGAACGAGCTTCTACCTCTCCGACATCATTGTTGGTGGCGAAATGCTCACAAATCACGGTGGTTCCCCCATTTTGTATCAGCATTTGTTCTGGTTCTTGGGTCACCCAGAAGTGTACATCGTATTGTTGCCTGCCTTGGGTCTATCCTCCGAAATTATTTCGACCAACGCACGCAAGCCAATTTTCGGCTACCGCGCCATGATTGGCTCCATCTTGGCCATTGGTTTCTTGTCCTTCATCGTTTGGGGTCACCACATGTTCATCACAGGTATGAACCCCTTCCTGGGCTCGGTATTCGTTTTCACCACCTTGTTGATTGCGATTCCTTCGGCCGTGAAAGTGTTTAACTACATCACGACCCTTTGGAAAGGTTCTTTGGTGTTGACGCCTGCTATGATGTTTGCCATCGGTTTGGTTTCTACCTTTATCACAGGTGGTGTTACAGGTATCATACTTGCGGATTCGGCCTTGGACATCTCGGTACACGATACTTATTTCGTTGTTGCTCACTTCCACATTGTAATGGGTATGTCTGCCGTATTCGGAATGTTTGCGGGTATTTACCACTGGTTCCCAAAGATGTACGGAAAAATGCTCAACACGCGCTTGGGTTACGTGCATTTCTGGATCACCATCGTGGGAGCATACGGTGTGTTCTTCCCCATGCACTTTGTGGGTCTAGCTGGCGCACCGCGTCGTTACTACGACTATTCGGTGTATACAGAGTTCGACAACAACGCCTTCGACATGATCATGGATTTGAACGTCATTGTTACCGTATTCGCCATTTTTGCGGCACTCGGGCAATTATTGTTCTTGTTCAACTTCTTCTATTCCATTTTCAGAGGACCCAAAGCGGTACAAAACCCTTGGCAATCAAATACCTTGGAGTGGACCACTCCTGTGGAGCACATCCATGGAAACTGGCCAGGGGAGTTGCCAACGGTACACCGTTGGCCTTACGACTACTCCAAGCCAGGAGCAGATACGGACTTTATCCCCCAAACTGTGCCATTGGCACCGGGAGAAGAAGAGCACTAGGCCTTCTTGACACAATATAAAAAATGCCCTACAGCTTTGTGGGCATTTTTTTGACTCGGAGACGCTTAACAAAGCCTGATGTATAGCCAGAAAACTTTGCAGGGCTTGATTGTGGACAATTTCGTAGCGTGTTGGTGCCTCCTGGCATAAGGCTTTTGTATTTTTGGGTAAATTTTGCGCGGCTTGGACGATTCATTCGATTACAGAGAAGAAACTCAAAACAACGGAGACCAGGACTACGACAAGGTCTTGCGGCCCAAACGTTTGAGCGACTTTGCCGGACAACCGGGCATTGTAGAGAATCTCGAAATTTTCGTGAGGGCCGCTACTCTGCGCAAAGAACCCCTCGACCACGTTTTGCTCCACGGTCCACCTGGACTCGGCAAAACCACCTTGGCCAACATCATTGCCAATGAATTGAACGTGGGCTTTAAGGTAACATCGGGTCCTGTACTGGACAAACCGGGTGACTTGGCGGGTCTATTGACCAACCTCGATCGGGGCGATGTGCTTTTTATAGACGAAATTCACCGCCTCTCGCCAGTGGTTGAGGAATACCTGTACTCGGCCATGGAAGATTACTGCATCGATATCATGATCGACAGCGGACCGAATGCCCGCACAGTTCAAATTACCTTGGAACCCTTTACCTTGATCGGAGCTACTACGCGCTCAGGTTTGCTGACTTCGCCTCTGCGGGCTCGCTTTGGTATCAATTCGCGCCTGCAGTACTACGACGCGCAGACCCTGACACACATCGTAGAGCGCTCGGCCAGTTTGTTGGATATAGCCATCGAAGAAACAGCCGCCTATCAGATTGCCAGTCGCAGCCGTGGCACTCCCCGCATTTCCAATGCGCTCTTGCGCCGAGTGCGCGACTTCGCCCAAATCAAAGGCGACGGCACCATTCGTTTAGATATTACCGAACATGCCCTAGAAGCCTTGCACGTCGACAAAAGCGGCCTAGACGAGATGGATATTCGCCTCTTGCATACCGTGATCACCAAATTCAGTGGCGGTCCCGTCGGTTTGGGCACCATCGCCACAGCCATTGGCGAAAATGCCGGTACCCTCGAAGAAGTTTACGAACCCTTCCTGATTCAAGAAGGCTTCTTGATGCGCACCCCGCGCGGACGTAAAGTGACG
>Ga0255238_1000120_pt1 | contig 13035 bp, 13 predicted proteins | sample ColtaT_21_FD_183716 | JGI IMG/M metagenome (GOLD analysis project Ga0255238, IMG submission 183716) | Metatranscriptome of freshwater microbial communities from Columbia River, Oregon, United States - Colum_Miss_RepA_8d (Metagenome... | ecosystem: Environmental > Aquatic > Freshwater > River... | reverse complement strand
TTTGCCATCCTTATTCAGGCGCGCTTGGCCAACGCCCAATACGAATGGTGGGCGCATGGCCCGATTGCGCAGCGGGCGGGCTTGTCCCCCGACATCATTGAGCAGTTGCGCCAATGCCGCCGACCGCAAGGCATGCAGGCGGACGAGTCCCTGGTCTACGACTTCTGTGTGCAACTCAGCCTGAACCACCGCGTGCCCGATGCGCTGTGGCAGCGCACGGTGAAGCACTTTGGCGAGCAGACTGTGATGGACCTGGTGGTGTTGTCAGGCACCTACGTGATGGTGTCCATGGTGCTGAATGCCACCCAGGTGGAAATCCCCGGTGGCGGTGCCGAGCCCCTTGAAGTACTCTCGCCCTTGGACATTCGCCAGCGCTTGCTGGCCGATTGAACGGAAGGTTTCCCCATGTTGTCTCGCGCGCGTTGCACAGCACTGTTGGCCGCCTGTTTTTTGGCAGGGCAGGTGATGGCGCAATCGGCCGCCTCGGTGCAGCAAGAGTTGGCACAATGGCGGCGCGTGGTGCGCGACGCCAATATCAAGCCCGAATAAGCCAGCGCTTGACCCAGCGCAACACGCTCGGGCCGAACCAGCGCGACAAGGTGTAGCGGTGGCGCGCAAAGCGCGCGTAACCCCATCCCAGCACCGGTTGCAAGCGGGGACGAGACAACAGCCAGGCCATGCGGCGCAAGCCTACACGCTCATAGGCAGCGGCAAACACCGCAACGCCAGTCAACCAGTCGCCATTGGGCAAACGCCCGTGAATGCTGGCCATGGCCCGCTCGCAAGACAGGCCGGTGGCATGGGCGTCAAAGTCGTTTTGGGTGATGTCAACGCAGTTCAGCAAGCCGAGTCGGTCGCGGTGCTGCAGGTACAGCATTTCGGCCTGGCACAGCGGGCAGCGGCCATCGTAGTAAAGCGTGAGCGGGGACATGGCCGAAGTTTAGGCCAGCCCAGCGGGGCCTGCATTACTCGGGTAAAAGCCCTATTTCTTTGGCCACTTCCGCCCAGCGTTCATGTTCCTGTTTAAGGAAGGTTTCCACGGCCTCGGGGCTGCTCAAGGGCTCCGCCATCGGGCCAATGGTCAGCATGCGCTGCGCCACCTCTGCATCGGCCAGCAAAGTGTTCACCTCGCGGTGCATGCGCTGAACGATGGCGGCCGGCGTGCCGGTGGGGGCGACCAGTGCGAACCAGCCGACCATCTCGAATTGGGGAATCATTTCGGACAAAGCCGGAATGCTGTCCCAGCCTGCCACGCGCTTGCCGGAGGTGACCGCCAGCAGGCGCAGGCGACCTTGCTTGACCAGCTGCGCTGTGGACGCCAGGTCGGCCACCACCGCATCCGAGTGCCCGCCCAGCACGTCTTGGACGGCCACGCCAACCGATGCATAGGCCACCAAGTTGGCTTCCATGCGGGTGCGGGCGTTGATCAGGCGGGCAATGATGCCGCCGAAGGTGCGCGGGCCCTCATTGGCCAGCGAGAGTTTGCCAGGGCTGGACTTGGAGCGCGCCACCAGGTCTTGCATGGAGCTGATCGGCGAGTCGGCACGGACCAAAACCGCGAAAGGGCTTTTGGCAATGAAGGCCACCGCCGCAAAGTCTTTTTGCGGGTCGTAGGGCATGGTTTTGAACAGATGCCGGTTGGTCACCAGGGCCGCGGTGGTGGCGAAGTAGAAGTTGCTGCCATCGGGGGCAGAGCGGGCCGCCGCTTGCGCGCCAATCACGTTTTGCCCGCCGGGCTTGTTCTCGATCACCACGGCCTGGCCCAAGGCCTTGGCCAAGCGCTCGGAGAGCAAGCGCGCGACGTTGTCGGGGCCCGAGCCAGGGGGCTGCGACAAAATGAATTTCACCGGGCGGTCTGGCCAGGCGCTTTGGCTGTGCGCTGTCACGCCGACGCTGCTGGCCAGGGCGGCTGCAGCAGCGTGCATCAAGTGTCGTCGTTGCATGGGAAGTCCTTTCAAACCGGGCGCAAGGCTTGTTGAAGTTGTGTCAGCTGCGTGTGCAGCTGCTCGGGGTGGGTGGCCATGGCGTACACATAGTGGTCGGGTCGCACGACAACGGCCATCGCCTGATGGGTTTGCAGCCAATCTGACACGACCCCTTCGGTTTCCACAAAACCGGTTTGTCCGAGTTGACAAACTTTCAGGGGCATGGTGTCGAAGCTCGCTGTTGCGGCGCTGGCTTCGGGCGGCGCTGCGGCGGACAGCACCACCCGCCAGCCCGTGCCCCAGCGGTCATCCATGCGGCATGGGGCGGTGTCGCCACTCAACCAGGGTTGCGGGAACAAAGTGCCCACAGGGCCATGGCCGGCGGTGTTCAGCAAGCCTTTGGCCAGTGCGGGCTGAACGTTTTGTCTCGGCGTAGGCTGCACCACGCCACCGCATTCAGCCAACAACTTCGCATCGCGCGCGCGGGCTTTGGCCACATCGCGCTCGCCCACCAGTTGACCGATGCCTTTGATGCGGGTGGTGAGTTCGCGCACATGCTGTTGGCGCTCCTCGCCGTAGGTGTCGAGCAGGGCGTCGCAGGCATGGTGCTGCAACACCGCCTGCAGCTTCCAGCAGAGGTTGGCGGCGTCGCGAATGCCTTGGCACATGCCTTGGCCCAGAAAGGGTGGTTGTTGGTGCGCTGCATCGCCCGCCAGAAAAACGCGGCCCTGGCGCCAGCGCTGGGCCACCAGCGCATGGAATCGGTAGCTGGCTTGGCGCCACAGGGTGGCGTCTTGCGGCGTCAGCCAACGTGACAGCAAGGACCAAACGCCCTCGGGCGTGGCCAGTTGCTGCGGGTCTTCGCCGGGGTTGATGGCCAGTTCCCAGCGGCGGTGACGGCCTGGGCCGATCACCAGCGTGGTGGGACGTTGGGGCTCGCAAAACTGCACGCTGGTGCGCGGCAGCTTGGCCAGGCCGCTGTCGTTCACCAGCATGTCCACCACCAGCCAGGGTTCGTCAAAGCCCAGGTCGTCCAGCGGCAGCCCCATCTTCTGACGCACAAAGCTGGAGGCGCCATCACAACCGATCACATAGCGCGCACGCACCTCATGACGCTGTCCATTGTCATCTTGCACCGTCAGGGTGGCGGCCTGCTCGTCTTGCGACAAGTCGACCACGTTTTGCCCCAGTTGCACAGTCACCGAGGGCAGGGCAGCCACGCGCTCGCGCAGCAAAGCTTCCATGGGCGGCTGTGAAAACACGATCGACGGCGCATAGCCCAGGGGGTAGGGCGCCGCGATGGTGGACATGCACTTGATGAGCTGCCCGTCCACGCCAAAGAACTCGGAGTTGGTGAAGGGCTCCATGTGGGGCTGCAGGGCCTCGGCAATGTGCAGCGCCTGGAGCACCCGCATGATTTCATGGTCCAGCGCAATCGCACGCGGCTTGTCATACACCGCGCGCTGCCGATCGCCCACCCAAGTGCGAATGCCATGCTGGCCCAAAAGGCCTGCAGCCACCGCCCCCGTCGGTCCGTAGCCCACGATGGCGACATCGAACAGATTGGGCGTCGGCATGGGTTTTACGCGGCTTCGTTTTCGATGCTGTTGTGCAGGATGCCGATCTGCTCGATCTCGATGTCAATGGCATCGCCCGCCTTCATCCACACCTGCGGCGTGCGGGCATGGCCCACGCCTGCGGGCGTGCCCATGATGATCAGGTCGCCGGGTTCCAGAGTCACGCATTCGGACAACAGCACAATGGTTTCCGCCACGCCCCAGATCATGTCGCGGGTGTTGGCGTCTTGCATGATCTGGCCATTCAGGCGCGACTGAATGCGCAGGTTGGTGGCGCCTTCGGGCAACTCGTCTTTGGTGACCAGCACCGGGCCAAAACCGCCTGTGCGATCGAAGTTCTTGCCAATGGTCCACTGCGGCGTTTTGCGCTGGTAGTTGCGCACCGAAATGTCGTTGAAGCAGCTGTAGCCAAACACCGCATCCAGGGCGTTGTCCATCGTGGCGTGCTTGGTCGTCGTGCCAATGATCACGGCCAGCTCGGCTTCGTAGTCCAGTTGCTCCGACACCTTGGGGCGCAGCGCCTTGGCATTCGGGGCCAGTAAGGAGCTGGCCGAGCGCAGGAAGAACCAGGGGTATTCGGGCTTGTCACGGCCGCCTTCTTTGGCATGGTCGAAATAGTTCAAGCCCAGGCAAATGATCTTGCCAGGCTCTGGCAGCAGCGGTGAGAGTTCCAGGCTGCTCAAGGCCATGCGCGGCGCGGCGCTGGCGATGGCCGCTTGCGCGGCACCGATCAGGTCTTGGCCGGCACGCAAGGCGGTGCGCAGGTCTGAGCTGATTTGGGGCTGGGCTTGGTGCAGGTCAATGACTTCTTGGCCAACGACCACGCCGAGCCGGTCTTCGTGGCCCTGACGGAAAGTGGTGAATCGCATGATGGGTTCCTTGCGTATGAAAAATCAAGCCGCAAACAAGATGGCCCGCTGGGCTTCTTTGAGGCGCGCGCTGGGCGGTGCTGAAATGCCCCACTGGTCCACGCGACCGGTTGGCCAGGTCCAGTTGTCGGGTTGGCCCACAGGGTAGCTGTCATCGATTTGTGACACCTCGGCGGTGTACTCGATGACGATGTCAAACGGGCCAATGAAATAGTTGAAGGCGTTGTTGCCCGGGCCGTGGCGACCCGGTCCCCAGTGAATGTCGTAGCCCGCATCGCGCATGCGGCCCCCGCCGCGCATCACCGACTCCAGGTCGGGCATGAGAAAGGCAATGTGGTTGAGCGCATCGTTGTCGCTGATGCCCAGGGCCACGCTGTGGTGGTCGCTGTTGCAGCGCATGAAGGCCATGATACGGGTGCGATCTGACAGAGAAAAATCGAGCACGTTTTCCATGAAGGCCTGGGTGAGGGCCACATCATGGGTGTTGAGCACCGCATGGGCCAATCGCTCGGGTCGGTCGGCCACGCGTGTGGGTTGCGCTCGCAAGCGGTCGCCATGCACGATTTCAAACACACGGCCATCGGCATCGGCGACCTGAACCGCGATGCCACCGCTCGGGTCTGCGGCCTCGCCGGGGAATTGAAGCACACGCCCTCCGTGACGAACGGCTGATTGTGCAATGGTGTTCAGGGCCTGTGCATGGCGTGCCCGCAAGCTGACGTGGCGAATTTGAGCCGCGCCGGGCTTTTCATGAAGCGCCAGCAAGTGGTCGTCTTCTCCCGTGCCGCAGAGGTAGATCACCCCTGGTCGGCGATGCGCAATGTCCAGGTGCCAGACGTCGGTGAAGAACTTTTCGGCGAAAGCCAGGTCAGGCACGTTGAGTGCCACGCTGCGCAAACCGGCAATCATGGAGGAGGCATGCGACATGCGCTGTCCTTTCTGCGGTTTTAACCAGCGCTCAGTCCCACCGACTGAATGCCGGCGATGCAAATTTCTTCGTCCTCATCGCCGGTGCCGCCACTGGCGCCAGCAGCGCCGATCACTTGGCCCTGTGCGTCCTTGATCAACACGGCGCCGGTTTGGGGCAGGAATTTGCCTTGGGCGGTGGAGGCCAGCGACACGAAAAAGTTGGGGTTGTCTTTGGCACGCTCAAACAGGGTGCGGCTGGACACGCCCATGCCCACGGCGCCCCAGGCCTTGCCTTGAGCGATGTCGAAACGGAACATGCTGGCGCCATCTTCGCGGGCATAGGCCACGGTGTTGCCGGAGGCGTCCACCACGATCACGCCCATGGGCTTGAAGTTGGCTTTGCGGGCATGGGCCAGGGCGCCGGCGATGATGTTTTGGGCTTGGGAGAGGGTGATGTTGGACATGGTGGAGAGGTGGTAGAGCAAATGAGGGGTTGCCGCGCCCCTGGCGGGGCTCGCAATGACGAAGGCCCCTGATGGGGCCTCGCAAAAATCAGAGCGGCTTGCGGATGAGGTTGGCGATTTCGCCGATCACGCCGCGGCGGAAGGCCAGCACGCAGATGACGAAAATGATGCCTTGCACGATCGTGACCCAGGCACCGAGTTGCGCCAGGTAGTTTTGCATGGTGACGATGACCGCGGCGCCGAAGACGGGGCCGAACAAGGTGCCCAGGCCACCCACCAGGGTCATCAGAACCACTTCACCCGACATGGACCAGTGAACGTCAGTCAAGGAAGCCAACTGGAACACCATGGACTTGGTGGCGCCGGCCACGCCCGCGACCGTGCCGGAAAGAATGAACGCCACCAATTTGTAATGGTCGGTGTCGTAGCCCAAGGACAAGGCGCGTTGCTCGTTTTCGCGAATGGCTTTGAGCACTTGGCCAAAAGGCGAGTGAACGATGCGCCAAATCAGGCCAAACCCGGCGAGGAAGATGGTCAGCACGAAGATGTACATCGGCGTGTTTTCAGACAGGTCGATCACGCCAAACAATTTGCCGCGAGGCACGCCTTGAATGCCGTCTTCACCGCCGGTGAAGGGCGATTGCAAATAGAAGAAGAACACCATCTGCGACAAGGCCAGGGTGATCATGGCGAAATAAATGCCTTGGCGGCGAATCGCCAGCATGCCCGTCACCACGGCAAGGGCCGAGGCACAGAGCGTGGCAAACAACAAGGACAGCTCGGGCGTGAAGCCCCAGACTTTGGCCGAGTGGGCCGCCGCATAGCCCGCCGTGCCCAAGAACATGGCGTGGCCAAAGGAGAGCAGGCCGCCAAAACCAATCAGCAAATTGAAGGCGCAGGCGAACAAGGCAAAACACATCACCTTCATCAGGAAGATGGGATAGACCACCAGCGGGCCGATCGCGAAAAGGGCCGCCATGACCAGGAAGGCAATGCCTTGGTGACGGTTGCTGTGCTCGATGTACGGAGTGGAGGAGTCGGACGCGTTGGCCATGGTGAGCTTATTTTTGGGTACCGAACAGACCGGCGGGTTTGATCAACAGAACAATCACCATGATGACGAAAATCACGGTGTTGGACGCTTCGGGGTAGAACACTTTGGTCAGGCCTTCGATCAGTCCCAATCCAAATCCGGTGATGATGGCCCCCATGATGGAGCCCATGCCGCCGATCACCACCACGGCAAACACCACGATGATGATGTCCACGCCCATCATCGGGCTGACCTGGTAAATCGGGGCGGCCATCACGCCCGCCAGCGCGGCCAGCGCCACGCCGAAGCCGTAGGTGAGGGTGACCATGCGCGGCACATTGACGCCAAAGGCTTGTACCAGCGAGGGGTTCTCGGTGGCCGCGCGCAAATAGGCGCCTAGCTTGGTGCGCTCGATGACATACCAGGTGGCAAGGCAGATGACCAAGGAGGCCACGATCACCCAACCACGGTATTTGGGCAAGAACATGAAGCCCAGGTTGACGCCGCCGGCGAACAACGAGGGCACGGCATAGGGCATGCCGGAAGAACCGAATTCGTTGCGGAACACCCCTTGGATGATCAGGGCCAGGCCGAAGGTCAGCAACAAGCCATACAGGTGGTCCAGTTTGTACAGGCGCGCCAGCATGGTGCGCTCAATGATGACGCCGGTCGCACCCACCAGCAAGGGCGTGAGCAGCAGCGACACCCAGTAATTGAGGCCCAAGTACTGAAGGCTGAGGTAGGCCACAAACGCGCCCAGCATGTACTGGGCGCCGTGGGTGAAGTTGATGATGTTCAGCAAGCCGAAAATCACGGCCAGGCCCAGCGAGAGCAGGGCGTAAAACGAGCCGTTGATCAGGCCGATCAACAGCTGCCCGAACAGGGCCTGGGAGGGAATGCCAAATATTTCCATCGTGATGTTCGTGTCTTGCTGAAACAGGGAGCCAAAAATTACTTCTTGATCAACGGGCAGTCACCCTCGTTGAGCGGGCGGAAAGCCTGGTCAGCGGGGATGGTGGCACGCAGCTTGTAGTAGTCATAGGGGCCTTTGGATTCCGCAGGCGACTTGACTTCAAACAAGTAAGCGGGATGGATCTTGCGGCCGTCTTGGCGAATCGTGCCCTTGCCGAACAACGGGTCATCCGTGGGCAATTCCTTCATCTTGGCCGTGATCTTGGTGCCGTCGTCGGTCTTGGCTGCATCCACCGCTTTCAGGTAATGCAGGATGACGGCGTACACACCGGCTTGGTCCATCGAGGGGTATTTGCCGCCGTTGGCTGCTGCAAAGCGGCGTGACCAAGCGCGCGTCTGGTCGTTCAGGTCCCAGTAGAAGGTTTCCGTGAAGATCAGGCCTTGGGCTTTTTCCAGTCCCAATGCATGCACGTCAGGCAGGAACACCAACAGACCGGCCAAGTTCTGGCCACCCTTGACGATGCCAAATTCCGAAGCTTGCTTGATGGAGTTGATGGTGTCACCGCCGGCGTTGGCCAAGCCAATGATCTTGGCTTTGGAGGCTTGCGCTTGCAGCAGGAAGGAGGAGAAGTCTTGGGTGGCCAGGGGGTGGCGAACCTTGCCCAGGATTTTGCCGCCGTTCTTGACAACCACAGCTTCCGTGTCACGCTCCAGGGCGTGGCCGAAAGCGTAGTCTGCCGTCAGGAAGAACCAGGAGGCCCCGCCCGTTTTGACCACAGCGGTGCCGGTGCCGTTGGCCAGCATCCAGGTGTCATACAGCCAGTGAATGGTGTTGGGGCTACAGGCCTTGCCGGTCAGGTCTGCCGTGGCAGCGCCGGTGTTCAGCATGATCTTGCCCTTGTCCCGGGTGACCTGGTTGATGGCCAGCGCCACGGAGGAGGTGGGCACGTCCACGATGGCGTCCACTTTTTCGGTGTCGTACCACTGGCGGGCGATGTTGGAGCCCACGTCAGGCTTGTTTTGGTGGTCGGCGCCGACCACTTCCACTTTCAAGGTGCTCTTGGTGGCTTTGAGGTAGTCTTCCACGGCCATTTTGGCGGCGGTCAGCGAGCCAGGGCCGCCGATGTCAGAGTAGAGGCCCGACATGTCATTGAGCACGCCGATCTTGACGATGCCGTCGGAAATCTGGGCTTGTGCGCCCGTGGCCAAGGCGCAGACGGCCGCTGCGGCGAACGAAAGAAGTTTGCGTTTCATCATTGTCTCCTGATGGTGATGGTGGGTCTCAGACCCCGAGGTATTCATGCAGCATGGTCATTTTGTGGCTGAGCTCGCTGGCCGCGAAGCCTTCCACAATTTGTCCGTGTTCCATGACATAAAAACGGTCGGCCAGCGGGGCGGCAAACCGGAAGTTTTGCTCCACCATGATGATGGTGAAACCCTTGGCACGCAGCGCGCGGATCATGCGGGCCAAAGCTTGCACGATCACGGGCGCGAGGCCTTCGGAAATTTCATCGAGCAGCAACAGGCGCGCGCCGGTGCGCAGAATGCGTCCCACCGCCAGCATTTGCTGTTCGCCACCCGACAGTCGCGTGCCAGGGCTGTTGCGACGCTCGTACAGGTTGGGGAACATTTCGTAAATTTCGTCCAGTGTCATGCCGTTGGGGGCAATGACGGGCGGCAACAGCAGGTTTTCTTCGCAGGACAGGCTGGCGAAAATGCCGCGCTCTTCCGGGCAATAGCCCATGCCCAAGCGGGCAATGCGGTGGGGCGACCAGTCGACCGTTTCTTGGCCGTTGATCATGACCGAGCCGGTGCGACGGCCCACCAGGCCCAGGATGGATTTGATGGTGGTGGTACGACCTGCGCCATTGCGTCCCAGCAGGGTGACCACTTCGCCGTGGTTGACCGTGAGGTCGACGCCATGAAGGATGTGCGACTCGCCGTAGTAGGCGTGCAGGTTGGAAATTTTCAGGAATTCTTGGGGCTGCTCAGTGGCCATGACCGCCCTCCAGTTCGGCTTCGGTGCTGCCCATGTAGGCTTCCAGCACCTGGGGATTCGTGGACACGACGTTGTAGGGGCCTTCGGCAATCACCTGGCCGCGCTGCAGGACGCTGATGGTGTCGGCAATGCTGGACACCACGTTCATGTTGTGCTCTACCATGAGGATGGTGCGGTTGGCGCCCACCTTCTTGATGAGTTGGGTGACGCGGTCAACGTCTTCATGGCCCATGCCTTGGGTGGGCTCGTCGAGCAGCATCAGCTCGGGCTCGGTGGCCAAGGTGGTGGCAATTTCGAGGGCGCGCTTGCGGCCATAGGCCAGCTCGACCGCCAGGGTGTTGGAAAAATTTTCCAGGCCCACGGTTTCCAGCAACTCCATGGCGCGGCCGTTGAGCTGCGACAGGCTTTTTTCTGAACGCCAGAAATGGTAGGACGTGCCCGTGCTGCGTTGCAGCGCGATGCGCACGTTTTCCAGCACGCTCAAGTGCGGGAAGGTGGCCGAGATTTGGAACGAGCGCACGATGCCCCGGCGCGCCACCTGGGCAGGCTTTTCCGAGGTGATGTCGTGGCCATTGAACAAAATGGACCCGCGCGTGGGAATCAGGAATTTGGTGAGGAGGTTGAAAAACGTGGTCTTGCCCGCCCCGTTGGGTCCGATCAGGGCATGGATCTGGCCTCTGCGAACGCCAATGGATACGTCATTGACGGCCACAAAGCCCTTGAACTCTTTGACGAGCCCACGTGTTTCCAGAATGATGTCATCAGCCATGGTTATTTATGAAAAGCATTGAATTCAGCATAGCATGCGCGGAACGCCTCAACACTGAGGGTTGTCACTTGTTTTCGCAAAGGAAAATCCCTCAAGTTTGTACGGTCATGGCAATTTTTCGCATGCCCCCTCGCGCGTCGCCTTCAGGCAAAAACATTGCATGCCCCAATCGCGAATTTCGTTTTTACGCACATCCGCCAATAAGCTGTTGCGACTTTGCCCCGCTGGAACATAGAGGGGCGGTTGCAAGACCCTGACGCGAACTTGGGCATCGGGGGTTTTTTGAAAAAACTGCACCTCACGGCAAGTGATGGGACCGGGCAGGGGATTGCGCACCGTGATCATCCAGGTGGTGGGGTCGTCTGCTGGCCAGCCGGCTTGTCGGCCCAAACGCGCTGTCTCGGCGGTTGAAAGCGGGTATTCTGTGGACGTGCTGGCCGGCCGAAACCATGACATGGCCTGCAGTGGCAAGTGGCATGCGAGTGCCGCCACAATCAGCCCTCTGGCCCACTGGCTTGCAGGGCCGAAGAAATCCGTGCACAGTCCTTTCATCATTGGCTTATTTTTCACCATGTCTCTTTTCCCAGTCACGCTCTCCGATTTCATGCAGCAACGCCAGGCCGGTGCCTTCAGCGCCCAAGCCTGGGTGGAAGACTGCCTGGCGCGCGCCGAGTCCTCGGCCGCAGCCCATGTGTTCACCAAGCTTTACCCGCAGGCCGCCCACTTGGCGGCACGCCATGCCGACGAGGCGCATGCGGCGGGCTTGACGGTAGGCCCTCTGGCCGGCGTGCCTGTGACCATCAAGGACCTTTATGACGTGGCGGGCGAAACCACCACCGCGGGCACCACGGTGTTCGCGGGCGATGCGCCCGCCCGCCAGGACGCGCCTGCTGTGGCGCGTTTGCGCGCTGCGGGCGCGGCCATTGTGGGCAAGACCAACATGACCGAGCTCGCGTTCTCGGGCATTGGCATCAATCCGCATTACGGCACGCCGGTGAACCCTGCGGACACGCAGGTGCAGCGCATCCCCGGCGGCTCTTCTTCGGGGGCGGCCGTGTCGGTGGCCTTGGGGCTGGCCGTGGCGGGGCTGGGCTCGGATACCGGTGGGTCCATTCGCATTCCTGCGGCCTTGTGTGGCGTGGTCGGTTTCAAAAGCACACAGTCGCGGGTGCCCCTTGCAGGCGCGGTGCCCCTGTCGCACTCGTTGGACACGGTGTGCGCCATGACACGCTCGGTCGCGGATTGTCTGGTGGTCGATGGCGTGCTGTCCGGACAGCCTTTGGCTGTGGCGCCGCGCCCGCTGAAAGGGCGACGCCTGGCCGTGCCCCAGACCTTGATGCTGGACGGCCTGGATGCCACAGTGGCGCGGGCTTTCGAGCGCAGCCTGTCCCGTTTGTCACAAGCCGGGGCCTTGCTGGAGGACATCGCTTTGACCGAGTTGGCCGACATCGCGACCTTGAATGCGCCGGGTGGATTTTCCCCCGTGGAGTGCTGGGCTGCGCACCATGAGCGCATCGCCGATGTCATGGCGCAACTCGACCCGCGCGTGGCCTCCCGTGCCAAGCTGGGGCAAAACGTGAGTGCGGCCGACTATTTGCGTATGTTGGCGAACCGACAGCGTTGGATTCAACGGGTGGAAGCGGCACTGGCTGGCTACGACGCCATCCTGTCGCCCACGGTGCCGATCGTGGCGCCTGAACTTGAGCTGCTGAAGCGCGACGATGATGCGTTTGCGGCTGCCAATCGCAGCATTCTGCGCAACACCTTCGCCATCAATTTTCTCGATGGTTGCTCGTTCAGCCTGCCTTGCCAAGCCGCCGAAGAATTGCCCGTGGGGCTGATGGTGTCATCGGTACGGGGAGACGATGCGCGCTTGGGCAGTGTGGCTTTGGCGATCGAGGCGGCGTTGGCTTGACAAGCTTCTGGGTCCAAAACAACTTTACCTAGCTTCACAAACAAAGAAACAGCCCAGCCACCTCTGCCTGTTCTAATCGTGGGCAATGCCCCGCCTTGCCCTTCAGAAAAATCCCTGGTTCCTCGCGCTCCTGACGCTCTACACCGTGGTGGAGTTGTCCTTCAACCACCGATTGCTGGAGTTCGCAAGCCAAGCCTTTGACCGCGACGACCTGGACGGGCTGGAGTTTTGGGGGCGCTGCCTCTCGGGTTGTGGCTTGGGCTTGCTGCTTTGGCGCTGGCTGGACCGCTGGATTCCTGCGCGCTGGCTGTCTGGGCTCCTCAGCATGTTCATTGGCATCAGCGTGATGTGGCAAGCCCAAACGCGGCTCATCGATTTTTTGCTGCAGCAAGCCAGCGAGCTGGACAAGGTGACCAGCGTTCAACGCTTGTCGATGCGCACGCTTGTGGCCGATGGGGGCTTCACCCTCAAGGGCTTGGCTTTGGGCCGCGTCGGGATGTCGGACGCCTTGCGCGACAGTGTCAAAGCCCTGTTTCCCGCCGCCTCTTTGGGGGTGGACGTTTCTGAGCTGGATAAACAATTGCTGACGCCCAGTGCCTTGTCTGCGCCCGTGTTCGATGTCGAAGAAGCGCAGCAAATGCTCAACGACGCTTACCGTCAGAC
>Ga0255238_1000111_pt1 | contig 13336 bp, 13 predicted proteins | sample ColtaT_21_FD_183716 | JGI IMG/M metagenome (GOLD analysis project Ga0255238, IMG submission 183716) | Metatranscriptome of freshwater microbial communities from Columbia River, Oregon, United States - Colum_Miss_RepA_8d (Metagenome... | ecosystem: Environmental > Aquatic > Freshwater > River... | reverse complement strand
GCTCAAACGGGTAGCCTCTTTCCGGGCTCGAATCCATAATGGGGAGACTTATGAATATGATATCCATCCAGCCTCGCAAGGTTGCTTTTGATGTTACGGCCGTTCCCCGTCACTGGAACGGTGGTGATCCAGTTCTGACCCGCTTTTTTGATGCGTTATCGGTACATTTTCCTGAGGGTGAGAGGTTCTTTATCCAGTCGGTTCGCAATTATCAGGATCAGGTAACGGATGAGCGTTTGCGTGACGATATTCGCCATTTTATCCGTCAGGAAGGCCAGCACGGCATAGTTCATGACAGATTCAACCAGGTGATGGCCGGGCAGGGCGTTGATGTCAAGAAGACCACGGCCAATTTGCGCCGTTTTATCAGCACCTCACAGAAATACCTTCCGAAAAAATATCAGCTGGCGATGACGGCGGCCTTTGAACACTTCACCGCGACCTTGGGCGAGGCCATGCTCAAGGAAGATTCCGATATGTTTCGGGACGCAGATCCGGTAATGCGTGCCATGTTCCTGTGGCATGGCGTGGAGGAAGTGGAACACAAGGCGGTTGCTTACGATCTTTATCAGACGGTGGCGGGCGGTGGTTATGTGACGCGCGTATCGGCTCTGGTAGTCGGCACATTGATGATTCATCTGGTCGTGGCGCCAGTATTCTGGAACATGCTGAAGCTGGATGGTGTGACCCGCCAACCCGGAGTGATACTGCGCGGCCTGAATCGCCTTTATGGTCGCCGAGGTATTCTTGTCCGCATGATGCCGGAGTTTCTTGACTGGTTCCGCCCCGGCTTTCATCCGTGGGAAACCGGGATGCCTGAGAAAGTGGCTGCTTGGCTTGACGAGTATGGTCGTCACGGGGATCCGATGCGAGCTTCTGCTGCTGTTTACGACGGCGTGCCTCTGGAGACGGCGGCTTGATGAAGATGACCGACGCAGAGATGGAGTCTGATGTCAGCAGTGCTGCGCCAGCCAGGCAGCACTGCCACAGGACTGGTGTCCATTGCGGCAGCTCTGCGATACGCGATCTGCTGGAGTTTCACGGACTTGAGATGACCGAGGCATTTTGCTTCGGGCTGGGTGCCGGGCTGGGTATCACCTACGTGGAGATTCCCGACTCCGCCACGCCATTCATTGTTCACGTGCGTTCGATGGGCTTTGAGGAAAAAGTCTTTCAGACACTGGGTGTGCCGTTTGAATGGTCAAGCTATCCGGATAAGGGCGCGGCAACAAATGACTTGCATCGGGCGTTGCGTGATGGCGTGCCTGCATTACTGCTCACCGACATTTACCACTTGCCCTATTTCGGAAGTAAAACCCATTTTCCGGGTCATGCCATTGTCGCATGGCAGCTGGATGAAGCACGTGACGAAGTATTGGTCAGTGATACTGAGCGTCCCGGACTGATTCCTGTGCCGGCAACCAATCTTGCTGATGCGCGCTTTTCAACCTCGCCGCCATTTATTCATCACGGAAGCCTGTTTGCCCCGCAGTCGTTGAAGATGGAAGTCAGTGCGGAGCGGGTGGGAAACGCCATTATTGATAATGCCCGTGCACTAGCAAACGGCGGGCCGTATAGCGGTTTGGCCGCACTGGATACCTGGATCGCAGCGTTGCCTCAGTGGCAAGCAAATGACAACTGGCGCTGGTTGTTGCGCTTTGCTTATCAGGTGATTGAAAAGCGTGGCACCGGTGGTGGTGGTTTCAGGACGATGTATGCCGAGTTTCTGCTCGAGGCCGGCGAGATGCTGCCAGCCGTGCGGGCTGCGAAACTGGTGGAGCTGATGCAGCGTTCAGCTGCGGCTTGGTCAGATCTGGCAGCGTTACTCAAGATGGCGTCGGAGTCGGATTTGGTTCCCATTCATGAAATTGAGGGCGCCATTCGTCATGTCAGGACAGTGGAGTCGCAGTATGTTCACCAGGTAATAAGCAGACTGTAACGCGTATGCTTCAGTTAACCGCCATGTTGGTGGTTTTGGCTACTGGTATTTTGCATTTATAGGGGGGGAAATGATTGCCCAATCTGAGGCCACAAACCGCTACTTGACTATGGCTAAAACATTCTTCGGTACCTCTCATCCGCTATTCAATGCGTTCGGAATTGACCTTGAGGAGTTTGGCAAGGGGCGCGCCGTAATGAGGATGCCTTGTAATGAGGCGTTATCTGATCGCAACGGGGGCTACATCGTGGCGTTGTGGTTACCTTGCTCGATACCACTTGCGGTCTTGCCATATTTTCTCGTCTGGGGGATATGCGACCGATTGCAACGATTGATCTGCGTGTGGATTTCATCAGGGCAGCACTTCCGGGTGAGGATGTGCGTGCCGAAGTGGAGTGCTATGCGGTGCAAGGCGATATTGCCTATGTAAAGGGGAAGGCGGTTGTTGGCTCAGATGATTCGCTGCTGGCTTCAGTATCGGGGTCTTTTGCTGTCGGGACACTCGGCCCGGCGTTTGATACGGTTGTGACGAAAGGAGCTGAATAAAGTGACCGCCACTGGAACTGAGACACTGGCAACCGATTATGCCGGCTTGAGCGAGCTTCAGAAGCAAGTTATTGATGACACGCCCTATGTGCGTTTCCTTGGACTGGGCATTAGCCGTGAAGATGACGGTACTGTCTGCTATCAATTGTGTTTCCGCGAAGAGCATATTGGCAACCCGCTTCTGCGTACTTTTCATGGCGGCATTCTTGCAAGTTTTGGCGAAGTCGCCGCCTCCTTGCATGTGGTGGCAGAGACCGGGATGCAGCAGCAGCCATTGTGCACCAGCTTGACGTTTGATTATCTGAGACCGGCCTTTGCCGGAACGATTCGTGCTGTGCCGCGGATCGTGCGTGCGGGCCGGCGTTTTGTTGTCGTTTCTGTCGATATTTTTCTGGATAAGACTCATGTCTCGATGGGGCGATTTATCTACGCACGCTGATGACGTTTGATTCATCCAACATACTCAAGTTGTCAAGGAGGTTGATATGTTCATTTCCCAGGTACTGCGTCGGGCGGTCCAGCTGAACCCGAATGGTGTGGCCACAGTCTACGCGAACAGGAAGCAAAGCTGGTGTGAGTTTGAGAAACGGGTGGCGCGTCTGGCAGCCGGCGTTCGCTCACTGCATGTTGCTGATGGAGATCGTGTAGCAATACTTTCACTCAATAGCGATCGTTATCTGGAATATTTCTTTGCCATTCCCTGGGCCGGAATGGTGCTCAACCCCATTAATATCAGGCTGGCACCGCCTGAGATTGCCTATACGATGAATGACTCCCGGTCATCAGTTCTTTTCGTTGATGATGCGTTCAGTGCGATGCTGCCGATCCTGCGACCATTAATGAAAAGCGTCAGTCATGTGGTGTTCATGGGTGAAGGTGACTTGCCGGAGGGATGTATCTCTTATGAGTCGCTAATCGACCAGCACAAACCCATGGCCGACAGGAGCGATGGCGGTGCGCAGCTTGCCGGCCTGTTCTATACCGGCGGCACGACCGGGCGATCAAAGGGCGTTATGCTGAGCCACGACAATCTTGTGTTTAATGCCCTGAACGTCGTCCCGGAAATGGGCTATGGATTTGACTCCATCTATATGCATGCAGCGCCGATGTTTCATCTGGCCGACATGGCAAGTACCTTTGCCGTGACCATGGCCGCTGGCACCCACGGTATTGTGCCGCGTTTTGATGTGGATGGTGTGCTCTCGTTCATTGAGCGTGAAAAAATCACCCATACATTGCTCGTGCCAACCATGATCAACCTGCTGGTGTCCTCTGGAAAGATAAGCGATTTCGATGTCAGTAGCGTCAAGCGAATGCTGTACGGTGCATCGCCGATGCCTGAGGCGGTGTTGATCGCTGCCATGGAGCAGATGCCAGATGCTCTGTTTGCTCAGGGTTATGGGCAGACAGAGGCGTCGCCGATTATTACTGCGCTGGCGCCGGAGTATCATGTGGTGGGCGGCGCCAAGCTACGCAGTGCTGGCAGGGCAGCACTGGGCGTCGAAGTTGCCATTATGGACAAGGATGATGTCGAGCTACCGCGTGGTGAGGTAGGTGAGATATGCGCCAGAGGCCCGAACGTAATGCTGGGCTATTGGGGAATGGAACAGGCCTCTGCCGAGACGTTGCGCCATGGCTGGCTGCATACCGGTGATCTTGGCTATATGGATGAGGACGGGTTTGTCTTTATCGTTGATCGTGCCAAGGACATGATTATCAGTGGCGGAGAGAATATTTTCTCGGTCGAGGTAGAGGGTGCCATCTACAGCCATCCTTCGGTGCAGGAATGTGCGATTGTAGGAATCCCCCACGATGAGTGGGGTGAAATGGTTCATGCGATTGTTGTGCTTAAAGAAGGGCATGGTCTCAATGAAGGCGAGCTCCTGGCCCATTGCCGTGCGCTGATCGCCGGTTACAAGCTGCCGCGCAGCATCGAGTTTCGTAGCGAGCCGCTACCGGTAAGTGGTGCGGGCAAGATTCTCAAGAACGAACTGAGGCAGCCTTTTTGGGAAAACAAAAACCGTGGGGTCAACTAAATGAATTTTGAAATCGGCGATCGATGGCTAGCAAGAGGTGATAAATCGTGAATCTGGAGTTTACTCAGGAAGAGCTGGAGTTTCAGCAATCCATTCGTGAATGGATGCAGACGAATGTGCCGGACGATATCAAGCGCTGCTCGGCGGTTGGTGAGATGAACGGCAAGGAACTACAGCAAAAGTGGGAGCGTTTGCTCGGCAAGCAGGGCTGGCTGGCACTGACGTGGCCGAAGCAGTATGGCGGGCCAGGCTGGACGGCGACACAGCGTTATATTTTTGATCTGGAACGAGCCATGGCTGGCGCGCCCCCGACAAGTCCGTTCGGCGTGGCGATGGTAGGGCCGGTGCTTTATAACTTTGGCTCTCAGGAGCAAAAAGATCGCTGGCTGCCAGGTATCGTCAGTGGTGGAACCCTTTGGTGTCAGGGTTACTCCGAGCCTAATTCCGGTTCGGATCTGGCGTCTCTGAAGACTCGTGCCGAGCGCAAGGATGACCATTATCTGGTGAATGGCCAGAAGATCTGGACGACGCAGGCCCACTGGGCGGACATGATGTTCTGTCTGGTCAGGACCGATCCGACGGTCAAGCAGCAGAACGGGATTTCTTTTCTGCTGATTGATATGAAAACACCTGGTATCGAGGTGCGGCCGATCTACTCGATTGACGGCCATCATCATCTTAACGAGGTTTATTTCACCGATGTGCGGGTGCCGCTCGAAAATCTGGTGGGTCAGGAAGGCATGGGCTGGACTATTGCCAAGTTCCTGCTGACGCACGAGCGAACCACCATCGCCGGCGTAGCGGATAGTCGTCACGAGATATCACGACTGAAGAGCGCTGTGGTGGAATCACCGGGTTTCCTGGATAAAAATCAGGCTCGTCTACGTATCGCCGAGCTTGAAATCGAATTGATGGCGCTGGAGTACACTAACTTCCGTACCGTTGCCGCGACTGATGAGGGCAGGCCCTTCGGGCCGGAGTCATCCGGGTTGAAAATAAAGGGTACCGAGCTTCAACAAAAAGTGTCGCAGGCCATGGTGGAGTTGGGCGGCATGATGTCGTTAACCTGGGACAATCCGGAAACAGTTGGCAGTGATACTTTTAATCGCGCCACGCGACGTTACAACTTTCTGCGTGCTTGTACCATTTACGGTGGATCTAACGAGATCCAGAAGAATGTGCTGGCAAAAATGCTGCTTGGTCTTTGAGGCAATATTATGGAATTCAACCTCCCGGAAAATACAACTCTTATCGCGGATACCGCCCGTCGGTATCTTAAGGATAACTACAGCTTTAATATCTACAGGCAGCAACTCGAGCAACAGGACACTGCTGGCGCGTCACGCTGGTCAGCAATGCAGGAGCTGGGCTGGTTCGGTCTGCCTTTCGCTGAATCCAGCGGCGGGTTCGATGGTACGCTCCTTGATGTGGCGATGGTTGTCAGGGAATTGGGCGCCGCGTTATGTCTGGATCCCTACGTTGATACGGTGGTAGCTCCTGGCAAGCTGCTTGAGTACGTCGGCTCCGATTCGACCTTGGCTATGTTGAGTGACCTCGTCGAAGGCCGGTCGAAGCTTGCCTGTGCACTGTACGACTATCACGCCGGTTATCAGGTGTTAACCCCGTCCATGAAGCTTAATGGACGGCGCCTGTCAGGTCAGAAAAACTTCGTTCCTGATGGTGGTTTCGCTGATACGTTGCTAGCGACGGCACTTGCCGATGGCGAGCTGGTTGTGCTCGCTGTGCCGCTTGCTGCTTGCGAGACGATTCGGCATCGGGCTCTGGATGGCGGTCGTATCGCTAACGTCCTGTTTGATGAGGTCGAGATCACAGACGAGATGATACTTGCCCGTGGCGAGAAAGCAGAGCAAGCGCTGAGCAGGTTGCTGGCTTATCTGCGGGTGCTCGACTGCGCGCGGATGTATGGCGCCGCTGGCGCGCTGTACCAGCGCACTCTGGAGTATGCCAAAACTCGAAAACAGTTTGGTGTGGCCATCGGTAGCTTTCAGATAATTCAGCACTACCTGGTGGATATGTTCATCGATCTCCAGCAGCTCGAGTCAATGCTGTTCATGGCGGCCGTCAAGGCGGAATCCGAAGATGCCTCCCAGCGTGAGCGGGCCAGTACGGCCGCGAAAGCCTATTATGCGGATAAGGCGGTACGCATCGCACAGCAGGCGATCCAGATTCATGGCGGGATTGGTGTTACCGAAGAGCTTGATATCGGCCACTACTTCCGTCTGATCACCCACTGCTCGCTGACCCATGGTGACCGTGCACACCATATAAAGAGCTTTGCCCTGCTTGACGAGGTGCATCAGGGTGAATAATCGTGAATTTGACTTCATCATTGTTGGTGCTGGCTCGGCGGGCTGTGTGCTGGCAAACAGGCTTAGTGAAGGTGGCCGTTATACAGTTTGCGTGATTGAAGCCGGGCCCCATGATAACAGTGGCTTTGTCAATATTCCGTTCGGGGTGATCGGGTTGATCAAAGAAGGTAAGCGCAACTGGGGCTATAACACGGCTCCCCAGAAAGCCCTAGGTGACCGGCGACTTTACTGGCCAAGAGGGAAAACCCTCGGCGGTAGTAGCTCGATCAATGCCATGGTGTATATCCGCGGGCAACACCAGGATTACGATAGCTGGAAAGACGCCGGGGCAACAGGATGGGACTGGCAGTCTGTGCGGCCGATCTTTACTGCCCATGAAAACAACGAGCAGTATCCGGCGGATGCCTGGCATGGTCGGGGCGGGCCATTGAACGTTACTCGGGTGCAGGATCCGAACCCGTTGACCGAGCTTTTTGTTCGTGCGGGCCAGGAGCTTGGTGAACAGCGTAATGATGATTTTAATGGTGAAAATCAGCGCGGATTTGGCCGTTTCCAGGTAACCCAGAAGCAGGGGCGCCGCTGGAGCGCGGCGCGGGCGTTTCTCGATCCCGCCCGGGGCCGGGAGAACCTCTGCATCATGACCGATGCGCTGGTCAGCCGGGTTGTGCTTAGTGGCGACCGGGCTCAGGGAGTCGAGTACATTGATCAGCAGGGTATAACCTGTGTGCTGACCGCTAATCGCGAAGTGATTCTTTGCGGTGGCGCGATCAATTCACCCCAACTGCTGATGCTCTCCGGTATCGGCGATCGTGATCATTTGAAAAGCGTCGGGGTTGATTGCCATGTCCATCTTCCGGAGGTGGGCCGCAACCTTCAGGATCATCTGGATATGACGGTTTCGATTCACGATCGCAGCCGTCAGGCCATTGGCTTCTCTCCATACTTTCTGCCACGGCTGATACGTGCCTTCTATGACTACTTCCGCTATCGACGCGGACTCCTTGCCAGCAATGCCGCTGAGGCCGGGGCCTTTGTCAATGTCGGAGGCGGCGATCGTCCGGACGTTCAACTGCATTTCCTGCCAACTTTCCTGCGTGATCATGGCCGGGAGCTGACGTCGGGGTTCGGTTGTACCATCCATGTGTGTCAGTTACGGCCAAAGAGCAGGGGGTTCATCCGCCTGTCCGGTAGCGACCCGCGCAGCGCTCCCGTGATTGACCCCGGTTATCTTTCTGATAGCGATGATCTCAGGGTGTTACGGGAGGGTGTGAAGTTGGCGCGCAGGGTGTTCCGTACTGAAGCGTTTGCTTCTATCTTTGGTGGCGATGACCTGCCTGCCAAGGAAGTGGTGACCGATGAGCAGATTGACGCGGACATACGCCAGCGTGCTGAGTCCATCTACCATCCAGTGGGAACCTGCCGCATGGGCGAAGACGAGCAGGCCGTTGTAGACAGCCGGTTGAGGGTCAGGGGAGTATCCGGGTTGCGCGTCGCCGATGCCTCTGTCATGCCGTTGTTGATCAGTGGCAATACCAACGCCCCGAGCATGATGATTGGCGAGAAGGCCGCCACTTGTGTACTTGAGGATAATGCCTGAGAAGGTGCCGGCAGCACGTGTGTGCTGCCGGCACCCTCATCTTTGTTCCGTGTTCCGGTCAGGCAATGCGGTAGATCATTGAGCCGTTGGCGATCAGCTTGCCGGAGTCTTTCTCCCGGAGCGAGACCTCTGAGAAAATCAACTCTCGTCCGCGTTTTACCGCATTCGCGGTAGCGATGATGTCCTTGCCCAGCGCCGCAGCAAGATAATTCACGGTCATGGAGACGGTGGCTGCCTTCATGCCGTTTTTCGGATCATGGCCGGACCAAGCCGCCAGGGCGCCGGTCAGATCCAGCAGGCTGCTGATGGCGCCGCCGTGGAAGGCGTTGCCGCCACCAGCCAGATCATCACGGTATGGCAGGCAAACAACGGCCCGGTCGGTGACAACCTCGACGATCTCGATGCCAAGCAGCTTCTGAAAAGGGACATTGGGAAACATCTGGATAAGCGAGTCAACGAGCGATTCGGTCATGCGTTACTCCTTGATGGTCGAGAACAATATGGCTCTCCAGCAGCGTATCAGTACTGGCGATACCGCGGCTTTGCCAGAAACATCAATATACAGGATGAATGTGGCAAAGCCCGGGGTTTGCATTACAAGTCAGGCTACCCGGTTCTTGTAAACGTCAAACAAATCACCGCCTTCGGCAAAAAGCCGCTCACGCCATGTCTGCTCCAGCTGACGGGTGTCGTGATCGCCAGGGTGATAGTGCCGCTGGGTGAACTCCGGCAGCCGCGGCAGGATCTTCGAGACAAACCCGTTGCGGCCAAACAGCATGTTCAGGCCTTTGGCATTGTCTTTGATGCTGCCGAGCTTGCCATCGCGGGCCAGCATCCATGCCCAGGTGACACCGAGCATCGGCAGCAGCACGACAAGTGAGGCCGCAGTGGCCGCGACCCGTTCACTGTGCCGGTTCCCGACCAGTTCATAGACATCGTAGGCGACAGACTTGTGCTCGAGTTCTTCCAGCGCATGCCATTGCCATATCTTGATCATTTCAGGGTCGGCCAGACGCTGAAAGTCCTTATCCTCAAGCAGCTGCTCTGCCAGCAGGGCGGTAAAGTGCTCCATGAAGGTGGTGGCTGCGAGTTTGGTGCTCGGAGGAAGCATTTCCAGAGCTTTCAGACCAATTTTAACGAACCGCTCGGGTGTGCGCATGTCGAAGCCGCGCTCGGCAAGCAGTTCGTTCAGGCGTTCATGTTCGCGCCCGTGGATGGCTTCCTGACCCATAAATCCGGAAATGGCAGCACGCTGTTCCTTGTCGGTAACCCGATCTCGGAAGTGGCGCACCGAATCCATAAAGTAACGTTCGCCCGGCGGGAAAAACCCTGACAGCATGGCGAAGAACGTGGTTGCCGTGGCATTCCCGGCATAAAAGTACTTCGGGATGTTTTGTGGGAAATTAAAATCAATGTGACGCGGCGGGATGCCCACCGAGGCACCGTTGAGGCTGTTGCTGGTTTTCGCGACTGTTGTCATTGCGAGACTCCGTAGTTTATAAACGAAATGAAAAGTTAAACAGTGGTCGCTTTTGCGCCGCGACCTCTGTTCATCCGGAAAAGGGTTTCCAGAACCCGCTGATATGCGGTTGGCATGAGCCGCTGGGTGGCGTCCATCAGCACCGCGTCAGCGCCAATCAACACACGCCTTTGATTCTTTTGCACTCCCCGGAGGATCGCATTTGCTGCCTGTTCGGGGGTGGACATCGCAATGTGATCAAACAGGTCGGCAACTTCATCCTGGCCACCAATACTCATGCTTCCCATCTCACCCATGCGGCTGTTACGGGCAATGTTGGTCTTGACACCGCCGGGATGGACACAGGTGGCGCTTACACATCCGCCCTCGATATTAAGCTCTTCGCGCAACGATTCGGTGAAGCCTTTGACTGCAAACTTGGCCGCATTGTAGGCAGCCTGGGTTGGTACGCCGATGATGCCGAATATGCTGGAGATGTTGACAACATGGCCGTCGCCGGACTGCTTCAGGTGCGGAAGAAAAGCCTTGGTGCCATACACCACACCCCAGAAGTTGATATTCATGAGCCATTCAAAGTTTTCATAGCTCATGGCCTCTACCGTTTCCCCCAGACCAACACCAGCATTGTTGATGATCAGGTTCACCTTGCCGTGCTCTTTGACACTGTCCTCGGCGTACTGATAAACCGCAGCACGATCACCCACATCAACATGATGCGCTGTTACCTTCACTGGATAGGATCGGAGCTTCTCCAGAGTTTGCTCCAAGCCTTTGTCGTTAACATCGGAAAGTGACAAGTGACAGCCCTTTTCCGCCAGGGCAATCGCGGTGGCCTGACCGATACCCGAGCCGGCCCCTGTGATGGCGGCGACTTTTCCAGAAAAATTTTTCATAGTATTCCCTCTTGTTAAGGTTATTGTTTAGGCGCCGAGCAGAGATCCGAGTATTCCCTGCTTTTTCTTCCTGAGTTTATTGCCTTCGAAATTCAGATAACCATCTTCGAGATTGCCATATCGCATAGCGGGAAGATCCCTCAGGTAATCATCCAGATTCTGCCAGGGCACCTTGCTTCCCTGACGCGGCAGGCTGTCATTGGCTCGTTGAACATAGCCGGAGCGCAGATTGAGGAAGTTGTTACCGGTAACGCAACCTTGCTCATCGATGGGAGTGACTCGGGTGGCGCCAATGTCGTGCATATGGTTGAGCAAGCGGCAGACAAATTCGCAGGCAATATCGGCTTTCAGGGTCCAGGAGGCATTGGTATAGCCGAATATCAGCGCCATGTTTGGCACACCTTCCAGCATCAGTCCCTTGTACAGCAATTTGTCTGATACTTTAACTTCGCGGCCATCGACGCGCAGCGTAGCACCACCCAAAAGCTGAAGGTTGAGGCCGGTCGCGGTGATCAGTACATCCGCGTCCAGGTGATTGCCGGACTTGAGTTGAATGCCGGTTTCCGTAAGCGTGTCGATATGGTCCGTGACGACGGATGCTTTACCTTCCCGGATAACCTTGAAGAGGTCTCCTTTGGGTACCGCACACATCCGCTCTTCCCAGGGGTTGTAACTTGGCTGGAAGTGGCGCATGTCAACCTTTGGACCTAGCTGCCTGCGCGTTGCGGCCAGTAGCAGTCTGCGTATTGCTTTCGGATTGCTGAGAGACAGCCGGTAAACAGCGCGTTGAAGCAAGATGTTACGTGTGCGGGCCATTCGGTAGACAGTCATTTCCGGCAGAAAACGGCGCAAGTTCTTGGAGATCAGATCCACTTCGGGGACGCTTGCAACGTAGGTCGGTGAACGTTGCAGCATCACTACGTGGGCGGCCTTGTCTGTCATGGCCGGCACCAACGTCACTGCTGTTGCTCCACTACCCATAATGACTACACGCTTGCCGCTGTAGTCATAGTTCTCGGGCCATTGTTGTGGGTGGATGACATCACCCTTGAATTTGCTCAAACCTGGTATTTCCGGCGTATAGCCCGCGTCGTATTTGTAGTATCCGGTACAGTTGAAGACGAAGCCGGCACTGAAGGTTTCTTCCTTGCCTGTTTTTTCATTCAGGGCTGTGACAGTCCAGTGACACTTCTTGCTATCCCACTCCTCTGAAATGACTTTCAAGCCGAAATGAATGTGTCGTTTGACGTCATGGTCGCGTGCGGTGTCTTCAATATAGGTTCGAATGGACGGGCCGTCGGCAAGCATTTTTGTTTGCGTCCAGGGGCGAAAATTGTAGCCGAGCGTGAACATATCGGAGTCTGATCGAATGCCTGGATAGCGAAACAGGTCCCAGGTTCCGCCGATTCTTTCGCGCCGCTCGATAATGCCGAAACGCACGTTCGGGCACTTCTTCTGAAAGTGGCAGGCTGCACCGATTCCGGACAGTCCGGCGCCGATGATCAGTACATCAAGATGTTGGTGTTTCATGTAATACTCCATGGTCGAAAGTTGTCGATGAGGCTTGGCGGCTAAGCGTGGCGTTAGACCCTTGCAGAAAGTCCAGCACTGCCTCGGTGAAGACTGTGTTCCTGTCCCCGGCTACCATATGGCCAGCATGATTTAGCACGACATAGTGCGCATGGGGAACCAGGTCGAGCAGTTCGCGTGCCCCTTCATCACTGAGCACGTCGCTCTGGTATCCTCGAATAAGTAGTAGAGGTATGGACAGCTTGCGGGCGGCACGTTCCACCCTGACTTGTTCGAACATGCCGCTGTTGGTTGCCGTAGGCAGGCGGGCGTGGTCCAGAAAGGCAGGATCCCAGTGCCAGTAAAGGCGGCCGTCATCCCTCTGGCGTAAATTCTTGCGCAACCCTGACAGGTCGCTCGGGGGAGGACGGTGCGGGTTGTAGGCGGCGATGGCATCGCGCACCTGTTCAAGGCTGTCGAATCCGTCCTGATGGCGGCGCATGAATTCGATGATGCGGCGCACACCTTGTTGCTCAAGTCGCGGTGCCACGTCGACCAGTACCAGCGCGGAACAAGGCAGCGAGGCATTTTCGCCAAGCGCCAGCATGCTGGTAAGGCCTCCCATGGAAGCGCCGACAATGATTGGCGCAGTCGGTAGTGAGTGAATCACAGCGTTGAGGTCTGCGACCAGGCTTTCGGTGCTGTAGTCACCTTGTGCACACCAATCGCTTTCGCCGTGCCCGCGCGCATCCAGAGTGATGGCACAGTAGGCCGCTCCGGCGAGAGTGCGAGCCGTATCGGCCCAGGCATGACGCGTCTGACCTCCACCGTGAAGCAGTAGCACGATGGGGCTAGTGAAGTCGCCGTATTGGCTGGCTCGGAGTGACAGACCTTTGGCGCCGACAAAAAGTCTCGATGTCGATGGCGAAGTCGACCAATCCTTTTGCTCTGGCGAGCTTGTGGATAGGGCGTAACTGGATGTCATGGGGGCCTCTATTGTGTTTTG
>Ga0255238_1000110_pt1 | contig 13343 bp, 10 predicted proteins | sample ColtaT_21_FD_183716 | JGI IMG/M metagenome (GOLD analysis project Ga0255238, IMG submission 183716) | Metatranscriptome of freshwater microbial communities from Columbia River, Oregon, United States - Colum_Miss_RepA_8d (Metagenome... | ecosystem: Environmental > Aquatic > Freshwater > River... | reverse complement strand
GCAAAACCCTGACCACGCCTTCGCATTTGGTGCAAGGCATCCTCCAAGGCCTGGAAAAAGCGGGCATCGCGCTGGAAGAAGCGCAACTGTTCTTGCACGGCTCGACCGTGGCCATCAACACCATGCTCGAGCGCAGTGGCGCGCGCACGGCCTTGATCACCACGCGCGGGTTTCGAGACATCTACGAGATCGGCCGCATCAACCGCCCCGACTCCTTCAATTTGAGGCACCGCAAGCACCAGCCCTTGGTGGAGCGCGACCTGCGCTTTGAAATCACCGAGCGGCTGCTGGCCGATGGCTCGGTGCACGAGCCGCTGAACAAGGCGGAGTTGGAGAAGCTGATCGACCACCTGGCCACCTTGAACCTGGATGCCGTGGCGGTGCTCTTCTTGCATTCCTACCGCAACCCCGCGCATGAGCAAATGGTGCGCGCACGTTTGAAAAAACGGCTGCCGCATCTCTTCGTCTCCATCTCGTCTGACTTGTCACAAGAGTACCGAGAGTTTGAGCGCACGTCCACGGTGGTCGCCAATGCCTACATTGGCCCGCGGGTCGACCGCTACCTGGGCGAGATTGAAGACAAGTTGGTGCAAGTGAATTTTGGCGGGCAGTTTTTTGTGGTGCAGTCCACCGGCGGTCTTTATGCGCTGCGTGAAGCCCGCGAGGATTGCGTGCGCATGATGGAGTCTGGGCCAGCGTCTGGCGTCATTGGCACCCAAGTCTTGTGCGAGGCGCTGGGCATAGCCCATGCCATTGCCTTTGACATGGGCGGCACCACTGCCAAAGCCGGCGTGGTGCGCCATGGCGAGGCCTTGGTCACCAACAGCGTCATGATTGGCGGCTACCTCAGCGGCTTGCCCTTGCTCACGCCCATGATCGACATCCATGAAGTGGGCACAGGCGGGGGCAGCATGGCCACCCTGAGCGCCACTGGCGCACTGCGGGTGGGCCCACAAAGTGCAGGCGCCTCACCGGGACCCGCTTGCTATGGCTTGGGTGGCACGCAGCCCACGGTCACAGATGCCAATTTGCTGCTGGGACGACTCGACCCCGCGCACTTCCTGGGCGGCGAAATGGCGCTGGACTTGAAAGCCGCGCAAAGCGCCATGAAGTCGCAAATCGCAGACCCGTTAAAGATGGACACCACGGCCGCCGCGCACGGCATTTTGCAAATCGCAGCGGCCTCAATGTCACATGCGGTCAAGGGCGTCACCACAGACCGTGGGCTGGACCCCAGCGCCTTCCCTCATTTGTTTGCCTATGGCGGCGCGGGGCCGTTGCACGCCTCCATGGTGGCGCGCGAATTGCGCATTCCGCATGTGATCATCCCGCGTGCGCCTGGGCATTTTTCGGCGTTTGGCATGTTGCTGGCAGACTTTCGAAAAGATTTGGTGCGCTCACAGTTTGTCTCGCTGGAAGGCGTCGCCATGACGCAGCTCAGAGATTGGTTCGCTGAGCTTGAGCAGCCTGGCCTTCAGTCTGCTGCCGCCTCTGGCTTGCAATTCCAGCGCATGGTGGTTCAACGTTATCTGGACATGCGTTACGTGGGGCAAGAACATGCGGTGACGGTTGAGATTTCTGCCGCCGCCTTGAAGAGCCCCAACAAAGCTTTGATCAAAGCAGCCTTTGATCGCGCCCATGAAGAGCGCTACGGCCGCGGCTCACCCAACGAAGCCGCAGAAATTGTCAGCATTCGCAGCGCCATCAGCGGCGTCATGAAAAAACCCAAATTGGAAAAAATTGCAACAGGCAAAGCCAAGCCCATGGCGGCGGCCTTGCGTGGCAAGCGGCGCGCTTATTTCGGCAAGGCCGGATGGTGCCTCACCCCCGTCTACCAGCGTGATCGCTTGTTGGCGAACAACACCGTGCACGGCCCGGCCCTCGTCGAGGAGCATGCCACGACCACCGTGGTTCAGCCCGGCGATCTGCTCAAGGTAGACGCCTATGGCAACCTGCACCTGACCATCGGCTTTGACAAGGCATGAAACGCATATGAAAAAGACTCGCAAACTCAAAGCCGATCCGATTGCCGCCGAATTGATTCGCAACAGCCTGGTGGCCGCCACCGAGGAAATGAAGTCGGTGCTGATGCGCACCTCGTACAACATGATCATTTACGAGGCGCTGGACTTCACGGTGGGCCTGTTTGACCGCCATGGCCAAACCTTGTCCATTGGCCTGGGGCTGCCCATGTTCATTCGTGGCATGAGCGATGTGGTCAAAGCCAAGCTGGCGCACTGGGGCGAGGAGAACATTCATCCCGGCGACATCTTGTTGACCAACGACGCCTACACCACGGGCGCTCACCTGAACCATTTGACGTTTTCGATTCCCATCTTTCACAAGGGGCGCATCGTCGCGTTTTCGACCTGCATGGCGCACTGGCAAGACATTGGCGGCATCCTCAACGGCGTCACCACCGACATTTATGCCGAGGGCTTGCAAATCCCCTTGGTCAAATACCACCAGCGCGGCGTGTTGAACGAAGAAATGCGCGAGCTCATCCTGATGAACGTGCGCCGACGCGATCGTGCTGCTGGCGATTTGGAGGCACAACTCTCCGCTTGCCGCGTGGGCGTCAAACACATCGAGGAAATGCTGAACCGGCATGGTGAGGCCACGTGGCAAGCCGCCCTGGATGCCATCATGGACCACACCGAAGCCGAGGCACGGGCCATGGTCAAGCGCATGCCCGATGGCGTGTACGAGGCCGAATCGTTCATGGATGACGATGCGGTCGACATTGACCAACCGGTGCCCATCCGCGTCAAGGTGATTGTCAAGGGCGACAGCATGACTGTGGACTTGTCCCGCATGAGCCCGCAGGTCAAAGGCTTCTTCAACTCTGGCGCCGGGGTTGCGTGCGCGCAGGTGGCCTTCAAATGCTTGACCCTGCCCACCGACCACCCCATCAATGACGGCAACTTCCGTCCCCTCAAAGTCATCCTGCCGAAAGGGACCGTGGTCAGCGCCTTGCATCCGGCACCCATGCGGGTGTGGATGACCTATCCCATGACCCTGGTGGACACGATTTTCAAGGCACTGGCCCAGGCCATTCCCGAATCTGTCATCGCAGGCCACCATGCAGACCTGGTCATCGCCAACGTGAATGGCTTCCACCCCCGAGACGGCAAGCTCTGGATTTACCTGGGAGGCCTGATTGGCGGGGGCTGGGGCGCCAAGCACAACGAAGATGGCGTCAATGTCACAGTCTGCATGAACGACGGCGACACCCACAATGGCCCCAGCGAGCAGGTGGAAAACAAGTTTCCTTTGCTGGTGCGCTACTACCGTTTGCGCGAAGACTCGGGCGGCGCTGGCCAGTTCCGTGGCGGCTTGGGCGCTGAGGCCGAGGTGGTCGCGTTGTCCAAGGTGAACTACCAAACCCGCATTGACCGGGTCAACCACCCGCCTTGGGGCCTGCAAGGTGGGCATTCGGCGATGGGCAACAGGGTGGGCATGCGCAAAAAAGATGGCACGCTGACCCTTTACAACAGCGGCAAGGTCAACATGCGACTGGATGCCGGTGAAGCCTACGTGCTGCACTCCGGCGGCGGCGGCGGATTTGGCGACCCGAAAAAGCGTGACAAAGATGCTGTTCTGCGCGACCTGCGCTTGGGCTACATCTCGCAAGAAACAGCCCGCAAGGTCTATGGCTTGAAGTCGGCGACGTCCCAAAGCGGTCGCCAGAAAAACAAGCGCGCCCCATGAAGCGCAGCAAACTTCAGGCGCAAACGCAAGCCTTGATGCTTTGCGGACGATGGCTGCGTGTGAGCCGCCGCGGCCTGGCGATGGGCGGCAGCTGTGGCTGCAGCTTTGATCCCGTGATCGAGTCAGGCCAGCTCGACGATTTGCTTTTTGAGCACTGTCTTGAGCGCTTCACAAATCGGCCACCTCTGCAACAATGGCTGAAAACGCATGCGGCCAAGCCAGCGACCCGCCGAATTGATCGCTTGCTACAAGATTTGGCACAGGGCACAAGCCCCCTGCCAGTAGCCGACACTCAAGCTTTCATGCAAGCGCTGGAAGTGAGCATTGCGTCAATTGAAGAGCATCATGGCTGAACGTTTATTCAAGGAGATCAGAATGCGTCGATTGCTTGTCACCTGTGTTCTGGGATTGACGCCGTTTTTCGGTGGCTTGAGTTGGGCACAGTCCGGTAAATTTCCCGACCAGCCCATCAAGATCATCGTTCCCTTTGCCCCGGGTGGCGGGGTCGATCAGGCGGGTCGCATGCTGGCCAAGCAAATGCAAGCGCGACTCAACGTGCCCGTGGTGGTCGAGAACCGTGCGGGTGCCAATGGCACGGTGGGCGGCAAAGCCGTTCAAGTGGCGCCTGCAGATGGCCATACCTTGCTGTTTTCAGCAGCAACGCACTTGCTTTCCAATTTGGTGATGGCCAAGCCACCCTATGACCCGGTCGCCGATTTCTCCCCGGTGGCACGGGTGGGCGAAGCCCCGTTGTTGCTGGTGATCTCCCCCCAACTCAAAGAGCAAAAGTTGAGCGAGGTGGTCGAGTCGGCACGCGCCGCGCCTGACAAATGGACGGCCGCGGTGCCCGCCATGGGCGCACCGAGCCACCTGGCCACGCTCATGCTGGCGCAGAAATCCAAAATCAAACTCACCCTGGCACCCTACAAAGGCACAGCGCCAGCGCTGATTGATGTGGCGGGCGGGCACACCCAGATCTTGCTGGACTCCATTGTGTCCTTGCTGCCCATGGCCAAGACGGGCAAGGTTCGGCCCGTGGTCACCACATCGGCCAAGCGCAGCGCGTTGGCGCCCGACATCCCCACGGCCATTGAAAGCGGCGTCCCCGGGATGGTGTATGCCACCTGGTATGGCGTTTGGGCGCCCCCAGGAACGCCCGCGGAGCGCGTGCAATGGCTGAACCAAACCATCAACGAAGCGATTGCCGAATTGGTCAAGAGCGGGCAACTGGCACAGCTTGGCGTGGATGGCATTGCTGAATCTGTTGAGCAGTTCCAAAAATTCATTGCTGCCGATGTCACCCAAAGTGCCGAGCTTTTGCGCTCAGCAGGCTTCAAACCGGAGTGAAACCATGGCCACTTGCCCCAGCTTCTTTGCACGCCACTTCGGGCTCGCGTTGCTTGCGGCAGTGAGCCTTTGGGGGGGGAGTGTGCAAGCGCAGCCCTTTCCATCGCGGGCTGTCACCATCGTCAACCCCTACCCTGCAGGCGGTGGCGCAGACAACCTGATTCGCACGGTGGCCACCCAGCTCAGCCAAGAATGGGGGCAGCCAGTGCTGATCGAAAACAGGCCAGGTGCGGGCACCACCTTGGCCGCAGCGCATGTCGCGAAAGCCAAGCCCGATGGCTACACCCTGTTGCTGAGTTCCAGCCAACACGCCATCGCGCCCCTGTTGTTCAAAAATTTGCCCTATGACTACCTGAGCCAACTGTCACCCATCGCCACACTGTCCTTCAGCGCCTTCATGTTGGTGACACCCAGCGCCTCCGAACTGCAGACTGTGGCGCAATTGATGGACGCCCTTCGCAAGCGCGGCGACCGCATGAATTTTGCGTCCTCTGGCCAGGCCAGTTTGCCGCATCTCTCAGGCGTGATGCTGAACCAAGCCACCAATGCCAAAGCCGCCCATGTGCCCTATGCAGGCACCTCACCCGCCACACAAGCGGTGATCGGTGGGACGGTGGACTTCTTGTTTGCGGACAATTCGGTCCTACCTTTGATTCAAAGCGGCAAGGTCAAGGCCCTGGCCGTCACCTCCGACAAACGCTCTGAGCGATTCCCCAACATTCCAACCCTGTCCGAAACACTGCCGGGCTTTGAAGTCACGGTCTGGACCGGCTTAGAGGCCCCTGCAGGCACACCTCGCAGCGTGATTGATCGAATTCACACTTCCATCATGGCGGTGATGAAACAGCCGGTTGTCGTGAAATTTTTCAGCGACACCTCGCGCGACATGAAAATCCTGGGGCCCGAAGAGTTTGCGCGCTTCAAAGAGGCCGAAGTCAAAGGCTTTGCGCAATTGGTTCAAAAGGCCCAACTGAATTTGTCTGAAAATTGAAAAGGCCCGAGCCATGCGAAAAATTGACAGCTACGCCCACATTTTTCCCAAGGCCTATTTCGATCAAATGGCGCTGTTGGCCAAAGACAAGGGGGCCATCAAGCGTTGGCTGAACATTCCCGTCTTGTACGACCTGGATGCACGGCTGCGCATGATGGCGCATTTTCCCAGCTACCAGCAAGTCCTCACACTCTCCAACCCGCCAATTGAAATGATTGCCGGCCCTGAAGCGTCCCCCGCGCTGGCTCGCTTGGCCAACGATGGCATGGCCGCCATTCGGGACCAGCACCCTGACAAATTCCCAGCCTTTGTCGCGTCATTGCCGATGAACAATGTCCCTGCCGCCTTGGAAGAAATGGACCGCGCCATCGACCAGCTCGGCGCTCGCGGCATCCAGATTTTCACCAACGTCAATGGCAGGCCTTTGGACGAACCCGAGTTCCAGCCCCTGTTCGAGCGCGCCATCGTTCACCACGACGTGCCGATCTGGATGCATCCCGCGCGTGGCGCTGGCATGACGGATTACGCCTCCGAGAAAAAATCCAAATACGAGATTTGGTGGACCTTTGGCTGGCCTTATGAAACCAGTGCGGCCATGGCCCGCATGGTCTTCTCCGGCTTTTTTGACCGCTGGCCCCAAATGCGCGTCATCACCCACCACATGGGCGCCATGATTCCGTTCTTTGATGGCCGCATTGGCCCAGGCCTGGACCAACTCGGCTGTCGAACCTCGGATGAGGATTACGAAAGCTTGCTGCGCAGCATGGCCAAGCGCCCCATCGATTATTTCCGCATGTTCTATGCCGACACTGCGCTGGCAGGTGGCCAATCTGGCTTGCGCTGCGGCTTAGACTTTTTCGGAAGCGAGCAGGTCGTCTTCGCCACCGATTGCCCCTTTGATCCGGAAGGGGGCCCCATGTTCATCCGAACCATTCCTGAAGCCATCGATGGCTTGAATTTGTCACAACGCGAGCAAGAGGGCATTTACTTCCGAAACGCGCTGCGCCTGCTAAAAATGCCGTGTGATTGCTGAACGATGGCACTCGCCTGCAGGAAGGCGTCAACCGTCCTCATCACCACTCTTCAGTGGGACCATGCCGCCCAAGCATGGCAAAGACTCACACGGTGCGCATCGTTAAGCGGATGTCCAGCTGCCGTCGACATCGCCACGCAGGACACCAATCAGCTCCAAGTCGCTTGAGGTGGCGGAGAAGTCGTGGGAGACTGTCTTCAAGGTGGTCAGGCTCTTGGAAACAGCCGTCCCCGTTGTGCCGCTTTGGAGCACAGCGCTGGCTCCGGTACCTGACAAGTCGCTTGAATTGATGAAAGCCCAAGCCGGTTGGCTGCTTGTGGTTTTGCCCAAGTAGTATTTCAAAAGCAAAAGCACGTCGCTCAGGTTCACTGCACCAGAGGCATCAAAGTCTGCGGCAACAGTGGCCATCGGCGAGGCATAACTGTCAGGCAACGATTTGCCCAGGTAAATTTTCAAGGCTGCCAGCACATCCGTCAGCGAGATGGCATTTTTTGCATTGGAAGGGGCGTCAGCTGAGGGTGCCAGCTGGAAAATGCCGTCTCCCTCGGTGCCATCCAGGTCCTCAACGCCAGACAGGGAAACACGCCCTGCGCTGGAGGAGACGCCACTGACACCGCCCTCTGTCAAAGATACCCCACTGAGTGCGGCTGCGCTGCTGCTGCCCCAGGATTTCCAATAGGTGAACTTGACGTTGAGGTCAAAGCCAGATGGCGCCTCGGCGTAGGTGGTGACATAGGACAAATTCGAGGGGTCGAAGTACAGCCCCTGCACATTGCCGCTGTCGTCATTGGCGGTTCGGCCCGACATGTCGACGTTGTAGTAAAGCTTCCAGCTTGTCCCGGCGCTTTGCAAAGTGCCATAAAGGGTTTTGCCCCCTACGGTGAGTTGGATATGGTCCGCCACGCCGTTGGCGTTTGTGTCCAATAACTTGCCCGACATCGAGACGCCAGCGTCTGCTGTGGTCAATTGGTTGATGGTGGCGCTGAACGTTGCCAAGGTGCCATCACTGGCCGTTGCGCTGTTCCAAACAAAGGGGACTTGCACGACGTTGCCCAACGAGTCCGTGTAACTGAAGCCGTCCTCTCGGGTGTCAGTGTCGCTGGCGCTGTCAGCAATCAGCGACAGCGTCTCTTTCACCAAAAACCTGGCAGCCCATGCGTCTGGCCCAGCCGTGCTGGCGGTGGTGTCAGAGAACGTCAGCGTGCCTGTTGAAGTTTGACTTTGCCCCGAACTGCTGAGCAATGTTCCTTTGACCGCATAAGTCATCGAGTTCGAATCGGTGTCCGCTGACAGGTCAAAGCTCAAGGTGGGAAACAACTCGCTGGTGGCTTTCACCAGCGCACCGGAGCCAGAGGTTGCCGTCCCCAGCTTCAAGTACATCTCACTGGACGTTGGGCTGCCTGTCGTGCTGCCAATCGTGCTGAGTTGCCAAGCCAGGCTGGTGCCGATATCGGACAGTGAAAAATAAAGCCCAGCCACTTGCCCGGCGCTGTTGGCCAGGACCCGGCCCGACATCGACTGGGTGTATTCACTCTGCCATGAAAGGTCTGACAGGCTGCTCAGATTGGAAACGTTGCTTCGAACGCCCAAAGTGGACTTGATTTGGTCGGGCGTGCCGTCATTGTTCAAATCAAGCACCCGCCCGCTGAAAAGCGACCCCGCATCGCTGGAGCTCGCCTGATTGACGACTTGGCTGAAGGTGGCCAAAGCGCCATCGGCGGCGCGCTCAGTCAGCCAGGCAAGCGTCACGGTCACGGTGTTGGCCAGCTCGTCTTTGAAGTAAAAGCCGTCTGCCTTTTGGTCTGAGTCTGTCGCGCTGTCCGGCACCAAGGCAAATGACTGAGACACTTTAAAGTCTGCACGCCATGTCTCCGGCCCCGCGGATGTGGACAGGCTGTCAATGAACGTCAGGACGCCGGAGCTGGACTGAAGCGCCACGGACCCCGTGCCCAAAAGCTGTCCGGTGATGGCGTAGGTGGCGGAATTGCTGTCGCTGTCCTGCGAAATGTCGAATTGGACCATCGACAGGGTGCTGTTGGTCGCACGCGCCAAGACAGGCGAGGTACCGCTGGCCAGTGAGAACAGGTACTCACCTGTCAAAAGGGATCCCGCTTGGGTGCCGGTCAGGTCAAAGGTAGAGGTTGCCATGGCTTACTTTACTCGAACGGCGATGCGTTTGCTACTTTGACAAATTTGACACCGAATCGAGTTCATAGAAATATCATCCAATTTCCTTTATATTTGAATAAATTGATTGCAAGTAGTTTTGATTGAGATTTTCAATCTCACGCCGAAGCCACCCCTTGAAGGTCCTTATGAATTTGCGACACATCCTTACGCTCCTCAGCGCTTTGGCGTTGGCCTTGACGGGCTGCGGCTATGTCGCCTTGGTACCCACCGCGCCAGCCATTGTTTCAGCCACCGCGGGTGACGCGCAAGTCACTGTGGCCTTTACAGCGCCCGTCACCCTCACCGGAACCAGCCCTGTCACCAATTACACGGCCGCATGCACCGCCTCAGGCGTGGTCGTCAGTGCCAGCGCCACAAGCAGCCCGATCGTGGTGAAGGGCTTGACCAACGGCTCGGAGTACAGCTGCACCGTGACCGCCACCAACAGCGCGGGCATTGGCCAGGCGTCCACCAAGTTGTCAGCAACACCTGCAGCAGCAACCTCCGCCACGGCGCTTTACCATGCTGCCGCGCCTTACGCCACGCTCTTGGCCACAGGCTACCAAGCCACCAGCCTGACGCAAGCCACCCAGCTGTCCACCCGCAGCCGCTACCTGATTTCAGACAGTGCCACGGCCAACTCATCGGCCAACTACCTCAGCGTGGGCTCCAGCTACAGCGCCACCGCCGGCTACAGCCTGGAGTCCGGGAACCTCGACAGCGCTTCGACCTACAGCACCTACTTCAACAAAATGATTCAACTGGTTGCAGATTCTTCGGACGCAAGCTGCTACCAATTCCGCTCGCATTTTCATCCCAACAATGCCCTGGATTTTGACGCCAGCGACGGCAACAAGCTTAAATTCAGGAACAATTTCGGCAAAGCCACCGTCGGCTATGGCTATCTGTGCCTTTCCTATGACACCACGACCAAATACCTTAAAGCAAAAAAAGAGGTATGCCTACAGCACAAGCACCTACACGCACTCTGCGGACACCGGGTTCGCAGCTGCCAATTACTATGTCCAATATGCCAGCGGGTCCTACAAACTGGTGAGTTCCGAAGCCAACGCAAGCAAATTTTATTTTTACGCCTCACCGCTGAATTTCGACATTCCAACTGATTTCAACCCAGCCAACACCGCTTTTGTCTCTAACCCAGCCGTTGGCATCACCACCAAGTTAACGAACGGCACCGCCGGGGTGGAGGGCACGTCAGGCACTGTCTACCGAGACATCAGCGCGACCTACAAAAGCCAGGTTGCCACGGCGGGCGCCAATGCAGCCACCAAATTGGCCGCGGACGCACAATTGGCCGCGATCAAAACAGCCTTGCAAAGCAAGGGCGAATCCCTGCGCTATGACACGGCCTTTTACACCGCGTTCAGGGATGGCCTGTTGTCTGGGAAGTTGTACAGCGATGCTGTGAGCGACGGCACGCCAGGCCAAAACCTTGTTCCTTATGTGTTTTTCACCAACGAACAAGATGACTCTGGCAACTACCATCCCTTCATGGTCATCGTCTCTTATGGCAATGGCCCTGGGCCCCATGGTTTGCAGGACGTTGCGCGCCCGCCAGGCAAATCGACAGCGACCTCGACAAGTTACGCTGACCAGTCTGTCACCCGCCTCGCCAATTTGGAAAACTACATCATCGGTATCCCGATGAAAGACTATGGGCTGGTCACCACTGTCACCGAGAACAACATTGCCCAGACCCTTTGGAGTGACGCCAAGTCATCCGCCACGGCCGACGTGTACAACTATTCAAGCCCGGCCGACAACGGCATCTTGATCACCGGCGCCGTGATGTTCCCTGTTTACAGCAACACCTTGGTCCCCTCCCAATCGTCGGCGGAGCTGAGCGCCTCTGGGTGCCATGTCGGGCAAGGCGGCGGCGGGCCACATTGCCATGCCGATGGCTATGCCTCCGGCGGCATTTTGGGGGTTTACAACGATGCAGACTACGTTGGCAAAACACACCCGCCTCTGATCGGTTTTGGGTATGACGGGGTGGCCTTGTTCGGTCGTTACAGGTCCCAAGACAGCGGTTTGCTGGGCTACGCCACCAGCCTGGACGCTTGGGGCGGGCACAATCACGATGGCCTGGGCTACCACTACCACGCAGACCACAGCGTCAAGACCACGGTGAGCAACTCCACCATCTCCTACACTTTGCGCTCGCTGATTCGCGGCGCTTACAAGGGCAAAAGCCAAAGCATTCCTTACTTTGGCGTCAGCCAGCGCAACAACAAGTATTTTGGCGGCTTGTGAAGCACCCCTTATGGCGTGAGCCTCTGATTTTCTTTTTCTTGATGGGCGCCCTGCTGTTTGGCGCAGACCATCTGGTCAAAAAAATCAGGGGTGACGGCGTGATCCGCGTTCCCGAGGATGTTGCCGAAATCACCCAGGCACAGCTGGCCGCCACATGGGGCAGGCCCCCGACGAACAGCGAGCTCAAGGCCCACTTGCAACGCTGGGTCAACGAGGAAGCCCTTTTTCGCGAAGGCTTGCGCTTAGGGTTGGAGCGCGGGGACGCACTGATACGCGAGCGGGTCACGCTCAAGACATTGAACGTGATTCAACTCGGCACCTCAGTGCCCGAGCCCACAGCAGAACAACTGGCCACTTGGTATGGCGTGCACCGACTCAGGTACGAACAACCGCCAAGGCTGCACCTTCAAGTGCTGCAAGCAGATCCCCGCACCCCCCCATCGGCGGCGGCGCTGAGCCGTACCCTGGAGCAGCTGAATACAAAGAGCGTCCAGCCAAAAGACCTGGGCCAGTTGGCCATCTATCAGGCCATTCCCATGCAGGAGTTGGCGCTGCGCTACAGCGAGGATTTTGTAAAGCAGGCGATGCAATCCGTACCCCATGTGTGGTCGGCCTACCGATCAGGTGATACCGCCTTATTTTTGAACCTTGATCGGATTCAACCTGGGTTCAAGCCAGACTTCGAGGAGATCAAGGCACGGGTGGCCGAGGACTGGCGACAAGACGACCTGCAAAAAAAGCTCAACCAAAGAGTCGCCGACCTGGTCCGTCAACACCGGGTCGAATATCCTGAAAGCGTTGGCAAGTGAAACTGCTGCTGCAAGGCTGCAAGGCCTTCTTGCTTGGCCTTTTTGTGTGCAGCCTCTCGCTTGCAAAAGCGCACGAATTGGAAGCCGTAGAGCTGCTCATCCAGCAAAGCGCCCCAGACCAATACACCTGGGGCTGGGTTGCCAAAGGGTTGCATCGGTCTGCCCTTGAAAATATCGCCATCACCTGGCCTTCAACCTGCGAGGCCAAAAAGAACCGTTTGCAATGTCCGAACAACGGGCTCAAAGGCAAGCTGAGCCTGGAGGGCCTGGGGGCCAGCGTTTCATTGGTGAGTGTTCGCATTTTGGATGGCCAAGGAGAGCATCGCTATGCCTTGACACAAGGCCAACCCTCGGCGTGGCTGCAGAGCTCTGCGGCCATGCCCAGCGACTCAGGGTGGGCCTCTCACCTCAGAGTCTCGGGAACCTATGTCGCGCTCGGCATTGAGCACATCTTGATGGGCCTGGACCATCTGCTTTTCGTGATCAGCTTGTACCTGCTGGTAGGTGCCGGGCTTTCACTGATCGGCGCGATCACTGCCTTCACTGTGGCGCACACGGCCTCCTTGGCAGCCAGCGCACTGGGGTGGGTCAATATTCCCACGGGCCCCGTGGAAGCCTGTATCGCCTTGTCGATCGTTCTGGTTTGCGCGGAGGCATTGGGTGCAGGCAAGAGTTGGACCCAGCGTGCGCCCTACCTGGCCGCGTTCCCGTTTGGCTTGGTTCACGGGCTGGGTTTTGCCGGGGCCTTGGCAGACATTGGCTTGCCCGAATGGCACCTTTATTCCGCTTTGCTGAGTTTTAACCTGGGCGTGGAAATTGGCCAGATCGGCATCGTTTTGCTGGCTTGGTGGGTATCAGCAAAAACAGCGCATCGGCCCTGGGCCAACGCTGCGCGAACGGCCCTGCTGGGGCTCATGGGCTGCCTCGCAGCTTATTGGAGCCTGGAGAGAATTGCGGCTATTTTTTAGGCCGCTGCATGGGTGGCGCCGGCTTCTTCAGCCAATGCATG
>Ga0255238_1000105_pt1 | contig 13457 bp, 11 predicted proteins | sample ColtaT_21_FD_183716 | JGI IMG/M metagenome (GOLD analysis project Ga0255238, IMG submission 183716) | Metatranscriptome of freshwater microbial communities from Columbia River, Oregon, United States - Colum_Miss_RepA_8d (Metagenome... | ecosystem: Environmental > Aquatic > Freshwater > River... | reverse complement strand
CCATGCGGTTCGGGCGCTTGGCTTACCGCGACGCTGCCGTTGAGTGCGCCAGCCTCGGCGTATTGGCGAAATCGTGTTTCGTATGGGAAGCGATCACGCACCATGACATCCTGGTGCTGCGACAGAATCCGCATCGTCAGCGTGCTGCCGGCGCGCCCGGTCGAGCAAAGCAACAGAAACGATGGTGGTTGCGGCAACTCAGACATGGCCTTTCTCAGACAGGGATATCGTTGCCAGCGCGACGTCGTGCGTGCGCAGAGGGCGCTAGCCTAGGCCTTGCCGACGTAGGTTCGGGGGCTGTTGTTGACGTCCTTAACCTCGCCCTTGATGCGCACGCGGACCACGTCACCTTCCTTGAGTCGACGGTCGTCGGGCAACACCAGCCGAAAGCCGCATTCGCCGGTGGGGTGCACTTTGGCCACCAAATCTTTGCGCAGCACGTCGGCGATCGTTTCACCAGCATGTTCGCCATTGATCCATACATCGACTACCACAGGGCTTGTTGACTCGCGCATCAGGGCCCAGCCGGAAACGAACCCAGCTTCTACTCGATCCAGGTTTCCCATGCCGCCCCAAGTGCGGGAGCTGACGAGATATTCGCCCGGCGTCGCGCGGACAAATCGCCGCGCGCTGCGTATCCGCCGGAAGTCGGTTACTCCAACATACTCTGCGAGCAGATTGATGAACCGCCGCGGTTCCAGCATCGCTTTTTCATACGAGATCAGCACCATGCGGCCATCGACTTTGTTGATCACGTTCAACAACTGCCGATACTGGTCTAATGTGTGGCTCATGTTGGCAACAACGTCGCTTCGTACGGAGATACGATTGCGATTGGCGACCGCGAAGATGTCGCGAAAGATCACCAAGAACTCTGGGTTGCGGAACTGACGCTTGATGCGGTCGATATGCTCGATCGATGACGGACGTTTCCAGCCCCAAACCGCCTTCTGCTCATTGCGTTCTGCGACGAGCGACTTGAGTAGCGTTGTGTCTTTGCTCTCCATCGCCTGGCTCAGTGCCACGTCTTCAAAGACCGGGTTGGCCTTGTTGCTCATTCCCATATCGACGCCCAAGTGATGCAGCGCCCCCGACACCATTGTCGTACCACTCCGTGCCACGCCTAGCACGATCAACGTTCGTTCGGCTGGGGGTGGGTTGTCGCAGTTGATGGCCAGAAAGCCAGTGTTGTCGAGAGTCGACAGATCCAATTCAGGTGGGGCAGGGTTGATCAAGGCGATGGCTTCAATTAACGAGCTTCAAGCTGGAGGTAATGCGGCGCTTCGAACGACAGCGACAGGTCTTCGTGCTCCAACGTCAGGCAGGGATGATAGTGGCGGTCATGGAGAAGTTGGTCGTGCCAGCGGGTTTTCATGTACTGCACCTCGGCCGCAAAGCGGTTGCGCTTCTCAGGTGTGTCCTCTTGGCCGCGTGATAGCGATTCATAGTGAAGCAGCTCTGCGAATGGGGTCCACACCGTCCGCAGGTTTCGTTCGCCAAGACGCAGGCAAAAATCCACGTCGTTGAACGCAATCGGCAGATTGATCTCGTCGAGCCCGCCTATCAGGTCGTAATCAGCTTTCTTGACCAACAGGCAGGCGCCGGTCACGGCTGCAACGGTTTGAGGAAGTACCAAGCGCCCAAAGTAGCCGCTGTGCTGCCGCGGATAGTACTTGTGGCTATGCCCTGCAACGCCACCGATTCCGAGGATGACGCCCGCATGCTGAATTCTGCCGTCGGGATACATCAATTTGGCGCCGACGACGCCTATGCCCGGTTGATAAAGCCTCGACACCATTTCGTCGAGCCAGTCTGGTGTCACCACCTCGACATCGTCGTTGAGAAGCAGCAACGCGTCACCCGCCGCATGGCGAGCACCAAAATTATTGATCTTCGAAAAGTTGAATGGTGCGTCATAGCTCACGACCGTGACGCGCTTGTCTAGCTGGTATCGCGACAACAGCGACAGCGTCTTGGGTTCGCTGCTCTGGTTGTCGATGATCAAAATCTCGTAGTTCGGATAGACGGTCTGCTGCAGGATGCTGTCGAGGCACTGCTGCAAGGTATCGCCGCCGTTTCGCGTCGGCACCATGATCGTCACACATGGAGGTGCCGACGGAAGGGGGAAGTGGACGCGATAGCTCGTGGCAAACGGTCCGTCCGTCACGTACGCACCGAGTGAGCCGATCTGCTCTTGCAGTGCCGCTACACCGCTCGGGTGTGCACCGGACTTGGCGCCGAGCGACTGCGCGGTCGACCCATGAGACTTTCGCCAGTGATACAGAACGCCCGGAACATGAATGATGCGACCGGCGCCGCTGGCCGCAACGCAACGTAGGATCAAGTCGTAGTCTTGGCTGCCGTCGAAGCCGACACGGAACCCGCCGACAGCTTCCAGCACCGCGCGTCGAACCACCAATAGGTGGCCAAAATAGTTGATCGAGTGAAGTAAATCGGGATTCCAGGCTGGTTTGAAGTGGGGTTCGCAGCGCTTGCCGTGCTCGTCGAGTTTGTCTTCGTCGGAATAAAAGATATCGCCCGCTGGTCGGTTGCGAATGGCATTTGCCATCCGGTCCAAGGCCCAGCGGCTCAGAACGTCGTCGTGGTCGAGCAGGGCCACGTAATCGGCCTGGGCCATCGAGAGTGCCGCGTTTGATGCACGGGCAATGCCGCCGTTGACCACCAGTCGCTCGGCCCGGATTCGAGGATCGCGCTGCATCCACTCATCGATCAGCGACCAAACGGCCGGATCAGTCGAGGCGTCGTCGCAAATACACAGTTCCCAATGTGGGTAGGTCTGTGCCATGACCGACGCAATAGCCTCGGCCAGTTGCGACGGTACCGGGTTGTAGACCGGCATCACAATCGAAAACCGTGGCCCGCCAGACTTCGCTGCACGAGCGGCGAGTCGATCGCAGTCGTCTTCGGTCGGTTCCACCGTCTCGACCCACTGTAGGTAGTCGACGTGTCGGGGGAACTGCTGAAGGATCGGGCGTTGGGCTAGGCCGAGTAATCGCCAGTAGAGCGGGGCAAAACGATGGCGCGCCTTGCGATAGACGCCGCGAAACGTCAGCCGGACCTGATCCCACAGATTCAATGAAACGATCGAAAGCGCACCTTGCGCGAAAGGGCCCGCTGTTTCGACAGGGTCCAATCGCAGTCGGCGCAACGCCAAAGGCATGAAGCAAATGCATTCCACCGTGGCGCGGTTGCTCGCCACGCCCAACAGCACCTGGGTGCGTTCGCTGAATCCACCGCGGCTGTCTCGATATAACTTGACGCAGCCGCTCCCTCGCTGCGCCTTGATCTCGACCCGGACCCGGCACCAGCCACGTGGTAGCCGCCACCATGGAAGGGCAATGGCAAAACAAGGGTCGGCGTCCGTGGCCCGCCAAGTACTGTCGGCTTCGACGACCTCTAGCCCGCGCAGCGGCCGCAACGGCAGCGCAGCTGTCGTCGAAAATGGCCTCAGCAGCAGCAGAAAAAAGCCAAGCAACCAGCGCAACAAAAAACCGCCAGCGCCATGATCCAAGCGCGCTAGCAGTATTCGAAACCCGCTACGGATACCGGAAGTCAGTCGCCGTGAGTGCATCCCCTACTGACCCAAGGCCGTTGAAAGGACGCGACGCTGCTCACGGCGTGCCGCCGATCGAATCACTTCTGACCAGAAATACGCCGATGCTCGTTGTACACCGCATCATGAATCAGCGTGAACGCACGCGCGATCTGCGCCGCATCGTGATCGAGCGTGTTCTGGCGGACCCGCGGATCGGGCTGCAGGGATAGGGTCTTGGATTCGATCGCCGCGACGACGATCTTGCAGGCGATATCCATGGTGCTGGGTGCGGATTCCATCGTTTGATCCTTGGCTTGCATGGGCTAATTATTGAATTAAGAAGAGTAGGCGCGGCGAGGCTACAGACGGGCTACGACGCCCGCTGCGATGGCGACCTGATAAATGATCTGGATGATGTCTTTCGAGAACTGGAATTTCTTGCTGTCCACAGCAGGTAACACCAGTACTTCGTCGCCCGGATTGACCGACACCCCCCAACCCTGGGAGATCTCGCCGGAAGGCCGCATGACCAGAATTCTATCGCTGGCCGACTTCTGAAGCACCCCCCCTGCTTGGTCGATGTAGTCGCCCGCATCGAGATGTTTGCGCCAAACAAACGAATTAGGGAGGTAGACCTCGCCATGAACCTGAACCAAGTTGCTGATCCGCGGAATTCGGACGACGTCACCGTCCTCCAAGGAGATCGAGCTTGCGTCCATGCCAGCGTAAAGGACCACTTGGCCCTTGGGCACAATTGATCGGGCACGTTCGACGAACTGCAAAACCAACTGCGCCTCTCGGGTGCGCAACTCGGCCTCTTCGGCTGTCCACGACCGTGGACTGAGCACAGACTGCTCGAGTTTGCGCAACATTTCGTCGAGCATCTGCTTTTGACGCTCGGCGACGGTCTTGCGATACAGCTGTAACCCGGCCGCATTCGACTGGGAGGAATAGTGAATCTGCTTGAGCAGGTCGGCCAGCGTGGCGTTATACGGCAGCACGTAGTAACCGGCGCTCTCGTGCTCTCCTTCCACGGCCACGGCAATCTGACGAACCAAGCGATCGGCTGTCACCTGGATCTCATCGCCCGTCTGGAGAAGGCCGTCTAGAAACTCGTCTTCCACCGGTACGTAGAATGCGTCGCGCTTGACGCCCACATTGCGTGCGAGCCGAACGTGGGTGGCGCGACCGCTGAGGCCTGCGATGCTAAGCATCTGGCGGATGCTCGTGCCCGGCTTGAACTCGAACTGCGCGGCATTAGTAACCAGACCCGTTACCGTTACCGTCGGTCCCAGGTTGCTTACAAAAACCGTGTCGCCGTCGCGAAGTTGTGTGTCCGGCAGAAAGCCGTCAGTCAAAAATTTGTAGAGATCGATCTGGGCGATAGCGACGCCATTGCGCAGCAATTTGACGTCGAGGTAGCTGCCCGACTTTGGATCTACACCGCCGGCCCGGTCTAGGAAGGTAAGCACCGAATCGGATGCAAACCCAGGATAGAGCCCAGGGCGCTTGACGAAGCCCGACACGTAGATCTGCACAGGAACCGCTGCGGCGAGCGTCGCGTAGACGCCGACGTCCGACTTGAACACCGACCGGACGCGGCCCTCAATCGCCTCGTTCAGGCGGCCATTGGGCACGTTGGCAACCTGTACCGGCCCGATTTTTGGCACAAAGATGTTGCCTTGGGCATCGACCATCAACTGCGCCTGTAACTCGGCGGCGCCCCACATCTTGAAATCGATCGTGTCACCAACCCCGATGATGTAGTTGGGATTGAATCCGCGGAACGACTGCTGTGCAAAACGGCCCTGAAACAGCACTTGGCCGAATACCGGATTGGTAGTCAGTACCGTTTCATTGACTTGCGACGATGTGGTGATGCCGTCGGTGGTGGCGAATGTCGCGCCCGGGGTCGGCAGACCGGCAGCGGCCGCTGCAGTCGGAGCGGCACTAGGCGCGGCAGCGGGCTGCGCGGCGGTGCGCGGGGAGGTCGTGGTTTGGCCTGTCGCCTGGCCTATCGCGGCCGCCGACACCAACAGCATTCCCAAAAACGCGAATTTGAACTTCGACATGCTTATTCCCTGTGATCCTTGATTGTGGCGACGATCAAGCCGCCAATTCCATAAACCAAGTTGAGTACGAGAAACGTCGTAAGGACGATGTAGAGCCGGCGTGGCTGCTTGGACTCGTCGGGCAGCGTCGGCGCCGACACCGACACCAGATACTTGACCTTGCGAGTCGCATCGATACGAGCGGTCTCCAGCGTGCGCAAGCCGGTCTGGTAGATATCGAGTGATATCTGCGCCGCCAATGTCACCTCGCGGAAGTCCAGCATTTGCTGATTGAGCTTGTTGTCGCTGCCAGCACCGACCTGCTTGCTGCGTTCCTGGGCGATCTGTTGCGTGATGGCAGCGATACGCTTCTTGGCCGCGACAACTTCTGCCGCGGTATCGCTTAAGTAGGCGCTCAGCGTCTTCAGCGTGGTCCGCTCGCGGGCGAGTTCCTGCTGCAGGGCCGCGATGATCTGCGTAATCGACGCATTTTCCGCTTCAGCGCTGAGCACGCCCTTTTTGTTTTGAGTCTCGATCAGCTCCGCGCTGGACTGCTGCACCTTCGTATACAGCGCCTCCAACTCGCCCTGCGCAAAGGCGATCTGCTCACGCGCCAAACTCTGGCTGATCTCGTTAACAAACTGTTCCGACCGACGCACGATGGTCTGCGCCAACAGCTGCGAAAACTCGCGCGTATCGGCCTGGATGGCAAGGTCGATCGTCATCGACTCCTCGTCCAGTTCGGCGCGGATGCGGCGCAGATAAAACGCTAGAAAGTCTTCTTCGGACGCCTTCGGCGACAGTCGAGACAGCCAGTCGATACTGTCGCTGGTGTAGTGCTCCCGCAGATGCAACTGCTCTTCCAAGTAGTTGAGCATCGCGGGTGACTTGATGAACTTGATGATCAGCTGAGCATCGAGCGTTGACGAGCTACCGCCGACACCGAGCAGGCTCAACGCGATTGACGGAGCCGAGGAAGTCGACTCCTTCTCAACCACAATGGCGGCTTCGCTGACGTAGCGGTCACTGCAGATGAACGCGTAATACGTCGCCGTAAGGATCATCGGCAGCAACACAAAGGTCGAATACGCTTTGTGCTCCCTGACGAAATCAACCGGCCACGCCAAAGCGTCCTTAATGGCCCCCTTGAGTGCTTTCAAGCTTGTTCCTTTTTGTAAAGGCTGATGGCCTCATTGATGTCGTCGAAGTACTTTACGACGCCCTTGTTGACATATAGGCCAACGTCACACCATTGGCGCAGTGTTTCCATACTGTGGCTGATTAAAATGATGCTGGCCTTGCCACGCTTTGCCTGAAATACAGCATCGGATCGCTGCCTAAAGGACTCATCGCCGACCGCTGTTAGCTCGTCGATCAAATAGTATTCGTAGTCATAGGCCATGCTGATTGCGAAAGCCAAGCGCGCTCGCATGCCAGTTGAGTAGACCTTGGTCGGCTGGTCGAAAAACTTCCCAATGTCGGCCAATGCTTCAATGTACTGCAAGCGCAGCTTCTGGGTCTGGGGCGAATCGCCCCTAATACGGCAAGCAAACTTTGCCGCATCGCGGCCAGATAAGGTCGGCAAAAACCCAGACTGAAGGCCAATGGGCGGCGATATCAGCCCGTCGCACGTAATTTTGCCGCTGTCGGGCAGGTCGATTTTCGACAGCAAGCGTGCCAAGGTCGACTTACCGGCCCCGTTGTGACCAACGATGCCGATATTGGTTTTGCCGGGCAAATTCAGCCAAAGGTCTGAGTACACCTGATGTCGCTTTCCACTGGGCAGCAGATACGACTTATAAACGCCTTCGACTTTGATCATGCTTGGGTCAATCGATAGAGATTGCGGCGATACGCCGCGAGCCCAAACCAGAGCGATGCCAACACCCAAGTAAGAAGATAGATCCAGTCGCCAGGTGAATCATAGGCAGAAAGAAGCGCGCCCCTGCAAAGGTCAACACCATGCAAAATGGGATTCCAAACAATGTAAGGCTTGATAACCGCTGGCAAGTCCTGCATCGTAAAAAAAGCCCCGGACATGAAAAGAAGTGGGCGATTTATGATTTCAACAAACTTTCTGAGCGCAGGGCTTTTTGCTGTATAAACGTCAGCCAAAAGTCCTAAGCCGACGCCCAGTAGAAAGAGAAGCGACGCCGCGGTCAGAAACATTAGAAGATCGTCAGCTTCGACTTTGTGGTCGATAAGTACCAAAATCATCACGATAACGCTGAACAATGTCAGCATCAGCCCCACTTCTATAACGGCAGTGACTAATATCGAATCAATTGGTTTTAATTGCCGATAATTGAAGAGCGCCGTCGTCGAGTTTATTGCGCCTAGGCAGCTGTTGAAAACGCGCATGAAGATAAAAAAACTGATAATACCAATGGCATGATAAAAAAAGCCGTCAACACCGGCTTCTTCTCCTAAAAAGCCCCCACCTCGCCCGGCAAGCAAGCGGCTGCCTCTCATCAACACGATGTAGAACAAGGGCTCCAAGACTGCCAAGAAGTAGCCGAAACGCTGCGTACCGAATCTAGCCTTCATTGTTCGCAGGAATAGTGCGACGAATGAGTCAACAAATATTCGAAAACTGGTCCGTTGAGGCGGTGCAGGAAAGGTTGGCAGAGCCGGTAGCGTGAACAGTGACGGTGGGTGGGTCGACTCCTCGCCAGCGGCCGCCTGCGACGGTGCGACCGCGTCGCCGAAAGCTGACCGACTGGCTCCCGTGGTGGTGCTGGGCTTGCAGAGCATCGGACTTCCAGACAAGTCCCTTGACATCCCTACAACCCGGACTGATACCAGGTCAGCAGCCCCAAGTTGCTGATCGGGCTGCAAATCGATGACAAATCCACAGTTGCCCGTCGGATGGAGATTCTTGGCTGCGACGTCGGGTCGGGGCTTTTCTGCAACTACCGTGGAGAAAAAGTGGCCATTGATCCGCACCTCAAGTTGGACTGGCAGTGCGGCTGCATCGGCATCGAGAGCCCAGCCCCGAATCTGGCTCGCGGTAACTCTGTCCAGATGGCCGATGATGCGCATGCGATTTACTAACCTATTCAACTAAGTGGATACGCATTCGCGTGCCGTGCGGCGAGACTGCCATGGTGCGCGAAAGCGCGAATCACGGTTGACGCTAGAGCGAGATGTCAGGGTGGCGCCAGCGTCGACATCATACCGACGACGGTCCTGGTTTGGACCATGCTTGGTACCCAGCATGCCGAATGTAACGCGGCAACGTATGCGGCTTAGCAACGATCGTTCCGCTGATGCTGCATCTGAATGCCTCCATGGCGCGAACCCGCTACTATCCAAGTCAGAGTTCAAGGGGCAAAGGCTATAAGGCCGCAGCGATGTACAGGCCCCTCCCTGTGCCTTCCCTACGTTCAGGCCGGATCGTCTGTGCATGAACGGTGTGTGTGGAGTTGCAACTGACCTGGTACTTACCAGCACGCGCCCGAGACGTGCGCTTAGATCGCGTAGATATTGAACCACCAAAGGTATCGGTTACTAATGAATCCAAATGTGTCATTTCATTGGTGGAAGCAGAAAGCCAATCTTGGCGACGAGCTCACTAATCTGATTCTATCAAAGAGATACGGCTTTGACCTTGCTTATTCCGATCTGGCTGACTGTGACGCCATTGGAATTGGTTCGATCCTATCCTGGCCATGGCATCGGAACATATTCACAAAGCGCAATGGCAAGCCACTTCACGTTCTTGGCTCTGGTCTTATGGAGCCAACTGTGTCGCTTGATTTGACTGATCAGATAAACCTCCACGCAGTTCGTGGTTACCTCACGCAGACGATATTTACCAGGCTCGGATATAAAGAGGCTGCTGTTGGAGATATGGGAATCGTTGTCGATAAATATTTCCCTATGGAGCGTGTGTCGACGCCGGATCGGATTGGCATTATTCCGCATCATGGACGTGTCCAATTTGCGAAAAAGCTGCCGGTGCTGACTGAAGAACACATCATCATTGATTTGCGTACGTCTGATATAGGCGCAATAGTTAGGCAACTCGCTCAATGCAAATATGTTATTAGCCAAAGTTTACACGGGTTAATTATGGCTGATGCTTACGCGATTCCGAATGTATGGATTTATTCTGGCGCCTTGCACAAAGGCGGCGACTTCAAGTTCCTCGATTATTTCTCTACCGTCGGCCGCTCGCCGAGGCTGCGTTTTGAGAACTGGAAGCGGATCGGAAGTCATGAGGCTATTGAGGACCTTGTCAACTGTGACTTCCGCGGGGCAACTCTTTTAAAGTCGCAGGTCGACAATTATTTGAACGAATTTGAAGTCGGCTTTTCCTGACATCAAAAAGCCCGTTGTAGAGTTAGAACGTGACTGTTGAATAAGGCCAATTACTTAAATAAATATAATGATCTATCTGCATATTGGAGCGCACAAGACGGGAACGAGTTCTATTCAGCAAGCGCTGAATGCGAATAGAGCAAAGCTCGAATCAATGGGCTATATCGTATTGTCTGACAACAAGGCATCGCGCGGCGCATTTCATGGCTTCGCCCATGCATTCGAAGAAAGCAAAGTGTCGAGTATTATCGATGCTATTCCTGTAATAGCAGCGACGCGTGCACGAATTCTGCTTGAATTGGATCGGAACTATATTATTTCGGCCGAAGCACTCGAAGCATTAAGCTCATCGGCTATAAAGGAAGTTGCCAGAGTTCTCGCTCCGCATGATGTGCGGGTCGTCGTTTATCTCCGTCGCCAAGAGGAAATTATTCAGTCAAAGTATCTGCAGCAACTAAAAACGGGAGGCGTCCGGTGCGAATTTGAGCACTGGTTTGCAACAAACTATGGTAATGCAGATAGCAATAACCTACGCACCTTCAGTTACCTGCGGATGCTCGCCAAGTGGGCCGAAGTGTTTGGCGATCAGTCATTAATCGTGCGTACGTTCGAGCGGGATCGCTTCGTTAAAGGTGATTTAGTCGAAGACTTTTTTAGTTGTCTTGGATTGTCCGAGCAGCAGCGCTCCGACTTAGAGAAAATAAAGACTGCCAATATATCGCCGAGTTACAAGTCGGCTGTTTTACTTGGGGCTTTGGCGGCGCGAAACAAAGATGCTGACCGGGAAACGGTAAAGCGATGCTTTAAAAGTTTATCCAGTTTGACACAAAAACTAGGGTGGACTACGAAGCGGTCTATGCTTTCGTCTGCCAACGTGGAGCATATTCGCAAGCTCTATGCACAGATGAATCAGCAAGTTGCAGAGAAGTATTTATCTGATTTAGAAGGTGAGTTATTTCCGGAGAAAGCGATTCCGTTCGCGGGACCGGATGACGATCTTACACCGGATGACTTGATTAACTTGATCAGTGCGCTTGTGCTGGATGGGGGGCGTCCACAAAAGGTCAATCGGCGATCGAAAAAGAAACGAAATAAGTCACTGCAGGGCGACGCTGCGCTCGTAACTGATTCGCCCGAGAGCTTAAGCGCTGAGATTGTGCCGAAGAAAAAAGTGAAATCTCCCGCTGCCGCAAGAAAGCCGAAAATGAGTAAGAAGCGAGCAATTGCTGCAGCGGGATAAGGTAATGGACGCGCGAACAGTCCTGACGCTGACTCAGCGCTTTTTGGTGTAGCGAGTCGTTGGCTTCGAAGCAGGAGCGGGCGCTTCGGTGGCTGGTAATCCGGTCATCGTACCGGCTTCGTCTGCGGCTCCTGATTCGTCAGGCGCTGCATCAGTAGTCGTGGCATCCAGTGCAGCAACCAAATCCGAACTCGCTTTTTTGATGCGGGCAATCAGATCGCTGTGGGAATCGCGGTCTACCGATCGGACCAGACGCGTGACGCGCTGAACTTGACGAATTGCCTTGCCCAGGGTGACCTTGACGTCCGGGGTTACTTTGGTATCTGAATTGGCGGCAATCCACGCGGCGATTTCTTCTTGTTCTCCGATGCTCAAGCTTTCGTTGGGCTGTTCGGTCAATGATTTGGTGGATGCGTCGATGGATGCCACCAATATGCCGGTATCGCTGCCATCGTCCCTGAATATAGAAACCAAATTGCCGTCGTTCACAAACTTCATTACGGTACGCTCCCAGATTATCCGTGACCTTAAATATACCCGCCGGTGGCTGGCAATCCCGCGATCATCATCGGCTCATTGTAGTTTGTCAATATGCAATCACTCTCGTCAGATTAAAACGTTCTCCTATATGGCCGGTCCTATGTTAATTTCCGATTACACGAGCTAGCAATGTCCGATTCAATCGTGACGTCATACTTGATACTTGCTCACCAATGGCCGGCTCAGTTGAAAAGGCTTATTAATGCACTGCAGGCCCCGGGCGTTGTATTCTGGGTGCACGTAGATGCATCTCGCGAGTTGGAGCCGTTCACAAGCGCGCTTTCGGAAGTCAGCAACTGCCACTTTATAGAAGACCGGCAAGCTGTATGCTGGGGGGGATTCTCCCAGACCCAAGCTATTCTTCGATTGATGACGGAATCACTCGCGGCTCATGCTAACTGCCACCGATTTAATCTGATATCGGGCACCTGTTACCCAATCGCCGACAACGATGTGCTAGCTAAGGCAAGCGCATCAGCTTTTCAGTTTATAGCTTGTCGCCGTATATCGGAAGATAGCGAGGGATATAAGCGTATATCGCGTTACCATTTGAACGATCATCGATTGCTGAGTGTGCGTGATCCGGGCGCTGCGAGCTCGCTACAGAAATCTCTCCGGTCGTATGTCAAAGCATTTGTGACTAGTTTGCCTCCTCCTCCTCCTCCGCCCATTCCTTACCACAAGGGGTCTACTTGGTGGATGCTGACCCGTCCGGTGGTTGAGCATGTTTTAAGTCACTGCTTGCCGGGAAGTGAGATTCTCGAGCGCTTCCGTTATTCGGCGCATGCCGATGAGTCTCTTGTTCAGACGTTGGTGGCGAATTCACCTTTTGCGAAATCGATTCGCCCCGATCGACATTATGTTGATTGGTCCCCTGAAAGTCGAAAGAGAGGAAAGTATCTGACGATTGATGCGCTTGCTCATGCGTCATCTCGTCATTTATTTATGCGCAAGGTACATCCGGAGATATCGGCCGAGCTACTTGACGCGGCTGATTTGAAACGTGCGTCCTCTGGATAGGCTCTTTTTAGTTGTGGGTCGCCCGCAAGAATGCGGCATCTTTAGTCAGCGTAATGTTATTGTTTAGCGCCGAGTTTTCCATAGTAGATCGCGACGGGTTAGATGGGTCTATCGGAGCATAACGTCTATTCGGGCTTAGGCGATTCAGTTCGAATCGATAGGGGGTGGTGCTCGGATTGGCAATGACCAAGCCCCTGCTGAACTCCCGGACTACGGCATCCGCGCTTGCGTGAGATGTCATTCTGTCTATGGTGAAAGATTCGCTGCCTTCGACCGAAAAATCCCAATACACCTTTCGGCTTTTGATGCCGGATGAGAAATAACTGGCTGTGAAGGGGCGGGAGTTTGCAATAGCGAAATAGTGCTGTAGCGATTTGCCGGTTGTGCTATCTCGAAGTGTTACGTCTATGGCGCGTCCCTCAGCGGGGGGGCGACCGCTGACTGGATCTCCGTAATAGGTGACGAACATAGTGATATCTTGGCCAGTAAGGGACACATCTGACGATCGGAAGCGAATATTGTCGCCGCCTCCGGTGACCGACCAGCGCATTGCGGTCACAGTTTTCACCTTAGAGCCATTTATTCCTTGTATGAAGGGCTTAGTCCTGTCATTGAATAGATTGGGCGAGTCCAGTGCAATATGGCGGGCTTCGCTCTTGGGCTCACCTAGCCACCGCGAATTGCTGCCGTCGTATCCACGCACCTCGCCCATCAGTTTGGATCGCTG
>Ga0255238_1000098_pt1 | contig 13665 bp, 10 predicted proteins | sample ColtaT_21_FD_183716 | JGI IMG/M metagenome (GOLD analysis project Ga0255238, IMG submission 183716) | Metatranscriptome of freshwater microbial communities from Columbia River, Oregon, United States - Colum_Miss_RepA_8d (Metagenome... | ecosystem: Environmental > Aquatic > Freshwater > River... | reverse complement strand
TTCGCCAATCGCAACGATGTGGGCGAGCTGGTGCCGCTGGAAAACTTCGTGGAACTGTCGAACTGGATCGGCAACAACACCTCGTCGTATTTTTCCGTGTATGCGTATCCGAAGGCGCAGTCACAACGTGATGCAGAGGCGGCTGCTGAGGACACTGGTGACGAAGAAGACGTGACGCCCGAGGCCGACCCGGTGACGCAGGCCTACATGGAGATCATGGAGTTCCGCAACCGCGCGGCACGCGGCAGGGTGTACATGGTGGACCCGTATGCGCGCCTGCCGGACACGGCGCCGCCGCGGGTGCAAGAGTAGCCATTGTGGGAGTCAGTTCTGACTGTGAGAGGAGGCACTGACTGTGGGAGGAGGCACTGACTGTGGGAGGAGGCACTGACTGTGGGAGCTCCCACAAGTCAGCTCCCACAAGTCAGCTCAAACAAGTCAGTTCAAACAAGTCAGTCCCGCTCCACACTCCAGTCCACGCGCATCACCACCGAACCCACGCCCTTGTTCGACTTGATCTTGATGAGGTTGCTCAGCTTGGTCTCGTACCACAGCAGCCCGCTGGCATCGGCCACGCCGCCCAGCACATGGAATTCCCCCACGCGCATGGACACCGCATTCAGGCGCGAGCGCACGGTCAGAATTTCGCCTTTCTTGAACGGCCCTTTCGGAACATCGTCCAGGTCAGTGGTCAGATAGGCCGACATGATCTCGCTCAGGTTGCGCATGATGGCGAAGCCGAAGTTGCAGGTCAGGTTGTCGGCGAGGATCTCGACTTTCGTTTCCATGATGACGTCGGTGAGCGGTTCGATGGAGTCGATTTCCTCGCCGTCCAGATTGCGGATCATGGTGTAGATGACGCGGCAGTCCTTGATCTTGCGATCTTCCACTTCGTTGATGTCCAGTGGCTCGTGATGATCCACCGAGCGGCTGTTGCAGTACGCCTCGTAATTGCCCACAACGAGATGGCTCTCGCCGATCTCGCGGATGCGGCCCTTCTCGAGCCAGATGGCGGTGTCGCACAGCTCCTGCACGTGGTACATGGAGTGACTGCAGAAGATCATGGTCTTGTTCTGCTTGCGGAACTCGTTCATGCGCTCCACGCACTTCTTCTGGAACGCGATGTCGCCTACTGACAGCGCTTCGTCGATCACCAGCACGTCGGGCCGCACCATGGTGGCGATGGAGAACGCCAGGCGCACATACATGCCGGACGAGTAGGTCTTCACCGGGCGGTCGATGAAGTCCCCCAGCTCGGAAAACTCGATGATCTCGCGTTCCATGTCGGCGATATTCGCGTCGGGCACGCCCAGCAGCGCCGCGTTCAGATAGATGTTGCGACGGCCGGTGAACTCGGGATGGAAGCCGGCGCCCAGCTCCAGCAGCGCGGCCACCTGGCCCTTGATGGAGATGTTGCCGCTGGTGGGCTGCAGCGTGCCCACCAGCAGCTTCATGAGCGTGGACTTGCCGGCGCCATTGTCGCCAATGATGCCCAGGCTGCGCCCTTCCAGCACAGTGAACGAGATGTCCTGCAGCACATGGAACAGATTGTGGCGTGGCTTGCGCGTCAGCAGCTCGATCAGTCGGTCCTGCGGACGCTCGTAGATGCGGTAGTCCTTGTGAATATTCTCGACGGCGATGCTGTACATGGCGCGTCCTCCTTACAGCACGTCGCCGAAGGCGTGACGGATGCGCATGAACACCCAGCCTCCGAACAGATAGGTGACAAGGGACACTGGCACGATGACCAGGAAGCTGCTCATCGAGAAGCTGTCCAGCAGGATCAGCTCCCGGTACATCTGCACGAAGCTGTGCATGGGGTTGAGAATCAGCAGCGGCTGATATTCCGCCGGAATCATCGACACCGGGTACACGATGGGCGTGAGGAAGAACCAGGTGGTCAGCGCCAGCGCGACGATCTGCTGCACGTCACGCAGGAACACGCACAGCGCCGAAAGAATCGCCACCAGACCCATGGTGAACAGGAACTGGAACAGGAAGATGAGGGGCAGCCACAGCCACAACAACGAAAAATAGCCCTGCAACGCCAGATAGAACAGGAACAGCCCCAGCGCAATGCCGTGCACCATGTAGGGCACCAGCGTGCCAACCGCCGGAATGATCTGTACGGGGAACATCACCTTGGTGATCAGCGGTGCCTTCTCCAGCAGCATGGTGCTGGCGCGGCCCACGGCGTCGGCAAACGCGAACCACGGCAGATAGCCCATCATCATGAACACCACGAACGGGATGCCGTCGTACTCCGCCGGCATTGGGGCGCGGAACACCACGCTGAACATGAACGAGTAGATCAGGATGTTGACGATGGGCGTGACGAACAGCCAGAGTTTGCCGCCCAGGGAGCCAGCGAACTGGCCCGTGAAGTCCTGTCTGACGAAGTTGTGAAACAGACGGTAGTGGGTGAACGGGGCGCGCAGCCACTGTGAGAGAAGAGAGAAAAACATTCCTGGTAATCAATTCCTTGTAATTGAGGAGACTGTCAGCTTGTGGGAGCGCCCACAGTTCAGCCCTCTGCTTCAGTTCTGCGGCTCCACCAGCCAGTTGCCGACATCCAGCAGATCGTCGGCGCTGAGTGTGCCCGCTTCGCGCTTGAGCAGCAGCGAGTAACGGATGTGATCATAGCGCGCGCGCTGCAGGTCGCGCTCGGCGCTGAAGCGGTCGCGCAGGGCGTTGAGGACATCGACACTGTTTACCGTACCCAGCTCGAAGCCGCGCTGTCTGGCGGTATAGGACAAGGCTGTGGACTCGGCAAGGCGCTCCGCAGCCTGCACTCGCAGCTCGGCCGATTTCACCTGCAGGAAGGCCATCCGGGTGCTCTCGACAATTTCCAGTTCAACCTGGCGCAATTCGTTCTCGGCGATCGTGTGCTGGCTGCGGGCTTCTGCCACCTGGGCGCGGTTGCTGCCCCCCGCGAAAATTGGAATCTGTACATCCACGCCGATGTAGTCAGTGTCGGTGCGATTGATGGGCACGTTGTCGAAGCCAATGTCCGAGAGTTGTTTCTGGGCAATCAGCGTGACGCGAGGCATGTAGGCACCCTGACGCTGCGCAACCATCTTGTCGGCGGCATCCACGGCGAATTCCCGCGCGCGAATCTGCTGATTGCCTGTGCGGGCCTGTTCAAGCCAGGACTCCACGCTGCCTTGCACGGCCGGAATTGCCAGCGCCGGGTCCAGTCGGAACAATTCGCCGACGCTGACGCCCGTGATGGCGCGCAGTTCTTCCCGCGACAGCGCCAGCTGGCTTTCCAGGTCCAGCTGCTGGGCCTGCGCAAATGCCAGGCGTGCCTGGGCATCATACAAATCGGTGATCTGCACCTGCTGCAGATCGAACAGGCGCTGCACCATGTTCGTCTGATTGGTGACGGCCTCCACTTCAGACGCCGCAGAAATCACCGCATCCTCGGCCTGCAGCACGTTGAAGTATTTTTCGGCGACATCGGTCAGCAGGGCAGCGAGTGCAGAAAAGTATTCCGCCTCGGCCAGGTCCTCGAGGATGGCCGCCTGTTTGCGGGCATTGAAGGCCTCCCAGTTGAAAAGCACCTGGGTCAGCTGCAGCGAATAGCGCTCGCCGCGGTATTCCGACACGCGGCCCAGCGCTTCCTGGGTGTTGTCAGAGGTGCTGGCATTGCCATTGAGCTGCGGCAGCAACTGCCCGCTGGCGGCCTTGCGCCTTTGAATGCCGGCGCTCCAGCGTTCTTCGGCGATGCGCAGACGGGGGCTGTAATCGAGTGCCGAGGTGAAGAAGTCTTCCAGCGTGCTGCCCTGCACGATCACTGTGCTGACCCCGTCCCGGTCTTCCGCACTGAAGGACGGTGCGCTCCACGCTGTGCAGGCCAGGCCAAGGGCGAGGGTGCCAAACATAGTCAGTGAGGTTCGCATCAGTCTTCACGCAGGCTGCGCGCGAGCGCATTGGAAAAGGGTTTCATGACGTACTGCATGAACGTGCGTGAGCCGGAAGTAATGAACACTTCGGCGGGCATCCCCGGTACCAGCGTCAGATTGCCCAGATCCTGCATGCCTTCTTCCGTCACAGCCACGCGGGCGAGGTAATACGTCATGCCGGTGGTCTGATCCGCCATGGCATCAGCAGACACACTCAGCACTGTGCCGAAAATGGTGGGAACGGAACTGTTGAAACTGGAGAAGCGGATGGTGGCTTCCTGGCCGGCGACGACACGGTCGATATCGCCGGGCTGGACGCGGGCCTCAATGACCAGCTCGTCACTCTGTGGCACTACTTCGGCGATGGGTGCGCCTGGCCCGATCACGCCGCCTTCCGTGTGGTACTGCATGCCGGCAACGATGCCGGCCACTGGTGCGCGGATGACGGTACGCTCCACGATGTCGTTGAGAGCAATCATGCGCTCTCGAGCGTCCTTCAGGCGGGTCTGGGCTTCGCTGAGCATGCTGGCCACTTCCGAACGGAATTCATTTTCAGTCTGCAGGATCTGCAACTGGGTTTCGCCTATCTGCATTTCGGTCGAGGAAATGGTCGCCACCATCTCGGCAGCTTCGCCTTTGTACACGGCGTGATTGCGCTCCAGCTCGCGCAGTCTCAGCTTGTCGGCGAAACCTTCTTCCAGAAGGATGCGGACATCGGCCAGTTCCGCGCCAAAGGAGGCTGCCAGCTCTTCCTTGCTCTGTCGCATGGCTTCCAGGCCGTTCAAGCGCGAGCGCAGCTGTTCGATGCGCTGCTCCAGCACCGCCGTGCTGCCTTCCATGGAGGCTTTGCGTGCTGCGAAGATGTGGGTCTGGGCGTCCATTTCGGCCCGCGCGCTGACGCCTGCGGTGATCAGGCTGGCGGGATACTGAATGGCCGCCGCGTCGTCGCGCTCGGCAATCAGGCGCGCTTCCAGGGCTGTCAGCGCGATCAGCTGGGCATTGTTGATCTCCATCTGGGCCTGTGCCTGGGTGTCATCGAGCACCAGCAGCACGTCATCCACATTGACCTGATCGCCATTCTGCACGCGGATCTCGCGGATCATGCCGCCTTCCAGGTGCTGAATGACTTTCTTGTAGGAGCGGACGGTGACCGAGCCCGGCGCATGGGCGGCCCCTTCAATGGGCGCAAGCACGGACCAGAGGCCGAAGCCGCCGAATACAGCCAGCAGCATCAGGGTACCGATGCGGCGGGGCTTTTCCAGGCTGGTCTCCACCTCTGCCAGATAAGTGTCCCCGTGCGGGGTGGCCTCAGCCTGCAGGGCTGGAAGATTGTCTGGGTTGTTGCGATTCACTGTCACGGTATCTGTCCCGATTCTCTTGAGGGTGGAGTGCTCAGTTCTGAGCTGTCTTGCGCGCGTCCGGCTGAGGCAGCAGGGCCGAGAGCACGTGATCGCGAGTACCGAAATTCACTGCCTGGCCATCTTTCATCACGAGCACTTTGTCCACGCACATCAGCACCATGGTGCGATGGGTAATCACAATGATCGTGCAGCCTTGTGCTTTCACACGCTGGAGAGCGGCAACCAGTTCCTTTTCACCCTGGTCATCCAGGTTGGAATTGGGTTCGTCCAGAATCAGCAGTTTCGGATCGCCATAAACGGCGCGCGCCAGCCCGATGCGCTGCCGCTGACCGCCGGACAGAATGCCGCCGGCACCCCCGATGATGGTGTCGTAGCCCTGGGGCAGGCGCAGGATCAGCTCATGGACGCCAGCCAGCTGGGCCGCAGCCACGATTTTTTCCGCATCGCGCTCGCCGAACCGGCAGATGTTGTCGGAGATGGTGCCGTCGAACAGTTCAATATCCTGGGGCAGATAGCCGATGTGGGGGCCAAGCTCCTCACGCTCCCACGAGAAAATGTCGGCGCCATCCAGTCGGACTTTGCCGCCGCCCGTTGGCCACAGGCCCAGCAATGCGCGAGCAAGGGTGGATTTGCCGCTGGCACTCGGGCCGACGATGCCCAGCGCTTCGCCTGCACTGAGATCAAAAGAGACGCCCTTGACCACCGGTGCCTTCGCCCCCGGAGGCGTGACATAGACCTGCTCCACCTGCACATTGCCCTGCGGCGCCGGCAAGGTCATGGTCTCGTCATCGGCAGGGATGCGCTCCAGCAATTGCCCGAGTCGCTCATACTGCGCGCGTGCCACGGAGAAACCCTTCCAGGTGCCTACCAGCATGTCGATGGGCGCAAGCGCCCGGCCGAGCAACAACGAGCCGGCGATCATCATGCCCGGCGAGATTTCCTGGCGCAGGGCCAGCAGCGCGCCCAGTCCAAGAATCAGTGACTGGGTGATGACGCGGAACGACTTGGAGAGTGTGCTCAGGATGCCTGCCAGGCGACTGGCATTGGTCTGCAGGTGCAGCACCTTGTCGGCTCGCACTTGCTGACGCCGGCGCACATTGCTCAACATGCCCATGGCAGAAATGACTTCCACATTGCGCATGCTGCCATTGATCTGGTTGTTGACCCAGTTGGCTTCCTGGTTGGCTTCCTTGAGCTTGTTGGTGGTCACCTTCTCGGTGATCCAGGCCAGGGCCACCATCACGATGCCGGCCACGATGGCGGTTATGCCGAACAGCGGGTGGAACATGAACATCACGATGACGTAAATGGGGAACCATGGCGCATCAAAGAACGCAAACAGACCGTTGCCGGTGAGGAACTGGCGCAGCTGCGAGAGGTCATTGCTGGCTTGTGAACTATTGGCTGAGCCGCCTGTGTAAAGCGCCTGCTTGAAAGAGGCATCGAAAACGCGGTCGCGCAGATTCTGCTCGATCTTGTTGCCGGCACTGACCAGAATCATCGAGCGCACCCACTCAAAGCCGCCCATTGCGGCCATCAGGAACACCATGATCAGGGTCAGCATCGCCAGCGTGGAAATGCTGCCACTGGCAACGACGCGGTCGTAAACCAGCATCATGTACATGATGGGAACCAGCATCAGGATATTGATGGCGGCACTGTAGACCCCGGCGAGGATGAAGTACTGCCTGACGGCCTTGAAGCCTTCAAACAATTCCTTGTAGCGAATGTTGTTCTTGGTGTCTTTCATTGTTCTCAGGCTGCTTGTGGTTCGTTGAGAGAGAGCTAAGTTGGGCGATGCCCTGTGCATTTCAAGCCGGAGCCAGCAACCAGCCCGCCGATTGGGCCGGGATTGTACACCAGCTGCCAGCCAGGCGTCAGAGCTCCAGTTTGCCTTCGGCCAGTTCCCGCAGGGTGTCCGGGTCTGTGATCAGCAGGCTGCTTGAGCCATCCCGTCTGACGATCTGCCGGGTCTGCAGTGTCTGGAATACACGCGTCACGGTCTCACGGCTGAGGTTCAGCATGATCGCGATCTCCATATGGGTAGGCGGGTTGCTGATCATCACGGGCAACCGGCCATCTTCCTTTACCAGCATCCAGAGCTGACAGCACACTCGCTGGCTGATGCTGGGCAGCCCGAGCAGTGAGCGCTGTTTTGTCATCTGCCGCAGTCGGGCCGCCAGGCGTTCGCCCATCACCCGGAACACCTGGGGGTGGCTCAACATGACGGCCCGCAGGCTCTCCATCGGCACAAAAACACTCACGACGGCGGTCAATGCAATGACGAATTCGGGTTGCGGACCATGGTCAAACAAGCCAACCTCGCCGCAGAAATCACCCGGCTCCACGAAATAGAGCCCGACCTCCCGTCCGTCGATGGTAAAGTCCACACCCTGCAGACGCCCTTCGAACAGGAAGCAGATAGCTTCTTCTCGCACCCCCGCGTTCAGGACTATGCCGCGTCTGGCGAACTTGCGCAGACTGGAAAGCGCGGCAAGCTGGCTGAGAATGTCGTGTGGCAGAGGCTTGAGAATGGGAAAAGTGCTTAGCAGCTCTGGGGTTACCACGATTAATGTTCAGTCCCTGGTGGCTGGTTTCGGCATTGCCCGGGCATTATAGGAGCTTGAACCCGAATAGCAAACGTGAGTATTTGCGGGGCGTGTGACTGCAATCACCCGTAAATCAATTGGTCTGGAGTACCTTGGCTACTGTCTTATTTGTGCCAGTACCGTCTCGGTACCAGCCACTCTTCCGACGCGGAGGAACCCATTATGAATTCATCGATCAACAAAGCGCTGCTGACACTTGCCTTGAGCATTGCCGCGGCGAGCGTGCAGGCACAGAACACGGCAGAGGTCGGAACGGTCAGTCTCGTTCTCGGCAAGGCCTATCTGGTATCTCCTGACAACTCTCGTGAACTCATTCGTGCCGGCACTGCCATCCAGGTAAACGATCAGATCATGACGGAATCGAATGGCCATGTTCACATTCGTTTCGTCGATCAGGCACTCGTCAGTGTGCGTCCCGACAGCCTTCTGGAAATCCAGCGTTACGATTTCAATCCGCAAAGCCCGGCAGACTCCTCGATCAAACTGAATCTTGTAGAAGGCATCACGCGCGCCATTTCCGGCGAAGGCGCCCATGCTGCCCGCGACCGCTTCCGCTTGAATACGCCTATCGCGGCGATTGGCGTTCGCGGGACTGATTTCGTGGTCAGCGCCTCTCAGGGCTCGGTCCGTGCACTGGTCAACGAAGGCGCGATCGTTATGGCGCCATTTTCCAGCGATTGCCTCGTCGACAATTTCGGGCCCTGCGCAGTCAACGCCGTAGAGCTCAGTCAAAGTACTGCCCAGATGGTCGCCCTGGATGATGCAGAGCCACTGCCGCGTCTGATGCCCGCGACCGATGAGCGTGGCACGCTGAGCCGAGAGGAAGTGGCCGTTGCTGACAACAATTCCAGTGCCGACGACAAGTCTGCCGGTACGGAAGTCTATCTGGAAACTGTGACATCGCGCCGTGTGACCGAAGTGGCGAGCAATGCGGTTGTCACTGTCACGCCGCCCACGATTCGTCCTCCGCAGCCACCCGTGGTGCTGCCTGATTTCACGCCTGACCTGGCGGTTGCGGCTTCCAGCCTGAAAAGCAACAACCTGGTCTGGGGCCGCTGGAATGGCCGCGATGGCATGGGTGACCGGGAACTCATTACCCTGGCCTATGCCGAAGCAAGCACCGGGCGCGACATCACCGTAGGCAACACGACCTACGGTCTGTTCCGTGACGGCAGTGGCAGCACGCAGATCAAGCCCGAGAAGGCCGTCGTCAGCTTCGCGCTCGACAGCGCGCAGGCCTTCTACCACTCCAGCTCCGGTGTCGTTGCCATGCAGGTCAACAGTGGCGCCTTGAACATCGACTTCAACGAGCGCAGTTTCGCCACGCAGCTGGGCATGAGCCATATCGCAACCGGCACCCTCAATTTCAGCGCTGCAGGCCGTATTTTCGAAGACGGTTACTTCCACAACAACACCGATACGCAGAGCATGGCGGGCGCGGTAAGTCTGGACGGCAAGGAGGCCGGTTATTTCTTTGACAAGCAACTGGGCGCTGGCAACAGCGTGCAGGGGCTGACGCTGTGGGACGCTCAATAATGACCGCTACTGTCACACGTCCTGGGCTGTTCAACCGTGCGCTGGCGTACCTCGTGCGTCTGGTGCCGGTCAACGCGCGTCTGCTGCTTCTGGCGGCTGCGGGCGTTGCGACAGCAGGACTGGTGACAGTGTTCAGCGGAAGTCTCGAGACGTTCGAAGAAAGTGTCGGCTCGCTGGGCTGGACTCTCAATGCAGGGCGCGATGTAGAAGAGCGCATCACCATTGTTGCCATTGACGAGAAGAGCGTCGCGCAGGAAGGCCCGTGGCCCTGGTCTCGCGACACCATGGCGCGTCTGGTTACTGCCTTGAATCAGGCCGGCGTGCAGTTGCAGTTGCACGATATTGTTTACCCGGAAGCCCGTGAAGGTGACGACCTGCTGCTGGCGGCGCTGCAAGCGTCCAACGGCGCCGTACTGGCGCAAGTGCCTGTGCTGCAATCCGAGCAGGATGTCCGCACAGGGCAAATGACACATTCCCTGTCTGGCATTGCCTGCAACGCAGACCTTGCCTCTGCCTCCAGTTTTGTTGCCAACACGGCGGCTTACAGTGCCATACCAAAGGGCCACATTACCCCGATCGTGTCCGGTGACGGCGCGATCCGCAAGGTGCCAGCCGTTGTCTGTCTGGACGGCAATGCCTACCCGAGCCTGACCATCAGTGCCTTCCTGCAGGCCATCAATACCCAGGTCTGGGGCGCCACTATAGAGGAAGGAGATTCCTTCTTCGGACCGGCCCAGCTCATGGAGCTGGATGCTTACCCCGGGCTGCGCATCCCCCTGGACGAAGAGGGCAGTCTGCGCATCTCGTATCGCAATGCGCCGGAATCCTACCGAGCAGTGTCTGCTGCCGATGTGCTCAACGGCACCGCCGACACTACGCTTCTGGACAATGCCTGGGTGCTGGTGGGCGCTACAGCCTTCGGCATAGGCGACATCGTCCCGACTCCCTACAACGGCGCTACGCCCGGCGTTGAGCTGCAGGTCCGCATGCTGGCAAGTCTGCTGGATGCCGATGTGCCCTACACGCCCCGCTCGTCCGCAGTCCTTCTCGGCCTTCTGTGCCTGGCATTCGCGGGCATCCTGTTTGTGCTGGCCACCTACCGCGAGCGTTTCGCCAGCGCAGGCCTGCCTGCTGCGGGTATCGCGCTGCCGCTGCTGGCCCTGCTGGTGCATATGCAGCTGCTTAGCAGTGGCAATGTCTGGCTCGGCTGGGTAGCGCCTGCGCTCTACGGGCTGGTGGGTGCAAGTTTCCTGATGCTGCTGGAACAGGCCCGTGTGCGCAGCGAACGCAGCCGCGTGTTCGGCAACCTGAACAGCTATCTGCCAACAGATGTAGCCCATGAAATTGCCTACAGCCTGCCCAGTTCCAGCGTCAATGCGCGCCGCAGTGACGTCACCCTTCTGAGCGCTGACTTGCGCAATTTCTCCGCTTTCGGCGAAGCCCGTCCTCCGGAGGAATCTGCTGCGCTGCTGCACTTCTTCTTTGTACGTGCCGCCGAGATTGTCGAAGAGCACGGTGGTCGCATTCACGAGTTCAAGGGCGACAGCCTGCTGGCCGTCTGGGATGGCCAGGGCAGTGAGCCCGCAGCCCAGGCGCTCAAGGCAGCGCAGGACATGCAGATTGCCATCGACCGCGACATGTTGCCCCAGCATCCTCCCGCTGGTCTCGAGCCTCTTGCGCTGGGCATCGGCATCGAGCAGGGCCCGGTGCTGATTGGCTCCATCGGGCCGTCGCACCGTCGTACCCACACGCTGCTTGGCGACACGGTCACCATTACGCTGCGAATTCAGGAAATGACGGCAGAGCTGGCTCAGCCGATTCTGGTGGGCGAGTGCGCTGCGCGTCAGTTGAGTGATCAGAAGCTGGAATCCCAGGGCAGCTACCTGCTGACCGGGCTGCGAACGCCGCATGTTCTTTTTGCCCCCGCTGTTGCCGACGTCCCTGTGCGTCGTACTCGTCAGGACCAGGTGCCGCTGACCGTTGTGTCCGGTGGTCGACGCTGATTGTCGTGTCCCCGCCTCGCCGGTTGCTTGTCCATGTCCGATTCAAGATAATCGCCCGCATGTTAACCAGACGACATAGGCTCAGAGTTACCTGCGATTCCGTCGGATCCTCAGGGGCTATGCGTGGCACTCTCCTCTCGCTTGCACTCCTGTTGCCTGTTTCCGCACAGGCGTGTCCTGACCTGCAGTCTTTCTACCTGACCGGCCCCGACGCCGATTCACAAGCCGGACTTGAGGCGCAACTGGCCCCCCTTGTGGGAGAGTGCTTGTTGAGCTCTGAGTTCTTTGCCCTCTATGGCGCCGCCCAGATGGGGGCCGGCAATCTGGCGGATGCGCTTGAATCCCTGGAACGGGCACTGCTGCTGGATGCCACCAATGGCGCGGCCCAGATCGATTACGCGCAGGCGCTTTATCTGCGCGGCCAGCTTTTCTCCGCCCTTGATCTGAACCGACAGTTGCTCGAACGTCAGGACCTGCCGCCCGACATCGAAGCCCTGCTGCGGCAACGGGACGTGCAATGGCGCGCGCAAACTCGACAGACTGGCTTCCAGCTGGACGCCCTTGCCGGCTATGACGACAACCTGAACGGAGCGCCTGACCCTTCGCAGATCACGCTGACCCTGTCGGGTGAGCCCGTCATCCTCACGCTCAATCCTGAATACCAGGCCATCAGCGGGCCGTATCTGAATCTGCGCGCGGGCGGCAGCTACCGGCAGATTGCGGCCGACCATCAACACAATGCGCAGATGGAGCTGCGAGGCCGTGTCAGCGAGGACAGTGGCTCCGACCTTGTGCAACTGCAGACCCGCTACGATTTTCTGCAGCCGCGCCGCGACAGCAGCTGGCAACTGACGGCTGCCATGGGCCATCTGTTTTTCGGTGGCAGCGCCCTTTATACAGCCACCGATGCGTCGGCCAGCTTTCAGGTGCCAGCCGGTGAGACCTGCAGTCGCCGTTACGACCTGGCCTTGCAACACCAGCATTTCCATGGCCAGAACAACCTGAACTCCCTTGAAAGCAAGCTGTCGGGCGGGCTGGATTGTCAGGTGCCGCTGGGTGCCTTGCAGACCGTTCTGGGGCTGGAAGCCAGTCTTCTCAAAAACTCGGCACTCAGTAGCGGAAGGCCGGGCGGAGACCGCAACGGCTGGCAGTTGAATGTGGATTGGCAGTTGCCAATGGCAGGAGGGCTTGTCCGCAGCCAGCTCAATCATACGCGCTTGCGCGACAGGCAAGGCTATAGCGCCCTGCTCGACAATGGCGCAGACCGCTGGCTGGAGCGCAGCTTTGTGCTGCTGCAATACCAGCGCCCCGTGCAGACAGGCATGCTATTTCTGGTCAATTTCTATCACCAGCACCAGCGCAGCAACATCGATATTTTCGACACCCTCGACAGTTCCCTCGAAATCGGCCTCAGTTTCTCGTTCTGAAAAGGCTATATAATTGTTTAAAAATAGGCGCTTACAACCAAGTCTTAATGATAGAAAGAGGTTGCTTTCCGGGCCTCAGTCCGAGTAACATCGCCGAGCGTGTCCGCTTGTGGTCGAGATTTTCGCGTCACCCAAGTGGGTTTATCACGGATATGCGGGGCAATTCCTGTCTGTGTGACTGTCGTCACAAGGGTCTGGAGTTGACGTGGGTATGCTTTGCACAACCGAATGGGGTCATCCGCTGATGTCTGGCGAGTCACAATCGGATAAAACAAAATTGGAATCAATTTAAGGAGCTTTACAAATGGCGATTACCGTCGAACAACGTACCTCGATTATCGAACTGGTTGTGGGCATGTTTGGTGCCGCACCAGGCGCAAGTGTTTTGTCTGATCTCGTGGCTGCGTATGAAGCTGGTCAGTCACTGAAGCAGATCGCTGCAAACCTGGCGAACACCAATGAATTCAAAGGCATCTTCCCAACGTTCCTGACCAATGCTGAATTCGCCACCAAAGTGGTCAATCAACTGGTTGGCACTGAAGTAGTGCAGGCTGAGAAAGATGCAGCCGTGACTGAACTGACTGCCATGCTGAATGGTGGCGCGAGCCGCTCCAGCGTGTTTGTTGACGCGATCGCTGGCGTGACCAGTGTTGCTTCTACAGTGACAACTGCCAAGGCAACTGCGGATGGCACAGCTTCAGCAGGCTCGACTTTCACGCTCACTACAGGTCTTGCCAACGCCTTTAACCGCTGCATCTCCACGCTGACACAGCCCGCATTCGCTTGAGAGTCTTCACAGAGGGCTTTCAATCGAGTGCGGGCTT
>Ga0255238_1000095_pt1 | contig 13708 bp, 10 predicted proteins | sample ColtaT_21_FD_183716 | JGI IMG/M metagenome (GOLD analysis project Ga0255238, IMG submission 183716) | Metatranscriptome of freshwater microbial communities from Columbia River, Oregon, United States - Colum_Miss_RepA_8d (Metagenome... | ecosystem: Environmental > Aquatic > Freshwater > River... | reverse complement strand
CGCAGGCCACGCCCCCCGTGCTCGCCAAATCCGACCTGAATTTGGTCTGGATCGATTGCGAAATGACCGGGCTGGATCCCGAGCGCGAGCGCTTGCTGGAGATCGCTGTCATCGTGACCGGGCCCGACCTGACACCGCGCATTGAAGGACCGGTGCTGGTCATCCATCAAAGTGACGAGTTGCTGGACAAGATGGACGCCTGGAACAAAGGCACGCACGGCCGCAGTGGCCTGATCGACAAGGTTCGGGCTTCCACCTTGAGCGAAGCCCAGGCAGAGCAACAACTCCTGGCCTTCATTCAAAAATACGTCCCCAAAGCCAGTTCCCCCTTGTGCGGCAACACCATCAGCCAGGATCGCCGTTTCTTGGTGAAGTACATGCCCAAACTGGAGGCCTGGCTGCACTACCGCAACCTCGACGTCAGCACCCTCAAAGAACTGGCCAAGCGCTGGAAGCCCCAGGTTTACAGCGGCTTCAAAAAGCAGCAAAAGCACACGGCCCTGGCGGATGTGCACGAGTCCATCGACGAACTCATCCATTACCGAACCCACTTTTTGCTTCCCTGAAATCGGACTTTGGGGTGTCGATTAGGGGGAAACCCGAATTTGTGAGATAATTCGTGCTCTTGTGCGGAATCAAGCACAAGATCGCGCATCTGCCTCACACCTTGGGCTTCAAAGAATCGAAGCCAACCGCGCCACCGTGTTGCACAACACACCGGCGTTGAACTCTGTCTGAAGGTTGATGTTGTTTCAATCTTTGGATGGACCCGCCTTGCATCAAGCAGGCGGTATAAACATGACCGACGCCTATACGCTCGACAACGAAGTGTTGTCTGAAACCCCTTTGATGGACGATGTTGCCGTGGAAACGTCAACGGCTGTGCCTGAAGGCCCCAACCCCTTTGCCGCCCTGGGACTCGCGCCCGAGCTGGTGGCTGCGGTCACCGACCTGGGCTACACCCAGCCGACCGTGGTGCAAGCCAAAGCCATTCCGCTGGCCATGCACGATGCACAAACCAACCGGCACATCGACCTGATGGTGTCCAGCCAGACCGGCAGCGGCAAGACCGCCGCCTTTCTGTTGCCTGTGCTGAACACCTTGCTGGAACAGCAACAAGCCCGCGCCAAGGCCGAAGCCGATGCCTGGGCCCAAAAAGTGGCCGAAGCCCAAGCTGCTGGCCAACCGGCCCCCAAGCGCCCCAAGCGCAAGGACCCGACCCAACCGCGCAACTTCAAGGCCGCCACACCGGGTGCCCTGATCCTGTGTCCCACCCGCGAGCTCGCCCAACAGGTGGCCCACGATGCCATCGGCTTGGTGCAGCATTGCAAAGGCCTGCGCATTGCCAACGTGGTGGGCGGCATGCCTTACCAGATTCAAATTGCGCGTTTGCAAAACGCCGATCTGGTGGTGGCCACGCCTGGCCGCTTGCTGGACCTGCAGCGCTCGCAGCAGATCAAGCTCGACCAGGTGCAGTTCCTGGTGGTCGACGAAGCCGACCGCATGCTCGACCTGGGCTTCTCCGACGATCTGGCCGAAGTCAACCAACTCACCATCGACCGTCGCCAGACCATGATGTTCAGCGCCACCTTCGCGCCGCGCATTCAGCAACTGGCCACCCGCGTGATGCGTGAGCCCCAGCGCGTGCAAATCGATTCGCCGCAAGAGCGCCACAGCAACATTCGCCAAGTGCTGTTCTGGGCCGACAACGCCCACCACAAGCGCAAGTTGCTGGACCACTGGCTGCGTGACACGAACATCGACCAAGCCATTGTGTTTGCCAGCACCCAGATCGAGTGCGATGGCCTGGCCACCGACTTGCAACAAGACGGCTTCTCGGCTGTGGCCCTGCACGGTGCCTTGAGCCAGGGCCTGCGCAACCGTCGCCTGATGGCCTTGCGCAATGGTCAGGTGCAAATTTTGGTGGCCACCGACGTGGCCGCCCGCGGCATCGACGTGCCCACCATCAGCCATGTGTTCAACTTCGGCCTGCCGATGAAGAGCGAAGACTATGTGCACCGCATTGGCCGCACCGGCCGCGCGGGCCGCGACGGCTTGGCCGTGACCTTTGCCGAGTTCCGCGATCGTCGCAAGATTCAGGACATCGAGTTCTACACCCGCCAGCCGATTGCCGCAGAAGTCATTCCCGGTCTGGAGCCTACCCAGCGCCCCATCGAGCGCAGCCGTGGCTTCGATGACCGCCGCGATGGCAAGCGCAACGGCGGCGGCCGTGGCAAGCCCTTTGGTGGTTTCGGTGGCGCACCGCGCGGCAATGCGCCGCGTCAGGACGCGTTCCGTGGCGACCGTGCCCCGCGCGCCGAAGCCCCGCGTGGCGAATTCGCACGTGCAGACAATTTCCGCGGCGACAACTTCCGCTCGGACGGTCCCAAGCGTTCCGGCCCGATCCAGGTTCGCCCTGGCAAGCCGGCCGCCAACCGCAGCTTCAAGCCGCGCAGCCGTTGAGCACGAGGTGCCTCACACCATGGGTGTGAGCGCACCATCCATGGCGAGGATGGCCCCGGTCACATAGCTGGCCCGGGCTGACGCCAAAAACAAGACCGCATCTGCAATCTCGTTGGGCTGGGCAATCCGGCCCAGCGGGATGCGCGCGTTGGCGCGCGCCAAAGCTTCTTCTGGCGAGATGCCCTGCTGGCGCGCATCGGTGATCAGGCCTTCTTGCAGGCGATCGGTCAAGGTCAGGCCAGGGTTGACGGCATTCACGCGAATGCCTTGTGTGCCATAAGCCGCCGCCAGGCCGGCGCTCACCAGCATCAGGGCAGCATTGGCTGCGCCCCCAGGCAAATGAATCGGGCTGGCCACTTTGCCGCCTTGCCCCACCACGTTCACGATGCTGCCCGCGCCGCGCTGTGCCATGCGCTTGATCAGCGGGTCGATCATGTGGATGTAGCTGAAGTATTTGGCTTGCATGGCGTCGTGCCAGGCTTGCGGCGTCAACTCTGCCGCCGGCGTGCGCTTCGCGGCGCCTGCGGAATTCACCAGCACCTGGACAGCGCCGCCCCAAGCCTCGGCTTCGTCCAGGGCGCGCAGGGCTTGTGCGGCATCTTGCAAATCGGCCGAAACCGTGTGCACGCGGCCCTCGGGGGCGTGCAGGGATTGCTTGGCGCGCGCCAGGTTTTGCGGGTCGCGAGACACCAGCGTGACACGTGCGCCCTCGGCCAAAAAGGCTTGGGCACAGGCCAGGCCAATGCCTTTGCTGCCGCCAGTGATCAAAATATGGTGGTCATTGAGTTGCAGGTCCATGGGCTCTCCTCAGGCAGGTTACGATGCGGCTCAGACAACGGATTCAACCATTGAAAACAAGGGGACAGTCGATGGTGCCTGAAAAACACAGTTTCGCGCTGCGTCTTTCTTGGCAAAACATGGCACGCCAGGCTTTGGCGTGGTGCGGCTTGTGGGCCTGTGTTTCAGCCTGGGCCTGGAGCCAGCATGCCTTGGGCACTTGGCAGTCCCTGCAAAGCATGCCCGAGTTGCAGGGGGTGCCCCCCGTCAAGGTCGAGACCTTGGCCAGCTTTTTGCGCGCGCAAGGCCCGGCCTTGGAAGCCGTGCTGTCCCAGCAAGAGCAATGGTCGCGCGAACACCTGCGAAACTACCCTGCGCGACCTGAAGTGTTGGCTTACCGGTTCGACCCGTCCTTGGACGACGCAGCCCTCAGGCAGCGCTTCTTGCATGCCTTGCGCGTGAACCCCCAGATCCCTTTGCCTTTGTTTCTGCAGTTGCCGCCGCACCAGGGGGCCACCACACGCCCCGAGCTGCCGGCTTCGGCCATCAGCACTTTGGCGCGTGACAACGGCCTGGAGGGCACCCATTTTGTCAGTCTGTCGGTGGGCGAGTGGGTGCCCGCCCTGGATGTGATTGCCAGCGCCGCCGATGAGCCTGACTACGGGCTGGACCTGGGACTGTGGGAAGACAACGGCACCGACCATGGCCGGCGCTATGGTTTTGGCAAACAGCCTTTTGGCAACCCGGCGCTGGCGTTTTCAAGCCAGGCGCCGTTTCACATGGGCTTTTTTCATGAGTCGCCCGTGGTCTATGCCGCTGCCGGTTTTTTGCGCCGCACCTTTCCCGAGTACCGTGTTCATCTCTGGCAGACCCTGGCACGCCATGCCATGAAGACCGGGCATGACTACTGGGGCTGGCGGTTTTCCGGCTGGGCTTTGCACTATGTGCAGGACCTGACCCAGCCTTACCATGCACGGGTGTTGCCCGGCGTCAGCGTGGTGCGCATGCTCGGCATCCAAGGGCTGGATTTGTTGGGGGTGTCCACACCGAAAAACAAGGCCATCACCCTGGTGTCCAATCGCCATTTGGCTTTGGAGAATTTCCAACGCCATGCGATGCTGACACCCTGGCAAGCGGGGCAGATGGACCATCCCATGCTCAAGGTGTATGCGCCGGATCCCCAGGATGCCGCGCGCTTGCCCTGGTCGGAGCTGAGTTTGCGTGACGGCGTGGCCAAAGAAGCAGCGTCCCTGGCCGATGAGATTGACGCCTTGCTGGCGCAGTCCTTCCCGGCCCAGTTCGTGTCCGACCCCAGCTTTGATTTTGGCGCATCATCGTCCCCTGTGAATTTGTTTGCCTTGGTGACCCAACAGTCACCCAGCGGCGCGCAGGTCTTGAGCCAGCGCCTCAACCGCTTGTTCGCCAACTTTGGCGCGCACTCGCGCGCCTGGGTCCGCCAGTTGTACCGTCCTTGATTCATGGAGACACACATGCATCCCATCGTTCGCCGTCAAACTTTGTCCGATGTCTTGCGCCGCACCGCTTTGCGAGTGCCCACCAAGATGGCCATCCGCTGTGGCACCACCGAATGGACCTACGCCCAGTTCGATGCCTTGGTGACGCGACTCGCGGCAGGCTTGGCGCAACAGGGCATTCACACCGCCGATCGCGTGGCCGTGCTGGCGCGCAACTCGCACGGCTTTGCGGCTTTGCGTTTTGCCTTGGCGCGATTGGGCGCGGTGCTGGTGCCCATCAATTTCATGCTCAAGGCCGAAGAGGTGGCCTACATCCTGCGCCATGCGGGCGCCAAAACTTTGGCGACAGACTCCGGCTTGTCTGAGCTGGCGCGCGCGGCCTCTGCGCTCGACACCCAGGTGCAGCAGTTCATCTGGTTGCCCTCGGAAGATTCCAGCCAGGCCAGTGCGGGCATGCTCAGTTTTGACGACCTTGCAGCCTGCACCGATGCCTTGCCCGATGTCACCTTGGCCAGCACCGACCTGGCGCAAATTGTCTACACCAGCGGCACCGAGTCCACGCCCAAGGGCGCCATGCTGACCCACGATGCCGTGCTGTGGCAGTACGTCAGCTGCGTGGTCGATGCCGAAATTGCCGCCGATGACCTGGCCCTGCATGCGCTGCCGCTGTACCACTGCGCGCAACTCGATGTGTTTTTTGGCCCCGCCATTTTTGTCGGCAGCAGCAACGTCATCACCTCCAAGCCCGTGCCCGACCACTTGCTGAGCTTGATGGAAACCTACAAGATCACCAGTTTCTTCGCGCCGCCCACGGTCTGGATTGCCTTGCTGCGCTCGCCCTTGTTCGATGCCGCCAAGCTCAAACATCTGGCCAAAGGCTATTACGGCGCCTCCATCATGCCGGTGGAAGTGCTGCGTGAGCTGGCCGCGCGCCTGCCTTCGGTGCGCCTGTGGAACTTGTACGGCCAAACCGAAATTGCGCCCCTGGCCACCATGCTCGGCCCGGACGACCAGTTGCGCAAGCCCGGCTCTTGTGGCCGCGCCGTGCTCAATGTGGAAACCCGGGTGGTGGACGATCAGATGCGCGATGTCGCTCCTGGCGAAGTGGGCGAAATCGTGCACCGCTCTCCCCACCTGATGCTGGGCTACTTTCATGACGACGAGCGCACCCAAAACGCTTTCGAAGGCGATTGGTTCCACAGCGGCGACCTGGCCACCATCGACGAGGAAGGCTTCATCACCGTGGTCGACCGCAAGAAAGACATGATCAAGACCGGCGGCGAGAACGTGGCCAGCCGCGAGGTCGAGGAAATGATTTACCGCTTGCCTCAGGTCAGCGAGGTGGCCGTGATTGGCTTGCCCGATGCCAAATGGGTGGAAGCTGTGAGCGCCGTGATTGTGGTGAAAGCCGGCCAGACCTTGACCGAGCAAGAGGTGATTGCGCATTGCAATGCCCACATGGCCAGCTTCAAAAGCCCCAAGCGTGTGTTCTTCACCGAGGCATTGCCCAAAAACCCCAGTGGTAAATTGCTCAAGCGTGAATTGCGCCTGGGCTATGCCGCGCAGGCCTGACGCACAGGAGAAGCGATTTGGAAGTTTCTTTCAGCAAAGAAGTCGAGCAACTGCGCATGGGCGCAGGCGAAACCTTTCATGGCGAAGGCATCTTGGCGATCACCAAGGCCTTGCTGCAATCGGGCGTGGCCTACGTGGGCGGCTACCAGGGCGCGCCTGTTTCCCACTTGCTCGATGTGATGGTGCAGGCCAAGTCCTACATGGACGAGCTGGGCGTGCATGTGGAAGCCTGTGCCAACGAAGCCTCTGCAGCGGCCATGCTGGGGGCGTCCATCCATTACCCCTTGCGCGGCGCGGTGACCTGGAAATCCATTGTGGGCACCAATGTGGCTGCTGACGCGCTCAGCAACCTCTCGTCGCCGGGCGTCAAAGGCGGCGTGCTGGTGGTGGTGGGCGAAGACTACGGCGAAGGGGCGTCCGTCATCCAAGAGCGCACCCATGCCTACGCGCTCAAGTCGGGCATGCTGTTGCTGGACCCGCGCCCCGACCTCTCGCGCATGGTCGACATGGTGGAACATGCCTTTCGCTTGTCGGAAGCGTCGAACATGCCGGCCCTGATGGAGTTGCGCATTCGCGCTTGCCATGTGCGCGGCAGTTTCGTGGCCAAAGACAACCAGGCGCCCGCCATCTCCACGCGGCAATTGATGACGCAACCGGCGCGGTTCGATTACAACCGCCTGGCCCATCCGCCCGTGACCTTCGGCCATGAAAAGCTGAAATACCAGGAACGCTTGCCCGCGGCCCGCCGCTACATTGAAGCGCATGGCCTGAATGAATTCTTTGCCGGCGAGCATGCCGACCTGGGCATCATTGTGCAAGGGGGCCTGTACAACACGCTGATTCGCGCGCTGCAGCAATTTGATTTGGCGGACGCTTTTGGCGAAAGCAAAATTCCTTTGCTGGTCTTGAACGTCACCTCGCCCTTGGTGCCTGATCAGATTGCCAACTTTTGCCTGAACAGGCGCAGCGTGCTGGTGATGGAAGAAGGGCAGCCCGAATACATCGAACAAGAAATTGCCACCTTGCTGCGGAGGCGCGACATTCAAACGCCTTTGCATGGCAAGGACTGGCTGCCCCAAGGCGGTGAATACACCGCCGAGGCCATGGCACAGGGCTTGCAGGCCTGGAGCGAGCGTTACCTGCCGCAAACGCCCGTGGCGGCGCAAGCCGCTCAGTGGCTGCAAGACAACCGCGAGCGCAGGCTCGCAGTGGCTGAACAACTGAAGGCCCGCGGCCAGACCTTGCCTGCAAGGCCGCCGAGTTTTTGCATTGGCTGTCCGGAGCGCCCGGTGTTTTCTGCGATCAAGTTGGCGCAGCAAGCCATTGGCCCCCTGCATGTGTCGGCCGACATTGGTTGCCATGCACTGGGGACCTTTGAGCCGTTCTCTACAGGCCACACCATTCTGGGCTACGGCATGAGCCTGGCGAGCCGCGCGGGCGTGTCGCCAGCGATGCAGCAGCGCGTGCTGTCCATCATGGGCGATGGCGGCTTCTGGCACAACGGCTTGCTGACCGGCGTGCAAAGCGCGCTCTTCAATGGCGACGATGCGGTGCTGTTGATTTTCAAGAACGGCTACACCTCGGCCACCGGCACACAAGACATCATCTCCACGCCGGCCGATGCGGCCAAGCTGGTGGCCGCAGACAAATTGCAAAGCCTGGCCCACACCAACCAAACCATCGAGCGCACCTTGCAAGGCTTGGGCGTTCAATGGTTGCGCACGGTGCACACCTATGAAGTGGAAACCATGCGCGCCACCTTGTTGGACGCTTTCACCTCGGACTTCAAAGGCTTGAAGGTGATCGTGGCCGAAGGCGAATGCCAGCTGGAGCGCCAACGCCGCATCAAGCCCTGGCTGGCACAGCTGCTCAAGAAAGGCCAGCGCGTGCAGCGCGTCAAATACGGCGTGGACGAAGACGTCTGCAATGGCGACCACGCCTGCATCCGTTTGTCGGGCTGCCCCACCTTGACGCTGAAAGACAACCCCGACCCCTTGAAGGTCGACCCGGTGGCCACCGTCATCGACGGTTGCGTGGGCTGTGGCCTGTGCGGTGCGAACGCCCATGCCGCGACCTTGTGCCCCTCGTTTTACCGCGCCGAAGTGGTGCAAAACGCCGGCCTGTGGGAACGCCTCGTCGAGCGCTTGCGCAGCCGTTGGGTGCGCGCCCTGCAACCCGCGTGAAAGCCGAGTCATGACCCAACCTATTTCCATTTTGTTGTGCGCCCTGGGCGGCGAGGGCGGTGGCGTGCTGACCGACTGGCTGGTGGAGGCAGCGCGCCATGCCGGCTATCCCGTGCAAGCCACCTCCATTCCGGGCGTCGCGCAGCGCACCGGTGCGACCACCTATTACCTTGAAATTTTTCCCCAGCTGCAATCCGAGTTGGGTGAGCGACGCGTCGTCTTGGGGCTCAACCCTTTGCCAGGGCGGCTGGACTTGCTGGTGTCCTCCGAACTGCTGGAGACGGCACGCCAAGTGGCGAACGGTTTGAACTCGGTGCAGCGCACGCGCATCATCACCGCCGGCAACCGCGTGCTGACCACCCAGGAAAAGATGCAGATGGGCGATGGCCGGCTCGACGAGGCCAGCTTGCTCCAGGTGGTGCAACAACAAGGCCAAGCCTGCCATGTGCTGGACATGGCGGGCATGACGCGCGAGGCCGGCACCGTGGTCAGCGCTGTCATGCTGGGCAGCATGGCAGCCTGTGGTCTCTTGCCCATGCAACGCCGCGACTACGAGGCCGCGATTGGTGAAGGCCATGCCAGCCAACAAGCCAGCTTGCGGGGCTTTGCCCTGGGCTGGGAGGCGGTGCAGCAACAACGCACCCAAGCGCAGTTCCTGGCCGAGTTGCTGCCTGAACCCCCAATTTCTGACGCCGCACCCGGATTGCCAGAGACCTGGCAACGCGAGTTTCCGACCGCCTTGCATGAGGTGCTGGGCCATGCGCGCGCGCGCTTGCTGGATTACCAGGACCAGGCCTATGTCGACCTTTACCGCGAACGCTTGCGCCAAGTGCTGGCGCTGGAGCAGCAGACCGCGCCCGCAGAATGCACGGCCACCCAGGAGGTTGCGCGCTGGCTGGCCCTTTGGATGGCCTTTGACGACATCGTGCGCGTGGCCGACCTGAAGAGCCGCGCACAGCGCTTGGAGCGCGTGCGCCAGGAAGTGAAAGCGAAAGACGACGACGTCTTGCGGGTTTATGACCATTTCAAGCCCGGTCTGCCCGAAATCGCGGCCTTGTTGCCAACGGCCTGGGCACAAGGCCTGTTGCAGTGGGAGCAGCGCCGCTTGGCGCGTGGCTTGCCGGCCAAATCCTGGCCTTTGAAAATCGGCACCCACAGCGTGATCGGCATGTTGCTGTTGCGCATGCTGGCCAGCTTGCGACGCGTGCGCCGCTGGGGCAGCCGCTACGCCCAAGAGCAAAGTTTGATCGAAGATTGGCTGGCAGCAGTTCATGCTGGCTTGCAGCAAAGCCATGCCCTGGGCCTGGAGATGGCGCGCTGCGGCCGCCTGATCAAGGGCTATGGCAGCACCCAAGAACGTGGACGCGACAACCTGTTGCACATTCTTCAACATCTGGGCAGTGCCGCTGCAACGGCTTCGCCTGAAGACCGCGCCCGCGCCATTCAGCAAGCCCGTGAAGCCGCGCTGAAAGACGAAGCGGGCACCTCATTGGACCAGGTGTTGCAGGCGCATGGTGCGCCTGCGCGCCCCCTCAAAGTTCAGCCCATCCTTTGGGCGGGCCGTCGCCCCCGTGGGCTCACACAGTAAGGAAAACCCTCTATGAAATCCATTGCACTGCGCCGACGCGCCCTTCTGGGCCTGACGTCCGGCTTGTTCGGCTTGTTGTCCATGGTCCCTTTGGCGGCGCATGCGGCCTTTCCCGACAAGCCCATCAAAATCCTGGTGCCCTGGCCCCCGGGCGGCGCCACCGACCAAGTGGCCCGCATTCTGGTGCAACCGCTGACGCAAGCCTTGGGCGTTTCGGTGTTCGTTGAAAACAAAGGCGGGGCCGGTGGCAACATCGGGACCCAAGCCTTCGTCAAGGAAAAGGCCGATGGCCACACCTTGCTGTTGGCCACCAGTTCCACCAATGCGGCTGGCGTGCACCTCTATGCCAACCAGGGCTTTGACCCGGTCAAAGATTTCACGCCCGTCATCCTGCTGTGCAATATTCCCAACATCATGGCGGTGCCGGCCAATTCCCCCTGGAACACGCTGGGCGAGTTGATGGCAGCGGCCAAGAAAGCGCCGGGCAAGCACACCTATGGCTCGGCCGGCATTGGCTCCTCGCAGCACTTGGCGGGCGCGCAGTTCAAGACGGCCACCGGGCTGGACATCAACCACGTGCCCTACAAAGGCAGCGGCCCCGCAGCGGTGGACTTGATGGCCGGTCACATCGACATGATGATTGACACCGGTTCTTTGACGAACATTGCCGGGGGCAAGCTGAAGGCCTTGGCCGTGGCTTCCAAAAAACGCATCGCGGCCTTGCCCCAGGTGCCGACCATGGAAGAGGCGGGCGTGCCGGTGTTGGCCTCGGCTTGGTACGGCATCATGCTGCCGGCCAACGCGCCGACCGAGGTGGTGGAGCGACTCAACAAAGAAATTGCCAAGGTGCTCAACGACCCAGACATCCGCACGCGCTTGCAAAATGTGGGTGCGGAAGTCGGCGGCGGCTCTGCCGCCGAGTTCTCGCGTTTCGTGCTGTCAGAGATCAAGCGCTATGAGAGCTTGGTCAAACTGTCGGGTGCCCCCAAAGAGTAAGCGCACGGGCCACGCCGTCATTGCGAGGCCCCAAAGGGGCCGCGGCAACCCCTCTGCGGAAAGAGATCGGCGAGCTTCGCTCGCGATGCCGGGGGTGGGGTCAGTAGGATTTCGGCAGGCCGAGGACTTTTTCGGCGATGAAGCAGAGGATGAGTTGCGGGCTGACGGGCGCAAGGCGGGGAATCCAGGCTTCGCGCAAGTAGCGCTCGACGTGGTACTCCTTGGCATAGCCCATGCCGCCATGCGTCAGGATGGCGTTTTCGCAAGCGTGGTAGCAGGCCTCGGCCGCCAGGTACTTGGCGCTGTTGGCTTCTGCGCCACAGGGCTGGTGCGCGTCGTACAAAGCAGCGGCCTTGTAGACCATCAAATGCGCGGCCTCTAATTCCATCCAGGATTTGGCCAAGGGGTGCTGAATGCCCTGGTTCATGCCAATCGGCCGCCCGAACACTTCGCGCTCCTGCGCATAGTTGGCCGCGCGCTTCAAGGCAGCACGGCCCAAGCCTACGGCTTCGGCTGCAATCAGGATGCGCTCGGGGTTCAGGCCGTGCAAGATGTACTCGAAGCCCCGGCCTTCTTCGCCAATGCGGTCTTCCACGGGAATGCGCAAGTCGTCAATGAAGAGCTGGTTGGAGTCCACGCTCTTGCGTCCCATCTTTTCGATCTCGTGCACTTCAATGCGGCTGCGGTCAAAGTCGGTGTAGAACAAGCTCAGCCCATGGGTGCCTTTGGCTTCTTCCAACGGCGTGGTGCGGGCCAGCAGCAAAATTTTGTTGGCCACTTGCGCGGTGGAAATCCAGACCTTCTGCCCGCTGACGCGGTAATGGTCGCCATGGCGCTGGCACGCGTGCGCAGCTTGAGCGTGTTCAATCCGGTGTTGGGTTCGGTGACGCCAAAGCAGGCACGGTCCTGTCCTTGAATCAGGCGCGGCAACCAGCGTTGCTGTTGCTCGGGCGTGCCAAACACCACCACAGGGTGCAAGCCAAAAATGTTCATGTGCACCGCGGACGCACCCGACAAGCCTGCGCCTGTGGCTGCAATGGTGTGCATCATCAGGGCCGCTTCGGTGATGCCCAGGCCTGCGCCACCGTAGGCCTCTGGCATCGCAATGCCCAACCAGCCGGCATCGGCCAGCGCGCGATGAAACTCCTCGGGAAAGCCGCCTTCCCGGTCTTTGCGCAACCAGTAGTCCGCATCGAAAGGCGCAGAGACGCGCTCGATGGCGTCGCGCAGCTGCTCTTGGTCCTGGGAGAGTGAGAAGTCCATGCTCAGGCTTCCGGTGCTGTGCGAATCACGTTCTTAGGATTTTCGCCATACGGTGGGCTGTAAATCACCAGCAATTTCACGGGCGTGTCACTGGTCACGCTGAAAGTGTGAAACACATCGGCGGGGAAAAAGCACATGTCGCCCGGCACCATGTCAAAGGCCTGCTCGCCCACCGTCACATGGGCCGTGCCTTCCAGCAAATAGCAGGACTGCTCAATGCCAGGATGGGCATGGGGCAGGGCGCCACCGCCCTTGGAGAGGGTGCCCAGCAGCACTTCCATTTGCTGGGCGCCCACGGTTTCCGGGCCAATCAGGCGTTGGTTGGTGGTGTGATGGTGGTTGGCAGGCTGGTAGCCTGCAACGCCCGCACTGCGAACCAGATAAGAAGGTGTCGACATGGTCATTCAGGCTTGATGCCGGCTTGGCGAATCAGGGTGGTCCAGTTGGCCAATTGGTCACTGACGTATTTGGCGAATTCGTCGGGCGTTTTGCTGGGCCAGACTTCAAAGCCCAGCTGTGACAACTTGTCTTGTACTTCCTTGTCGGCCAGGATGACTTGCAGCTCGCTGTTGATGCGCTCCACGATCGGGCGTGGCAAGCCTGCGGGGCCAAAGATGCCGTTCCAGGAGGTCAGGTCGAAGCCCGGCACGGTTTGCCCGACGGTGGGCAGGTGCGGAAAAATTTTGGAGGGTGTGGCCGTGGTCACCGCGAGCGTGCGAATTTTGTCGCTCTTGATCATGCTCATGCCCGAGCCAAAGTCGGTCACATAGACCTGCACCTGACCGCCAATCAGGTCGGTCATGGCTTGCGGGCTCGACTTGTAGGGGATGGCCACCATGTCGATGCCCGCCATGCGCTTGATGGTCTCGGTGGTCACCAGCGAGGTGCTGTTCGGCGTGGCATACGACAGCTTGCCGGGGTTGGCTTTCGCATAGTCCATCAACTCTTTGAGGTTTTTCGCGGGCACCGCCGGGTGCACGGCCAGCGCAAAGGGCAGTTCGCCCACGCGTGCGATCGGCGTGAAATCCTTGATGGGGTCGTATTTCAAGGTCTTGAACAAGCTCGGATTGGCTGAGTGCGAGGTGTTGGTGGTCATGAACAGCGTGTAGCCATCAGGCTTGGCCGCGGCCACAAACTGGGCGGCAATCTGGGCGCTGGCGCCGGCCTTGTTTTCCACCACCACGGTTTGCTTCAAGCGCTCCGACAATTTTTGCGCCACCGTGCGGGCCACGGCGTCGGTACCGCTGCCTGCGGCAAATGGCACAACCAAGGAAATGGTGGCACTGGGGTAGGTGTCTGCATGGCTGGCTGTCACGCACAAGCCAAGGGCCAGAACCGCAACGAGCCGTGACAAAGAGGGGTGAATGGGTTTCAAAGCTGTCTCCTGTGCG
>Ga0255238_1000074_pt1 | contig 14828 bp, 15 predicted proteins | sample ColtaT_21_FD_183716 | JGI IMG/M metagenome (GOLD analysis project Ga0255238, IMG submission 183716) | Metatranscriptome of freshwater microbial communities from Columbia River, Oregon, United States - Colum_Miss_RepA_8d (Metagenome... | ecosystem: Environmental > Aquatic > Freshwater > River... | reverse complement strand
CTGGGCGTGATCTATGGCTACATCAAGCCGACATCGGGTGCGGCGTTCGATCTGATCGGGCTCGAAGGCAATCTGCAACAAGGCGGCGCGGCGGGCGTGATCGTCGGCAATCAAACGGCGCTGCGTGACCTGCGCTGGACGATGCTGCCGCTGCAATTGCTGATCGGTCGCGCCGCATTCGACCTATCCGCCAGCGGCGACGGCCTGCTGCTCGCCGGACGCGTGGCACAGAGCATCAGCGGCCAGACGCATATCCACGGCCTGACCGCGAGCGGCTCAATCAAGCCCTTGCTGGCCGCGTTCAAGCTGTTTGTTCCGGTCGACGGCACGCTGAGCCTGGATCTACAGCAGATGAGCCTAGCCCAAGGGCTACCGACCACGGCCGAAGGTCGTATCGACCTCAAGGGCCTGCAGTGGAAGCTGGCCCGCGACCCGATGCCGCTCGGCGATTTCTCGGCCGTCGTTGCGCCGACGGACCAGGCGCTGACGGCCACGATCAGCGCCGACCGCGGCCCGCTCGATGCCAGCGGCGACGCGCGCCTGCTGCCCGATCGGCGCTATGAACTGCATTTGCAGGTCAAGGCCAAGGCCGATGCACCGCCCCCGCTGGTCAACATGCTGGCGAGCTTGGGCGCACCCGACAACCAGGGCTACTACCACATTCGTCGCAGCGGGCAGCTCGCAGCACCGGCAGCGGCTGTGACCGATGGAGCCTCGCCGTAATGCCGGCCACCCATGCCGACTGGTCGCCGCACATCGTCGTGGCAACCGTCGTCGAGCGTGACGGTCGGTTTCTGCTGATCGAAGAGCGGATCAATGAGCAGCGCGTACTCAACCAGCCGGCGGGCCATTGGGAGCCCGGCGAAACGCTGGTCGAGGCGGCTCGGCGGGAAACGCTGGAAGAAGCCGGCTGGGACGTCGAACCGACGCATCTGTTAGGCGTCTATGAATGGCAGCCCGCCAGCCTGCCCTACCCGTTTGTCCGCTTCGCGTTCGCCGCAACTCCGCTGCGCCACCATCCCGGCCGGCCGCTGGACGCCGGCATCGAGCGCGCATTGTGGATGACGCCCGACGAGATTCTTCAGGCCGAGCCACGCTGGCGCAGTCCGTCGGTGCAGACCTGCATCGCCGACTTTCAGGCGGGTGTCCGCTATCCGCTGGACTTGATCCGGCACCTGGCGCCATCGCGCTGACCTGCCGATGAGTGGCGCCGGCGCACATGTCGTCGTGGGTTTGTCCGGCGGCGTCGATTCGGCCGTATCGGCCTATCTGCTGAAGCAACAAGGCTACCGGGTGTCGGGCTTGTTCATGGTCAATTGGACCGACGACGAGCAGGGCTACTGCACCGCCGCCGACGACTTCCAAGACGCCCGCGCCGTTTGCGAAGAACTGCAGATTCCATTGCATCGCGTCGATTTTTCGGCCGAGTACCGCGAACGCGTGTTCCAGCACTTCTTGGCCGACTACGCCGCTGGCAAGACACCCAATCCCGACTTGCTGTGCAATCGCGAGGTGAAGTTCCAGCCGTTTCGCGAGCATGCCCTGCGCTTGGGCGCCGACTACGTTGCCACGGGCCACTATGCCCAATTGCAGCAGGCCCCGGATGGCCCGCGACTGCTGCGCTCGGTGACCGAGGACAAGGACCAGACCTACTTCCTTGCGCTGGTTGCCCGCGCGCAGTTCGAGCGCGTGTTGTTTCCAATCGGGGGCCTGACCAAGCCGCAGGTCCGCGAGATCGCCGTCAAGGCGGGGCTGCCGAACCATCGCAAACGCGATTCCACCGGTATCTGCTTCATTGGCGAACGCGAATTTCGCGGGTTTCTGCAGCAGTATTTGAAGCCGGATCCAGGCGATATCGTCGATGATCACGGCCGCACGATAGGCCGGCATCAAGGCCTGATGTATTACACGCTCGGGCAACGCCGAGGCCTGAACATCGGCGGTGTGCGCGGTGCTCGCGAGGCGCCTTGGTTCGTCGTCGCCAAGGACAGCGCGCGCAAGCAGCTGCAAGTGAGCCAGGATCCGCAGCATCCGCTGCTGATGAGCATGGCGCTGCGGACGGCGCCGTTTTCATGGATCCGCCGCCCCCCGGTGACACCGCCGCGGTTGCTCGCCCGAATCCGGCATCGCCAGACGCTGCAAGGGTGCACGGCCACGATCAATCACGACGGGCGGGTTGACGTGGTGTTCGAGCAGGCTCAGCGCGCGGTATCACCCGGCCAATACTGCGTGCTGTATGACGGCGAGGAATGTCTCGGCGGCGGTGAGATCGAAGCGGCGCTACGGTAGGCACCGGCGACGAACTCAGCGCATCAGGTTTTGACCGGCGTCAGACGATCGTCCGCTGGTACGACACTGCCCCACTGCTTGCACGACGGGCACTGCCAGAACAGAAGACCCGGGGCCAAGCCGCAACTGGTGCAGCGATAGCGGGTGCGGGCTGACGCCGCGATCCGCAACGCTTCCTGTAGCGTGTTCATCGCCAGCGCCATGCTCTCGTCCTGCGGCGGTTCGATGACCTTGAGCAGTTCCTCGAGCAAGGCCCAGCGCGGGTTGGCAGCGAACGACTCGGCCAGGAAACGCGCCGGATTGCTGCCGGTTTCGCGCAGCAGCCGAGCCTGCGCCAGTACGCTGACGCTGACCGTGTCTTCCGCGTCCAGCTCCCGCAGAAACTCAAGGAACTCCGGCAGTTGATGCTCGGCTTCCGAGCAGCGGAGCAAGGGTTCGACGATTTCCGGGATGTACCGCAGATCCTGCTCCGGGACCCGGCGCAAGGCCTTGATCGCACCGAGGCGATCGCCCGTGGCTTCGAGCACCGAGCCAAGTAGCAGATTGGCCCGAACGCAACCGGCGTCTTCATCGAGCGCGCGCAGCGCCAGGCGTTGCGCCTCATCGAGATTCTTGGCGCGACGCGCTTCATCGGCCAACTCGCAGTAATACTGCGCGGTGATCGCCTGGCGCGGCTGGGCGGCCACTGCCTGCAGGCGCCGGCTGGCGTCGATCGCGCGCCGCCACTCGTGACTCTGCTCGTGGATCGATACCAATGATTCCAGCGCCGAGGTCACGTGCAGTCCGCGCTGGCTCAAGGCCTCGAACAGGGTCTCGGCCCTATCGATCATGCCGGCCTTCAGATAGTCGAGTGCCAGCTCATAGCGGGCGCGGTCGAATTGGTCGGGCCGCAACGGCGCCCGCTCGACCAGCGCCTCGTGCACGCGTAGCGCCCGGTCCACTTCGCCGCGCTTACGAAACAGCGCTCCGAGCGTCAGGTGCAATTCCACGGCCTGGCTGTCGAACTCACCGACACGTAGCAACGCCGCCAGCGCCTGGTCCGGATCATCGGCGACTAGATGGCTCATTCCGGCCATGGCCTCGGCCGTGGGGCGATCGTCGTCAGCAGCTCCAGGGCTGCCGGGACGCCCCGGGCGACCCCGGATATACCAGCCGAGCGCGATCCCGAGCGGCAGGATCAACCAGGCGGCGACGCTATCCGACATCTTTCAGCGGGATGTTGCGCAGCGATTTCAGTTCGGTCTCGGCGTCGCGCAGTTGCTTGCGCAGGCGCCTGGCCTCGCCTTTCAGCGCCAGGATCCGGGCCCCGCAGACCAGTAGCGTCAGCAGCACCGCGATGAAGAAATCGGCCAGCACCAGCGCGATCAATGGCAGCTCGATCTGTCCGGCCAGGTAATCAAAACGAATCGGCTGAGCGTTGAAGTAGCCGATCGTGGCGCCTGCGCACAACACCAGCACCAGGACGACGGTGACGAATATCCGGTACATGATGGTCTTCCTTATTCAGTGGACGGGCCGACACCTGCGGCAGCCCGCCAAGGCGCTCGGTAACGACAGACTCAGTCTGATGCGCTGTCGTTGACGCGCTCGCGCATCTCTTTGCCCGGCTTGAAGTGCGGCACATGTTTGGCGGGGATCGTCACCGCTTCGCCGGTTTTCGGGTTGCGTCCGATCCGGCTTGGCCGATGGTGCAATGCAAAACTGCCAAAACCGCGAATTTCGACCCTGTCCTGCTTCGCCAAGGCCATGCTGACACGGTCCAAGATCAACTTGACCGCCAACTCGACATCCTTGTGCATCAGGTGGGTCTGCCGCGCGGCCAGACGTTCGATCAGCTCCGACTTCGTCATATTCAGTAAGGGAATGAGGCCGCAGCGTTGACGATAGAGAAAAAAGAAGGGCCGCGCAAGCGCGGCCCTTCGATTTTTCCCAATACTTCTGGGTAGATACAGCGAGCAGCTTAGTTGTCGTTGCCGCCCAGCTGGTCCTTGAGCAGGTCGCCCAGCGAAGTCTTGCCGGTGGAGGCGTTGCGGGAGTATTCCTGCACGATCTCGGCTTCTTCCTGGATTTCCTTCTCGCGAACCGACAGCGTCACGATGCGGCTCTTGCGATCCACGCCGATGAAGCGGGCTTCCAGCGTGTCGCCTTCCTTGAGGACCTTGGTGGCGTCTTCAACACGCTCGCGCGACAGGTCGTTGGCCTTGATGTAGCCCTCGACGCCGCCAGCCAGTTCGATGACCGCACCGCGGGTTTCGACCGACTTGACCGTGCCCTTGACCATTGCGCCCTTGGCGTTCTCTGCCATGAACTGGGTCAGCGGATCCTGAGCAACCTGCTTGACGCCGAGGCTGATGCGCTCACGGGCCGAGTCGATCGCCAGCACGACGGCGTTGACTTCCATGCCCTTCTGGTACTTGCGCACGGCGTTGCTGCCGTCGTCGTTCCAGTCCAGATCCGACAGATGGACCAGGCCGTCGATGCCGCCATTGAGGCCGATGAACACACCGAAGTCGGTGATCGACTTGATCTGGCCGGTGACCTTGTCGCCCTTCTGGTAGTTCTGGCTGAACTCTTCCCACGGATTCGGGACGCACTGCTTCATGCCCAGGCTGATACGGCGGCGTTCGCCGTCGATATCCAGAATCATCACCTCGACTTCCTGGCCGATGGTAACGGCCTTGTTCGGGTTGATGTTCTTGTTGGTCCAGTCCATTTCGGACACGTGGACCAGGCCTTCGACGCCCGGCTCGATTTCGACGAACGCGCCGTAATCGGTGATGTTGGTGACCTTGCCGAACAGGCGGGTCTTTTCCGGGTAGCGGCGGGCGATGTCGACCCACGGATCGGCACCCAGCTGCTTCAGGCCGAGGCTGACGCGACGACGCTCGCGGTCGTACTTCAGCACCTTGACTTCGATTTCCTGGCCGACCTGGACGACTTCCGCCGGATCCTTGATGCGCTTCCAGGTCATATCGGTGATGTGCAGCAGGCCGTCGATGCCGCCCAGGTCAACGAACGCGCCGTACTCGACGAGGTTCTTGACCACGCCCTTTAGGACGATGCCTTCCTGGAGGTTGGCGAGCAGGCTGTCGCGCTCAGCGCTGTACTCGGCTTCGAGCACTTCGCGGCGGCTGACAACGACGTTGTTGCGCAGACGGTCGAGCTTGATGACCTTGAACTCGAGCGGCTTGCCTTCGAGGTAGGACGTGTCGCGGACCGGACGGACGTCGACCAGCGAGCCCGGCAGGAACGCGCGGACCGTGCCGATGTCGACGGTGAAACCGCCCTTGACCTTGCCGGTGATGATGCCGATGACCGTTTCCTTGCCGTCGAACGCCTTCTGCAGGCGCTCCCAGGTCTTGATCCGCTCGGCCTTTTCCTTGCTGAACTTGGTTTCGCCAAAGCCGTCTTCGACGGTTTCCAGCGCCACTTCCACCTGATCGCCGACGGCGATGCTGAGGACTCCGTCGACCATGAACTCGGCGATCGGGATCACACCTTCGGACTTCAGGCCCGCATCGACGATGACGACGTCGGGCTTCAGCTCCAGCACGATCGCGTTAACGATGGTGCCCGGCTGCATGGACTGGCCACCTTTCAGGCTGGCTTCAAATAGTTCGGCAAAAGACTCAATCATTCATTGACTCGCATAATCCTGCCCGGGACGGAGGCGGCAGTCGTGTTAGATATCAAAGGCCGCATCCGTTTACGGCCCAGACCCCAGCAACGCAAAACAGCACAGTCCAACAAGTTTTCAGGCTTGGAGGAAACCCCGATCCTTTAACAAATCGTCAATACGTTCAGCCACTTGAGTGGGACTGAGGAACGTCGTGTCGATCAGGATCGCGTCACTTGCAGGCACCAATGGCGCCACGCTGCGAGTGCGGTCCCGCTCATCGCGGGTGCTTATTTCGGTGCAGAGGTCTTCCAATATAGCGCTTTGACCGGCAGCGCTCAACTGACGCAAACGCCGCCGCGCTCTTTCCTCGGCACTCGCGGTCAGGAACAGCTTTAAGGCGGCGTCGGGAAATACGACGGTTCCCATATCGCGTCCATCGCCGATCAAGCCGGGCGCAATACGGAAATCTTTCTGACGCTGCAGCAGTGCGGCTCGGACGGCTGGTGCAGCGGCGATCTGCGACGCCAACCCGCCAGTGGCCTCGGCGCGTACCCGATCGCGAAGATTGCGTCCGTCGACCCAGATCGCTTCGTTGTCCTCGTGGTCGCCGGTGAACCGGATATCGAGCTTGGGCGCCAGCGCTGCAACGGCGTCGGTGTCGCTTAGCGAAACACCGGCATCGACGGCCGCCAGTGCGAGAATCCGGTACAGCGCGCCGCTGTCGAGGCGATGCCAGCCGAGCTTTTCGGCCAGGCCACGCGACACGGTGCCCTTGCCGACGCCGGACGGGCCGTCGACGGTGATGACGGGGACTGCACTGCTGCTGTTCATGGGTGGCGTCTCAAGCCGAGGTCAACGCCGCGAGTCGCAAAAAATAGTCCGGGAACGTTTTGGCCACGCAGCCCGGATCATGGATTCGCAGCGGCACGCCACAGGCAGCAAGCGAAAAACTCATCGCCACCCGGTGGTCGTCATAAGTGTCGATCGCCGCGGTCTTCAATACCGGCGGCGGCGTAATGCGCAGGAAATCCGGACCCGCTTCAACGACGGCGCCGAGCTTGGCGAGCTCGGTCGCCATCGCGGCGATGCGGTCGGTTTCTTTGACGCGCCAGCTTCCGATGTTCTTCAACACGCAAGGGCCATCGGCAAACAGCGCCATCACGGCTGCCGTCATGGCGGCGTCCGGGATGTGATTGAAGTCGGTATCGAATGCAGCGGGACGAAACCCGCCGGCGAGCCCGGCCGACCGCACTTCAGTCCAGTCCTCGCCTTGTGTCACGTCGGCGCCCATCGCGCTGAGCACGTCGATGAATCGCACGTCGCCTTGAAGGCTGCTGCTGCCCATGCCGTGGACGCGAATCGGCCCGCCGGCAAGCGCGCCGAGCGCAAGAAAATAGGAGGCCGAAGAGGCATCGCCCTCGACGTGGAAGCGACCGGGTGCCAGATACCGTGCGCCGGCCGCGACGGTGAAACGCGGCGTGCCAGATTCCGTTTGCGAGCGCTCAACGGTGACGCCGAAGCGCTGCATCAGCGCGATGCTCAGGTCGATGTACGGCTTGGAGATCAGTTCGCCTTCCACGTCGACGATCAAGTCGTGCTCGCGCGCCAACAAGGGCGCTGACTGCAGGATGCCGGTCAAGAATTGGCTGGACGCATCACCGCGTACGCGTACCGGCTGAGTCGACCGAGCCTGCGCTGGCTCGATCAGCAGCGGGGGGAAACCGTCGTGCTGCGTGTAGCGGATCTGCGCGCCGAGCGGACACAAAGCATCGACCAAGTCGCCGATCGGGCGCTCATGCATCCGCGGCACGCCGGACAACCGATAGCGGCCCTCCATGAACGCCAGCACCGCAACCAGCGTGCGCACCGACAGGCCGGAGTTGCCGACGAAGATGTCGGCTTCGCGGATCGGAAAGCGCGCTGCGCCGCGTACCTGCCATTCATCGCCGTGCTGCTGCAGCGGAACGCCGCAGGCTTTAAGCGCCTCGCGCATCACGCGCGAATCGTCGGAGTCGAGCAGCCCGCTCAAACGCGTCTCGCCATCAGCAAGCGCCGCGAGCAGCAGCGCGCGGATCGACACGCTTTTGGAGCCGGGCAGGTAAAGATCGCCGCGGGCACCCCGGATTGTCGCCAGATCGAGGAACGACGATGCCGTCGCAGCGGCGCTCATTCGATCTGCGTCAGGTAATGCTCGCGCGCAGCACGCGCTCGCTCGAAAGTGGCCTTCATTTCGTCCCAGCGGCCGGACGTGATCATGTCCTGCAAGGCTTGCAGGTCGGCGATCTGGCGCGTTAACAGATCGCTGACCGCCGCTGCGTTGGCGCGCACGATGTCGTGCCACATTTGCGGCGAGCTGCTGGCGATCCGCGTGAAGTCGCGAAACCCGCCACCCGCGTTCGGGAAGATCCCGGCGCTGTCGTCGAGCTTGCCGATCATGTCGACGAAGCTGTAGGCGAGCACGTGCGGCAGGTGTGACGTGGCGGCGAAGATCAGGTCGTGCTGCGCCGGCGCCATTTCGACGACCCGCGCACCGCAGGCCTCCCAGAGCCGACGCACCGTGGACAGCGCAACGGCGTCCTGACACCGGTGCGGCGTCAGAATCACGCGATGCTTGCGGAACAGGTCGGCGAGCGAATTCGATACGCCGCTCTTCTCGGTCCCTGCGATCGGATGGCCGAGCACGAACCACGGCGGCAGTTCGCCGAAAACCTGCTCGACATCGGTCGCGACCGACTGCTTGGTGCTACCGACGTCGGTGACGATCGTGCCGGGCCGCAGCGCATCGCGGATGGCGCTCAGCGCTTCGACGGTCCGCAGCACCGGCACGGCAACGATGACCAGATCGGCTTCGCGCACGCAGGCCGCTGCGCTTGAGTGAGCCGTGTCGACGACACCAGCGGCCAGTGCGTCTTCGCGCTGACGCGGGTCCGGGTCATAGCCGCTGATGCGGCCGACGACGCCGGCAGCGCGCAAGGCGCGCGCCACCGAACCGCCGATCAGACCCAGGCCGACGACGGCCAGATGCGCAGCCAGCATCGCCGAATCAGCCGCGCTGCGTGCCGAGCACGTCGCGCAGTGCGTCAATGAAGCGGTCGTTCTCGCTGCGGGTGCCGATGCTGACGCGCAGGAAGTTCGGCAAGCCGTACGAGGCCATCGGCCGCACGATGATGCCGCGCTCGAGCAGGCCTTGATGCACCGGCGCCGCGTTGCGCGCGAAGTCGATCGTCAGGAAGTTGGCCTGCGACGGCAGAATCTTCAGACCCATCGCCTGCAGCAGCGGCGGCAGGCGCAGCCGCTCCGCCGCATTGAGTTCGACCGACTCGCGCACGTGGTCCTGGTCGGCCAGCGCCGCTTCGGCCGCAATCAGTGCCAGCGCGTTGTTGTTGAATGGCTGCCGCACACGGTTGAGCAAATCGGCAACCGCCGGGTGCGACAGCGAATAGCCGACGCGCAGCGCCGCGATGCCGTAGATCTTCGAGAACGTGCGGCACACCAGCAGGTTTGGATACCGGTCGAGCCAGGCGCGCGCATTGGAGCGCAGCTCCACATCCTGATAGTCGAAATAGGCTTCGTCGAGCGCCACGATCACGTGCGGCGGCACCGTGTCGAGGAAGGCTTCGATCTCTTGCGGCGTATTCCAGGTGCCGGTCGGGTTGTTCGGGTTGGCGATGAACACCAAGCTCACGTCGGGCCGGGTTTTCAGCACGCGGGCGAACGCGGCCAGATCGTGGCCGAACGGCATCGTCGGATGGTCGGCCGGAAACGCCGGCACGATGACGGCCTCGGCGTTCTGCGCCTGTGTGGCCAGCGAGTAAACCGCGAACGCGTAGTCCGAGAACATCACCGCGCGGCCCGGGCCGGCATAGATCCGCGACAAGAATTCCAGGATGTCGTTGGAGCCGTTGCCGAGCGTGATCTGCTCAGGCTGCACGTCGTGATACCGGGCAATCGCCTGTTTCAGTGCGTAGCCGCTGCCATCCGGGTACAAGCCCAGATTCTGGTCGGCCGCCGCTGCAGCAACCGCCTTGCGCACCGCCGGGCTTGCGCCCAGCGGGTTCTCATTGGACGCCAGCTTGAGTACGTCTTTGATGCCGAGCCGGCGTTGCAGTTCGTCGATCGGCATGCCGGGCGTGTAGGCGTGCAGAGACAGCACGCCGGGCAATGCATTCTGCGTCAGGCTATCAACCAGGCTGGTCATGAATCAGATCACCGCTTGCGGGTAGGAGCCGAGCACGCGGAACAACGCAGCGCGCTGGCGGATTTCGTCGAGGACCGGCTTGATCAAAGGGTCTTCGCAATGGCCGTCGATGTCGACGTAGAAGTTGTAGTCCCAGGCTGCACGGCGCGACGGCCGCGATTCGAGCTTGGTCAGGTTGATGCCGGCGGCCGCAAACGGCGCCAGCAGTTCGAACAGCGCACCGGGGCTGCCCTTGTGCGCCGAGAACACCAGCGAGGTTTTGTCGCGACCGGTCGGATCGGACAGCTTGCGGCCGATGATCAGGAAGCGCGTCGTATTGCTGGGGTCGTCCTCGATATTCGAGGCCAGCACGTTCAAGCCATACAGCTCGGCGGCCGCCTTGCTGGCGATCGCCGCGCCGACGCCGGTTTCAGCGACCTGCTGCGCCGCGGCACCGTTACTTGCGACCACGGCCTGCGAGGCGTTCGGCAGCGTTGCGTCGAGCCAGTGGCGGCACTGCGCCAGCGACTGCGCGTGCGAAAAGATCACCTTGACCTGATCGATACGCTCGACCTTGGCCATCAAATGGTGGTGCACCGGTAACAGCACTTCGCCGCAGATCGACAGATTCGCCGTCGCCAGCTCGTCGAGCGTGTTGCTGACGATGCCGCCGATCGAGTTCTCGACCGGCACGACGCCGTAGGCAGTCTGCCCCGAGTCGACGTCGCGGAAAATCTCGTCGATCGCGCGCTTGGCGCGCGCCTCGACCGCATGGCCGAAGTGCTTGTACACCGCCTCTTGGGTGTACGTGCCTTCCGGCCCCAGATAGGCGACCGTCAACGGCGATTCCAGCGCCAGGCACGCCGACATGATCTCGCGCATCAGCCGGGCCATTGCCTCGTTGGACAACGGGCCAGTGTTGCGAGCCATCGCCAAGCGCAGCACTTCGGCCTCGCGCGCCGGCCGGTAATGGTCGCCGTCGGCGCCGGTCTGGGCCTTGATGTCGCGTACGGCTTCGGCCAAACGGGCCCGCTCGTTGATCAGGCCCTGGACCTTTTCGTCCAGCGCATCGATCAGGGCGCGGGCTTGGGCGAGTGTGGTGGGTTTCATAGGAGCAGGTTCGAAAGGACGCGAAGAATACAGCGGTTTGCTTGCCTCTCCCACCGGGAGCGGGTGGCGCGAAGCGCCGGGTGAGGGTCGGCCAGATGGGCGCGATTGCCGAACGCCCTCACCCGGCGCTACGCGCCGACCTCTCCCGAAGGGAGAGGCAAGCGCGCACTGCGCTCTGGCCGAACCGGGCAGAGGAACGACAACGCCGGAGCGCGCTGCTTGTTGCCCTCTCCCACCGGGAGAGGGTGGCCCGAAGGGCCGGGTGAGGGCCTTGACGTGCAGAGCATCCCCCGCCCCCGCAATGCGGACGGCTTTCCCTGCAGAAAGATCAGACCGCGCTAGCGAGCCGCGATCACCCGCGTCGACAGCACACCCGGAATCGTCGCGATCTCGTCGATCACCGTCTGCGGGATCGCGGTATCGACGTCGACCAGCGTGTAGGCCAGATCACCGCGCGACTTGTTCAGCAGGTCGGCGATGTTCAGGTTGCGACGCGCCAGCGCGGTCGAGATCTGGCCGACCATGTTCGGTACGTTCTCGTTGACGATGCACAGGCGATGCTTGCCCGGCAACAGTGCCAGCACCGCTTCGGGGAAGTTGACCGAATTGGTGACGTTGCCGGTCAGCAGGAAGTCGCGCAGCTGCTCGGCCACCATCACCGCGCAGTTGTCCTCGGCTTCGTTGGTCGAAGCGCCCAGATGCGGCAGCGCGACGACGCGCGGATTGCCCTTCAGCGTGTTCGATGGGAAGTCGCAGACGTAGGCGTGCAGCCGGTTCTCGTTGAGCGCTTCGACCACGGCCGCCTCGTCGACGATGCCTTCGCGAGCGAAGTTCAGTACCACGCCGCGCGGCTTGAGCAGCCGGATCCGCTCGGCGTTGACCAAATTGCGTGTTGCCGGCAGCAACGGCACATGCAGCGACACGAACTGCGAGCGTGCCAGCACTTCATCGACGGTCAGCGCCTGCTTGACGCGCGCATCGAGCTTCCACGCGTTCTGAACCGTCATCGCCGGGTCATAGCCCCAGACCTCCATGCCCAGCTCGATGGCGGCATTGGCCAGCTTGACGCCGATCGCGCCCAAACCGACCACGCCCAGCGAGCGGCCCGGCAACTCCATGCCGACGAACTTCTTCTTGCCGGCCTCGACCGCCTCGTGCATCGCACGATCGTCTCCGTCGAGCTTGCGCACGAAGTCCAATGCCGGGGCGATGTTGCGAGCCGCCAGCAGCAGGCCGGCCAGCACCAGTTCCTTGACCGCGTTGGCGTTGGCACCCGGCGCATTGAACACCGGCACGCCACGCTTGCTCATCAGCGCCACGGGAATGTTGTTGGTACCGGCACCGGCCCGGCCGATCGCCTTGACCGACGCGGGCAGCTCGATTGCGTGCAGGTCGGCCGAACGCACCAGGATCGCGTCAGGCTGGGCGACATCCGGGCCGGTGTCGAACTTCGGCGCCGGCAAGCGCTCCAGCCCCTGCGCGGCGATGTTGTTGATCGTCTTGATTTTGAACATGCAGAACTCCGCTGATGGCCGCGAGGCTTAGCCCTTGGTCCGGGCGAATTCCTTCATGTACGAGATCAGCGCCGCGACGCCTTCCTCGGGCATCGCGTTGTAGATCGACGCGCGCATGCCGCCGACGATGCGATGGCCCTTCAAGCCTGGCAGGCCGGCGGCCTTGGCACCCGTCAGGAAGTCGGCATCGAGCTCAGTGTTGGCCAGCACGAACGGCACGTTCATCTTCGAGCGCACCGGCTTGGCGACCGGGTTGCGGTAGAAGTCCTGGCTGTCCAGGTAGTCGTACAGCGCAGCGGCCTTGCGTGCATTGCGCTCGCCGATTGCGACCAGCCCGCCCTGATCCTTGATCCACTTGAACACCAGGCCGCAGACGTACCAAGCGAACGTCGGCGGCGTGTTGAGCATGGAGTCGTTGTCGAACACGCTCTTGTAGTTGTGGATGTTGAACGTGCCGGGCATCACCTGCCCGATCAGGTCGTCACGGACGATGACCACCGTCAGGCCGGCCGGGCCGATGTTCTTCTGCGCGCCAGCGTAGATCAGGCCGTACTTGGACACGTCCAGCGGACGCGACGCAAAGCTCGACGACATGTCGCTGACCAACGGCACGCTGCCGACGTCCGGCGCGTCCGGGAATTCGACGCCATGAATCGTCTCGTTCGACGTGATGTGGACGAACGCCGCATCGGGGTCGAGCTTCCACTGCGCACGGTCGGGGATGTCGGTGAACTTGCTGGCTTCGCTGGTCGCCGCCAGATTGGCGCGGCCGTGGTTGGCCATTTCCTTGTGCGCTTTCTTGCCCCATTCGCCGGTCACGATGTAGTCGGCGCTGGTCTTGCCGCGCAGCAGGTTCTGCGGCACCAGCGCGAACTGCTCGGTGGCCCCGCCCTGCATGAACAGCACCTTGTAGTTGGCCGGGATGTTCAGCACCTCGCGCATGTCGCGCTCGCAGTCGGCAGCGATCGACATGAACTCCTTGTCGCGATGGCTCATCTCCATCACGCCCATGCCGGCGCCGTGCCAGTCGAGCAACTCGGCCTGAACCTGCTCCAGCACGGGCAAGGGCAGCGTCGCGGGGCCGGCGCTGAAGTTGAAGATACGGCTCATGATGTCTCCTGGGGGTGGTTATGGCCGGGCAGCGTGGCCCGGCGGTCGATCAAATAAGTTGTGAAATGGGGATTGCGGAACGCGCGGCTGACTAGGGTTCGTCGATCAGCCGTTGATGGACGCAGCCACGCCGGATGAGCGCAGCCAGTTGTCGACATCCAGGCCCGGCACCGACAGATAACGATTCGGCTGCTCGGTGACCAAGGTCAGTCCATGCGCCAGCGCGGTGGCAGCCTGGATCAATTCAAAACCACCGAGGCTTTCCTGCTGCTGCGCCAGATAACCGGCCAGCTGGCTCGCGTGCTGGGCCTCGACGCTGCCGAAGTCGATGACCCGCACCGTGGCCAGCAATTGCTTGAGCAGATCACCGTAGCGGGCCACCGCGCGCGGCTGGAGCCGCAGCCCGGTTTCAGCCTGAACCTGACCGACGATGGACACGCAAACGTCGCCGGGCTTGAGCTGCGCCAGCGCCAGCACCACGGGCAAGCGACCTTTGACCGCCGCCGCCAGCGTGGCCGCATCGAGCAACACGCCCATGTCAGCGCGCCTCGCCCGGAGTCCAGATTTGAAAATCGGCGATGCCGGCCGCCAGTTCCGGAGCTGGATTGCGGAAGTGCTCGCGCAGCTCCGGTGGCCAGTCGCTGGCCTCGAAACGCGCCAGCCAGTCCTTGACCGCAGTCGAGATCAAGCGATTGCGCGTCGTGCCGGTGGCTTCGACAGCCCGAGCCAGCCGCTCAAGCGTGTCGTCGTCGAGGTGGAGGCTGAAATTCATCGACTAATTACAACATAACAGGACATGTTAGGCAATGCCGACGAATCGGGTGCACCGCTTTCAACTGGCCGAAACATGCATTGGGCATCGTGAACGGCTCAGCGCGTGCCCCGTCGATGCATGCGCACCCCTTTTCACCAGGATGCGCCTTTGATCTTCCTCCACCGCCACTGCTTGTTGCTTGCCGTTGGCTTCTGCGTTGCCGCTTGCGACGGACGCGCGCCGGGCGACCACGAG
>Ga0255238_1000045_pt1 | contig 16284 bp, 1 predicted proteins | sample ColtaT_21_FD_183716 | JGI IMG/M metagenome (GOLD analysis project Ga0255238, IMG submission 183716) | Metatranscriptome of freshwater microbial communities from Columbia River, Oregon, United States - Colum_Miss_RepA_8d (Metagenome... | ecosystem: Environmental > Aquatic > Freshwater > River... | reverse complement strand
TGGTTTTAAATTTTTATAATTAAATTCTTAATTGTATACATTAAAATAGCCAAAAATCAATTAAAAATCAATTATACTTTCAATTATATATATTTACGTATGTATGTATGTACGTATATATGTTTTGGAATGTAAGGGTACATATAAAACTGCATTTACATTGCTATGACTCTAATAATTAACTATTTTGAGTCATTTTGTTGAAATCCGGCTGGTCAGAAATTTCCTTTAGTCTCGAATAGAGCATTTCTACACTTTCATAGTAAGGAGCTATGGTAATTTCAGTAAAGCATGTTCTGGATGAAAGCCAATGTTTTTGCGTCAAAGTAAAATCTAAATTAATTGTGAAATCCGAAAAATTAATGATAAGGGTCTCCGCAGCGTAAAATAATATTTTAAACCGCTCTTTCTCCGTTAGCATTTCCATTGCCTGCCAGAACAAGTCACAAACAGCCAGAGTTTCAGGTTTATAGTCATCATAATTGCCCTTATTCACCGTCTCGGGTATTTGACATTTTCTCCTGTTTTCAGCGACTTCCTTAATACTGCAATCCCACATCGAACCAGTAATCTTATACTTAGTTAAACCTTTCAAGAACGATAAGTTGAGAGAAGCTTTTCCAAATATGGTAGTTTTGATCTCATCGGCTGTAAAAATCGGCATGAGCTCTACCGGCAACACTTGTTTTAAGCCCTGATACAACTGTTTAAACATACAACTGCTCTCATGTATATTTGCCTGCTCGGCCAATGATATATATCGAAGTCGAGTGTCTTCAGTAACATAAATAACATCGCCATTAGGAATTAATTTTTTAACTTCTCTATTCGAGAGCACGACAGTGAAAGCTGCATCTTCCAAATAGATCGGATCCGGGTTATCAATTATCGTATTCAAGACAGAGGAACCTCCAACGTATTCGTTAAACTCTTTGAATGTGATGGACTCTTGGGTTAGCTGCTTACAGACATTCAAACCTATATCCAAAACGGGCTTGATATCCTGTCTATGAGCCATTCCCAACACCCTTCCTACCACGTTCATGAGTTCTTGAAGGTACGGCGATGAATTTGTAGAGGGAGAAAGCACATAACAATTGTCGTTCGACGAGGGATGCATAAGCGGGATTTGGCATGCATTATTTTGAACAAGCTTAAGCTCCTCCATTATAGATATAAGTAAACCACGATAAGGGCCACCTTCATCTTGAGGAATGGCCGTAGAGTTTGCTGTTTTTTTCTCTACAACGAAAGCCCGCCGCTGCTGAGAGCTATTATGCAACCAAACATTTGATTGGAAACACACTCGAAGCTTTTCACTGGAGAATCTTCCCAACTGAGTGTGAATTTGTCCTAGAGCAGTCATTTTACTGATTGTTTCGCTTAACTTATCAATATTTTCCAATTCTTTAATCTTCCGCGGTATATCAAAATCGTTTAGTCTAATGACAGGAAACCACCTAGTCAACGACTCCATATCACCGTGCTCCGATCTAGCGACTGGAGTCTCCGTTCTCTGCAGAACTGAATTCCAATAACGAAGTTTAACTGGGGTAAAAATGACTCGTTTAAAGCAATCCAAACGGGTTGAAATTGTGGACTGAAACCAGAATGACACACCATTGGAGCTTGAAGGATTCGGGTAGGTAGGTTTGATAACAATGTCTCTGTCGTTTCCATGACTATCAAAATACCATTGATTTTCTAAATGTAGCGTAGAAAAATAAGGGAATGAATGTTCAAAAATGTCATTGATTACCATTAATAACGCAATTCGGGCGATCATATTGGCTCTATTATTATTATACAGAAACAAAACTTTTTCGAGGGTTTTTCCACCAGGCTCGGACTCGCTTTCATGACCCAACCGAACTTTTTCGGATTCAATATGCGCAAAAACTTTTGAATAGTGCAAATTAGAAGACGATATTCTTAACTCGGAAGAAAGATCTGATATCATGGTTACCAACGCCTGATCATCTTCGCTAGTCCACGACTTATTATCGCTCATTAAATTAATGAAGCTTTCATAGGAAGTATCGAAATATGACGATAATGACAGAGTAGACGCCGCCGCCGAAGAAGCAGAAGCAGAAGCAGAAGCAGAAGCAGAAGCAGAAGCAGAAGCAGAAGCAGCAGCAGCAGCAGAAGAAGAAGAAGAAGAAGAAGATGATGATGAAGAAGAAGAAGATGATGATGAAGAAGAAGAAGATGAAGAAGAAGAAGAAGAAGAAGATGATGAAGCTCCCGAAAGATTTCTCAGCCATGCAATAGCCCCCTCTCCGGCATTAGCACGATCGATATTTAGACGTGCAACTTTATCCTCCCAAATTGCAATTGCTTCAGCCATGCTACACGCATTGTCAGTTATTGGTTGAGAAGACGCTAGTTGACTTGACGCGAGCTGTCTGCAGCTATTTCTTTCCATAGCTAAAGCTTCTTTAGTCTTCGGACGCTCGGGGGATTTTATAATAGACCCGGTATTATACTTGTCCTCCACATCATTTTCAGGTGCCGTATAATGTTCATCGTCAAAATCCGGATGTGATAATTGATGCTTCACATTATTAGCTTTTCCTAAAATTAATACTTTCAAATCATCCATGCGTGGAATTCTATCGATATCAGTTTTAGATAGCTCAGAGATACCAGGCAATGCGGCTTTTTTATCAAGGTGCGAGACATCAGACACCCAGTGTGCTATACCGCGAAAATCAACTATCCTATACTTAAGGCAATTATTGAAATATCTCCTTTCTAGAGCATAGAAGATTGAACCCCACTCCTTTGGATTTTTCGGGTCACTATCGTAAGGTTTTATTTTATCTTTATTCCAAATTGAAATATTTTCGATAGCTTTAACCGCTAATACGTGATCGAAATTATTAATTCTAATCCAACGCCCGTGAAATGATGGCAATCGAGGCAACTGGACGCTAGCTACGGCTGGAACTCTACAATCTTGTGCGCGATCGCGCTCTAGTATGTTAACAATATCTGCTTGATTAAGAGCCCAAGCGTGGTAATTTCCTTCAGAGAGATCGCTTTGATACTTCATTCGGCGGTACCACAATTGGCCGTTGAACGCTCCGATGATTACACATTTAATATCAGGAAGCCTGTAGTAATTGTAGTGTTTTATGGCACAATTCTCACCTGTGTTTGGATCAGGTTTGTATGGGTCTTCGTAAATTTGAAGATGAGGTAAATAGAACTTATCGCCATGGAAGAACGCCCTTTCAGCGCCTAAACGAATAGAAGCTTCTAAGCAGGCGCGAGGACTACTATCTATTAAAATTGGCACACCTTGACATCTCGTTTGAACGATTAAATAATGCTTATCCATTGATCTCTTATACATGCGAAACGCTTTCGAAAGCAACAAGGGATTTTTCGCCAAATCTAATGGGGTCAACGGACGCTCAACTCGACCGAACAAATTACTTAAACGCCATCCCTCTTTAAGCATCTCAATGGTTTTGACTCCACTAGAAGAGTAAGTAGACATAAAATTTGGTCTTACTGAAAATTGATAATCCTTGAAATTTAACCCAATTATAGGGAAAAATATATTTCTGTAATTTGAATCGACCAAATTAGAATGTGAAGGCGGAAAACTATATTCCCAAAGTGCCATATCTTCATTTATTTCATCAACCGCCTTCAAATAAAAAGATAATCTACCAACATTCATATCAAGCAGAACACCAATGACACTAGGATCAGTAATAAACGTATGATAAATCGAAGCTCCGTGATTTTGATAGGGGTTGCAATTAAGAGGTCTCGACGATCCCCTGTCTAAAGCATTTCTATTACTATAGACCCCTGCAATATCAAGAAAATTAAAATTAGGTAGATTATTCGATTGATTTTTCTTTATATGGCTAACGGGGATCAGAGGCTCGTGCTTTTGACCGATTCCAATGAAAAATTGAAAATTCTCGTCTTGGGAGGTAGGCACGCTTAATATATCTCTATATTGAAGACTTTGAAATTGTATTTCCCAATAGTGGACCCCACTGGAAAATCCTATCATTCCAGGAATAATATCCCAATTTCTGTTGCTTCTATTACCGATGCACGCGTCGCCCCTACTAACAACAGAATTACCATTTTGATGAACTTCGTGGATATTCTTGTAACCATTCTCGCATTGGTTAGGAGTACAATATGTTTTATCAAAAGAAAACAAATACTTCCTTTGAAGTGAAATCTTCCCTTGACTTGTAGATAAGTACTCAGGGGCAGTAATACCAGTGTTAAATCTGAAAGTTCCAGAATATTCATGATCGAGACTAAATTTGTCGCCGCTATCAGATCCTTCTTGTAAATTTAACTCGTAAGTCATTCCTGGAGACCAAACCGAAGAACCATATCGCACCATCCAACATGAGTTATGTACTAAACCTTTCAGTAAGCGCTTCTCTTCCAACGCAATACGCTGCGGACCATTTGAGTACAACACCTCCACTAGAATTGCCGCATCGAAATCGGCGAGTTCGACAATACCATAAACCTTTTTGCCCGTGCCAACAACATCTTGAAAATGCTGCTTCATACGCAAAACGACACCGTAAGAGATCCCGTAGCCGAAAAACTTGCTCGCTAGTTCAGCTTCAATCGTGGATGGGTGGGGAGTTAAGTTATTATTCAACTCGTCGATCTGGGTAACGTCAAATTTATCACCCGCTGCGCCCCACCGTACCATACTTTCCTCGAGAACGCTCTTGCTAGCTTCCTCGCTGCTAACACTAGAGCTGGAAGTAGAAGTAGAGGTAGAAGTAGAAGTAGAATCATTAGCACTAGCACTAGCACTAGCACTAGCTTTGCTGTCCCACCGAATAACACGAGCCGTCCCTGGTCTATCGCCCGGCCAAGATTCGATTCGAACAACAGTGCCTATTTTCCCTTCGACCTTCTTTTTCGCATCTATGGTGGTTGGAGAGGTCAGAGGGATCGTAGCTGCTGGGTGCTGCCAAACTTTGTCACCTATTCGAAGTGCAGTGGAATTTAAGTCCCTCCTAATAGGATACTCCGAACAAGAGGGAAACTTAATCTGAGTGATTTTAGACATCTCTACAACTCCGGTCCATACTACCCATGAACCATCGTCAATATTGCGATAACTCTCGTCCATATCCAACTCAAACTCGTCAAAATTTTCATCTGATGAAGATGATGATGGTAATGATGATTTAGATTCGACCTCGCCTTCGTCGCCAGATTTTAAGTTGGATAATATGTTATCGGCATTATTGTAAAACTCAAGCAAATTTTGCAAATATCTAGTCATTATCGGACTATTGGGTCGCTCGGATTCAATTCTGCTGCATACAGCGAATTTGAGGCTGTTCATTGGTATTGTCTGAACCAAACTCGAGAAACAGGCTGTAGATATCAAACTATCAACACAAAGTGCATCTAAAGTAGATAGCATTCCATTTAAAATTTGAAAAGTGCACGTCTTAACCAAACCCGATTTGCAGCGGAATGAAAAAATAAATGCTTCAAATAATCTTTTTAAGAAACCCTGCATTATATCTTCTGGTATAGATTTAGCTTCAGACTTGACAAAATTCATTAAAACCGAAGTAAAAAAAGTTGCGATTTGCACGGAAGGAGTCTTTAGAATGGATTGATTATCAGATGCAATTATAGTAGGACAAAGACCTTTATTGTCAAGATGCCACTTAGCGTCAAATTCAGAATTAGTGGAATTTAATAAATCCAAGCAGATGATGTCCGACATACAATTTATGACCTCGCTCAGCTGTCCATGTACTACTGATTGACTCAGTAGCAGGACAAAGCTGGGCAAGAGACAGTCCAGCATTGGCGCACCTCCTGTGCAGAATATTGAGCCCATATTGCTGGGGCGGGGATGGGCAGGAGATAGCTGAGCGAATGTCTCCAAATACACTTTGGTGCGCGCCGTGAAGTGTCCACATAGACGCGTAACAAGCAGCAAGCACTCAACAGCAGAGACTTGGATCCCGCCGCCATTAGACTTGTTGGAGTCGGGATCAGGATTAGGATCAGATGCCGCATCCATTGAATGGACACTAGTGATCGAGTCTGAAGCATCGAGGCGAGGAATATGACTCAATACATGACAATTCGTAGAATCAAGAGTAACTTTCTCAGAAAACAGATATATAAGGAATGACTCTTTAAAGTTTTCAAGAGAATTTTTACCCGATCCCTTCGATAATTTTTGGAACAGTTGTAAGACAATCGACTGGGAATATAATATACAGATATCTTTAGAAATACATTTAAAAGTAGAATAAATTTGCATAATATCCCCAGTTTGGTCTATATCTGGTATATTTAATTCGTCACCAGTATCCCCACCACCGGTCCTCCTTCCGCTGGATTTATGTCCACTTTTCATATCCTCAAAATACTTCGACCTCGCATCCGCTTCTAAGCCATAACAAGCCAAATCAAAATTGACATTACAAGTAATCTTTTCTTGAACGAGGCAGCAAGATGAATACAAATTCGTATTTGAAAATGAATCTGAAATAGAAGAATGCAAGGGGTCGTTGGCTGAGTTAATAAAGTCAATAAACTTTTCAAATCCCTCGGGCACTTTGTACTTGAAATCATTAGAACCAAAATTCAACTTAATTTTAGCATCTCTGCTATCTGAGATGAAGTAAACGCAAGGAAACACGCCTTCAAAGAAATTGAACCCATTAAAGCAAGAGCCCATATTAAACTCCTCCCCAATACCATTCAAGTAAAATGTCATGACTCTCCTGTCGATATCGATCGCACATCCAATAACATCACCCGTCTGCCAACGACTTCCCCATTCAGAAAATCTGTCCGAATTCCACAAGTAGCTCTGATAGCCATCAAAAGCCCAGAAGTTGCAATCAGCTGAAACCAAACACTTATTAGAAGAATGTGAAGGCGGACTTTTGCAATAGAAGGTAGTATCGGCCCAACCAATTTGGCAGTTCACATCTGCTTTGAGTTCCACTTCGTAATACCATTTTCCTGACGAGGCGGGATACATTTTGCAACCAATGCAGGCATGATGCTCACCACTATTGGTCAGTGTTAAACCTCCTCCTCCTCCTCCTCCTCCTGGAACCGGCCTTCCGATTGGGCTTAAACCATCTTCAATTACAGAAAGATAAGGTACTACAACAGTATCAACGGGCTCATGAATAACATTTGCGGCTTTTGATGCATTTGCGGCTTTTGATGCCTGCTTGCTTTTCTCAAGTTCGATACTTGCTGTAATGTCAGCATCCTCTTTTACCCATTGCATAACTTTAGACGCTCGAGTAGTAAGCTGGTCGAAGGTAGTATTTATATCATTACCACAACGTCTTAAAGCCGATTCAACCATATCTCTTGTATATTCTCTGAGTCCCATCTCATCCAACTGTTCAATCAAACGCTGAGCTGCATTTTCATCAAAAGGAGGCAATTGACGGCTTGTTTGTGAGTATTTCTCAGGCGGCAAGTATTTCTTCGGTGCTGAAAGTCCCCCCATAGCAAACGCACCAACTGGGGCTCCCTGTGGTGCTCCAAACCCGCCTGCGCCACCAAAAGAAAAAGCAGCAGCTCCTAAAGCAGTTGACGTAGCCGGTGCTCCCTGTTGTGCTCCAAACCCGCCGCCTGCGCCACCAAAAGGAAGAGCAGGAGCAGCAGCAGCTGCTGCTTCTAAAGCAGTTGACGTCGAGGAAGCTAACGCTGCACCAGACGCTGCAGTTAACGCTGCAGTTGACACAGCAGTTGACGCTGAAGCTGATGCTGAAGGTGATACAGTCGATGACGCTGAAGCTGACGCTGATGATGATGATGATGATGATGATGAATCCGATATAGTTTGAATAGCTTTCTTTTCAGCTTCTTCCAGTCGCTTCTTTTCAGCTTCTTCTAGTCGCTTCTTTTCAACTTCTTCTAGTCGCTTCTTTTCAGCTTCTTCTAGTCGCTTCTTTTCAATAGCTTGAAGCTTCAGAAGCTTGTCCATATACTTCAGGCTCATCAGTTCCAAAGCCTCAAGCCTGTCTAAAGTCCCAAAAATGGTCATTGAAGTCGCGAGCTTGAAAATGTTTGACAACTCTGGTTTAACATGAGTAAAAAATGAATCGGTTAACTCATCGCTTTTAAGAATAGTATTAATCGACTTGAAATTTGAAGAGCTTACTAGAGGATTGAAAATATCAAGTTTGCTTACGTCAGGGCGATTAACAGTAATGACTTTTTGGTAGAGTAGTCCGCTTGGGCCGAATGAGATAGTGGCACCAACCCTCCCATCAGAACTTCTCTTCACAACTTCTCCACCTATTATATTAGACAAGTTAGACGCAAAAACCATACGATATTCCCAGTAGACAGTCCTTTCTACAGGAGTCAAACTCCAGTCAGTTTGAGCCAAAAAAGTCCTTGTTTGTGCGTTAAACGAGGGATTAAGAAACTGTTTTCTCCCTGGAAACGGAGATCCATCATCACATCTGAAAGAACTACTCTCATAATTAACGTAGCAATCCTCGGGGGTTTCAAAGTGATAGGAACCGATCCCCAAACCCATATTTTGCATATACACGTGACCAAAAAAGGCATCAGAAGTAGTAGTAGTAGTAGTAGTAGAAGTATTAGTAACAACTAGCGGAGGAGCAGCGGATCCAAGTGGTGGTGCAGTAGCAGCATCAGAAACAGTAATTATACTGCCCTCTTCTAAATTTAACATTTGGATTGTAAGATCGGGCTGATCAACAATCTTAGCGCCCTTAAATTCAAAAATTAAAGACGAAACAGAAACTTGAGGTTTTCTCTGTTGAGCAACAAATTCGAATATTTTCCTTGCTTTTGTGGATCTCTTCACTTTGAATTTCATATCATCTTTGTTAGCTTCTCTAACAACTACACAAATATGTTCAGAGATGGTGGTAGGATTTTGGCCAGCTCCTGAAATAGTTTGGTAAGGTTTTGACTTCTCGTTTAACGCCCAAACCATCGCGTCTTTGAAAAATAATTTCATTATTCCAGATAATAGCTCTTCGGATAGGACATCGGAAATAAAAGGGATATCGCTAGTAGGCAAAATGCAATTTTTCCCTAGTTGAACACAAACTTTAGATTTTACACGATTGTAATGCTCAATGGCAACTTCGTTATCTTTGTCTTGCTGCGCTACGAATCCACGTTCTACGAATACAACTTCAACGCTTCCGTCGTTAGAATCACAGCCCATGAGGAAGCCCGAAGTCTGAGATAGGGCCAGCAAACTCGATGAGACGGCACTGTCAGATGAACTTTTTCCTTGGTTATCGAAGATCTTTTTCAAGGCTCCTGGCTTGATTGAGACCATACCTCCGATTCTGAAACGATCGAAATGGCCACCTGCAAACGCTATTACAGAGGCACTCAATAAACTACCATCAGTTTCATTAGAATCGCCAATTGAGGCATTTAAAGCGGAATCGATTATAGAGCCTAAAGTACTATGAATGCAGCGCCTCCATTTAGGGTTTCCATAGAGTAAACGAAGAGCTAATAAAGATTCAGCAGATAAAAAATGGCCTTTATCAGATTGCAAAGCAGCTCTAATTCCCCCCTTCCTCGGACCTATACTTAGGGAAATACCTTGCAAATAAAACTCAATAATGCGGACTGCTTCCGGCTTTTGAGATTCTGTATTAATAGATTTAATTGTATCAATAATTTCCGTATTGCCGGGTGGAGAATCATGGGTTAAGAGGTCAAAATCGCAACCGAAGAATGAAGGTATTAACACTTTATTATTGAGTTCATTGGCATCAAATTTGAAAAGCAACCTTCTGAATATTTTTAAAATACGTTTTTGAATGTTAATAGAGCCATATCCGATGGAATTAATCAGGAGTGACAACCACTTGGCCTCACTTAATATCGTAACGCAAGAATCAGAAGTAAGTAGATAATACAGCAATGACAATATTTTAAGGGTGTAGCTTTCGCTGTAAATCGAATCCTGTGGCCCTGACCCTGGCCCTGACCCTGACCCAGCACCTGACCCAGCACCCAGTCTTGCCGATGCCGATGCTGCAACCTCGTCTTCAGCACGCGACTCTGCGCTGATTTCATTATTAACGATGCTCTTTAAACAGCTGTAAAGCTCCGAATAGAGTAAATCGAACAACGATCTGCTAAGAGTTCTAGCACCTGATTTGAAATTTTGCACTTTTGACGGCATAAAAGGATTTATAATATCTTCAAATGTATTTTCGTAAAACAAAACCTGGGAGGACAAACAATAGACGATGTTCATCGACATGCGAGAGAAGCTTACCATGAAATCGCTAATAAAATTGAACAAATAAGGCACGGTAGAATTAGATGCCAAAAGTCCTTTTTGGCTACTCATTTCTGCAGAGATTGAATTATTATTGCCTATTTCAGAAAAATGACGCACGTCTGCTAGTACATTATGCAAAGTGCCAAAAAGATCAATTTCACTTAAAAACACGTGCTGACAAGGTTCGATGGTGATGAGCCAATTTGACAGGATTGATAGTTGACTCATATTAGAATCCCTACTTTGAATAATTTCTGACGAGTTAACATGGGAATAAATGAGTTGCAAATTATTTAATAATAGGCTCTTCAAATCTTCGCTCATTCCAAATTGAACCAATCCACCAGTTGACATTACTGAAGAGTGTAATTTGCTTACCAATATTGACACCAACATACTATTTTTAATCTTACTTTCTTTCAAAATCTTGTCCAAAGCTCCTTTCAAAATTTTTAGGCCAAAAAATTTACGGCACCCTAAAATATAGCTTTGTTTCATCTCTTCTAACAAACCATCAACAATTTCTCCAGAAATTGTATGAACTTTCTCTTCACCCTTTTTTTCAATGCCGAAAAAGATATTAAAATCGTAATTATTAGGAGTGGCAAATTCGAATGTTTTTCCAGCTTTTGAGCCCAAGAGAGATGCTTGATATTGATCTATAAGACTCAAAATTTTAGTTTTTAAACTAGCATCATTCATATCTTTACATTGTTCTAGTATCGTCGAAACTTTGATTGCAGTTGAATTAAGGTTCAAGTTAAATAGAAGCCTAGCTTTTTTGGCCACAACAGATGGATCTAGTTCACTTGTTATTTTTTTCGATATGTTTGTAGTACAAAAGGTCCAAACAGAGATTATGAGTTTAGTTTTAAAATCACCTTCTTTGAATAAAGAACTGCCAAGAACATCTAAGTAGCCCAAATTTCGGAGCACAGCTGTGAACACGAGAATAGTTAAATCCCGCTTACTTTTTATTGTTGGAAATGATGCGATGTCATATTTCTGTTCACCATTTATCTCCATAATTAATTTATTCATTTCAGAAGCTATATAATTACGAACAATATGCAAAGACTGAGCCTCTACATCTAGTTTCACGTCCTTGGGATTCATATAAAATGACGCCTTCTGACCTCTATCCATGATCCAAGTACTCGGCTGCACACACACAAAAGTATCCTCCCGCCCTTCCGGTTTGGGTTGAACAACTTGGCCGACTCCATAAGGAGTGGTCACAAAATCGCCTATATTAAACGTAGAAGCTTCGTCATCTAACCCACCACCTTCTATTTGATATAAAGTTTTCATCAACTCATCAAAAGCAAAGTTATTTCCCCAATCAGCAATATCACTGCTGAAAGTGCCAAGGCAAGATTGGATAGTTGACCGCGCCATAGAGACATCGGCAAAGACTGTAGGAGAGAGGCCTCCAGTAAATATAGGCGATGTAATCCAACCAGTAATATCTCTCTTACTCGTACTAGACGATGAAATATAGAACGAAGCAATATGATTTATTACTGAACTGCAAATGCATAAAACTTGATGGACGTTTCTAAAAACCAGCTTATCATGCTTACCATCAGTAATTCGAAAACCTAAATTTTGCACAGATAAATTGCTACCCCTGAAAGGTAATTTAAATCCATTCTTGTCAGCTTCCCCTATAATCTGGCGACCGCTAAATAGCATTTCACCCTTAAACATAGTGAACTTCTTATCGGCGGTATTGTTATCAAGTAAAAATACTTTATTTCCAAACTGACTTCCAGAAATATTTGGTTTATTAGGAACTTTGAGACTATAAGTATCTTTAAAGTCATGAACATCAGGTAAATCTTCAAAAGAAGACTCTGAAATTTTGAAACTAGAAGCAGTAATTTCCTCCTTCCAGGTAGAGTCTCCAAATTTAATATTCCAAACTCCCTCCATGATATTACCTTCAGCAGAGCGAAGCTCCTCTGGCAGGGTTACCAGAGTTGAAAGGAACTTCATGAAAAAAGGCAAAAGTTCGATACTAATCAAGGATTCATATTTCTTTATGAAAGCGGAAAGTCGCAAGCTAGTAAATAATGATGGAAAATAAACGATTAAGAGCGGATGGGACAAAATTAATCGAGATTCGTCTAAACTTTTTTCTTTTGAAAGACTCACTAATTGATCGCAAGTAGACAGAATAAACTTGCAGTATGACATAAAGGAGCTGATATCATTTGTTTCAAATCTAGTCATATTGTTAATAGAATAATCGATGTTGTGACATTCCGACTGTATTTCAACTTTATCATCTTTTGAATGGAACGAGACGGCGGGATATACAGCATATTTATCTTTAGAGTCAAGAAATATATTTTCTACTACTCGAGTCCAAGTTTTATTATCAGAAGACACAGAGAGAGACCCAGAATTCGAATTAAATTCGCAATAAATCTTTTTCGAACCAAAAGGCAAAGAATCTATTTTATACCGTACTTGGGTCTCTTCTTTCCCAGACTTCTCCTTTCTACCATTCAAAAAAAGATCTCCACTGCCGTTAAATCCAACAGATTTTTTGTGAAAACCTAGTTGGTAGCCATTACTAATGAATTCACTCGAAGATACGAGGCCGTCGGATCCGTGCAAACCTAGCAATAAATGATCTTTATTCACGCACTTCTTTACATCGAATAAAAAGTAATGCACACCGGTATCAGGCTCAAAGGATCGACCAGAAATCGCAGTAGTCCATTGAATGATATTAGTCTTAGGATCGAAAAACACACTTTTCCCACTATCGATTGTGATAATAGAGGATTCCAAGGGCACAGGCACAATTCTACTAAAATTGTACGAAGGATCATGCCCGACAGAAGAACACATAGTTTGAAGATGAAACCTCTGCAGGCGCATTAATAAATGCATTTCACCAAAAAATAATTGATCTTCTAACTCGTGTTTATTGGTATAACTTTTCAAAAGTAGAGGATTCGAAAGTCTCCATGCTAACAATAACAGTATCGAGTGACGGCTGCGATCTAGTCCTCCAGTCGCATCGGCACTGTTCAAGCAATCCCATGACTTCATCATTTTGAAGTAATCTGTACCTTCGGGATATTCAAAAATGAATTTATTGGGCTCTAAAGTTGATGAGATGTGCAAACAAATGTAGTTCAGAAAATATAATTGATAAAATGACGAATGAAGCTCAACGTTATTGACTGGATATGACGATAATACTAGATTTTCGCAATATCGAATAATATTATCAGACAGCAGTTGACGAAAGAAAGATTTTCGGCTCAAATTTGTACTAGAAACTGAGGCCGAGGCCGAAGTGGAAGCCGAAGTGGAAGCCGAAGTGGAAGCCGAAGTGGAAGAATTTTCATTATTAGCAACGCTCCTTTCAGTGCGTGTTTCATCAAAGAAAAGCTCGAATCCTGCAACCAATGATTTTATGCCATGAGACTGCAATGAAAATTTGCAAAATTCACGGCAAAACGGCTGTTCTTGACTAGAAAGATATGAGCGAGATGGAGCATTAAAAAGGTCATTAATCATGCCTGGAGAGGAGACCCACGGTCCAAGAGAGGCGGGGAGATATTCAGCACCGATCAAATTGCATATCTTGATACGGAGATTAGAAATAAAGTTAAAATCAAGATTAAGGAAAGGCTCGTCGGCATTCATAACCTTAGTCTTTCGAGTGGAGAAAATTAAAAGTGTTTCAAGAGTTCTCAAGAGGGAAATTAAGCCCCACAATGTAAAGTCAAAGTACGCTTTGCAATCTGAATCACTATCTAATTTACCAAACCTTGCCGGCCCTTTTTTTTGAACTCCAGCCAACTCATCAGTGAATATATCTATTAAGGCATCTACCAAAAGCAAAGTTGTTTGATCAGCCTCAAATGAGATAAAATTAGGAGGCTGGGAAACAAAGCTGTAGGTGCTATCTCTGTTGGCACTATTGGCAACCGCTCCATCGCTACATGTTTTGATAACAGATCTCGGGCTCCGTTTTAATTGCTTGTCGCACGACAAAGAAATCAGAGTTAACAAAACTCCAGTAGCATGCTTCAGATTAAATACTGGCTTTTCTGATGCCTCTTTGTCGAAGTAGAAAATTTTAATAGGGGAATCGATCAAAGATGCGGATGAAAAAGGATCATAAAAGCAATCTTTTGGCAAGGAAAAGGTGTTAGCTTCAGTTGATGTGAGAGCAGAAGAGTTAGCAGCAGCATCGGCAGCTGACTGCGATTCAGATGGTGAGGTCGGAGCACAGGCGTCCTCTACGTAAGCTAGATGTTTAGCCCATAAGTCTTTAACAATTTCAGTGACTCTTCCAGGTTCTGAATTATTAGCATCGTAATAATAAGCTGACTCTATAGAAATATCACTAGGGTTCTCTGACAAATCCTTGAGTTTCGACCAATCAATAATACTATTTTCTTTAAACCGAATCACGGTGGTAATGCCATCTTTATCGACACAGTTGATCCAAAGAGACTTGAGAACATTTGGCTGGAGATCAGTGAAGAGCCGATTACACGCTCGAAACACCTCGCGGCCGCTAGTTTGAGCCTTAGTCAGCGAATCGGAGAGTGCTCGTACCAATTCGAGCTCTGGAACTGATGAGTTGAGAGTGGAATGATTAGTATTCACACCTAGTTCGATGACCAAGGGATGGAAATCGTCTCCTTCAGGAAATTTCTCTTCAACACTAGATGCAACGAAAATTTCCAAAGGATTTTCCCAAGGTTTATCGTGTTTTTTGGTTGGATTTATTGTATTCTCGTAGAACAAGGGAGAGCCAAACAAAGACGCAAACACATTAGAAAATGAATCGACACATTTTTCATTTTCTTCAACATTTTCTTTTGTTCCATCATTAGAGAATCCTTCAAGAAGGAACAGCAAGCCTGTAAGCAATGAATTGATCGTGCTCTCGCTAATGCACTTCAAAATAAAGATCGAATTAGTTTCATTATGTTGTTTATATGGGCTAGGAGCGGGAGCAGGGACAGGGGCACCACCCTCAGCAGCCTTAGCGCTACTTTCAACTGCTGCTGCTGCTGCTGCTGCTGCTGCTGCAACATTGGCTTCTTCATTTGCTCGCTTTTTAGCTTCCTTCTTTTCCTGTTTTTTTCTCTTCTTCTCATATTTCGGATCATCAGCAGGCACTGAATTAGCAGATGAGGACTCTGAAGAGGGCTGTGAGGTGGCCAGCGACTTCGGTTTCAACAGTTTAAAGAGTTGACTACTTTTAATATTAGCATTGAGATGCGGATATCGATCTGTTAGAAAAGTGAAGAGAGTGGTAAAAGTAGACTCCGGCAAAGAGGCTAATTGAACAAGCTTAACAGTCATATCACGACTACTAACACCGCTTTCAAGAAAATCGGCAATTTTAATGTCACTCGATTCGACAAATCTGTCTATCGCAGTTAATATATGCGTATCTATCTTTGCACTGGACGCCTTTTTAGAAGAGCTAGAAGACGAAGAGCTAGAAGACAAAGAGCTAAAAGACCCAAATCCACCACTGCCGCTGCTACTGCTCGAGGATGACGACGAGGAAGAGGGGGAGGGAGAGGAGGAGAAAGAGGAGTCCCTGTAGATGTTTGCACCTGCAAGAAGTAGATTCTCAGAAGTACCTAGAGACTCCCATATAGGTCCGAGTCCGAATACGAATACACCATTGTCCCTGTTCACATCTGAAAATGGGTCGCTCGAATTAGAATTCGATGTAGTTGCTACAGATAACAACGATGAAGATGTTGAAGATGTTGAAGATAATGGCGATGATGAAGATAATGATAATGATGATGATGAAGAAGAAGACGACGACGAGCTGGAAGAAAAAGAGAGCACTTTCTCTATGATACTGCCGCGATTGTCTGGTAAGCTGTCTTCTAGTTCATTCTTAAACGATTGTTTCGTGCTGCTTGATATAGACGGAAACATTTTTGGAATTTGCTACAGCAATATTATTTATATTTCTT
>Ga0255238_1000037_pt1 | contig 17184 bp, 30 predicted proteins | sample ColtaT_21_FD_183716 | JGI IMG/M metagenome (GOLD analysis project Ga0255238, IMG submission 183716) | Metatranscriptome of freshwater microbial communities from Columbia River, Oregon, United States - Colum_Miss_RepA_8d (Metagenome... | ecosystem: Environmental > Aquatic > Freshwater > River... | reverse complement strand
TGGAAACTGGTCCGTCGGTGGTGGAGATCGTAGAGTTGACAGAGGCCTCAAATGCTTCTTTGATCGACGTCTGAAAGCAGGCGTGAGATTGAAGGCACTGCGAGAGCAAATTTCGACGCTGTCGTCGGCAGCTGGAGCCTCCGGCGTTTCGTCCGCTGCTGCTTCTGGAGCCTCAGCTACTTCCGGTGTTTCCTCTACAACTTCGTCAAGTTCCACCGCAGCTTCTGCTTCTGGGGTAGTTTGCTCTGTTGCAATCGCTTCTACAGTTTCAGTTGTAGCGGCAGCTTTTGAAGCGCCACCACGACGAGAACGACGTGTAGTTTTCTTCGCTCCATCGGTGGTGTAGATTTCGTTGAAATCCACCAATTCGATCATACACATTTCGGCGTTGTCGCCCAAACGGTATCCCGTGCGAATAATGCGTGTGTACCCGCCGTTGCGCTCCGCAATTTTAGGTGCTACATCGCGAAACAATTCCGTAACAACGTCTTTGTTTTGCAAATAGCTAAATACAACTCTTCTTGAGTGCGTAGAATCTGTTTTTGACTTCGTCAAAAGTGGTTCTACGTACACTCGCAAGGCTTTAGCCTTCTCCACAGTTGTATTGATACGCTTGTGCAGGATGAGAGAGCTCGCCATGTTTGAAAGCATCGCTTTTCTGTGCGCTGTCTTTCTACCGAGATGGTTTATTTTTCTTCCGTGTCTCATTTCAATTCTTTATAAAGGTGTTACTAGTCTTTGTCTAATTTGTACTTGGCAACATTCATCCCAAAAGTCAAACCTTTGTTGTCCACCAAATCTTCCAATTCGGTCAAGGACTTTTTACCAAAGTTTCTGAACTTCAACAAATCATTTTTGTTGTAGGAAACCAATTCGCCAAGCGTTTCTACATCGGCAGCTTTCAAGCAGTTCAAAGCTCTCACAGAAAGATCCATATCCACCAACTTCGTTTTCAAAAGTTGACGCATGTGCAAGGATGTTTCGTCGAATTCTTCCGTTTCTGCTTTTACTTCGCTATCCAAGGTGATGCGCTCATCGGAGAACAACATAAAGTGGTGGATCAAGATTTTCGCAGCCTCTTTTAATGCATCTTTTGGATGAACAGAACCATCGGTGGTCAAGTCCAAAACCAATTTCTCGTAATCTGTCTTTTGCTCAACGCGGAAGTTTTCGATGCTGTATTTTACGTTTTTGATAGGCGTAAAAATAGAGTCGATCGAAATGGTTCCGAAAGGTGCGTTAGGCGCCTTGTTTTCGTCGGCAGGTACATATCCACGTCCTTTGATAATGGTCAATTCCATTTCAAGTTTCACGGAAGTCTCCATGTTGCAAATCACCAAGTCAGGGTTCAACACTTGGAAAGCAGAGGTGTATTTACCTATGTCTCCTGCTGTCAACTTGTCTTGTCCGTTTACCGTTACTACCACGGTCTCGTTGTCTGTGCCATCGATTTGTTGTTTGAAACGCACTTGTTTCAAGTTCAATACAATCTCTGTAACATCTTCTACGATTCCTTTGATGGTTGCAAACTCGTGGTCTACTCCTTCGATGCGTACCGAAGCAATAGCGAAACCTTCCAAAGAAGAAAGCAAAATCCGTCTTAAGGCATTACCGACAGTGATCCCATAACCGGGTTCCAACGGACGAAATTCGAATTGTCCATGGTGCTCATCGGACTGAATCATGATTACCTTGTCAGGCTTTTGGAAATCTAATATTGCCATGTTAATGCTTAATTTGTTATTTAGAATATAATTCGACGATCAATTGTTCCTTGATGTTTTCAGGGATCATCTCACGCGATGGAAGGCTCAACAATTTACCTGTCATGCTGGCTTTATTCCAGTCCATCCAATCGTACTTCTTGTTGTTTGTTGCCAAGCAGTTGTTGATTGATTCAAGAGATTTTGATTTCTCTCTAACACCAACTACATCACCTACTTTCACTGCATAAGAAGGAATGTTTACCAATTCTCCATTTACTGTGATATGTTTATGCGATACCAACTGGCGTGCACCGTTGCGCGAAGGAGCTATCCCCAAGCGGAAAACAAGGTTGTCCAAGCGCGTTTCGCACATAACCAACAAGTTTTCACCGGTGATGCCTTTCATGCGTGAGGCGTGCTCAAACATGTTTGCAAACTGGCGCTCAAGAATACCGTAGGTATACTTTGCTTTTTGTTTTTCAGCTAACTGAATAGCGTATTCGGATTGCTTTCCACCACGACGCTTGTTTGGTCCATGTTGACCAGGTCCGTAGCTTCTTTTCTCCATCGCCTTGTCGGGTCCGAAGATCGGCTCACGAAAGCGACGTGCAATTTTTGATTTGGGTCCAATATATCTTGCCATCTTATTTGTATTTGGGGTCGGCGCTGTGAATTAAGGCTTTGTCCTTCGACAACGTTGCTCCGCCCTTGATTATTAATTTACTAAACTCTACGTCTTTTTGGTGGGCGACAGCCATTGTGTGGCATTGGCGTCACGTCAACGATTTCGGTTACTTCGATGCCCGCATTGTGCAAGGAACGGATTGCTGATTCACGTCCAGCTCCAGGTCCTTTTACAAACACTTTTACTCTACGCAAGCCATTTTCATGAGCTTCGCGTGCAGCATCTTCAGCAGCTACTTGAGCAGCGTAAGGCGTGTTCTTTTTAGATCCTCTGAAGCCTTTCTTACCAGCGCTCGACCAAGAAATAACTTGACCAGCGTTGTTCGTCAAAGAAATAATCACGTTGTTGAAGGTAGCTTGTATATGCGCTTCACCCACCGCGTCTACTTTGACGTTCTTCTTCTTTTTTTGATTGGATTTTGCCATTACTATTTATTATTTAGTTGCTTTTTTCTTGTTGGCAACTGTTTTTCTTCTTCCTTTTCTGGTTCTTGAGTTGTTCTTGGTTCTTTGACCTCTCAACGGAAGACCCGCGCGGTGTCTGATACCTCTGTTGCAACCAATATCCATCAAGCGTTTGATGTTCATTTGCACCTCTGAGCGCAAAGCACCTTCGGTTTTGATCTCGTTGATAGCGTTACGAATCGCGTTCATTTGATCATCGTTCCAATCTTGAACTTTGATGTTTTCGTCGATTCCGTTATCGGTCAAAATTTTCTTTGCTCTACTGCGTCCGATGCCGTAGATATACGTTAACCCAATAACGCCTCTTTTATTCTTTGGTAAGTCTATACCTGCAATACGTGCCATACTCTTAAATATTACCCTTGACGTTGTTTAAATTTTGGGTTCTTTTTGTTGATGACATAAACCCTTCCTTTTCTCTTCACGATTTTGCAATCTGCAGATCGTTTCTTTACTGAAGCTCTAACTTTCATTTTTTTAATTTTTCAGGTTACCCTATTTATAACGGAAAGAAATTCTTCCCTTACTTAAATCGTACGGAGACATTTCCACTTTCACGCGATCGCCAGGTAAGATTTTGATGTAGTACATCCTCATCTTGCCTGAAATATGTGCGGTAATGACGTGTCCGTTTTCTAATTCCACTCGAAACATTGCGTTTGAGAGGGCTTCGATGATCACACCGTCTTGTTCTATTGATGCTTGTTTTGCCATGAATTAAAATCCAGATAATTCTCCTTGCGTTCTTCTTCCTCTGATTCTCGTGCCTTCCATCAAACCATCCATATGGCGGTTCAAGAGGTAGGACTCGATTTGCTGCAAGGTGTCCAGTACAACACCTACCATGATCAGGAGGGAAGTACCTCCGAAGAACATAGCAAAGGCATCGTTCACGCCAGCCAATTTGGCTATTGCGGGAATTACAGCAATCAAGGCGAGGAACAAGGAACCTGGGAATGTAATTCTCGACACCAAGGTATCAATGTACTCAGCCGTTTCTTCGCCTGGGCGCACCCCTGGGATGAAGCCACCACTTTTCTTAAGGTCGTCAGCAATCTTTCGTGGATTGATCATGATGGCCGTGTAGAAATAGGTGAAAACAATAATCAAAACAGCGAGCAGTACGTTGTAGCTGATCCCGTATACGTCACCCAAAGTTCGCTGGATAAAGTTGCCCGTACCATCTCCGTTGGCGAACATCATAACCGGGATGGTCATGATTGCCTGAGCAAAGATGATAGGCATTACACCCGATGCGTTGACTTTGATTGGCAAATAATTGCGCGCTCCTTGGTCGTTTACGGCTCTCGTTCCCACTACGCGTTTGGCTGTGTTGAGCGGAATTTTTCGCACTCCTTGCACAATCAAAACGGTTGCGAGTACAACCACCATAAAGGCTACGATCTCCAAAACGATCTTGATCAAGTTACCGGATTCCCACGCAAAACCGAATTCTGCTGTAAAAGCAGAAGGAAGACGCGAAAGGATTCCAACTGTAATCAAGAGGGAGATACCGTTTCCTATACCTCTGTCTGTGATTCTTTCACCCAACCATACGGCGAACATAGCTCCAGCCACCAAAACGATGATGGTTTGCGCCCACCAAAACGTGCCAGCATCTGCAGGCAAGGCTCCTTTGCTTTGTACATACAAAGCTAGGTAACCCGGTGCTTGCAAGGCGCAAATCACGATGGTAAGTACACGCGTGTAGTTATTGATTCTCTTTCTACCTGACTCCCCTTCGTTTTGCATTTTTTGCACAGCTGGCACCGCCATTCCTAGCAATTGCATAATGATGGAAGCACTGATGTAGGGCATAATACCCAGGGCCATGATTGACGCATTGGTAAAGCCTCCACCGGAGAAAAGAGACAACAAAGCCTCGAGGGTATTTTGTTCCCCGTTGTTTTGTGCCGTTTCCAGTGCAGAGTAATCGACACCGGGTAGGATGATAAAAGATCCGATACGGTATACCAGTATCAGGGCTAAGGTAAAGATGATTCTTTTCCTTAGTTCCTCAACCTTCCAGATGTTCTTGATATTCTGTATAAAGCGTTTCATTGGTCAAAAATGTTGGCAAAGATAATTAGATTTCGGAACATACACCACCCTGTGCCTCAATACTTGCCTTCGCAGATCCTGAGAACTTATGTGCTGTAATATTTACTTTTCCTTTCAATTCACCTCTACCAAGAATTTTTACCATTTCATTGCTACTCATCAAGCCGTTGGCCATAAGCACTTCGGGGTTGATGTCAGTGATACTCTTTTTTTCTATCAAGGCCTGAATAACGTCCAAGTTAATGGCTTTGTATTCAACGCGGTTAACGTTCTTGAAACCGAATTTCGGAACGCGGCGTTGCAAAGGCATTTGTCCACCTTCGAAACCTATTTTGGTGCTATAACCCGATCTTGATTTGGCCCCTTTGTGTCCTCTTGTAGAAGTACCGCCTCTACCAGAACCCTGGCCACGGGCGATTCTTTTACCATTTTTAGTAGAACCTTTAGCGGGTTTTAAATTATGTAAATTCATCTTTAATGCGTATTAATCCGTTTATCCAACAACTTCTACGAGGTGTTGTACTTTTTTTACCATTCCAAGGATTTGCGGTGTCGCTTCTTTCTCAACTACATGATTAAGTTTGCGCAAACCCAATGCTTTAATCGTCGCTTTTTGATCAGCTGGACGTTTGATAGCACTTCTTACTTGTTTGATTTTAATTGTCGCCATGTCGTTTTCGAATTAACCGTTAAATACTTTATCAAGTGAAATGCCTCTTTGTTTGGCTACAGCTACAGCGTCTCTCATTTCAGAAAGGGCTTGCATAGTTGCCTTCACCACGTTGTGTGGGTTGGAGGAACCTTGAGACTTAGCCAATACATTATGTACACCCACACTTTCCAAAACGGCACGCATCGCACCACCGGCAATAACACCTGTACCTTCAGAAGCTGGTTTCAATAATACTTCGGCACCGCCAAACTTACCCTTTTGGGCGTGTGGCACAGTACCTCTTAAGATGGGAACGCGAATCAAATTTTTCTTGGCATCGTCGATACCCTTTGTAATAGCTTCGGTTACTTCCTTAGCCTTACCCAATCCGTGGCCTACGATTCCGTGTTCATCGCCTACTACTACGATAGCAGAGAAGGAGAATGTACGTCCACCTTTGGTTACTTTGGTAACGCGGTTTACGGCAACCAGTTTATCTTTTAGCTCTAGATCAGCTGCTTTTACTCTATTTACAATTTTTGTTGCCATTTCTTAAAATTTTAAACCGCCTACTCTTGCTGAGTCAGCCAATGATTTTACTCTACCATGATACAAGTAACCATTGCGATCGAACACAACAGATTCAATACCAGCTTTCAATGCTCTTTCGGCCAATTCTTTACCCACTACAGCGGCTTGCTCAGATTTGTTTTTATTCTCAGCAGCCTTGTTTTTGTAGCTGGAAGCGGAGGCCAAGGTTACCCCTTTGGTATCGTCGATGATTTGCGCATAAATTTGCTTATTCGATCTGTATACCGAAAGACGAGGCACCTTCGTCGTACCCGAAATTTTCTTTCTGATGCGGCGTTTGATTTTCGCTCTTCTGTTTAATTTGCTAAATGCCATTTTCCTAGAAATTAATTATTTTTTACCTGCAGATTTACCCGCTTTTCTTCTAATATCTTCGCCGACAAAACGAATACCTTTTCCTTTATAGGGTTCGGGTTTGCGAAGGGATCGAATCTTGGCAGCAGCCTGTCCCAAAAGTTGCTTGTCGAACGACTCAATCGTTACAACAGGTGCTTTACCTTTTTGAGTATCTGCAGATACCTTAATTTCTTTCGGGAATTCGATGATGATCTGGTGTGAGTAACCCAGGGCCAATTCCAATGTTTGACCATTGGCTGTAGCTCTGTAACCTACACCGATTACCTCTAATTCCTTCTTGTACCCTTCTGAAACACCGATCATCATATTGTTCACCAAAGAGCGGTACAAACCGTGCTTGGCTCTGTGTGATGGGGCATTTGATTCGCGGTCGAAAGTGATTTGGCCATCCGCTATGTTCATTGTAACACAAGCGTCCATCACTTGCGTCAATTCACCTTTGGGGCCTTTCACGGTAACAACGTTATCGTTCACTTTTACTTCTACACCACTCGGGATGCTTACTGGGGATTTTCCTATCCTTGACATTGTTCCAGTTGTTTAGATTAATGTACGTAGCACAGCACTTCGCCGCCCACGTTTTCTTTTCTTGCTTGTTTATCCGTAATCACTCCTTTTGAAGTAGAAACGATGGCGATACCCAAACCGTTCATTACGCGCGGCATCTCTTGGGCACTGCTGTATTTTCTCAAACCTGGACGAGAAGCTCTTTGCAATTTTGTAATTGCTGGCACTTTCGTAGAAGGATTGTACTTCAAAGCGATTTTGATCAGGCCTTGTTTGTCGTCTTCTTCAAACTTATAGTTGAGGATGTATCCTTGATCGAACAAAATATGCGTCATTGCGCGTTTTGTGTTTGAACCTGGAATTTCTACCACTTTCAACCCAGCCGCACTTGCGTTGCGAATACGGGTTAAAAAATCTGCTATAGGATCTGTTGTCATAATATTTTCCTATTTATATAATTACCAACTTGCCTTTTTCACGCCTGGGATTTTCCCGGACAGAGCCATTTCTCTAAAAGTTACCCTTGAGAGGCCAAACTGGCGCATATATCCTCTTGGGCGACCCGTCAAGCCGCAACGATTGTGCATGCGCACTTTCGATCCGTTGGCTGGCAATTTTTGAATGGCCAACATGGCGTCCCATTTTGCTTGTGTAGCATCGTCTGAGTTGTCAGCTGACTTTAAAACCTTGGTAAGCGCCTCGCGTTTTTTCGCGTAACGGGCTACCATTCTTTCTCTTTTGCGCTCACGCGCTTTCATTGATTCTTTCGCCATTTCTTAATTTTTTTTGATGAATGGGAAACCAAAAGCTTCTAACAAAGCATTTCCTTCTTCATCTGTGTTTGCCGAGGTTACGAATGTAATATCCATACCCAAAATCTTGTTCACCTTGTCGATGTCGATTTCTGGGAAGATGATATGTTCCTTCACGCCGAGGTTAAAATTACCGCGTCCGTCGAAACCTTTGGGGCTAATGCCTCTAAAGTCGCGAGTACGTGGCAAAGAAACCGCGATCAAACGATCCAAAAACTCATACATTCTGTCGCCTCTCAAAGTCACTTTCGTTCCAATCGGCATTCCCTTTCTCAATTTAAAGTTCGAAATGTCCTTCTTTGAGATAGTTGTTACAGCCTTTTGTCCGGCGATTTTTGACAATTCTTCGGCGGCGTTGTCGAGCAATTTCTTGTCGGCAACCGCTTCGCCCAATCCTTGGCTCAAAACGATTTTCTGCAATCTGGGTACACGCATCACTGACTTGTATCCAAACTTTTCCGTCAAACTAGAGATGATCTCTTGTTTGTACATTTCCTTCAGTCTCGGTGTATAATTCATGACTTGATCTCCTCTCCTGATTTTTTAGAATAACGAACTAGCTTGCCGTCTTTGTTCAATTTTCTTCCGATTTTGGAAGCTTGACCATTGACAACTACCATCAAGTTAGAAACATGGATGGTGCCTTCTTTGTCTACGATTCCGCCTTGTGGATCTGTTGCTGAAGGCTTGGTATGGCGTTTTACCATTTTCAAACCTTCTACTGTTGCGCGCAACTTCTTTCTGTCCACGGTTAGAACTTTTCCTTCTTGGCCGAGTGCTTCACCCGCGATTACTTTCACGGTGTCGCCTACTTTAATGTGTAATTTCTTTTGCATGTCTTTACAAATTTTAAAGTACTTCGGGAGCAAGAGAAACAACTTTCATGTAGTTGTTTTCACGCAGCTCACGAGCAACTGGTCCAAAAATACGGGTACCTCTCATTTCTCCCGTTGCATTCAAGATAACGCAAGCGTTATCATCGAATCGGATGTAAGAACCATCAGCACGACGTACTTCTTTTTTGGTTCTCACAACCACCGCCTTGGCAACCTGTCCTTTTTTGACAGCTCCAGAGGGCATTGCGCTCTTAACAGCAACTACGATTTTGTCTCCTACTGAAGCATAGCGACGTTTTGTACCACCCAATACGCGGATGACCAATACTTCCTTTGCTCCGGAGTTATCTGCTACTGCAAGTCTTGATTCTTGTTGTATCATTACTAAAAATTATTTAGCTTTTTCGACGATTTCTACTAATCTCCAGTTCTTCAATTTGCTCAAAGGTCTGGTTTCCATAATGCGTACGGTATCTCCTACATTGCACTCGTTTTTCTCATCGTGTGCAAAGAACTTAGAAGTTTTCTTCACGAATTTGCCGTATTTAGGGTGTTTCACCTTTCTTTCTACGGCCACTACGATCGATTTCTCCATCTTGTCGCTAGTGACAACGCCGATACGCTCTTTTCTTAAATTTCGCTTTTCCATATTCAAGCTTGTGTATTTAGATCAAGCTTATGCTTGACCTTCACGTTTTGTTAATTCCGTATTCAACCTTGCGATCGATTTTCTGATGTTGCGAATTTGAATCGGGTTTTCCATGGGCGATACGCCGTGGGTCAACTTCATTTTCGTCAATTTATCCGAAAACTCTGTGATTCTTCCTTGCAAGTCCTGAATCGAAAGCTTTGTTATTTCTGATTGTTTCATGGCTCTTCTTATTTTCCAATTGGTTTCACATAGTCGTTGCGGACAACGAACTTACATTTCACTGGCATTTTTTGAGCAGCCAAGCGCATCGCTTCTTGCGCTACCTCGAAAGGAACGCCATCGGCTTCAAACATGATACGACCAGGTTTTACAACGGCCACCCAGTGACTCGGGGCACCTTTACCTTTACCCATACGTACTTCTGCTGGCTTAGAGGTAACTGGTTTATCTGGAAATATTCGGATCCACACTTTTCCTTCACGCTTCATGTATCGGGTAACGGCGATACGAGCAGCTTCAATTTGTCGTGAGGTGATCCATCCTGGCTCCAAAGTTTTCAGTCCGAAAGATCCGAAAGATACGCGGCTTCCTCTGTGAGCAATACCGGTATTTCTTCCCTTTTGAACTCTTCTAAACTTGGTTCTTTTTGGTTGTAACATCTTCTTAGAATTTTACCTTATTCTTATTTCTTCTTTCTTTTTCCACCCGTACGACGGTTTGCTGGGCTGCTGCTATTGCTTGCTGCCGATTGCATTCCAACGTTTGGAGACAAATCTCTCTTGCCATAAACTTCGCCCTTGCAAATCCACACCTTGATTCCAAGACGGCCGTAAGTTGTATGCGCTTCTGAGATTGCATAATCGATGTCAGCTCTGAACGTATGTAACGGAGTACGTCCATCCTTGTACATCTCTGAGCGAGCCATTTCTGCACCATTCAAACGTCCGGAGATTTTAATCTTCACTCCTTCGGCTCCCATGCGCATTGTACTCGCTATCGCCATTTTAATTGCACGTCTAAACGAAATACGTGCTTCCAATTGACGAGCGATGCCATCAGCCACCAAGCGAGCGTCCAACTCAGGACGTTTCACTTCGAAGATGTTGATTTGGATCTCTTTCTTCGTCAATTTTTTGAGTTCTTCTTTCAATTTGTCAACTTCCTGACCGCCTTTACCGATGATCACGCCTGGACGTGCAGTATTGATGGTAACGGTGACCAACTTCAGTGTGCGCTCGATGATGATTTTCGCAATGCTCGCTCTGTTCAAACGCGCGTTCAAATACTTGCGGATTTTATCATCTTCTACGATTTTGTCGCCGTAGTTGTCGCCACCATACCAGTTAGACTCCCATCCGTGGATGAAACCTAGTCGATTGCCTATTGGATTACATTTTTGTCCCATGCTAACTTATTATTTGGTTCCGTCGATTGTGATGGTTACGTGATTCGAACGCTTGCGAATTCTGTGTGCACGTCCCTGAGGAGCAGCTTGAATTCTCTTAAGCATTGTGCCACCACCCACTTCAATGGATTTGACAATTAAATTTTCTTCTTCTATATTTTTTCCCTCGTTCTTTTGTTCCCAATTGGCAATGGCGGAACGAAGCAATTTGCCCAAGCTTAAAGAAGCATGCTTGGCGTTGTGTTCTAAGATGTTTAAGGCCTTATTGACTTCCACACCGCGTACGAGATCTGCTACCAGTCTCATTTTGCGCGGAGCAATTGGAGAATCGTTCAAGCGGGCGAAGGCCACACTTTGCTTGTTCTCCTTTAAAGCCTCTGCTCTTAATCTTTTTCTAGCACCCATGACTTTGCTCTATTAATTTTATCTTTTCTTATCTTTCTTGTTTCCACCATGGCCACGGAAGTTGCGCGTTGGCGCGAATTCTCCCAATTTGTGACCCACCATGTTCTCTGTTACATAAACAGGGATGAACTTGTTGCCGTTGTGTACGGCGAAAGTCAATCCAACGAAATCTGGGCTAATGGTAGAGGCTCTTGACCAAGTTTTGATCACGGCCTTGCTGCTTGATGCTTGTGCATCGTCCACTCTTTTCATCAACTTGTAATGAACAAAAGGTGGTTTTTTCAACGATCGACTCATATCCTCTTATTTTTTTCTTCTTTCGACAATAAACTTATCTGAATACTTCTTCTTGTTGCGGGTTTTGTAACCTTTAGCCGGCATACCGTTGCGCGATCTTGGATGACCACCAGCATTTCGACCTTCGCCACCACCCATTGGGTGATCGACAGGGTTCATAACAACACCACGTACACGTGGACGTCTACCCAACCAACGCGAGCGACCGGCTTTACCAGACACTACCAAGTTGTGTTCAGAATTGGATACGGCTCCGATCGTTGCCATGCAAGTGGTCAAGATCATACGCGTTTCACCTGAAGGCAACTTGATTGTCGCATAACGACCTTCGCGTGCATTCAACTGAGCGTAAGTTCCAGCACCTCTCGCAATTGCACCGCCTTTACCTGGCTTCAATTCGATATTGTGGATTACGGTACCCAATGGAACGTCGGCCAAGAACATGGCGTTTCCAACATTGGGACTTGCAGATTCTCCTGAAACGACTGTATCGCCCACCTTCAACCCCTCTGGGGCGATGATGTAGCGTTTTTCGCCATCTGCATAAAACAACAAAGCGATGCGTGCTGTACGGTTCGGATCGTATTCGATCGTTTTAACCGTAGCAGGAACGCCGTGCTTGTCGCGCTTGAAATCAACCAAACGGTATTTTTGCTTATGTCCACCACCTACGTAGCGCATAGTCATTCTACCGTCGTTGTTTCTACCACCAGACTTCTTCTTTTTGGCAACTAGGCTCTTTTCGGGCACATTGGTTGTTACTTCAGAATAAGTGCTGTTGATCTTGTGTCTCTGCCCTGGAGTTGTAGGCTTGAATTTTTTAAGACCCATTACTTTGAACTACTTAAAAGTTATTAAACAAATCAATCGTTTCTCCTTCTGCAACAGTAACAACGGCCTTCTTGGTCGGGTTACTTGGTTGCTCAACGACACCTCTGCTCGTATATTTCACAGAGGATTTACCACCGCCATAGATCATGGTACGGACATCCGTTACCTTCACTCCATACATGTTTTCGACGGCCTCTTTTATCTCCAATTTATTCGCCTTTCTGTCAACTTCGAAAGTGAAACGGTTTTGCCCCTCACTTGCCATTGTCGCCTTCTCGGTGATAATTGGTTTTTTAATTATTGCTTTCATTCATCAATTAGTTTAGAATCTTTTCGATTACTTCTATTGAACTTTCTGCCATTACCACTTTGTTCGCGTTCAATACATCATAGGTATTTACCGAATCTGCTGTTACCACTTTCACTTTTCCTAGGTTTCTAGAAGAAAGGTAAAGGTTGTCGTTTTTGTCGCCGAGGATCAAAAGCACCTTTTGGTTTTCCAACTGTAAATTGGCTAGCATTTGTTTGAACTCTTGTGTTTTGGGAGAAGCCATTTGCATATCTTCCATCACCATCAAACCTTCGTTTTGAGCTTTGAATGCGAATGCAGATTTACGGGCCAATCTTTTCAATTTGATGTTCAATTTGAAAGAGTAATTTCTCGGACGGGGTCCGAAGATTCTACCGCCACCAACACGTGTACCGGACTTAACGCTACCCGCACGGGCACCACCAGTTCCTTTTTGTTTTTTGATTTTCTTCGTAGATCCAGAGATTTCTGCTCTTTCCTTCGCCTTGTGCGTTCCTTGGCGACGATTGGCCAAGTGCTGCTTAACATCCAGATAAATGGCGTGCTGATTCGGCTCGATTCCGAAGATACCGTCAGAAAGTTCAACCTTCTTAGAAGTTGCCTTTCCGTTTGCGTCAAATACATTTACTTCCATTATCTTTCAATTGTTACGGTTGAACCTTTGGCTCCTGGAATAGAACCTTTTACTACGATCAAATTTTTGTCAGCCAAAACCTTCAAAATCTGTAGGTTTTCCATCATCACGCGCTTGTTGCCCATTTGTCCGGCCATGCGCATTCCTTTGAATACACGAGCTGGGTAAGAACAAGCACCGATAGAACCAGGAGCACGCAATCTGTTGTGCTGACCGTGGGTAGCCTGACCAACACCGCCGAAGTTGTGACGACGCACAACCCCTTGGAAACCTTTTCCTTTGGAAGTGCCGACAACATCTACGAACTCGCCTTCTGCGAAGACAGTAACGTCTATCACATCGCCGAGGTTTTTGTCCTCAAAGCATTTGAATTCTACCAACTTCGCTTTAGGGGAAGTATTGGCTTTTTTGAAATGCCCCTTCAAGGCATTTGGCGTATTTTTCTCTTTGCGCTCGCCAAAGCCCAACTGTACGGCATCATATCCGTCTCTGTCCTGTGTCTTCACTTGCGTAACAACGCAAGGACCAGCTTCTATCACTGTGCATGGTGTAGCCTTACCCTCGGCACTGTAGATGCTAGTCATTCCGACTTTTCGACCTATTATTCCTGGCATACTTTACTTATTAGTATAAATTAAACTTTGATTTCTACGTCGACCCCACTTGGCAACTCCAAACGCATCAAGGCATCTACTGTCTTAGAAGAAGAACTGTAGATATCCAACAAACGCTTGTAGGCACACAATTCGAATTGCTCGCGTGCTTTTTTGTTAACGTGTGGAGATTTCAATACGGTGTAAATGCGTTTGTGTGTAGGCAATGGAATGGGTCCACTTACTACTGCACCGGTTGCTTTTACCGTCTTTACTATTTTCTCAGCCGATTTGTCCACCAAATTGTGATCGTACGACTTCAATTTTATTCTGATTTTTTGGCTCATTTTCCTTCTAATTAAGCGGTAACTTTTCCATTAATTTTCGCGATCACCTCATCTGCAACATTCTTTGGTGCCTCAGCGTAATGCGAGAACTCCATTGAAGATGTAGCGCGACCCGATGACATTGTACGCAATTGCGTAACGTATCCAAACATTTCAGACAATGGAACATCAGCTTTCAACACTTTCGCGCCGTGTTTGTCGTCCATGCCTTTCATCATACCACGACGGCGGTTCAAGTCACCCACAACGTCACCCATGTTTTCTTCTGGCGTTACCACCTCCAATTTCATGATTGGCTCTAACAAAACAGGTTTCGCTTGTTTCAATCCAGTTCTAAACGCCATTTTGGCACAAATCTCGAAAGACAAAGCATCTGAATCGACTGCGTGGAAAGAACCGTCCAACAACTCAACTTTCAAGGCATCCACAGGGAATCCTGCCATAACACCATTTTTCATTGACTCTTTGAATCCTTTTTCTACAGAAGGAATGAATTCACGCGGAATGTTACCACCCTTCACCGAGTTGATGAACTCCAAACCAGTTTTTTCTGGATTGTCTTGTGGCATAATCTTCACTACGATGTCGGCAAATTTACCGCGACCACCTGATTGTTTCTTGTACACTTCTCTGTGATCAACAGCTTGTGTGATGTTCTCGCGGTAAGTAACCTGAGGCGCACCTTGGTTTACTTCTACTTTAAACTCACGACGCAAACGGTCTACAATGATATCCAAGTGCAACTCGCCCATACCAGAGATAATCGTTTGTCCTGATTCCTCGTCTGTATGTACTTGGAAAGTTGGATCTTCTTCGGCCAATTTATTCAAGCCAACACCCAATTTGTCTGAGTCAGCTTGCGTTTTAGGTTCGATAGCGATTCCGATAACTGGATCTGGGAAGTTCATGGACTCCAATACGATGTGGTGCTTCTCGTCGCACAAAGTATCTCCTGTACGGATATCCTTAAATCCAACAACTGCACCGATGTCACCAGCACCCAAATTATCAATTTGGTTTTGCTTGTTGGCGTGCATTTGGAAGATGCGCGAAATACGCTCTTTTTGGTTAGAGCGCGTGTTGAACACATAAGAACCGGCAGGCAAGTTACCTGAATAAGCTCTTACGAAGCACAAACGTCCAACAAAGGGATCCGTTGCAATTTTAAATGCCAAACCTGCGAAAGGCTCATCGAAAGATGGCTTGCGAGAAGTTGGCAAATCTGTTTTTGGGTCAATTCCTTCGATTTGTCCGATATCCAATGGAGAAGGTAAGATCTCCATAACCATATCCAACATCGCTTGAACACCTTTGTTTTTGAAGGCAGTACCACACATCATTGGAACAACTTTTCCAGCGATAGTAGCCTCTCTCAAAGCATCCAAAATTTCTCTTTCTGTCAAAGAGTTTGGGTCTTCGAAATATTTCTCCATCAAGGTATCGTTGAATTCAGCAACTGCCTCCAACAATTCTTCTCTCAATTGAGTAGCTTCTTCCAATACATCTGCAGGAATTTCGATTTCTTGGAAAGTCATTCCCATGTCCTCTTCGTTCCAAGTAATTCCGCGGAAGTTGATCAAGTCAACCACTCCTTTGAAATTATCTTCGGCGCCGATGTTGATTTGCAAAGGCAAAGCGTGGCTGCCCAACATTTCTCTTACCTGCTTGCACACGTTTAAGAAATCTGCACCTTGACGGTCCATTTTGTTGACGAAACCAATACGAGGCACATTGTAATTGTTGGCCAAGCGCCAGTTGGTTTCAGATTGTGGTTCTACACCATCAACGGCTGAAAACAAGAACACCAAACCATCCAAAACGCGCAAAGAACGGTTTACCTCTACGGTAAAGTCAACGTGTCCGGGAGTATCGATGATGTTTACGTGGTATTGTTGCCCACGGTAATTCCAATTCAAGGTGGTTGCAGCAGAGGTAATGGTGATACCACGCTCTTGCTCTTGCTCCATCCAGTCCATCGTTGCACCTCCGTCGTGTACCTCACCGATTTTGTGGTTTACACCACCGTAATAAAGGATACGCTCGGTCGTTGTTGTTTTACCTGCATCAATGTGTGCAGCAATACCGATGTTTCTTGTATATTTTAAGTCTCTTGCCATTTCTGCTTAGAATCTAAAGTGTGAAAATGCTTTATTGGCTTCTGCCATTCTCAAGGTATCTTCTTTCTTTTTGAAAGCAGCGCCTTCTTCTTTAGCAGCGGCTATAATTTCGGCAGCCAAACGAGCAGACATTGTCTTTTCGTTTCTTTTGCGCGAATAGCTGATCAACCATTTCATGGCCAAGGATTGCTTGCGCTCTTCGCGAACGGGTGTAGGGATTTGGAAAGTAGCACCACCCACACGACGCGAGCGTACTTCAACACTTGGGGTTACATTTTCCAAGGCTTTTTTCCAAGTTTCCAAACCTGTTTGGTCTTCTACTTTACTGTCTACAACTTCTAATGCGTCGTAGAAGATCTTAAATGCCAAGTTTTTCTTACCATCCAACATAAGGTTGTTCACGAACTTCGTTACTTGAACATCTTTAAACTTCGGATCTGGAAGTATGGCGATCTTTTTTGCTTTTCTTCTTCTCATTGCTTGAAAGCTTTACTATTATTTCTGCTTAGGTCTTTTTGTTCCGTATTTAGAACGACGTTGTGTACGTCCCTCTACACCCGCTGTGTCTTCTGCACCGCGAACGATATGGTATCTTACACCTGGAAGGTCTTTTACCCTTCCACCGCGTACAAGCACCAATGAGTGTTCTTGTAAATTATGACCTTCACCACCGATATACGCGTTGACCTCTTTGCCATTGGTCAAACGCACCCTAGCTACCTTACGCATAGCAGAGTTCGGTTTCTTAGGTGTAGTGGTGTACACACGCACACATACTCCTTTACGCTGTGGACAAGAATCAAGAGCCGCTGATTTGCTCTTCTTTGTCACTGCCGTTCTGCCTTTTCGCACTAATTGTTGAATCGTTGGCATACTGTAAACCTGTTAACTTTTATGAATACTAAATTTCCCCAAAACTCAC
>Ga0255238_1000034_pt1 | contig 17266 bp, 14 predicted proteins | sample ColtaT_21_FD_183716 | JGI IMG/M metagenome (GOLD analysis project Ga0255238, IMG submission 183716) | Metatranscriptome of freshwater microbial communities from Columbia River, Oregon, United States - Colum_Miss_RepA_8d (Metagenome... | ecosystem: Environmental > Aquatic > Freshwater > River... | reverse complement strand
TTATGCCCGCGCTCTCCCCTCCCTCAACCCAGGACTCGCACAGCAAGCGCGAACGCCGCAAGGAGGCGCGCCCTGGCGAGTTGCTGCAAGCGGCACTGGAGTTGTTTGTCGAAAAGGGCTATGCCGCCACCCGCGCCGAAGAAGTTGCCACCCGGGCCGGGGTCTCCAAAGGCACGCTTTTTTTGTACTTCTCTTCCAAGGAAGACCTGTTCAAGGCAGTGATCCAGTCCAACCTGTCCCGACATTTGATGGCCTGGAACCAGGAGTTTGAAGGGTTTGAGGGCTCGAGCGCCGACATGCTGGCATACGGCCTGACCTCTTGGTGGACGCAGATCGGCAGCACCCTGGCGGGCGGCATCACCAAACTGGTGATGAGCGAGGCCCGTAATTTTCCTGAGATCGCGGCCTTTTACGAGCGCGAAGTGGTCAAACCTGGTCAGCATTTGATTGAGCGCATTCTGCAACGCGGCATCGACCAGGGTGAGTTTCGTCCCATCGACGTGCACCATGCGTGCATGAGCCTGGTCTGCGCCATGATGTACCTGATGATGTGGAAACACTCACTCGGCCCCTGCTCGGCCGCCAACCCCTCGTTTGATCCTGAAACCTTTTTGCTGACCCACTTGAACACCTTGCTCAATGGCATGCGGCAAACCTCCCCTTGCGGGACATTGTGATGAAAAAAATTGTTCGCATTCTTCTTGTGGCTGGCGTCATTGGCGCCTTGGTGGTGGTCGGCATGCGTGTGGTGGCGTCACGCAAAGCCCAGCAGGCAGCTGCACAGAGCGCACCCACCCTCAATGAGGTGCTGGAGTTTGCCGCATCCGACAGCCTGGAGGTCCAACCCAAGGCCCTTCAGCTGGGCTTGCCCATCTCGGGCAGCTTGCGGGCCGTGCGCACCGCCTTCATCAAGGCACGCGTTGCCGGCGAATTGATGGACTTGCAAGTGCGTGAGGGTGACGCAGTGACGGCAGGCCAAGTGCTCGCCCGCATTGATCCCACCGAATACCAGCGCCGCTTGCGCCAGGCCCAAGAGCAGGCCGAGGCCGCCAAGGCGCAGATCGACATCGCCCAGCGGCAGTTTGACAACAACCGTGCCTTGGTTGACCAAGGCTTCATTTCGAAGACAACCCTCGACACTTCATTGGCCACATTGCAATCCGCACAAGCCACCTACCGCGCGGCTGTCGCCGGCGCCGATGTCGCGCGCAAGGCGCTCGAGGACTCCCAAATGTTGGCCCCCTTCTCTGGCTGGGTGGCGGCCCGCACGGCACAAAATGGCGAGCGCCTGGCGATAGACACACGCATTCTCGAGTTGGTCGATCTCAGCCAGCTGGAAATCGAAGCCACGCTCAGTGCGGCAAATTCCGTCAGCGTGCGCACGGGCCAGACCGCGCTCTTGACCGTTGAAGGACAAGGGCGCGCTGTGACCGCGCGCGTACAGCGCATCAACCCAAGCGCGCAGTCCGGCAGCCGCAGCGTGCTGGTGTACTTGCAAGTCAGCGATGTCACAGGCCTGCGACAAGGCTTGTTTGCCGAGGGTGTCCTGGGGACCGAACGCCGCACTGTGCTGGCGGTGCCGGTCAACACCGTACGCACCGATCAGCCCAGACCTTATGTCCAAGTCATTGAAGACAACAAGGTGCGCCACGTCCCGGTCCAGCTCGGTGAGCGGGGCGCCATCAGCGATGACCCTCAATCTGAAAGCTGGGTCGAAGTGCAAGGCCTGCAGGCTGGCAGTCGCGTCTTGGGCGCCCATGTGGGCCGCTTGCGCGAAGGCACCACCGTCAAATTCACCGCGCCCCCCAAAGCAGCGGGAGGCTGAGCCATGTGGTTCACCAAAGTCAGCCTGAAAAACCCGGTTTTCGCCACCATGGTCATGCTGGCCTTTGTGGTGTTAGGCCTGTTTGCCTACCAGAGGCTGAAGATCGATCAATTCCCCAATATCGACTTCCCGGTGGTGGTTGTGACCACCGAATACCCCGGGGCTTCGCCAGAAATTGTCGAGTCAGAGGTCAGTAAAAAAATCGAAGAAGGGGTCAACTCCATTGCGGGCATCAATGCCCTCACCTCGCGCAGCTACGAGGGCATGTCGGTGGTGGTCGTTGAGTTTCAGTTGCACATCAATGGTCGCAAAGGCGCCGATGATGTGCGAGAAAAAGTGGCCAGCATCCGGCCCTCTTTGCGCAGCGAAGTCAAAGAGCCCAGAGTTCTGAGGTTTGACCCTTCCAGTCGAGCCATCTGGTCGCTGGCGGTCTTGCCCGATGCCAAAACAGCCGGCCAGACGCCCCCCCTCACGGGCGTGGCCTTGACCAATTGGGCCGATCAGGTCTTGAAAAAACGGCTTGAAAACGTGCGCGGCGTGGGGGCGGTCACGCTGGTAGGCGGCACCAAACGAGAAATCAATTTGTATTTGAACCCGCGGGCGATGGAGGCCTTGGGCGTCAGCGCCGACCAAGTCATCAATGCGGTCCGCGCTGAAAACCAAGACGTGCCCGTGGGGGCGGTGCGCTCCGCCACGCAAGACCGGGTGATTCAAGTCCAGGCCCGCATGGTTCGACCAGAAGACTTCGGCCAAATCATTGTGGCGCGCAAGGGCTCGACTTCGATACGGCTGTCGCAAGTGGCCACCGTGAACGACGGCGCCCAAGAATTGGAGAACATGGCGCTTTACAACGGCGAGCGCACTTTGTTGATGTCGATTCAAAAGTCACAGGATGAAAACACCCTGGATGTGATCGATGGCTTGAACAAAACATTGAAAGAGATTGAAAAGCAATTGCCACCCGGCATTCAGCTTGCCCCCATCTACGATGGCTCGCGCATGATTCGCGTCTCCGTCAACAACGTGCGTCAGACCCTGATCGAAGGGGCGCTGTTGACGGTGCTGATTGTTTTTCTGTTCCTGAACTCCTGGCGCTCCACGGTCATCACCGGCTTGACCTTGCCGATCTCCATCATTGGCACCTTCTTGTTCATGCACATGCTGGGCTTCACCATCAACATGGTGACCCTGATGGCCTTGTCACTGTGCGTGGGCTTGCTGATCGACGACGCCATCGTGGTCCGAGAAAACATTGTTCGCCATGTGCAGATGGGCAAGAACGCATTTGATGCGGCCATGCAAGGCACGCAAGAAATTGGCCTGGCGGTGCTGGCCACGACCTTGTCCATTGTGGCGGTGTTCCTGCCGATTGGTTTCATGCAAGGCATCATCGGCAAGTTTTTCCATGAGTTTGGCCTGACCATTGTGGCGGCCGTGCTGATCTCGATGTTCGTCAGCTTCACCCTGGACCCCATGCTGTCCAGCATCTGGCATGACCCCAGCATCCATCGCCGTGGCGAAAAAGCGCATGCGCCTTCACTTTACGACCGCACCCTGGGTCGCGTGACTGGCTGGTTCGAGCGCGCCACTGAAAACATGGGCCATGTCTACGAGCGCTGGCTGCAATGGGCCTTGGGTCACAAATTGGCCACTGTGGGTTTGGCCATTGCGGTGTTTGTGAGCAGCGTGGTCTTGGTGCCTTTGCTGGGCACCGAATTTGTTCCGAAGGCCGACTACTCCGAGACCACGGTCAGTTTCTACACCCCGGTGGGCTCCTCGCTGGAGGTGACCGAGGCCAAAGCACGACAGGTCGATGCGATCTTGCGTGAGTTTCCCGAGATTCGTTACACCCTGACCACGATCAACACCGGTGCGGCCAACGGCAAGATTTATGCGAGCGTTTACCTGCGCTTGCTCGACAGGAAGCTGCGCCAACGCAGCGTGGACGAGGTCGCTGCGGCCATCCGAGAACGGCTGCGCCAGGTGCCAGGCATCACTGTCACCCATGTGGGCCAGTTGGACACAGTGGGCGGCAACAAGCAAATTGAGTTCTCCCTGCAAGGCACGGATTTGCGCGAGCTCGAGCGGCTCAGCCAAACCGTCATGGCCCGTGTGCGCGCCATCCCAGGCGTGGTCGATCTGGACTCCAGCGTCAAACCCGACAAACCCACGGTGGAAGTGGTGGTGAACCGGTCCGCCGCGGCCGAGATGGGCTTGGGCGTCTCGACAGTGGGGCCGCAACTGAGAAACCTGGTGGCCGGCCAAACCGTGGGCAACTGGCGCGCCAGCGACGACCAGACCTACGATGTCAATGTGCGCCTGGCACCCTCTGCCCGCAACACGCCCGAAGACCTGGCGCGTTTGCCCTTTGCTTTGCCAACGGCAGCGGATGGCAGCACCCGAACCGTTCGGCTGGACCAAATTGCCACGGTGCGCGAAAGCACAGGCCCCAACCAGATCAACCGGCGCGACCTGTTGCGCGAGGTCAGCATCAATGCCAATGCCTACAACCGCTCGACCGGTGAAATATCCGCCGACATTCGCAAAATCATGAGCGAGATGGCCTTGCCGCCAGGCTACTACTACCAGTTCAGCGGCTCCACCAAGAACATGCAAGAGTCGTTTGGCTATGCCCTGTCGGCTCTGGCGCTGGCGGTGATTTTCATTTACATGATCCTGGCCAGCCAGTTCAAGAGCTTCTTGCAGCCGCTGGCCTTGATGACCTCCTTGCCATTGACGCTCATTGGCGTGGTGTTGGCCTTGATGATGTTTCGCTCCACGCTGTCCATGTTCTCCATCATTGGCATCGTGATGCTCATGGGCTTGGTCACGAAAAATGCCATCTTGCTGGTGGACTTTGCCATTCGTGCGCGGGAAGGCTTTGCACAAGCCGATGGCAGCACCAGCCCAGGGCTGCCGCGCAACGAAGCCTTGCTCTTGGCAGCCCGGGTGCGGTTGCGCCCGATCTTGATGACCACCTTGGCCATGATTTTTGGCATGATCCCGCTGGCCTTTGCCCTCAGCGAAGGCTCTGAGCAGCGTGCGCCCATGGGCCAGGCGGTGATTGGCGGGGTCATCACCTCCTCCTTGCTGACCCTGGTGGTGGTGCCTGTTGTTTACTGTTACCTGGACGATTTTTCTCAATGGCTCAAGCGCCTGTGGCACCGAAACGCGCGGTCAGGCTCTGAAAGCATTGCCCCTTAAAATCACGCCCAACGTCTTCTGCCTCTTTGGAACCGCGACATGAACCTCGAAAAAGCCCGCTTTAACATGGTGGAACAGCAAATCCGGACCTGGATGGTGCTGGAGCCCGCCGCTCTGGCCGTCCTCTCCGCTGTTGAGCGCGAAAAATTCACGCCGTCACCCTACCAGTCACTGGCCTACTCTGACACCGAAATTCCTTTGGCCCAAGGGCAAACCATGTTGCCCCCCCGCATTGATGCCCGCCTGATGCACGACCTGCACCTGCAAGGGCATGAAACCGTGTTGGAAATCGGCACGGGCAGCGGCTACCTCACTGCCTTGCTGGCCCGCCGCGCGCACCAGGTGGTCAGCCTGGAAATTCATCCCGAATTGGCGCAAGCGGCCCAAGCCAACCTGCGCGCAGCTGGCGTTCACAATGCTGACGTGCGCGTGGGCCATGGCGCCCTGGACAAGGTCTCTGAAGCGCCCTTCGACGCCATCGTGCTGGGTGGCTCGGTGGCCGAAGTGCCGCAAAGCCTGCTGAGCCAGCTGAAAGTGGGCGGCAAGCTGATCGCGATCGTGGGCGATGAGCCCATCATGCATGCGACCCTGTTCACCCGGGTGGCCGATCAGCAATGGCAAAGCCGTGCGCTGTGGGACACTGCCGTGCCCGCGCTGGAAGGCTTCAGCAAAACCTCTGCTTTCAAATTTTGAGCACCATGATTGACCAAATTCAGCCCGCGCAACTCCAAGACTGGATCCAAGCCAAGCAGGCGCATGGGGATACCTTGGTTTTGGATGTCCGTGAAGCCTGGGAATTGCAAACTGCCAGCATCCGGGCCGGGAACTTTGCATTTCTTCACATTCCCATGAGTTTGGTCCCTGCCAAGCTGTCCGAACTCGACCCGAACCAACCCATCGCCTGCCTGTGCCACCACGGTGCGCGCAGCATGCAGGTGGCCGCTTTTCTGGCGCAACAGGGCTTCAGCCATGTCGCCAATGTGGCGGGGGGCATTCATGCATGGTCTGCACAAATAGACCCTTCTGTCCCACAATATTGATTGCGGCCCAACTGGCGCAACTGACAAGATTCGTTCCCCGAAAGGTTTTCATGAAAGTGCTTCGCAAATTGCCTCTGAGTGCTGCCCTGGCTTTGGCACTCGCGGCACCGGCACAGGCCCAAAGCCTGGTGGAACTTTTCGAGTCGGCTAGGTCCTATGATGCGGCTTATCAGGCGGCCAAGGCGCAGTACGAAGCCAGCAAAGCCAAGGCAGATCAAGCCCTGGCCTTGTTGCTGCCCACTTCCAATTTGGTGCTGAGTGCCAACCGTTCGGGCCTCGACTACTCTACAAGCTCTCCAGGCGTTCCCGCCACCAATGTCAATTTCACGCGATGGTTCTCCTCTCAGTCTGCTGCTTTGACTGCCAGCCAACCTCTCTTCAGGCCTGCCAACCTGGCCGGCTACAGCCAAAGCAAAAAAACAACTGAGCCAAGCGCTCGCACAGCTTGTTTCTGCAGAGCAAGAATTGGTGGTGAGAATCAGCCAAGCGTACTTTGATGTCCTCGCCAGCCAGGACAGCCTGGAGTTTGTGCGCGCGCAAAAAACAGCTGTGTCTGAACAACTCGCCTCAGCCAAACGAAACTTTGAGGTGGGGACCGCCACAATCACCGACACGCGCGAAGCCCAGGCCCGTTTTGACTTGGTGATCGCTCAGGAAATTGCGGCCGAAAACGACCTGCGCGTCAAACGATTGGCGCTTGACCAATGGGTCGGCATCAAAAACGCTACGCCCAAACCCCTGGCCAAAGCCATGGAACTCAAGCCCGTTTTACCCGCAGACCCAGACCAGTGGGTTCGTGACTCTGAAATCACACACCCAGGCATCTTGAACGCGCAATTGGCGCTGGACATTGCCAAGTTAGAGATAGAGAGAGCGCGTGCAGGACACAAGCCCACCTTGGACTTGCAAGCCAGTTACACGGGCACACGCAACGTGAATGGTACGGCTGCCTCTGGCAGCAGTTCGCCCGACTCTCACGTCGTGGCGCCCACCGTGAGCGTGGTCATGAGCATCCCCATCTTCGCTGGTTTCGCAACGGAAAACCGCTACAAAGAAACCGTCTCCTTGGAAGAAAAAGCCAAGAATGACCTCGAAGCCGCGCGCCGCAACGTGGCTCAAGCCACACGCGCGGCCTACTTTGGTGTTGTGTCCGGCATCGGGCAAGTCAAGGCCCTTGAAGCTGCCGAGGAATCCAGCCAAGTGGCGCTGGATGCCAACAAATTGGGCTACACGGTAGGTGTGCGCATCAACATCGATGTGCTGAACTCGCAAAGCCAGCTGTTTCAAACCAAGCGCGACTTGGCCAAGGCCCGTTACGATGTGTTGGTCGGCGGCCTGAAATTGCGTCAAGCCAATGGCACGCTGAAAACCGAAGACCTGCAGTCGGTCAACGCCTTGTTGGCGAAATGATCATGGCGCTTTGAGCGTCAGCCACTCTCGCAGGGCTTCGACACTGCGTTGCGCGGCGCCCCGGTGGCTGCGGGCAAACCGCTCAGAGGCCAGGACTCTGGCCTCTTTTCCATCCTTGTCCTCTGTCCAGTGCAAGGCTGTTGCAATCGCTTGGGGCATGTCTGCCACGCGTTGCGCGGCACCGGCTTGCAAAGCCCCTTCTGCCGCTTCCATGAAATTGAAAGTGTGAGGACCCATGATGACGGGGCAAGCACAGGCCGCTGCCTCGATGAGGTTCTGGCCACCCAGTTTTTCAAAACTCCCCCCCAGCAAAGCTACATCCGCCAAGCCAAAGTAATACGGCATCTCGCCCAAGGTGTCGCCCAACCAGACGGTGCGAGAGTTGTCCTCAGAGGCCATCGGCCATGGGGCATCGGCTAGCTGACTTCGTCTCATCACTTGCCAGCCTTCTTTGGCCAGCAGCGCAGCCACTTCCTCGAAGCGCTGTGGATGTCTGGGCACCACCAACCACTGTAGGCGCGCTGTGGCTTCAGGGTTGGCCCGCAGGGCTTGTAGCCAAAGGGCTTCCTCACCTTCGCGTGAGCTGGCCAACAAGGCCACAGGCCGTGCCATCGCCGCACGCGCAGCCTGGCCTGCCTGCCATTGCAGAGGGTCGGGCGTTGCATCAAATTTAATGTTTCCCAGGACCCCTGAGACCGCAGCACCGAGGCTGCGCAAGCGCTGGGCATCGGCCTCGGTTTGTGCCCACACCTCCGACAGCCCTGCGTAGGCCGGGCGCGACAACCAAGCCCACTGGCGTGCCTGGTACAGCGACTTGTCGCTCAAGCGCGCATTCGCCAATATCAACGGCACACCCTGCCGGCGGCACCCCGCCACCAGGTTGGGCCAAACCTCGGTCTCCATCAACAACCCCACGCGCGGCTGAAAATGCGCCAAAAACTTGGCCACCGCTTGCGGCGTGTCCCAGGGTTGCCAGACTTGGCAATCGCCGGGCCGCAAGAGCCGCTGGCCCTCCTCGCGTCCTGTGGCGGTGCCATGGGTGAGCAACACGGGCAAGTCAGGCCATTGCGCGCGCACTGCCTGGAGCAAGACAGCGGCGGCGCGTGTTTCACCCAGCGAGACGGCGTGAACCCACAGGTAGCCCTGGCCTTGCGGCTGGGTGTAGTGACCAAACCGTTCCTCCACGGCGTGAAGGTAGCCGGTCTCGGAACGTCCGCGGCGCGCCAACTTGCGCCGCAACAAAGGCTGCATGGCACGCGCCAGAAGGCTGTAGAGCGCCAGTGTGAGCGTCTCTGTCAGTCGCATGCCCAGGCTCCGTCCAGGCATGCCGTCCAGGCTTGCCAGACTGCGTCGATGGACGGCGTGGGCTGGGCATACACACTGCATTGATGGGCTGCGCCTTGCGGGCCGGTGCGCCAGGCCGTGTCCACGTTGTAGATCTGCACATGCGGCAAATTCAGCGCCACCGCAATGTGGCTCAGGCCACTGTCCACGCCCACCGCGCCGGCACAGGTGGCCAGCCGCGCGGCCAAGGCGTCAATCGGCAAGCGTGGCCACACCACCGCGCCCGGCAACGCCGCAGCAAGCTCTTGACTGCGCGCCAACTCAGCATCACTGCCGTGAGGCAGTGCCACGCTGTAGCCCTGGGTCGCCAAACGACGCCCCAAGGCGATCCAGTGGTCGAGCGGCCACAACTTGTCTTCTCTGGAGGTGCCGTGAATGAGCGCGACGCAGGGTTGTTGGCGGGCTGCCGCACGCAAAATATCCAGTCCAGGGTTAAGCGTTGCCGGCATCGGGTAATACAGCGCTTGTGCACAGACCTCGCGCGCACGGGTCATGGCATGCACATGCGGTGTCATGGCAATCAGGCGGTCCGCCACCCAACGCGTGGGACGCTCGTAGGACGAGCCGTCGGTGCGATGGGCCATGGCCACACGTTGGCCACTCGGCGTCAAGCGCGCCAGCCAAGAAACCCAAGCGGATTTGGTCAATCCTTGCAAATCGATGACGCAGTCGTAGGCTTCAGCCTGCAAGGCCGCTTTGAAGGCACGCAGGGCTTGTCGTGTGTCAGAGGCAAAAGGCTTTTTGCGCCAGCTTCGAAGCTCGCAGGGAATGACCTGGTTGGCGGCTTCGGAGGCTTCCACCAGCGGCGCAAACGCGCGTTCCACCACCCAGTCGATGCGCGCCTCTGGATAGGCCTGACGCACATCCATCAGGGCCGGCAAGGTGTGGACCACATCGCCAAGCGATGACAGCTTGACGATCAGAATGTTCAATGCGCCGCCTCTTGAAAAGCCGCATCGGGCTTGACGCGGCGCAGCAAGGCCAGCATGTCCGCCTGAATGCGCGCCAGCGCGGCCACGGTCTGGCCCTCGAAGCGCAACACCAGCACGGGCGTGGTGTTGGACGCGCGAATCAGGCCAAAGCCATCGTCCCAATCGATGCGCAAGCCGTCAATCTCGGACAGCTTGGGATGCTGTGCCTGCGCGGGCAAGCCCTCGCTCTTGGCCAGTTGCAACAAAGCCGCCGTGACGCTGTGAGGTTCGCCCTCCTGGCAAGCCACATTCAACTCTGGCGTGGACTCGCTGGTGGGCAAGGCATGCAAGACCGCATTGGCGTCTGCGCTGCGGCTCAAGATTTCGAGCAGGCGGCAGCCGGCATAGGTGCCGTCGTCAAAGCCATACCAACGCTCCTTGAAAAAGATATGGCCACTCATTTCGCCACCCAACGGCGAGTCGAGTTCTTTCATGCGGGCCTTGATCAAGGAGTGGCCTGTTTTGAACATCACGGGCTCACCCCCTGCCGCGCGGATGGCAGGCGCCAAGCGTTGCGAGCATTTCACGTCAAACACAATCGCCCCACCCGGCACGCGCGAGAGCACGTCCTGCGAAAACAACAGCATTTGGCGGTCGGGGTAAATCGTGTGGCCGTCTTTTGTCACGATGCCCAAGCGGTCGCCGTCGCCATCAAAGGCCAGGCCCAACTCGGCCTGGTGCGTCACCAGGGCCTGGGTCAGGTCGCGCAAGTTTTCCGGCTTGCTGGGGTCGGGGTGATGGTTGGGGAAATTGCCATCCACCTCACTGAACAGTTCAATGACCTCGCAGCCCAGCGCACGAAAGATGGCCGGGGCCGATGCACCCGCCACGCCATTGCCAGAATCGACCACGATTTTCATGGGACGCTGCAAACGGACATCGCCGACGATGCGCTCGCGGTAGGCTTGTTCGATGTTGACATGGCGAACCTGCCCGCCCTCGGCCAATTGCCAGGACTCGTCTTCCATGATCTTGCGCAGGCCCTGGATTTCGTCGCCGTAAATCGCGCGGCCGCCCAAGACCATCTTGAAGCCGTTGTAGTCCTTGGGGTTGTGGCTGCCGGTGATCTGAATGCCACTGCGGCACAAGGTATGTGCCGCAAAGTACAGCATGGGCGTGGTCACCACCCCCACATCGATCACTTCCAAGCCGGTTTCCTGCAAGCCTTTGACCAGCGCCTCGTTCAGTGAAGGGCCACTCAAACGGCCATCACGGCCCACAGCCACAACGCGCTCGCCACATGCCTTCGCATGGGTGCCAAAGGCCCGCCCCAATGCATGGGCAACAGCTGGATTCAGCGCCTGGGGAACCACCCCACGGATGTCATAGGCTTTGAAAATGGAAGGTGTGATCTGCATGCAAAGATTGTAGGTGAATGGCCTGTCTGCCCAGAACTGCGTATCATGTTCAGCATGCCTAGGGACAGATGGCAAGGAGAACACCATGGACCTGAAATGCAGCCACTTGGACACCCCCTTGGGCCCCATCTTGCTGGCTGCCTCTGACCAGGGGCTGGCGGGTGCCTGGTTTGATGGCCAGCAGCACATGCCGAACTTTGAAGGTTGGAAAATCGATCGGCAAAATCCTCATCTGAAACAAGCGGCCCGTGAACTGACAGACTATTTTTCAGGCGCACGCGCGCCGTTCAAGGTTCGCCTGTCAGCCGCTTGGGGCACAGCTTTTCAACACGCCGTCTGGAAAGCCTTGCAAGGCATTCGCTGCGGACAGACCACCAGTTACGGCCAACTGGCTCTGCAACTGAAAAAGCCCATGGCCTCGCGTGCCGTGGGCGCCGCCGTGGGCAAAAACCCCTGGAGCATCATCGTGCCATGCCACCGTGTGGTGGGCGCGCATGGCGCGTTGACCGGCTATGCCGGTGGGCTTGACCGCAAGGTCGCCCTGCTGCAACTGGAGGGCGCCCTGCTTTGATAGCCCCTCAGCCAGCCGCCCGTTGGCTGCCCGATTTTTTGCTGCTATCCCTGCTGTGGGGCTCTTCGTTTTTGTTTCTGCAAAAAGTCTCCTATGCCATGGGCGCCCTGCCCACGAGCTGGATGCGCGTGAGCATTGCGGCACTGTGCCTGTTGCCCGTCGTGCTGCTCAAACAACAAGGCGCCATTCTTTGGCGTCACAGGCGAGAACTGCTGCTGGTGGGCGTGTTCAATTCCGGGCTGCCCTTCAGCCTGTACGCCTATGCCTTGCTGTCGATCACGACCGGTCTGTCGTCGATTCTGAACACCATGGCTCCCCTGTTTGGCGCCTTGATTGCCTGGCTGGTGTTCAAGGAACAACTGACACGCTGGCGAACCCTGGGCATGGTGCTGGGGTTTTTCGGTGCCGCCTTGTTGGCCCTGGAGGCGCCGGGCGGCGTGTCGTTCAAACCAGGGGGCTCCGGCCTGGCCATTGCATGCTGCTTGCTGGGTGGGTTGAGCTATGGCATCAGCGGCAACTACACCCAGCGCTACCTGCAACACATTCCGCCCATGGTGCTGGCCACCGGCAGCCAAATGGGCGCCAGCATCGCTTTGCTGCTGCCCGCGCTTTGGCTGTGGCCCGGCCATGCGCCCGACCTGCCGACCTGGGGGGCACTGTTTGTGTCAGCCGCGCTGTGCACCGGCTTGGCCTATGTGCTGTTCTTCCGCCTGATTGCGCAACTGGGCTCGAGTGGCGCCATGACCGTGACCTATGTGGCCCCGGTGTTCGCCTCGGTCATTGGCGTGGTGGTACTGGATGAAAAAATCACCGGTTGGATGCTGGGCTGTGCCGCCATTGTCTTGGTCGGCACCGCCTTGGCCACCGGTCTGCTGCCGCTGAAAAAAGCCTCGGTCAGCGCCCGTTGAACGAGGGCTTGCGCTTTTCATTGAAGGCGGCACGCCCTTCTTTGGCGTCCTCGGTCATGGCGGTCAGCGCAATCTGACTTTCCATGTAGGCAATCGCCTGCTCAAACGACATGGCCGCGATCGCGCGCATGGCGTATTTGCCGCGCCGAATGGCGGTGGGCGATTTATCCAGCAAACGTGCCAGCAGCCAGTCGGTCTTGGCATCCAATTCGGCAGCCGGCACCACATGGTTCAACAGGCCATGGGCCAGGGCCTCGTGCGCGCTGAAGGGCTCACCGGTCAAGGCCCACTCGCGCACCACACGCGGCGGCACCAGGTCTTTCAGCAAGCTCAGCACCTGCATGGGAAACACGCCCACTTTCACTTCCGGCAGCCCCAGCAGCACATGATCGGCCGCGACCGCCATGTCGGCCATGCACAGCAAGCCCATGCCGCCGGCCATGCACACCCCGTTGAGGCGAACGACGATGGGCAGCGTGGCCGCCTGGGCCTCGCGCAACAAGTCGGCATAGTCGGACGCGGGTTTGGCGGGATCGAAGACGAAGCCCACGCCAGGTTGCAAGTCGGCGCCCGCGCAAAACGCTTTGTCGCCCGCGCCCGTCAACACGATGGCGCGCACGCTGTCGTCCGCATGGGCCCTTCGCAGTCCCTCACGCAGCCCTTGAATGACGGCGCCGTTGAGGGCGTTGCGCTTGTCGGGGCGGTTCAGCGTGAGCCAGGCCGCAGCACCGCGTTGTTCGTACAAAACTTCGTCAGACATGGTCAACTCTTTTCAAGGTCCACTTCCACCAACACGCTGCCAGCGGCCGCCTGCACGCCCTCGCTGACATGCACGGCACGCACCGTGCCGGCGGCGCGTGCCACGTGCACGTGTTCCATCTTCATGGCTTCCAGCGTGACCACGGCAACGCCTGCTTCCACCCGCTGGCCCACCGTGACTTGTACAGCGACCACGCGGCCATTGGTGCTGGCCCGCACCCGGCCGTCACCCCCCGCCGCACCTTGCCGAGCGGCAGGCACGCGGGTCAGGTCACTCACACGCACCGCCTCTGCGCCCAACTGAAGCCACCAGTCGCTGGCGTCCTGCAAAACCGTGGCCGTGGTGGCCACGCCATCCAGTGTGTAACGCAGGCTGTGGCCAGAACGATGCACGCCTCGCACCGAGTGTTTGAAGCCATGGCCTTCTGACAAGGCGCCTGCAACCTCGAAGCTGCCATCCAACTGACGCGTGACCTGAACGCTGAACGACTGCTCTTGCACGGCCAGCTGAAGTTGCATGGGCAGGCGCGGCACCAAAGGCGCAGCGTGTTGCGCTTGGGGATGACCGTCCACGCTGAGCCATGCCACCAGGGTCAGGGCACGCGCAAGCAAGCCCTCGGGCGTGCCCAACAAGGCCTCCTGGTGCGTGGCAATGAAACCTGTGGTGGCCTGGCCTGCGACAAAGGCGGGATGCGCCAGGCACCGGTCCAGAAAGGCTTGGTTGGTGGTCACGCCCAAGGCCACTGTGTCTTGCAGGCCTGATCGCAAGCGCCGCAAGGCTTCATCGCGGTGCGCGCCATGGCTGATGAGCTTGGCAACCATCGAGTCGTAGTAAGGCGGTACCTCGCTGTCAGCGGCCAAGGCATGCTCGACACGCAGTGCAGTGGCCGGCGCCCAGGCGCAAAATTGACCGCTTTGCGGCATGAAGCCTTTGCCCGGGTCTTCGGCACACAGACGCACTTCGATGGCATGGCCATGGAATGCAATTTGCGATTGCAGCAAGGGCAAGGCTTCGCCCGCTGCGACACGCAACTGCCATTCGACCAGGTCCAGGCCGGTCACGGCCTCTGTCACAGGATGTTCCACCTGCAAGCGGGTGTTCATCTCCATGAAGTAAAACTCGCCGCTGGCGTCCAGCAAGAACTCCAGCGTGCCCGCGCCTTCATAGGCCAGGGCTTGAACGGCTTGCACGGCGGTGCGGCCCATGCGCTCGCGCAAGGCCGCCGACACGGCTGGCGAGGGCGATTCCTCGATCACTTTTTGATGGCGGCGTTGCACGGAGCAGTCGCGCTCGCCCAGATGAACAGCGTTGCCATGGCGGTCGGCAAACACCTGAATTTCAATGTGGCGCGGCTCCACAATGGCGCGCTCAAGCAGCACTTGCGCGCTACCAAAGGCGTTCAGGGCTTCCGATTGCGCGCTGCGCAGCGCGTCTGCAAAAGCCTCGGCTTGCTCGACCTTGCGCATGCCGCGCCCGCCGCCGCCCGCCGTGGCCTTGATCATGACCGGGTAGCCTATGCGCTGGGCTTCCTGCACCAGCCGCTCAGCAGATTGATCGTCGCCGTCGTAGCCCGGAACGCAGGGCACGCCTGCCTTTTGCATCAAGCGCTTGGCCTCGGCTTTGTGGCCCATGGCGCGAATCGATTCCGGCGAAGGGCCAATGAACACCAGCCCGGCATCGCGACAGGCTTGCGCAAAGTCTTCGTTCTCGGCCAGGAAACCATAGCCCGGGTGAATGGCGTCGGCCCCGGTTTGGCGAGCCGCCGCCAGGATGGCTGGAATGTTCAGGTAAGACTGTGCAGGCAAAGGCTCGCCAATGCAGACGGCTTCATCGGCCTCCAAGGCATGTCGCGCTTGGGCATCGGCCGTGGAATACACGGCCACCGTGCGGTAGCCCAGGGAGCGCGCCGAGCGCAGAATGCGCAAGGCAATTTCACCGCGGTTGGCTATCAGGATTTTTTGAAAGGGGGTCGAAGTCATCGTGCGCAATCGGTTGAATCGCCTCAGGCGTTACGGGGAAAGATGCCCATGTACTTGGCGAGAATTTGCAACATGACTTCGTCGGCACCGCCGCCAATGGAAGCCAATCGCCCATCGCGGAAAGCGCGCGAGACACGCCCGTCGGCAAAGCCCATGCCGCCCCAGAATTGCACGCAGGTGTCGGTGACTTCGCGCATCAAGCGGCCCGACTTGAGCTTGACCATGGTGGCCCATTCGGTGGCGTCTTCGCCGGCCACCACCTTGTCCACCGCCGCCCAACACAGCGTGGACAGCATTTCAATTTCAGCCCGCAACTCTGCCAGTTTGAAATACACCCATTGGTTTTCCAGCAAAGACTTGCCAAAGACTTGGCGCTCGCGGGTGTAATCAATGGTGATGTTCAGGATGTGGCGCATCGCACCCACCCCGTTGAAGCCCGCCCACAGGCGCTCCAGTTGAAACTGTTCCATCTGGTAGATGAAGCCCATGCCCTCTTCGCCCACGCGGTAACGCTGCGGCACGCGCACATCGTCAAAGAAAAGTTGCGCGGTGTCCGAAGAGTCCATGCCCATTTTGTTGATCTTGCGTGCCACCTGCACGCCTGGCGTTTTCATGGGCACCACGATCAGCGATTTGTTTTTGTGGGTGGAGCCGCTGGAGGTGTTGGCCAGCACGATGCACCAATCGGCTTGGGTGCCATTGGTGGTCCACATCTTGCCGCCATTGATGATGTAATCGTCGCCGTCTTTGCGCGCGGTGGTTTTGATGGACGCCACATCCGAGCCGCTGCCCACTTCCGACACCCCCAAGCAAGCCACCATGTCGCCCGCAATGGCGGGAGCCAAAAACTCGCGGCACAACGCGTCGCTGCCATGCTCGGCGAAAGCGGGCGTGGCCATGTCGGTTTGCACGCCAATGGCCATGGGCACGCCACCGCAATGCATTTCTCCCAGGGTTTCGGCCAACACGGCTGCATAGGAATAGTCCAGCCCCATGCCGCCATAGGCGGTCGGCTTGTTCAGCCCCAGCAGGTCCAACTGCCCCATGCGCTTGAAGACTTGGTGCGCCGGGAAAATGCCGGCGGCTTCCCAGTCGTCCACATGGGGGTTGATTTCATCGGCAATCCAGCGCTGAATGGTGCGCTTGAGCGCTTCGTGTTCCGGGCTCAGTTTCATGTTGAACGCTCCAAAGGGGTCAGGGACGGGCCACGCCAAATTGCATGGCGCGCGGTTGGCGGGCCTCGGCCTCGCGGCAAATCGCCAAGGTTTGGGCCAGCACGGCACGGGTGTCACGGGGGTCGATCACGCCATCGTCGAGCAACAGCGCGCTGGTGACGAACACGCTCATCTGCCGGTCGAAGCGGTCGATGATGCGGGCTTTGAGGTCGGCAATCTTGGCGCCATCGACTTCCCCGCCTTTGCGTTTCATCGCGGCCTCGGTGACGATGGCCATGGTCTCGGCCGCTTGCTCGCCGCCCATCACGGCTGTTTTGGCGTTGGGCCAGGAGAAACAAAAGCGCGGATGAAAGCCGCGGCCGCACATGCCGTAGTTGCCAGCACCGTAAGACGCGCCACAGTACAGCGTGATTTGCGGCACGGTGGCATTGGTCACGGCTTGAATCATCTTGGAGCCGTGCTTGATGATGCCGCCTTCTTCATAGGCCTTGCCCACCATGAACCCCGTGGTGTTGTTCAGGTAAAGAATGGGCGTGCCCGACTGACAGCAGGCTTGAATGAAGTGCGTGGCCTTGGTGGCGCCCGCGGGGTCGATGGGGCCGTTGTTGGTGATGATGCCCACTGGGTGACCTTCGATCTTGGCATGGCCACAGACCGTGGCGCTGCCATAGTTTTCGCCAAAGGCCAGGAAGTCGGAGCCGTCCACGATGCGGGCAATGAC
>Ga0255238_1000028_pt1 | contig 18088 bp, 14 predicted proteins | sample ColtaT_21_FD_183716 | JGI IMG/M metagenome (GOLD analysis project Ga0255238, IMG submission 183716) | Metatranscriptome of freshwater microbial communities from Columbia River, Oregon, United States - Colum_Miss_RepA_8d (Metagenome... | ecosystem: Environmental > Aquatic > Freshwater > River... | reverse complement strand
TGCCCTTGGAGCACACGATATCCAGATCCAATCGTCCGGAAGCGTAGTCGATGACCTCCAGGCGATGAATCATGATCTCCCGCGCCGGCCGGTCGACCTCCTGCCCTGCACGCGCCAGGTGATAAAGCGGCTGGCCTTGATGCTTCAGCGCCGAGTGCATCGGCGGAACCTGTGATATCGGGCCGCGAAACCGCGGAAGTACATTTTGAATGTGCTCGAGCGTCACGTCTGACGGGTCGGATTGCTCCCTGACCTGTCCTTCGCCGTCGCCGGTCGTCGTGCTGACGCCTAGTACGACGCTGGCGTGATAGTGCTTGTCACCGTCGAGCAGCAAGCCACACAACTTGGTGGCTTCCCCAAAGCAGACCGGCAACAAACCCGTCGCGAGCGGGTCGAGGCTTCCTGTATGGCCCGCGCGCTCTGCGTTGTAGAGCCTGCGGACGCGCTGCAAAGCCTCGTTAGAACTAAGGCCTAACGGCTTGTCGAGCAGCAGGATGCCGTCGATACGCCGCCATTTGGATCGAACCCGCCGCCGATTCACGCTTCGCTGTTGTCTTCGCCGTCGCGATTGCGAGCATTGCCCTCATCGCTACGAATCGCTTCTCGTATGACCTGACTCACACGCGTGGCTTGCACCAACTGCATGTCGCCAACGAAATGCAAAGCCGGGATATGTCGCAACTTTAGACGGCGACCCAAGCCGAAACGGAGCCGGCCACTGGCGTGATTCAGCACCTTGGCCGCTTCCGGAATGCGCTCGTCTTCGCCCATCACGCTGATGAAAACACTCGCATTGCGCATGTCGGGCGACGAATCGACGCGAGTCACCGTGACGTTGCTAACGCGCGGGTCGGTCAGCTCGTCGCGAATCAACCCCGTCAGCTCACGCTGAAGTTGGATGTTGATTCGCGACTTTCGGGAGTATTCCTTCGGCACCGGCCCTCGACTCAGATCTGGTTCGTAAAGCTCAAGCGTCGGCCTTGACGGTGCGGCGGACTTCGATGCGCTGGAAGCACTCGATCTGGTCACCGGCCTTGACGTCGTTGTAGTTCTTCACGCCGATGCCGCATTCGGTACCGGCTTCGACCTTCTGAACGTCATCCTTGAAGCGGCGCAGCGACTCGAGCACACCCTCGTACACGACCGTCTGGTTACGCAGCACGCGGATCGGCAGGCTCTTCTGCACCGAGCCCTCGATGACCAAGCAGCCGGCGATGTTGCCGAGCAGCGAGCTGCGGAACACATCGCGAACCTGGGCGATGCCAACGATCTGCTCGCGCGTCTCGGTGCCGAGCAGGCCAGCGATCGCGCTGCTGACGTCGTCGATCACCTCGTAGATGATCGAGTAGTAGCGAACATCGACGCCGGAATCCTGAATGCGCTTACGAGCCTGACTGTCGGCACGGACGTTGAAGCCGATGATGATCGCCTTGGACGCCAGTGCCAGATCGACGTCGGACTCGCTGATACCGCCGATGCTCGAGGTCAGCACGTTGACCTTCACCTCGGCGCTGGGCAGCTTGCGCAGCGCGTCGGACAAGGCTTCTGCCGAGCCCTGCACGTCCGTCTTGATCATCAGGTTCAGCTGCTTGGCATCCGGGCCTGCGCCGTCGCCCATCTGCGCGAAGATCTGATCCATGCGCACCGCCTGAGACGAGGCCAGCTTCTGCTCGCGCATCTTCGACTCGCGCAGCAACGCCAGCTCGCGGGCCTTGCGCTCGTCGGCAACCACGACGACGTCGTCGCCGGCATCGGGCACACCCGACAGACCGAGCACGGCAACCGGAATCGACGGACCGGCTTCTTTAACGGGGCGCCCCGCTTCGTCGAACATTGCGCGGACGCGGCCAAAGTGCGGGCCGGTCAGAATCACGTCGCCCTGCTTCAGCGTGCCGGCGCGCACCAGCACGGTCGCCACCGGACCCCGTCCCTTCTCCAAAGAGGATTCCACGATGGTGCCGCGAGCGGGCACATCGATCGGCGCCTTCAGTTCCAGCACTTCGGCCTGCAACAGGATCGCATCGAGCAGGTCATCGATGCCCTGCCCGGTCATCGACGAAACGCCGACGATCTGTACGTCACCACCGAAGTCTTCGGAGACGACTTCTTCCTTCAACAGGTCATTCTTGATGCGGTCAACCTTGGCGTCGTGCTTGTCGATCTTGGTGACCGCCACGACCATCGGCGCGCCTGCGGCGCGCGCATGCTGAATCGCTTCACGCGTTTGCGGCATCACGCTGTCGTCGGCCGCAACGACCAGCACGACGATGTCGGTGATCTGCGCGCCGCGAGAACGCATGCGGGTAAACGCGGCGTGACCCGGAGTGTCGAGGAAGGTGATGACACCTTTCTCGGTCTTCACATGGTATGCGCCGATATGCTGAGTAATGCCACCCGCCTCACCGGCTGCGACACGCGTTTTGCGGATGTAGTCGAGCAATGAGGTCTTGCCGTGGTCGACGTGTCCCATGATCGTCACCACTGGCGCACGAATCACCTGCGGGACATCCAGCTGCACGCCGGCGACAGCCTGCACCAAGCTGTCTTCGATATCGGTGGCCTTGCTAAGCCGAACCTTGTGGCCGAGTTCCTCGACCATCAGCGCAGCGGTGTCCTGGTCGATCGTTTGATTGATCGTCGCCATGACGCCGTTCTTCATCATGATCTTGATCAGCTCGGTCGCCTTGACCGCCAGGCGATTGGCGAGCTCGCCGACGCTGATCGCTTCGGGCACTTCGACTTCGCGAACGACGGGCGCCATCGGCCGCTCGAACGTATGCGCGTTATCGACGCGCACCTGTCCGGTGGGCTTGCGCTTCTTCTTGTCGCGCTTGCCGCCCTTGCCTTCTGCAATGTGCAGCTCCGTACGACCACGACCGCGATCACGATCGCGATCACTGGTGGTTGTCGTCGGAGCCGGTCGATCGGCCACTTTCTTCACAGCCGCTGTCGGAGCCGCGACCGGCGGCGGAGGCGGATTGGCCGCCATCAAACGCGCCGCCTCGGCCGCACGGGCGATGTTTTCCTGCGCACGCCGCCGCGAATTCTCAGCGTCCATGCGGGCACGGTAGATCGGGTCTGACTTCATCCGCTCCAGGTGCTCGAGGCGGACGCGTTCCGCTTCATCCTGTTCGGCCTTGGCCTTGGCCTTGGCCGCCGCTTCGATACGGGCTTGTTCCGCCGCAGCAGCTGCAATCCTCTGCGCCTCGGCCTCGGCTTCGGCTCGCGCCTTGGCCTCCGGGTCCTCAACGGGAGCGGGCTCGGACTCCGGCTGGACTTCAACGACCGCCTCGTCCGTCGTCACCGCAACATCGTCGATCGGAGTCGGATGGTCAGAGTGCGCGACCTCGTCGACTGCAATCTGCACCGCTTCGTCGATTGGACCCGCAACGTGCGGCGAGCTGACTTCTTCGATATCCGACTGCAGGAACGTCCGCTTCTTCCGAACTTCGATGCTGACGGTTTTCGTCGGTGCGCCGCGGGCGCCGCCAAGGCGGAGCTCGGTGGTTTCTTTACGCTTGAGCGTGATCGACGGACGCGGCGCGCCCGGCACGGCGGAACCGCTGGCACCGACTGACGGCGCTCCTACGGGTGCCCGGGTCTTGGTGCGCAGATAGCCCAGCAACGCCAGCTTGTCGGCGCCGCTGATCGGCGACTTGGCGTTGTCGACGGAGACGCCCGCTTCCTTGAACTGCATGAGCAACTCGGCGACCGGCCGCTTCAGCTCATCTGCGAAATCTTGAACGGTAATGGACATGAATCCTCGTCTCGTATCGGGTGCGCCAGGTCAGGCGTACAGCTTCTGACGTGCGGCCATGATCAGCGCTTGGGCGCGGTTCTCGTCGAGCTGCACGGTTTCGAGCAGCTCGTCGGTCGCCAGATCGGCTAGGTTTTCGGCGGTGATGATGCCGGCCTCGGCGAGCAGGTAGGCGGTTTCTTCGTCCATACCGTTGATCGCCAGCAGATCATCAGCCGGCTTGACCGAGGCGGCGCGCTCGGCCTTGGCGATGGCCTTGGTCAACAGCACGTCACGCGCACGGTTGCGAAGTTCCTCGACGATGGATTCGTCGAATTCTTCAATCTTCAGCAACTCTTCGGTCGGCACGTAGGCCACTTCCTCGAGACTGGTGAACCCTTCGTCGACCAGCACACCGGCCAACTCGGCATCGACATCGAGTTCCTGCATGAAGACATCGAGGATGCCGCGGTTCTCTTCGTCCTTCTTGGATTCCAGGTCACCGGTCGTCATCACGTTCAGCGTCCAACCGGTCAGCTCGGATGCCAAGCGGACATTCTGGCCGCCCCGTCCGATGGCCTGAGCCAGCTTGTCCTCGGCAACACCGATCGACATGCTGTGCGCGTCTTCGTCGATGACCACGTTTTCCACTTCAGCCGGCGACATCGCGTTGATGACGAACTGCGCGGGATTCTCGTCCCACGGCACGATATCGACGCGCTCACCCGCCAATTCGTTGGACACACTCTGAACGCGCGATCCACGCATGCCGACGCAGGCGCCGACCGGATCGATACGCTTGTCCTTGGCTTGAACGGCAATCTTGGCGCGCAGCCCGGGATCACGAGCAGCGCCCTTGAGTTCGATCAGCCCCTGCGCGATTTCCGGCACTTCAAGCTTGAACAACTCCATCAGGAATTGCGGCAAGGTGCGGGACATGAACAGCTGCGGGCCGCGGACCTGGGGTCCGACGTCGTACAGATATCCACGGATACGGTCGCCTGGACGGGCCGGCTCGCGCGGAATCATGTGCTCGCGCGGAATGATGGCCTCGGCGCTGCCACCAAGATCCACGATCACAGCCCCGCGCTCGAGGCGCTTGATCAGACCGGTCAACAGCTCGCCGATGCGATGCTTGTAGGCTTCCACCACTTGGGCGCGCTCAGCCTCGCGCACCTTCTGCACGATGACCTGCTTGGCGCGCTGTGCACCGATGCGGCCAAAGTCGATTGAATCGATCTTCTGCTCGATGACCTCGCCCGGCTCGATATCCGGATAGTCCTTGCGGGCATAGCTCAGCTTGATTTGACGCTCGGGGAACTCGAACTCTTCGCTATCGTCCTCAAGCACCGTCCAGCGGCGATACGACTCGTAGTCGCCGGTGTTCTGATCGATCGACACGCGAACGTCCGACTCATCGCCGTAACGCTCCTTGGTCGCCGACGACAAGGCTGCCTCGAGCGCAGCAAAGATGGTCTCTTTATCGACGCCTTTCTCGTTCGAGACGACGTCGGCCATCAGCAGGATGTTTTTGTTCACGGCTTCCCCTTGTCAAAATCCGGGATCAGTCGGGCTCGTTCGATCGTCGCGTACGGCAGCACGACGTCGCCAAGTTCGGTGGTAAGAGTGACGGCCTCATCGCTGGAACCGGCGATCACTCCGGTGTAGCGCTTGCGACCGTTGACGGGAGCCAGCAGTTGCACCCGCGCTTCCTCGCCCGCGAAGCGGACGAAATGTTCTGGGCGTGTCAACGGACGGTCCAGCCCTGGAGACGAGACCTCTAGCTGGTAGGGCGAACTGATAGGGTCCTCGACATCGAGGACGCCCGCCACTTCACGACTCACGGCCGTGCAGTCTTCGACGGTAATGCCTTCAGGAGAATCAATGAACAGGCGCAACATTGCGTAGCCGGTCGACGGAGCAAACTCCAGCAACACCAGCTCGTAACCCAGATCCGTGATGACCGGTTCCAGAAGCTCCTGCAGACGATCTCTCAGCAAACCCGCTCTCCTGCGTCACGAGGACGCCTCACCACATGTTCCAGACGTCAAAATAAAAAAAGGCCCACAAGGGGCCTGGCTCCAACACAATAAATTGGTAGCGGGGGCAGGATTCGAACCTACGACCTTCGGGTTATGAGCCCGACGAGCTGCCAGACTGCTCCACCCCGCACCAGACAGACGACTAGTATAGAGCCTTGTGCTCGACACTGCAATCTGAAAACCGCTTTGAAACACCAGCATACAACCGAAACCGCGAACCAAACCTCAACCAAATCATGGTGCCGACGTCGAGACTCGAACTCGAACAGGTTTCCCCGCTACCACCTCAAGGTAGTGCGTCTACCAATTCCGCCACGTCGGCACGGACCGGTGAGGGCGCGCATCTTAACGTCACAAAACCGGTTTGTCTCGGCTTTTTTATCAAACTTGAAACTTTGAGCAAGCAGCGACGGCGAGCCGCTGCTCGCGGAGTGCAAATCGCTTACTCAGGAACCTTCGGCGCCTCGGGCTGAGCGCTATCGCCAGCCGGCGCGGCTACCGGTGCTTCGTCCGGAATGCTGACCTGAGCCGGCTCGGCCTGGGCCGGTACCGTGTCGACAACGCTCTCCGGAGCGGTTCCCCGGCCGCCAACCCAATAAGCCAGCGCGAGGCTGGACACAAAAAACACGAAGGCCAGCCCTGCCGTGACACGTGACAGAAAGTTGGCCGCGCCACGGGAACCGAACACGGTGCCGGAAGCGCCGCTACCAAACGCAGCGCCGGCATCGGCGCCCTTGCCGTGCTGGATCAGCACCAAGCCGATCAGCGCCACCGCGACAAGAACCTGAATGACAACGAGAAACGTGTGCATGCTAAAGATCCATCCTGAAGGTCCGCCGGAGCGGACAACTGACTGCTTGAGTTAGAGGCTGTGCGGCGCGGACAAGGCCTGCGCAGCATCCGCGATCGCCAGGAAGTCGGACGCTTTCAGAGCAGCGCCGCCAATCAGGCCGCCATCGATGTCGGCGCCGGCGAAGAGCTCGGCCGCGTTATCCGCCTTGCAGCTCCCGCCATACAACAGCCGGGTCGAGCCCGCGATGGTAGCATCCTGGGCCGCCAGCAAACCACGAATGAACGCGTGAGCCGTCTGGGCCTGGGCCGGCGTCGCCGTCTTGCCAGTGCCGATCGCCCATACCGGCTCGTAGGCCACGACGGCAGCCCCGAACGATGCGATACCGCATCTGGCGATGACCGCAGCCAATTGCTCACGCAAAACGGCCTCGGTCTGCCCCGCTTCACGCTGTTCCAAGGTCTCGCCGATACACAGGATCGGGATCAGCCCCAGAGCCTGTGCCGTGCTGAATTTATCGGCGACGAGCTGATTCGTTTCACCGTACAACGAACGGCGCTCTGAGTGACCCACCAATACATAACGACAGCCAAGCTCGGTCAGCATGGCCCCATGCGTTTCACCGGTGAATGCACCCGGCTTGATCTGCTCGCTGAGGTTCTGGGCACCCAGACTCACGCCGACCGGCAACGCGGCGCGAACCGAATCCAAGTAGACCGCCGGAGGGCACACCAGCAGTTCGACACGATCGACACTGCCGACACGAGCCGCGATGCCGCTAAGCAGTTCCGCATTGGCCGCACGGGAACCGTTCATTTTCCAGTTGCCGGCAACGAGATATTGGCGAGTCATTGAAGTTCCGTATGAGTTAAAACAATAAGTTGTGACTAGACGCTGCAAGCTTTGCGCACGCTGTCGGCAATCGCGTCGGCCTCGGACTGAGCGGCGCTCGCGTCACCGGCTTCGACCATCACGCGGATCAACGGCTCGGTGCCCGAAGCCCGCAGCAGAACCCGGCCAGACTCGCCGAGCCGGGCTTCACTGATCTGCACGGCGTGGCGTACATCATCGCGCTCAAGTACCGGTGCGGCCTTGCCCGTTACGGGAACATTGATCAGCACTTGCGGACACTTGTGCAGCCCGGCGACCAGTTCGGACAAAGGCACGCCGAAGTCGCGCATCGCCGCTAGTACCTGCAGAGCCGTGATGATGCCGTCCCCGGTGCTGGAGACGTCCAGACACAGGGTGTGGCCTGACGTCTCGCCGCCCAGCGAGGCGCCGTGTCGACGCATCTGCTCGAGCACGTATCGGTCGCCCACCTTGGCACGCAGCAGGTCGATGCCGAGAACGCCCAGGGCCTGCTGAAGACCCAGATTGCTCATCAGCGTGCCGACCACAGGCCCCGTTAGTGCCTGACGAGACTGCCGGTGACGTGCGATCGCGAACAAAATCTGATCACCGTCGACGGCCTGTCCGTGTTCGTCGACCATCAAACAGCGGTCGGCATCGCCATCGAACGCAATGCCGAGATGCGCGCCGCGCTCCACCACCGCGGACTTCAGCATCGCCAGATGGGTCGAGCCACAGTCGCGGTTGATGTTCAGTCCGTCGGGCTTGTCGCCGATCACGTGCACGGTGGCACCGAGCTTCCGCAGCACCTCGGGACCGACCTGGTAGGCGGCGCCGTTGGCGCAGTCGACCACCATCGTCAGACCGGTGAGGTCGCCTCCACGATACCCGTCAGTGCAGTAGCGAACGTAGCGCTGCGAGGCATCAACCAAGCGGCGCACCGGACCCAAATACTCGGGCTCAACACACTGAAGGTCGCGCTCCAGCCAGTCTTCAATCTCATGCTCGATGGCATCACTGAGTTTGTCGCCATCGGCAGAAAAAAACTTAACGCCGTTATCGTGATGTGGATTGTGCGACGCACTGATCACAACGCCCGCTTGAGCCCCAACGTCGCGGGTCAGAAACGCAACGGCAGGCGTCGGCAACGGACCCAGCAGGCTGACCCTGACACCAGCGGCCGACAGACCGGCCTCGAGAGCGGACTCGAACATGTAACCCGACCTGCGCGTGTCCTTGCCGATCAGAACATGAGCGCCGGGGTCGCGTGCGAGCACCCGACCCGCCGCCCAACCCAGCTTCAATGCAAATTCGGGCGTCATCGGCGACTTGCCGACGTGACCGCGAATGCCATCGGTTCCAAAATACTGTCTGCTCATCCTGCCTTTTGTGTCGCTCGGGTTACGGCGGAGGCGAACCTTACCGCCTCAACCGTCGCGCGTACATCGTGGGCGCGAATGATAGACGCTCCTTGCCAGACTGCCAGCGTGGCGGCGGCAACGCTGGCATGCAGACGTTCGCCGACATTCAGGCCCAGCAACTGCTGAAACATCGATTTTCGCGACAAACCGGCAAGCAACGGCGGGCCAAGTTCGACCAGATCCGGCAACTCGGCCAGCAACTGCAGGTTGTGCTCCAACGTCTTGCCGAAACCAAAACCGGGGTCCAGCACGACGCGCTCAACAGGAATACCGGCATCGACACAGGCGTCGAGTCGCTGTTGCAGAAACCGGCGCACATCGGTGGTGACGTGTTGATAACAGGGCGCCTGCTGCATCGTCTGCGGCTCGCCCTTCATGTGCATCAAGCAAACCGCGACGCGGTGCCGCGCGGCAACTTCGACGGCACCCGGCGCCAACAGCGCTCGCACATCGTTGATCAGGTCGGCGCCAGCAGCACAGGCAGCGTCCATGACTTCAGGCTTCAGCGTATCGATCGAAATCCAGACGGGATGAGTCCCGCGGAGCCGTTCGATCACCGGAAGAACTCGATCAATCTCTTCGGAAATCGATACCGGCAAAGCTCCGGGCCGGGTCGATTCGCCACCGACATCGATGATCAACGCGCCCTCGCCGATCATCCGCTCCGCTTGCGCCAGCGCCAGGTCGACGGAAACGAAGCGACCGCCATCGGAGAACGAGTCGGGTGTGCAGTTAAGGATGCCCATAACCACAGGCTCGGCGAGGTCCAGCACCCGTTCGCGCGATACCAGTTTCAGCGGCTTGTTCTGCGGCAAGTAGACCGACTCCATCAAGCAAGAGGCCGGCTCGGGGCCGGCCTCTCTAACGACGACAGCAAAAACGACTTACGGGGGCGAGCCCGCCGGCCGCGGAGTCGTCGACGGCGGCATCGCACTGGCACCCGAACCACTGCTACGCGGCGGCGGGTTGGAGCGCGGCCCACCATCGGTCCAGCTCTCCGGCGGACCCGGCGTGCGGCCGGCCATGATCGCGGCGATCTGCTCGCTGTCGATCGTCTCGTACTTCAGCAAGGTCTCGGCCATGATGTGCAGCTTGCCCAGGTTGTCTTCGAGGATCGTCTTGGCACGGGCGTAGTTGCTTTCGATAACGCCACGAACTTCCTGATCAATCGCGTACGCCGTGTCGTCGGAGACGTTCTTCGTCTGCGTCACGCTCTTGCCCAGAAACACTTCGCCGTTGTCGTCGGAATAAGCCAGCGGCCCCAGCTTGTCGGACATACCCCACTTGGTAACCATGTTGCGGGCGATTTCCGTCGCGCGCTCGATGTCGTTCGAGGCCCCCGTGGTGATCTTGTCCATGCCGAAGATGATCTCCTCGGCAATACGTCCGCCAAACAGCGAGCAGATCTGGCTGTTGAGCCGCTCCCGCGTGTAGCTGTAACGGTCCTCTTCCGGCAGAAACATCGTCACGCCGAGGGCGCGACCACGCGGAATGATCGTGACCTTGTAGACCGGGTCGTGATCCGGAACGGTCAACCCCACGATCGCGTGGCCGGCCTCGTGATACGCGGTCAGCTTCTTCTCGCTCTCGGACATGACCATCGACCGGCGCTCGGCGCCCATCATGATTTTGTCCTTGGCCTTTTCGAAGTCGTCGTGGTCGACCAGACGCTTGTTGGCGCGAGCGGCAAACAACGCCGCTTCATTGACCAGATTCGCCAAGTCGGCACCAGAGAAACCGGGCGTTGCGCGGGCAATGATCTCGGGCTTGACGTTCTCGGCCAGCGGCAGCGCCCGCATGTGGACCTTGACGATTTGCTCGCGGCCACGGACGTCGGGCAGCGGCACCACAACCTGCCGATCGAAGCGACCCGGACGCAGCAGCGCGGGATCGAGCACGTCCGGGCGGTTGGTAGCGGCGATGACGATCACACCTTCGCTGCCCTCAAAGCCGTCCATCTCGACCAGCAACTGATTCAGGGTCTGCTCGCGCTCGTCGTGACCGCCGCCGAGGCCGGCGCCGCGATGACGGCCGACCGCGTCGATTTCATCGATGAAGATGATGCAGGGCGCGTGCTTCTTGGCCTGCTCGAACATGTCGCGAACGCGGCTGGCGCCGACGCCGACGAACATTTCGACGAAGTCGGAACCGGAGATCGTGAAGAACGGCACGCCGGCTTCACCGGCGATGGCCTTCGCCAACAGCGTCTTGCCGGTACCGGGCGAGCCGACCATCAGCACGCCGCGCGGAATCTTGCCGCCAAGCTTCTGGAACTTGCCCGGATCTTTCAGGAAGTCGACCAGTTCGGATACTTCCTGCTTGGCCTCTTCCACGCCGGCGACGTCGTTGAACGTGATCTTGACCTGGTCGGCGTTCAGCATCCGAGCGCGGCTCTTGCCGAAGCTCATCGCACCACGGCCACCCGCGCCACCCTGCATCTGGCGCATGAAGTAAACCCAGACCGCGATCAGCAACAGGATCGGACCGAAGCTGAATAGCAATTGCATCAATACGTTCGGCTCACGCGGCTTTTCGCCGGTGAAATCGACGCGGTTTTCGATCAGATCCTTGATCAAGCCGGAGTTATTGGTCTCGGGGCTGGTCGTGACGAACCGCGAGCCGCCCTTGAGTTCGCCTTGAATCTGGTCGCCCGCGATTTTGGCTTCGGAAACGTTGCCTTGTTTGACCTGATCGAGAAATTCGGAATATCGAATTTCTGGCGAGGCGCGTCCACGGCCGGCGAAGCTCTGGAACACACTCATCAGCACGACGAGAATGACCACCCAAAGCAGGAGGTTTTTGGTCAGATCGTTCAAGCTATTTCCTTATCCATCAACGTGTTCATAACGTTATTCGGCGGACACGCACAAACCGATGCACTCGAACCTTACACCCGACGATAACTTCGCGCCACCAGATAGACTTCTCTGCTGCGGGGCCGCGAAGCTTTCGGTTTCCGGATCGTGACGCTGTCGAATCGGTCGCGTACGGCTTTCAGGTAAGCATCGAATCCTTCGCCCTGGAACACCTTTACGACCAACACCCCGGCCTTCTTGAGGTGAGCGTCGCAAAAGTCGAGTGCCAGTTCGCATAGATAAAGAGACGACGCCTGATCCGCCGCCCCTATGCCGGAGATGTTGGGGGCCATGTCGGATAAAACAAGGTCAACCGCCTGCTCGCCAACCGCGGTCTCGAGCTGATGCAGGACAGCCTCCTCTCGGAAGTCGCCCAAGATGAACTCGACATCCTTCAGCGGCTCCATCGGCAGAATGTCGAGTGCAATCAACCGGCCTTTGGAGCCCAACAGCGGCCTGGCGATCTGACTCCAGCCACCGGGAGCCGCGCCCAGGTCGACGACGACCATGCCGGGCTTGATCAGCCGGTCCTTCTCCTGGATTTCAAGCAACTTGAAACTGGCGCGCGATCGGTAACCTAGCTTGCGCGCCTTGAGTACGTACTCATCCGCCTCGTGTTCCGCCAGCCAGCGCGAGCTGCTGTTGCTGCGCTTCTGGGACATGGGATGAGCTCCGACGGAACCTAGAGGTACTCGACCTTGATGATTTCCAGCTCGCGAGCTCCGCCGGGAGCACGCACCTCGACCACGTCACCCTCAAGCTTGCCGATCAGCGCCCGCGCGATCGGCGAGTTGTACGAGATCAGGCCCGCCTTCGAATCGGCTTCGTCCTCGCCAACGATCTGATAGCGCGATTCGTCTTCGCTGGTGGTGTCGACCAACGTGACCGTACAGCCGAACACCACCTTCCCGCCGGCATCGAGCTTGGTGACGTCGATGATCTGGCAGTCACCCAGCTTGCCCTCGAGCTCGCTGATGCGGCCTTCGACAAAGCTCTGCTGCTCTCGCGCTGCAGCGTACTCCGCATTTTCCTTAAGGTCGCCGTGAGCACGCGCCTCGGCAATCGCCGCGATCACTTGGGGTCGGGTTTCGGTCTTCAACCGGCGCAGTTCTTCGCGGAGCTTGTCGGCGCCGCGAACGGTAAGAGGAGTCTTGCTCATGGAGTGGCGTGATACCTATGAATGCACCGGTGATACCGTCGACGCTAGAGCCGACGGGGCGCTGGAAAGTTATGCCTTGGACAGGCTGCCGTGCAGCGACTGCAGTCGATTGACGTCGAGCGCATCAAGATGATCCATCGCAATCGCTGCCGCGACGGCGCCGGCGATCGTCGTGAAGTAGCAGATCTTGTGCTGGATTGCCGCCGCCCGGATCGAACGCGATTCTTCGATCGACGTCTTGCCTTCAGTCGTATTCGCGATGAAGTGGATTTCGCCGTTCTTGATCATGTCGACGCAATGCGGCCGGCCTTCCTTGACCTTGTTGACGCCTTCACACGGGATGCCGGCGGCGCGAATCGCGGCGGCGGTTCCGTGGGTGGCGGTCACTCGGAACTGCTTGGCCGCCAGCAACCGGGCCAACTCAATCGCCTTTGACTTGTCAGAATCGCGGACCGAGATGAACGCGGCGCCCTGGCGCGGCACTTCCATACCGGCCGCCAGCAGCGCCTTGTTGAAGGCTTCGCCGAAGTGGCGACCAACCCCCATGACTTCGCCGGTGGAGCGCATTTCGGGGCCCAGCAGCGGATCGACGCCCGGGAACTTGCCGAACGGGAACACCGATTCCTTGACCGAGAAGTAAGGCGGAATGATCTCGTGCTCGACACCCTGGCTGGCCAGACTCTGGCCCGCCATGCAGCGGGCCGCGATCTTGGCCAGCGGCCGGCCGGTGGCCTTGGACACGAACGGTGACGTACGCGACGCACGCGGGTTGACCTCGAGCAGGTAGACCGTCGTGTCCTGCACGGCGAACTGCGCGTTCATCAAGCCGACTACGTTCAGCGCACGGGCCAACTTGGCCATCTGCACCCGGATCTCATCGACCACCTTGGCCGGCAGCGAGTACGGCGGCAGCGAGCAAGCCGAGTCACCGGAGTGAACGCCCGCTTCTTCGATGTGCTCCATGATGCCGCCGATGACGACGGCCTGGCCGTCGGCCAGCGCATCGACATCGACTTCGATCGCGTTGTTCAGAAAGCGGTCGAGCAGCACCGGCGAATCATTGCTGACCTTGACCGCTTCGGTCATGTAGCGGAGCAGATCTTCGTCGTCGTGCACGATTTCCATCGCGCGGCCGCCGAGCACGTAGCTGGGACGCACCACCAGCGGGTAACCGACGCGCGCAGCAACGGCCATCGCTTCGGCTTCGGACGTGGCAATGCCGTTGGGCGGCTGCAGCAGCCCCAGCTCGTCGACCAGCTTCTGGAAGCGGCCACGGTCTTCAGCCAGGTCGATCGCATCGGGCGTGGTGCCGATGATCGGGGCACCGGCCGCTTCCAGCTGTCGAGCCAGCTTCAGCGGCGTCTGGCCACCAAACTGCACGATCACGCCGACCGGCTTTTCGAGATCGATGATCTCCATCACGTCTTCGAACGTCAGCGGCTCGAAGTACAGGCGGTCCGAGGTGTCGTAGTCGGTCGACACCGTCTCGGGATTGCAATTGACCATGATGGTTTCGAAGCCATCTTCACGCAGCGCCAGCGCCGCGTGGACGCAGCAGTAATCGAACTCGATGCCCTGCCCGATCCGGTTCGGACCGCCACCCAGCACAACGATCTTCTTGCGGTCGGATGGCTTAGCTTCGCATTCCTCGTCATAGCTGGAATACATGTAAGCGGTCGACGACGCGAACTCGGCCGCGCAGGAGTCGACGCGCTTGTATACCGGCCGAACGCCGAGCGCATGGCGTCGCGCACGGACTTCGTTCTCGTGCGTGCCGGTCAGCTTGGCGATACGGCGGTCGGAGAAGCCAAGCCGCTTGTAGCGGCGCAGCACCGCGGCGTCGATGTCGCCCAGCGGTGACGCGGCGATCTGCGATTCGACGCTGATCAGCTCATGGATCTGCTCCAGGAACCAAGGGTCGATCTTCGACAGCTGGAACACCTCGTCGACGCTCATGCCGGCGCGGAATGCGTCGCCGACGAACCACAAGCGCTTGCCGCGCGGCGTGATCAGTTCTTCGCGCACCTTGGCCAGATTGCTGGCACGGAAATCGGGCACCTGCGGATCGAAGCCGTCGGAGCCGGTCTCCAGGCCGCGCATCGCCTTGTGCAGCGATTCCTGGAAATTGCGGCCGATTGCCATGATCTCGCCGACCGACTTCATCTGCGTGGTCAGCCGCGAATCGGCCTGCGGGAATTTCTCAAACGTGAAGCGCGGCACCTTGGTGACGACGTAGTCGATGCTCGGCTCGAAGCTCGCCGGCGTGACGCCGCCGGTGATGTCGTTGCGCAGTTCGTCGAGCGTATAGCCGACCGCGAGCTTGGCAGCGACCTTGGCGATCGGAAAGCCAGTGGCCTTGGACGCCAGCGCCGAACTGCGCGACACGCGCGGGTTCATCTCGATGACGATGATGCGGCCGTCGTTCGGGTTGATCGCGAACTGCACGTTGGAGCCGCCGGTATCAACGCCGATCTTGCGCAGCACCTTGATACTGGCGTCGCGCAGCAGCTGGTATTCCTTGTCGGTCAGTGTCTGCGCCGGGGCAACGGTGATGCTGTCGCCGGTGTGCACGCCCATCGGGTCGAAGTTCTCGATCGAGCAGACGATGATGCAGTTGTCCTTGCGATCGCGGACGACCTCCATCTCGAACTCTTTCCAGCCGAGCAGCGATTCTTCGATCAGCACTTCCTTGGTCGGCGACAGATCCAGGCCGCGCGCGATGATCTCTTCGAATTCTTCGATGTTGTAGGCGATGCCGCCGCCGGAGCCGCCCATCGTGAAGCTGGGCCGCAAGATCACCGGAAAACCGATCTGCTGCTGGATCGTGCGCGCCTCTTCGATCGAATGTGCCGCACCGGACCGTGCCGAGCCCAGGCCGATCTCATCCATCGCGTTGCGGAACTTCTGCCGGTCTTCGGCCAGGTCGATCGCATGCTCGTTGGCACCGATCATCTCGACGCTGTACTTCTCCAGCACGCCGTTGCGCGCCAGATCGAGCGCGCAGTTGAGCGCGGTCTGCCCGCCCATCGTCGGCAGCACTGCGTCCGGACGCTCGGCTTCGATGATCCGGGCCACCGTCTGCCAGCGGATCGGCTCGATGTACGTGGCATCGGCCATGTCCGGGTCGGTCATGATCGTCGCCGGATTCGAGTTCACCAGAATGACCCGGTAACCCTCATCGCGCAGCGCCTTGCAGGCTTGGGCACCGGAGTAATCAAACTCACAGGCCTGGCCGATGACGATGGGGCCGGCGCCGATGATCAGAATGCTTTTGAGGTCTGTACGTTTAGGCATCGGGCTTCTTAGTTCAGGCTGGCGGTCGCAAGCTTGGCGCCGAACCCCAAAAACAGGGTCCCGGCGCCGCCGCCCAACACAGCGGATAGACGCTGGTGGCGGCTAAACGCGGCGGCGAGATGAGCGCCGGCGACGATCAGCGTGCTCAAGTAAAGGAAACTCATGGTCTGCGCGATCAAGCCGAGCAGTGCAAACGACAACGCTGTGTGCGCGTAAGCCGGATCGACGAACTGGATGAAGAACGCCATGAAAAACAGAATCGCTTTCGGGTTCAGCAGGCTGATGACCAGCGCGCGGCGAAACGGACGTTCGCTGCTTGCGCCAAGCTCGGCGCGCGCGGCTGCGGCGCCAGTGGCAACTTCCGCACCGGACGCCCGCCAGGCACGCAGGGCGCCACGCAGCAGATTCACGCCGATCCAGGCCAAGTAGGCTGCACCAACCCACTTAAAGACGATGAACGCGGCGGGATAAGCGCGCAGCAGCGAGGCAACACCGCCCGCCGCCAGAATCATCAACACGGCATCGCCGACAAACACGCCGCAGGCCGCGCGGTATCCGCCGGCGATTCCAAGCCGCGCTGCTGCTCCGAGCACGTATAGCGAGTTTGGACCGGGCAGCAGAACGATGATCAACGTGCCGAGCAAGTAGGTCGGCAGGTCGACGAGGCCGAAGCTATTCACTTGCAGCCCTAGGTGGACAGCGCCGCAGTCGGCGTCATCGACTGCACGAAGCGGTCGAACAGATAGTCCACGTCGTGGGGCCCGGGGCTCGCTTCCGGATGGCCCTGGAAGCTGAACGCAGGTGCATCGAGCAAGCGGATGCCTTGGTTCGAGCCGTCGAACAAGGACCGATGCGTGACCACGACGTTCGGCGGCAAGCTGGCTTCGTCTACAGCAAAGCCGTGATTCTGGCTGGTGATCAAGACCCGCCCGGTGTCGACGTCCTGCACCGGATGGTTGGCGCCGTGATGACCAAACTTCATCTTCAGCGTGCGGGCACCAGCCGCAAGGCCGAGAATCTGGTGGCCCAAGCAGATACCGAACACAGGCAGCTTCCGGGCGATGAACTCGCGACCCGCGGCAATGGCGTAGTCGCAGGGCTCGGGGTCGCCCGGACCATTCGCCAGCAACACGCCGTCGGGCTTGAGCGCCAGCACGTCGGCAGCCGACGTCTGGGCCGGCACGACCGTGATCCGGCAACCGCGATCGACCAGCATCCGGAGAATGTTGCGCTTGACGCCGAAGTCATACGCCACGACATGGAAGCGCTCGACCTGCAGCGGGACTTCCCGATTCGTCTCCAGCGCCCACGAACCCGTGGTGTAGGTGTAGGCCTGCTTGACGGACACGACCTTGGCCAGATCAGCGCCCTTGAGGCCCGGATAGGCGCGCGCGGCCGCGATGGCAGCCGCCTCGTCGATCGCATCGCCCGCGACGATGCAACCGTTTTGCGCGCCCTTGTCACGCAGCAGCCGAGTCAGCCGGCGCGTATCGATATCGGCGATCGCCACCACGCGGTTGGCTTGCAGGTATTCGCTGAAGCCCAGCTGCGAGCGCCAGCTCGACGCCTTGCGCGGGACTTCTCGCAGCACCAGGCCGGCGATATGGACGCGGTCGGACTCGCAGTCTTCGGCGTTGCTGCCGACGTTGCCGATATGCGGATAGGTCAACGTGACGATCTGCTCGCGGTACGAGGGATCGGTCATGATCTCCTGGTAGCCGGTCATCGCCGTATTGAAAACGACTTCCCCGACGGTCTGACCGTCGGCGCCAATCGAAACACCTTTAAAAACGCTGCCGTCGGCGAGGGCAAGCAGGGCCGGTCTGTGATTCGTCATCGGCTCTCGTAGGGGTACAGGGGGTTGCGCTAATCGGGTTGCAGACAAAGCAAAGGGGGCTTTCGCCCCCCTCGCGTGATTAGGCGGATAGTTTACCGACCCGTC
>Ga0255238_1000001_pt1 | contig 55104 bp, 44 predicted proteins | sample ColtaT_21_FD_183716 | JGI IMG/M metagenome (GOLD analysis project Ga0255238, IMG submission 183716) | Metatranscriptome of freshwater microbial communities from Columbia River, Oregon, United States - Colum_Miss_RepA_8d (Metagenome... | ecosystem: Environmental > Aquatic > Freshwater > River... | reverse complement strand
CCGCCTTGCCGCCGGCCTGGTTGATCAGGCCCACAATGTCTTGCTGCACTTCGCCGGCCAGCACCCACTCCACCACTTCCATGGTTTCCTCGTCGGTCACGCGCATGCCTTGAATGAACTCGCCCTTTTTGCCCAGGCGGTTCAGCGCAGTTTCAATTTGCGGGCCGCCGCCGTGCACCACCACCGGGTTCATGCCCACCAATTTCAGCAGCACCACGTCTTCGGCAAAGTCGGCTTGCAGGGCCGGGTCGGTCATGGCGTTGCCGCCGTATTTGATGACCAGGGTCTTGCCATGAAACTTGCGGATGTAGGGCAGCGCCTGCGCCAGAATTTCCGCTTTGTCGCGGGGGGGGATGTGGGTGGTGTCGGTCATGGGGTTGGCTTCTTCGAAAATCCAGCAATGGCTGAATTGTGCCGCAAGTTACCCCCCACTTCGCTCGCAACGACGAAGAGCGCGGTTACCACTCGGGGCGAAGCTCGTCCCAGGATTTGGCGGTGGCGTCTTTGGCGGCGAGGTTGGGTTGCAGAGGGGCCAGCTCGGCCAAGGGCCAGACAACGCCAGCTTTCGGGTCGTTCCAAGCCAGAGACCGTTCGAACTCGGGCATCCAGTAGTCGGTGGTTTTGTACAAAAACTCGGCGGTTTCGCTCATCACCAGAAAGCCGTGCGCCAGCCCAGGGGGGATCCACAACTGGCGTTTGTTGTCGGCTGACAAGCGCACGCCCACCGAACGGCCAAAGGTGGGCGATGTGGGGCGAATGTCCACCACCGCGTCAAACACCTCGCCCTGCGTCACGCGGACCAATTTGCCTTGCGGATGTTGCACTTGGTAGTGCAGGCCGCGCAACACGCCACGCGCCGAACGGCTGTGGTTGTCTTGCACAAACTGCAGGTCCAAGCCGGTGGCACGTTGGAAGTCTTTCTGGTTGAAGCTCTCAAAAAAATACCCACGGGCGTCACCAAACACCTGCGGGTCAAGGATCAATACATCGGGAATATCGGTGGGTGTGACGGTGTAGGCCATAGGTTATTTCAGCAAATTCAACAAATATTGGCCATAGCCATTTTTGGCCAGAGGTTGCGCCAACGCTTGAAGTCGTTCAGCAGTGATCCAACCCAAAGAATAGGCGATTTCTTCGGGACATGCCACCATCAAGCCCTGGCGCTTTTGCAGGGTGGCAATGAAGCTGGCCGCTTCTTGCAAGCTGTCGTGCGTGCCCGTGTCCAGCCAAGCGTAGCCTCGGCCCATGATTTCCACATTCAGTTGCTGCTGCGCCAGGTAGCGGCGGTTCACGTCGGTGATTTCCAGCTCGCCACGCGCCGAGGGTCGAATGTCGGCGGCAATGTCACACACCTGCTGGTCGTAAAAATACAAGCCCGTCACAGCGTAGTTCGACTTGGGCTGCTTGGGCTTTTCTTCAATGGTCAAGGCGCGTTGCTGCGCATCGAATTCCACCACGCCGTAACGCTCGGGGTCGTGCACATGGTAGGCAAACACCGTGGCGCCATCGGTTCGCTGGTGGGCGCTGTGCAGCTGCTTCACCAGGTCGTGGCCGTAAAAAATGTTGTCGCCCAACACCAGGGCGCTCGGCTGGTTGCCCACAAACTCGCGCCCAATGATGAAGGCCTGCGCCAAGCCATCGGGGCTGGGCTGCACCGCGTACTGAATGTTCATGCCCCAGCGCTCGCCATCGCCCAGCAGCTCGGCAAAGCGCGGCGTGTCTTGCGGCGTCGAGATGATCAGTACCTCGCGAATGCCGCTGAGCATCAGGGTGGTCAGCGGGTAGTAAATCATGGGCTTGTCGTACACCGGCAGCAGTTGCTTGGACACCGCTTGTGTCACCGGATACAGCCGCGTGCCGGAGCCCCCGGCGAGGATGATGCCTTTGCGTTGTGTCATAGGTCTGCTCTCTTATGTCGCAATGACAGGGGGGAGGGATTGTTGCCAGGGGGGAAGGGGCATGCCAAAGGTGCGCTCCAATTTCTCGGTGCTCAAGCGCGAATTCTTGGGGCGGGGTGCGGGCAGCGGGTAGTCCTCGGTGCGGATGGGGTGCACATCCTCGGGCTTGGCCTTCAACGACAGGCCCTGTGCGTGGGCCAGGCCAATCACATGCTGTGCATAGGCGTGCCAAGTGGTCTCGCCTGCAGGCACCAGATGGTACAGACCCCAGGGCGCCGCTTGCTGCTCGGCCTCGCTTTGCCAACAGTGGCGCACAGCCGCCAGGCTGTACTGCACCAACAGCTTGGCCGAGGTGGGCACGCCAAATTGGTCAGCCACCACCCGCAAACTGTCGCGCTCGGCGGCCAGGCGCAGCATGGTTTTCATGAAGTTGCCGCCATGCTCCCCCACCACCCAGCTGGTGCGAAACATCAAATGCCGGGCGCAGGCCTGTTGCACTGCGTGTTCGCCCGCCAGCTTGGTTTGGCCATAGACCGACAGCGGGCCGGTGGCGTCGCTTTCCTTGTAGGGCTGCGTGCCCTCCCCGTCAAACACATAGTCGGTCGAAAAATGCACCAGGCAGGCGCCTGTGGCCTGCGCTTCTTCGGCCATCACGCCAGGGGCCACAGCGTTGATGCGGTGGGCCAGGTCGGGTTCGCTCTGCGCTTTGTCCACGGCGGTGTAAGCCGCGGCATTGAGGATGATGTCAGGGCGGTGGGTGCGGATGGCGGCGCGAATGGCGTCGGGGTTGGCGAGGTCGGCGGCTTGGCGGTCCAGGACGATGAGTTGCTCGGCGGGGAGGTGCTGGCGGAAAGTCCAGCCCAGCTGTCCGTTGCTGCCGAACAGAAGCACCCTCTTCCCCGTCATGGCGTTATCAGGCACCATAGTGTTGGGCCAGCCAATTGCGGTAGTTGCCGCTGGTGACGTTGTCGACCCAGTCGGGGTGGTCGAGGTACCACTGGACGGTTTTGCGAATGCCGGTCTCAAAGGTTTCTTCGGGCTTCCAGCCGAGTTCACGTTCGATCTTGCGGGCGTCGATGGCGTAGCGGCGGTCGTGGCCGGGACGGTCTTTCACGTAGGTGATTTGGCTGGCGTAAGGCTGGCCATCGGCGCGCGGTTTCAGTTCGTCGAGGATGGCGCACAGGGTGCGGACCACGTCCAGGTTGGCTTTTTCATTCCAGCCGCCAATGTTGTAGGTCTCGCCCAACTGGCCAGCCTCGAGCACGCGCAATATGGCGCGGCAGTGGTCTTCCACGTACAGCCAATCGCGCACTTGCTGGCCATCGCCGTAGATGGGCAAGGGCTTGCCCGCCAAGGCGTTGTGAATCACCAAGGGGATCAGCTTTTCGGGGAAGTGGTAGGGGCCGTAATTGTTGCTGCAGTTGGTGGTCAGCACCGGCAGGCCGTAAGTGTGGTGCCAGGCACGCACCAGGTGGTCGCTGGCGGCTTTGCTGGCCGAGTACGGGCTGTTGGGCTCGTAGGGGTGGGTTTCAGCGAAGGGAGGGTCGGTGGGGGCCAGGGTGCCGTAGACCTCGTCGGTGCTGACGTGGAGGAAGCGGAAGCTGGGCTGGGATGGCCGCGCTTCGCTCGCCATGACGGGGGTGGCGGGTAACGTAGTCCAGTAGGCTCTGACGGCTTCCAGGAGGTTGAAGGTGCCGACGACGTTGGTTTGGATGAAGTCGCCGGGGCCGTGGATGGAGCGGTCGACGTGGGATTCGGCGGCGAAGTTGACGACGGCGTCGGGCTGGTGTTCTTGCAGCAAGCGCTCCACCAGGGCGCGGTCGCCAATGTCGCCTTGCACGAACACATGGCGGGGGTCATTTTGCAATGCAGCCAGGTTGGCCAGGTTGCCGGCGTAGGTCAGTTTGTCGAGGTTGATCACCTTGGCGTCGCGTCCGTTCGCCAAAAAGGTGTGCACAAAATTGCTGCCAATGAAGCCGGCACATCCGGTGACCAACAAAGTTTTCATGAGGCAATCCACTCCCAAACATCAGGCCTGACCCGAGCGACCGTACACATCTTCCAGGCGCACGATGTCGTCTTCGCCCAAATACGAGCCCGACTGCACCTCGATCATTTCCAGCTCCACCATGCCGGGGTTTTCCAGGCGGTGCACTTCGCCAATCGGAATGTAGGTCGACTGGTTCTCGGTCAACAAGAACACCTCGCTGCCGCGCGTGATGCGGCCCGTGCCCTTCACCACAATCCAGTGCTCGGCGCGGTGGTGGTGCTTTTGCAAACTGAGAGCGGCGCCAGGCTTCACGCCGATGCGCTTCACCTGAAAACGCTCGCCCATGTCGATGCTGTCGTACCAGCCCCAAGGCCGCGCCACGCGGCGGTGCTGGGTGGCTTGGGGCAAGCCTTTTTTCTCGAGGGCGGCCACCACGTCTTTCACCTGCTCGGCCTTGTCGGCCGAGGCCACCAGCAAGGCGTCGGGGGTGTCAATGATCAACAGGTCTTGCGTGCCCAGGGCCACCACCGGGCGCTGGTCGGCATGAATGTAGGTGTTGCGCGCCTGCAGCGTAAGGCCAGGGCCTTGCACGCGGTTGCCGGCGTCGTCGGCGGGCGTCAAGGTGGCCACGGCGTTCCAGCTGCCCACATCGCTCCAGGCGCCATGAAAGGGCACCACCACCACGCGGTCGTGCGGCTCCATCACCGCATAGTCAATGCTTTGCGAGCGGCAAACGGCAAAGGCCTGGGCATCGGGGCGCACAAAGCGGCCATCCACTTTCGGTGCCGCCAATGCGGTTTGGCAGCTTTGCAAAATGTCGGGGGCGTGCTGGGTCAGGGCTTTCAGCAGCGTGTCGGCGCGGCACAAAAAGATGCCCGCGTTCCACAGCACATCGCCTTGCAGCAACAAGGCCGCAGCTTTATCGGCGTCGGGCTTCTCAATGAAGCGCGCCACCTGGCGTGCGGCCCCGACATCGGTGGCACCTTGCGCAATGTAGCCATAGGCCGTGCTGGGAAACGAGGGCGTCACGCCAAAGGTGACGATGGCACCCGCCTCGGCGGCAGGCTGGCCCTCGTGCACCATGGCGGCGAAGGCCTGGGCATCGGGAATGTGGTGGTCGGCGGGGCAGAACAACAACAGCTCGGCGGGGTCGGCGCGCAGTGCGGCCAAGGCCATGGCGGCGGCGGTGTTGCGCGCCACAGGCTCCAGCACAATGGCGCCCGCCACGCCGGCGCGGTCCATCGCTTCTTGCACAAAAAACCGATGGTCTTCCGAGGCCACGCACACTGCTTGCGGTTGCGCGGGGTTCAAGGCGGCCGCACGCTCCAGCGTCAACTGCAACAAGCTTTTGTCGCCCACCAAAGGTACGAACTGTTTGGGCAAGGCTTTGCGGCTCAAGGGCCACAGGCGGGTGCCCGAACCTCCGCACAAGATAACGGGTGTGATCATTCTGCGGCCTCCTCGCCCAACACCGTGGCTCGAATCATTTCACGCAACAGCTTTTTCTCGGGGAAGCTCAGGGTGCGTTCCAGCACCTTGCGCACGCGCAGCAGCAGGTGGCGGTCCACCTCTTGCGGAATGCCGCGGCTGTTTTGCAACTCCTCGCGCAGGTCTTCGCGCAAGTCTTCCGGCTCTTCGTTCCACCAGGCCGTGACCACCTCTTGCAAAATGGGGCGAATGGCTTCAATGTCTTCTGCGGGCTGCGGGGGCGAGGGCAACAAGCCCACCGGCCCCGAATGCGCCATGCGTGCTTGCGTCAGGTCGCGCATGGCCTGGCTGTGCAACACAATGCGCCGGTCAGCCTGCGCCAGCAGGCGGGTCCAGCCCGGGTCTTCCTTGCTGAGTTGCGCCAGGTCACGGGCCGACTCGTCGGCCAAAATGTGCACCGACAAGCCATGCAACTGCGCCTCGTCCATCAAGGTCAGCAAGCGCTCGTCGTCACTGGCCAGCAGCACATGGTCGCAGGCCTGGCGCTCGGCCAGTCGCTTCAAATCGGCGCTGAGGGCGCGCAACAGCGAGGCCCCGCCATCCACTTTGTGCGGCGCCACCACGCGCGCCACCTGGTCTTGCGGATACTGGCCGTCTTGCGCATCGGTGTACCAGTACACCCGTTGCAAATCGGCCTGCACGCCCCATTGCGCCAGCAAAGCCGACAGCACGGGCGCCAGGGCATGGCGGTTCAAAGGCTCGCCCGTGGCCTCGGGGTTCTGGCCCAACAGCCAGGCCATGTAACGGCCATCCACCAAAGCGATGCATCGGCCATCGCGCAAACCGGCATCCATGCGGGAAGAAGCATTCATGTGGGCATCTCGTTTCATATTAAGGTCTCGAATTCATAGAAAAATAAAGCTAACGCTGGGCGTAAAAACCAGCTGCAATGATTCTACCCCTCCCCCCGCCGTCATCGCCGCGGCCCCTCTGGGGCCTCGCAATGACGGGTTAGAGGGTGGCTTTGTAGGCCAATGTTGGGGAGGTGGCGAAATCGGCGGGGGCGATGTAGCCGAAGGCGTTGGGCGTCAGGCCCAAGCCCGACTGGGCCAGGCACTCGGACACAAACTCCGAGCGAATGAATTCCTTTTGCGGCTCGGGCGCTTTGCTTAGCGCATCGTCGCCTCTGAGCTTGGCGGCGGCAATGCGCGCGGCCAAGCGCAGCACCTCTTGTTTGTTGTAAGCAAGGCCCAGCAGGTCGATGGCATGGCGCACGATGGGGGCCTCTTGTGCCAGCGACAGCCCCTTGGGGTAGCGCGCATGACCCAACAAAGCCATTTGGCCTGGGTAGGGCTTGCCATCGTTGTCGTAGTTCAGCAGGTATTTTTCAAGCGGCACCATGCGCACCCCCACCGACTCCACGCTTTCAAACACCACCACCCGGTCCACGCCTGGCCAATGCCACAACAAACCCACATGGCTCCAAAGGCTCCCAGTGGCCTGTTGAATCAAGTTGGAAAACACCCCGGTACCTGCACACAGCAACAGGTCACCGCTGCGGATGCGAGGCAAGACGCTGGCGAGCGGCTCGCGCGGGCGCTCGGTGGGAAAGGTTTGATTTGAAAGTGTCATGCGCCGCATGCTGGCACAGCGCATGTCGACTGTCGATGTAACTGTTCACCCAACCCACGTCATTGCGAGGCCCGTTGGGGTGGGGGTTATTCGGCGCTGACGGTGATATCGTAGCCGTGTTGTTTCAGCAGGGCGTTTTTCTTGGCTTGGGCGAGGTCTTCGGCCATCATTTCGGCGCACATGGTTTGCACGGTGACTTCTGGCACCCAGCCTAATTTTTGTTTGGCCTTGCTGGGGTCGCCGAGCAGGGTTTCGACTTCGGTGGGGCGGAAATAGCGGGGGTAGATGCGCACGACCACGTCGCCCACCTTCAAGGCCGGTGCTTGGGGGCCGGTCACCGAGGCCACCACGGCTTTTTCTTCCAGGCCCTGGCCTTCAAAGCGCAAGCTGATGCCCAGCTCTTGCGCCGACCAGGCAATGAACTGGCGCACGCTGAACTGCACGCCGGTGGCAATCACAAAATCTTCAGGAGTTTCTTGTTGCAGCATCAGCCACTGCATGCGCACATAGTCTTTGGCGTGGCCCCAGTCGCGCAAGGCATCCAGGTTGCCCATGTACAGGCATTGCTCCAGGCCTTGCGCCATGTTGGCCAGTCCGCGCGTAATTTTGCGGGTGACAAAGGTTTCGCCCCGGCGCGGCGACTCGTGGTTGAACAAGATGCCGTTGCAGGCATACATGCCATAGGCCTCACGGTAGTTCACCGTGATCCAGTAGGCGTACATCTTGGCCACCGCGTAGGGGCTGCGGGGATAAAAGGGCGTGGTTTCCTTTTGAGGAATTTCCTGCACCAAGCCGTAGAGCTCCGAGGTCGAGGCCTGGTAGAAGCGGGTCTTTTTTTCCAGGCCGAGGATCCGGATGGCCTCGAGCAACCGCAGGGTGCCCATGGCGTCCACGTCGGCGGTGTACTCGGGGCTTTCAAAACTCACGGCCACATGGCTTTGCGCCCCGAGGTTGTAAATTTCATCGGGCTGAGTTTCTTTCACGAGACGAATCAAATTGCTGGTATCCGTCAGGTCACCGTAGTGCAACTTAAAACGTGTGTTTTCAATGTGTGGGTCTTGGTAAATGTGGTCTACACGCTGGGTGTTGAACAAGCTGGCACGCCGCTTGATGCCATGCACCACATAGCCTTTTTCCAACAAAAATTCGGCAAGGTAAGAGCCGTCCTGTCCTGTGATGCCCGTGATCAAGGCTACTTTGTTTACTTTAGTCATCGTTTTTCGTTTATAGAATTCAATGGGTGAAATTAGCAAGAAAGTCCTGGTAAGCCAAGCGCAAACCAGTTTCAAACTCAATCTTAGGCAGCCAACCCAAAGCCCTTAATCGCTGGCTGTCCATCAACTTTCTAGGCGTGCCATCGGGCTTTTGGGTGTCAAACACAATCTGGCCGGTGTAGCCCACCACTTGCGCCACCGTACGGGCCGCGTCTGCAATGGTCACATCGTCGCCCCAGCCCACGTTGATGTGGCTCAGCATGGGCTGGGTGTGTTGCTGGTACACGTCTCTGGACAGGTTCATCACATGCACGCTGGCCGAGGCCATGTCGTCCACATACAAAAACTCGCGTCGCGGGGTGCCGCTGCCCCACACGGTCACCTGCGGCAAACCGTCTCGCTTGGCTTCGTGGAAGCGCCGAATCAGGGCCGGCAGCACATGGGAATTTTCAGGATGGTAGTTGTCGCCGGGGCCGTACAGGTTGGTGGGCATGACGCTGCGGTAGTCCACGCCATGGCTGGCACCGTACTGGCGGTTGTAACTTTCGCACAGTTTGATGCCCGCAATTTTGGCCAGCGCATAGGGCTCGTTGGTGGCCTCCAGCGTGCCGGTCAGCAAAGCCTCTTCGCGCATGGGTTGGTCGGCCAAGCGCGGGTAGATGCAGCTCGACCCCAAAAACAACAGCTTGCGAACGCCATGGGCAAAGGCGGCCTGAATCACGTTGGCTTGAATCATCAAGTTGTCGTAAATGAAATCGGCCGGGTAGGTGTTGTTGGCATGGATGCCGCCCACCTTGGCCGCCGCCAGGTACACCTGGGTGGGACGGTGCTGGCCAAAAAACGCATTCACCGCCTGCTGGTTCGTCAAGTCCAGTTCGGCATGGGTCGCGGTGACCAGGTCGTGCGGCGCATGGCCTTGGGGCTGCAAGGCCTGCAAAGCCCTCACAATGGCCGAACCCACCATGCCTCGATGGCCTGCAACGTAAATTTTTTCAGGTGTGTTTTGCACAGCCGGCTCGAGGTGTCAGGGGTTGAACAGCGATTGGGTCAGGGTCATGGCATCGGCGGGCTTCACGCCTTTGCTCAGTTGGTAGTTCAGCGACTGCTCCGACAAGGTCATGTGCAGGTTCAGGCGCTGGCGTTGCACGTCAAAGCTCGCCAAAATGGCATTGACCACGTCGGTGGCCTTGGCCACGCCGGCCTCGTAAGCTTTTTCGGTAGACGCCACGGTGGCTTGCGAAATTTCCACCGCCTTGCTGCGGTAAGCCATTTCCTTGGCGTACGCCTTCAAAGAAAATCCGCCACTCACGCTCTCCAGCCGCACTTGCTCCATGGCTTCTGCCAGCGCGGCCTCGGCCTTTTGAATGTCCAGCTCGGCGCGTTGCTTGGCCGACAAAGAATACGCTGACAGCCCGGTGGGCATGGAAATTTGTACGCCCTTGTAAACGTCTTGTGCGCCGTTGAAATGCGTGGTGCGGTAAATGGCGTTCACCGTGGGCACGTAAGCGTTTCGAGCGCGGGTCAGGCCCAGCTGGGCAAACTCCACCTGGGCTTTGGCCTGCAAAATGGTCGGGCTCAAGGCCACGTCCCGGTCAATCAGGGCCTGGGGCAGCTCGAAGGCGGCGGCGCGCGGGTAATCGGGTTTGACAAAAATTTGAACGGTCTGAAAGCCCGTGGCCGACAAGTAGCGCTGTTGCGCAAAGGTGATGTCGGCCTGCAAAGCCTGGTAGCGCGCCATGGCTTGGGTGTGCTGCACCTGGGCGGTGGTGACATCGATCACGCTGCCACTGCCCAGCTCGAAGCGCCGCGCCGCCCGCTGCACCTGCTTGTCCAGCGCCTGGGCCTCTTGCAGCGCCAGCGACTCCATCTCCTTGAGCTGCACCCACTGCGACACCAGCTTGTAAATCTTGCGCGCCAGATCCAGCTCTTTGACGGCAAAGGTGGCTTGGGTGTAGGCCTCGCGCCCGGTCATTTCCCGGTAGTTGGCCAGCTTGTCCATGTCAATCAGGGGCTGGGTCACCTGGTAGGTGGTGCGGCTGCGGGTTTCAAAGGGGGCGCGGCCGTTTTCCAAAGAGGCGCCTGGGAGGTAGACCAGACCGGCCCGGTTGGCATCTTGCAGGCCCAAATTGCGTTCTGCCACGGCCGACAAATAGGTTCGGTCGTAGGTCAGCGCCTGGTTGAAGGCGTCCACAAAACTTTGCGACTGCGCCCCCAGCCCGGCCCCACCCAGGCAAATTGCCAGCACAGTCTGTCGCAAGGGCTTGTTCATGTCAGTTCAGGAACGACTTGGCCAGTTGATCGGTCAGCGGCTTGAACAGGTAGGTCAGGAACGACCGCTCACCGCCTTTGAACACCACATCCACCGGCATGCCGGGTTGCAGGGTTTTGCCTGGCAGCTTTTCTGCCAGGTCGTCTTTGATGGCAATACGCACCAGGTAGTACTCGGCGCGGTTGGCCTCGGCCGAGTGGCTGGGGTCGCCAATTTTGTCGGACGCCACTTTGTCGGCGCCCACCAGGATGACCTCGCCCTGCAACACCGGGGTGTTGCGCTGCACAAAGGCCACGAAGCGCAAATTGGCTTGCATGCCATGCTTGATCTTGCCAATCAGGTAGGTCGGCACCCGGGCCTCGATGACCAGGTCGTTGCTGCCAGGCACCACCTCCATCAGGGTCTGGGCCGGCGTCACCACGCCGCCCAAGGTGTTCACCCGCAGGCCCGACACCACCCCTGTGACGGGCGAGCGAATGTCAAACTGGCCGCGGTCAAAACTGAGCGACTGCACCTTGGCCTGCACCGCGTCTTTCAGGCCCAAAATGTCCGACAGCTCCTGGTCAATTTTGGAGAGGCGGGCATTCACCAGTTGCGACAATTCGCTTTCGTTGCGCAGCGCTTCACGCGCCATGTTGTTGGCGTCCAGGCGCGGCATCAGGCCTTCGGCGGCCAGCTTCAAGGCGTTTTGGGCGTCGGCTTTCAACAGCTCCAGCTGTTCTTTTTTCGTGCGCAAGGAGGTCACATACTCGGCCTTGCGGGCCTCGAACAGCTTGAGCTGAACGCTCTTGGCCTCCAGCACGCGGGGGTCCTTGCCCATTTTTTCCAGCACCGCCAGCCACTGGATGGCGGGCAAGTCTTGGCGCTCGCTACGCAAGCGGCTTTCGCTGGCCAAGAGGTTGATCAGCTGCAGCTGCGCGCTGGCCAGGTTGGCGTCGGAATTCAAGGGGTTGAGTTGCACCAGCAACTCGCCCTCTTTCACGGCCTGCCCCTCGGTCACCCAAATTTTGCTGACCACGCCCCCTATGGGGTGCTGCACCATCTTGCGGTTGCCAAGCGAGGTCACCGAGCCTTCGACGGCCACGCCTTCGTCCAGGGGCGCCACCACGCTCCAGGCGGCAAAGGCCAGGAAGAACACCAAGACGGCCCAACCCATCACCGAGCCCAGCTCGATTTTGCCGGCCTCGGGCGGCACCAGGTCGCGCGGGGTCAGGTCGGCCTTGCGGTAGGCATTGAACAGACGGTCCATCATGAGGCTTCTCCGTTCACGCTGGCCTGGGCCGCCTGCTTTTGCTGGAACATCTGAATCACCTCTTGCGTCGGTCCCAAGGCCACGGCCTTGCCCGCCTGCAACACCAGCAAGCGGTCGGCCAAGCTCAACAAGGCCGGGCGGTGCGTCACCGCCACAATGGTGCTGCCCTGCTGCTTGAACTCCAGGACCAAGCGCGCCAGAATTTTTTCGCCCTCATCGTCCAGGGCGCTGTTGGGCTCGTCCAAAATCAAGAGCTTGGGGTTCTTGTAAATGGCGCGCGCAATCGACAGCCGTTGCCGCTGGCCGCCCGACATCACAAAGGCGCTGCCGTCGCCAATCGGCGTGTTGTAGCCCATCGGGAACTTCAAAATCACCTCGTGCATGCCCACCCGCTGGGTGGCTTGCACCACGGCTTCGGGGTCCACCTCGCCCAGGCGCGCAATGTTCTGCGCCACCGTGCCGTCAAAGAAACCCACGTCTTGCGCCACATAGCCCAGGTGCGGGCCAATTTCATCGCGGTCCCAGCCGGACATCTCGACGCCGTCCAAGCGGATCGACCCTTTGCTGGGCGCCCACAGCCCCACCAGCGCCTTGGCCAGGGTGGACTTGCCACTGCCCATGGGCCCCACCACCGCCAAAATACTGCCGGGCTGCGCGTCAAAGCTCAGGCCCTCGAGCACCGGCTCTTTGCTCAGGGGCGGCGTCACCGACACGTCCTTCAGCACCAGGTGGCCTTTGGGCGCAGGCAGCGGCATGGCCTTGGGTTGGGTGTGGTAGTCCAGCAGCAGGTCGTTCAAGCGTTGGTAGGCCTGGCGCGCTTCAATGATGTGCTTCCAATGACCCAGAATTTTTTGGATCGGGCCAATGGCTTTGTTGATCAGCATCGAGGCGGCAAACACCATGCTGGCCGTGATCATGTCGTAAATGGCCAGGTAGGCCCCCAGGCCCAGCGCCAAAGACGGCAGCAGCTTGTTCAACAAGCCAATCATGCCGCCCACGCTGCCCGCCAATTCCGAGGCCGAGGTTTGCATCTCCAGGTATTTCTTGTGCTCTTCGTACCACAGCTTGCGCGCGGCCGACTCCATGCCCATGGCATAGCTGGTCTCTACATTTCGCATCAGCATCATGGCCTTGCGGTTGGCCAGGGCGAATTGGTTGTTGGCCCCCATCAGCACCGACGAGGTCAGTTTTTGTTGCACATAGGTGGTAATCAACAACAACACCATGGCCGCGGCTGTGAACACCGCCAATATCGGGTGCATCAGCAAGCCCACCAAGACCGCAATCAAGGCCATGGGCACTTCCATCAAGGCCAGGGCCGGCCCCGAGGTGATGAACTGCTTGAACGACACCAGGTCGCCCAGCAATTGGTGGATGTTCACTTCCTTGTTTTTGGTATGGTTGCGGTAGGCCGCGTCAAACACATCGGGGCCCAGCTCCCAATCCAGCTTCAGCGCCAGGCGCACCATGATTTGGGTCCTCACCCACTCCATGGTCCCTGAAAACATGTACACCAGCACCAACACCACGGTGAGCGAGATCAGGGTGACCAAGCTGCGGCTGGTCACCACGCGGTCGTAGGTGTTCAGCATGTAAATAATGGGGCTCAGCGCCACCAGTTCAATGAAGAACGTCAGCACCATGCCAGCCCACAGCACCCGCGTCTGCTTGAACATCAACGCGCCGACAGGGGTCTTGAAAAAAGCAAGCATCAAATCGAACCGAATCTCTGAAGAAAAACAGCCCTACCAATTGCTTGGTAGGGCTGGACAGGGTGGGCAGACGTCTTAGAAGCCGCCCGAGCCGGAGCCCGAACCCGAACCCGAGCCCGAACCGGAACCCGTGCCGGAGCCAGAACCCGAGCCGGAGCCAGAGCCGGAACCCAAATTAACTTCGACATCAGGATAAGGCGCACCAATGATCCAAATGATGGCGTCTTTGGTGCCCCACTTCAATTGCTCTTCCAGGTTGGCGTAGTTGTACTTGGCCAGGGAAGTTTCAATGGCGTTCTTGGTGGGCGTGGTCACCACGACACGGTCTACACCGTCATCGCCCAGCTGGTCCAGGAACCAGGCCAGGTTTTGGGTTTGGGCCTGGGTCAGGTTGGCCCAGTTGCCGTTGGGCGCGTCCGAATCATTGATGGTCAACGACACTTGGAAGTTGTCCTGGAAGTCGGTGGGCGTGGTCAAGGTCGAGTTGCCTTGGCCATCACGCGCCTTGTTCAAGAAGTCACTGAAAGCACCCAAGTTCAAATTCACGTTCAAGCCCGACGCCAGGTTGGCGCTGGGGTCGCTCTGCACCGAGTCGATGTTGGCCTTGTACAGGTCGGTCAGGGTCACTGGCAAGGTGGCGGTCGAGCCCGACACATCGGTCTGTTGCAGCAGGGCAAGCACACTCAGGTTGGCATCAAAAGTGGGAATGTGCGCCGCCGAAGCATTGCTGGCATCGGTGGAATAGCTGCTGATGGTGCCAAAGCCGTGGATGTCCACTTCGATGGTGGCAGGGTTGCCAAAATCGTCGAGGCCAGCGGGTGCTTCGGGAATCGCGTCCAACAGCGCAAAGTCATCGCCCAGGATGGTTTGCGTGCTGGCAAACTCGCTGTACTTGACTTGGTCGATGCCGGCATTGACGTAAGTGGCCAAAGACTGCAACGCAATTTTGTTGAGGGTGGGGAAGAACTCCACCGTCACAGGATGGCCGTCTTCGTCCTCGTAGGTTACGGTGTCAGGCACCTCAGAAACCCCGAGGTCACCCGCGCTCAGCAACAGCGTGTCTGTGGTGCCCTGAATTTTGGCACCGGCAGCAGCCAGCAGGTTGACGTCGGCCAGGGCCAAGCCTTGGCCCGGGTCCGAAATCGTGACGCCGTTGAGGTAACCCTTGGCCGACACCGAGCTGTTGATCGATGTGGCGTTGGCAATGGCAATGCGCATCTCATCCGTGCCATAAGGCAAGAAGTTCTGGTCGGCATAGGCGGAAATCGCATCCAAAGCGGTTTGAATCGACATGGTGTAACCCGCGTTCAAATCCAAAGAAGTGAAGCCGCCGCTGTTGCCGTTTTCATCAGACCAGTAGCTGTCCAAAGACACCAGCACGTTGCCCAAAGCGTTGGTGGGCACAATGGTCGCCTTGTAAACGCCCTGGCTGACGCGAACCAAGTCTTCCACATAGCCCACAGTGTCGCTCTCGTCGGCGTACTTCACCACCGTGTTGCTCTCGTCCACATAGCTCAAGACAAACTTGCCATCCGACAACTTGATGTTGTCAATGCCGAAGCCGTCCGGATCGAACTTGGTGGTGGTGCCCGACTTGGTGAAGGTGAAGGTCACTTCAAAGGCGGTGCCGTTGGCGATCGAGTTGCTGGCCACCGTGGCATTGACCGTGGGGACTGACGTGTCGGAGGCCGCAGCGATGAAGTCATTGCGGTCATAGTCAGCGGTGATGTAGCTGCTCAAATTGCTGACCAAGGCCACCAAATCGGCCTCGGCGGCCGCCACTTCGGCCTCCGTAGCGCCCAAGTTGTACTTGGCTACGGCTTCGCCGATTTGCTTGAAGTACTTGGTGACGTCTTCGCCCAAGCTGTTCAATGCAGAGCTGGTCAGGCCAAAGAAGATGTCTTTGTTGGTCGTGAAGCTTTGTGCAGCTGCCGCATTGCCAGTCAAGGCACCGGCATCAATGTCGGCAACGATTTTCGAAGCGTACTCGTTGGTCAAGGTCAACACATTGCCCATGGCGACAGAGGCTGCCGCGACCATCGGCACTACATCCAACAACATGGCATCGTTGAGGTAGTAGGGCGAGGTGTAATCTTGGCCAGCGTTCAATTGGACCAACACGCCAGTGAACACACCCGCCATAACCGTGGCAATGGCATTGACGTCCTGGCCCTTCAACGCTTCGATGTCAGCCTGGCTGAGAGTGGCCACATACTGGTAAGTGGTGTCAGCCAACAAGCCCTTGTCGAAGGTGATGGACAAGCCCTCAATGACCGAGGTTGTCAGATCGGCCACCATCGTCAGGGTTTGGTTGAAAGCCTGGTCAGCAATAGCTGCTTTGGCTGTCGCGTTGTCCTTGGACGTGGTGGTCGACGTGACAAAAGTGTCGAAAGCCGATGTTCCCAAATCCGCAATGCTGATGCCAAACAATGCCATCTTGGCTTGCGCATCTTGCGTTGCCTTGGCCGTTGCCTGGGCATCTTCTGCGGGGTAGGTCGCTTTGAAGGTGTTGATCAAGTTGGCATACAAGGATGCTTGCGGCGTGGCATAACCCAGGCTGGCGTCGGTTTTGAACTGGCCCATTTCTGCGCCAGTTTTAACGTCGCGGCCACCCACGGCAATGATGGTTTTGCCCGTCAAATCTTCCTCGGTCGACAGGCTGTATGAACCATCTGCGCCGGACCGGGTGGAGGGTTCGTTACTGTCGAACTTGCCGTTGCCGTTAAGGTCAGCAAACACCAGCGCGCCCACCACAGAACCGTCCGACACCTTGCCGGCGGCGTCATAGCTCACCACGGTGTTGCCTTGGTAAACCACATTGCCGAGGGTCACGTCACCGAAAACGGCAGCTGCCGTGGCACCCACGGCACCTTTTGCGGCTTTGGTGAAGGTCGCCTCAAACTTGGTGCCGTTGGAATTGGCAACCGGCGTCAAGGTCGTCAAGGTACCGCCCGTCACACTGACATTGGTCGGTGTCGAACCGGGTGCCGTGCTGAAGGTCAGGGTCACTTTGGCCGTGTCGCCCGCTTTCAGCTTGGTCAGGGCCTGGTTGGCGTTGTTGGTCAGCGCATACGACACAGTCTTGGTGCCGGCGGCAGCCGCCAAATCAAAGCTGTTGGTCACGGTGGAAGACAAGAAGCCCGAAGCGTCGGTCACCACCGTGCTGACATTGATCTTGCCATCCACGAGCTTGGTCTTGCTTCCCGTGCCAAAGTCGGTGCTGGCCAGGGCCACATCGGCTTTCGCGCCCGTCAACGCAATGGTCTTGACCACCGTGTTGTTTTGCGAGTCGGTGAAAGTCACCGTGGCAGAGCCACCATTGGGGCCCGCCACCGTTTCTACAGCGCCTTCACCCGTCACCAACTTATTTTTCAGGATCACGGTCGGCGCTTCGACCGCGGTGACATCCACCTTGCCACCCAGAAGCTGGGTCAGGGTGGGCTGCGCCCAACGCTTCAAAGAAGCCTCCATGGCGTCTTTGACACTGGCGCTCATCGTGATGGCGTCAATGTTGGAGGTGTTGCTGCTCAGGGTTTTCAAGAAAGCCACCAGGTTGATGGTTTCTGTCTTGTTGAGGTCGCCCCAGCTGACGTTGCCTTTGGGGTCCGCAGAGCCGGCCGGCGCATCGCTGGCCAAAATGGCCAGGGTGACCCTCATCGTGTCCAGGAACTTGGTAGGCGCAGCCGTGAACACGGATTGACCGGCCGGGTTCAGGTCGGCGTCCAGAATGGCGCTCATTTGGCCCAGGCCCAGGCTCACCTTGGCCTTGGTCAGGTCGGCCGTTTTCGGATTCTTGGCGTTGAAAGCCGAGTTGTTCACTTCAACTGCATCAACGTTGGCTGAATACAGGTTGTTCAAAGTGGTCGACAACTTCACCACACCGTCGTAGGTCGGGGTGGTCTTGGCCGTCGGGCTGTTGCGACCGTCGTCTTTGTCGGTGATCATCACCTTGACGTTCAAATTCTTGTCAAACACCGGCATGCGCGGGCTGGCCGGATCCACCGTTTCATTTGACAATTTGTTGATTTCGCCAAAACCATTCACCACCAAGGACACTTGATCGTTGCCGGTCGGTGCATTGGCTTTGCCCACCAGGTTCTGCACCTTGGTGCCCCCGGTGCCGACCACCGTGGAACCCGTGGCGGTCTGAGAGAAAGTCACAAAATCAACGCCCGAGGCGATGTACTTCGACAGCTCATAACGGGGAGTGATGGTCTTGGTGCCTGCTGCGGCATCGTTGGGTGACAGCATCATGGTGATGTCATCACCCAAGACCATGGCCTTGGCCAAGGTGATGAGGTCCAAATCGCGCAATGCAATGGCTTGCTGCGGGTTGGTCACCGAAATGCCAGCCAACAAACCACCGCTTGTTGCGCCCTGGTTCATGGCCGTGGCCTTGACCGGGGCAGCGTCACCAATCAAGCGGTCGATGGTTGCGACATCGGTAGCCGTGACTTTCACGTTGTTGTTGCCCGCGCCGGTCTGAATCAAGCCATTGACATAGCTCTTGACGGCCGTGAGCGCCTGGTTCAAGTTCATGGCCGCGCCAGCATCTGGCAGGGTCGAAGCGGCGTAGGTTGCGTTGAAGGATTTGACCAAGGCGTTCACCGCGTTTTGGTCAGAGGTGTTCAGGAACTTGGTGGTCAGCGTTGACAGGTCTGAGGACATGGTGCTCATGCCCAGCTGCGCAAAGGCGGCCAAGTTGCCGCTGGCCACGCCAGAGGCGCTGTCGGCCGCGTTCATCATCTTGGTGGTGACGTTGGCAATGGAGCTGGAAATCAAGCCACCCAATTGACCGACGTTCACTGACAAGCCTTTGGCAGAGTTCAGGGTGATGTTGGCCGGTGCCGTGCCCACGGTGGCACCCGTGGACGTGAAGGTGACCGCCCCGATTTGGTTGGGCGTGAAAATCGCCGTCCACTGCTTTTTGTCAGCCGAGGCGGTAAAGGCAGACCATGCGCCTGTGCCCCCGCTGACTGCAACCTTGGACGAGTCCAAAGTGTCGACCGCATTGGCAAAATTGAAGGTCACCAAAGAAGGCGCGCCCGCTGCCGTGATGGACTGGCCAAACAGCTTCTGGATCGCTGCCGTTGCCGTTCCTTGGGTCTGACCGTTGCCCAACACTTTGGAGGTCAAGGCGTTGTAGTCTTGGGTCGAGAACGAAGCCAGCGTGGCGGCAATGGTCGACTGCACCTGGGTCACGGTGGGGTCCACCTTGATCAGGTTCTTGCTCTTCAGCGAAGCCAGCACGGCAGATGCCACAGCGTCCACGTTCTTGATGATGACCAGCAAGGTTTGGTTTTGCGCCAACAACTTGGCCGCTTGCGCCTGGGTGGTGGCGTTGCTGCTGCTCAGGTTGGCCATGGGGTCGTACTTGCCCAAGGCGTTAACGTCACTGAAGCCTGCATTGGCCAAAATGGCGGCCTTGGCAGTGTCGGTGGTTGCTGAAGCGTAAGCCGTAGAAGTGGCCGACACCACAGCATTGCCGGGTTGCGCGTACATGGCCGAAGGGGTCGCCGTGGAGGTCACGTCGGTACCGCCGATCGAGTAAATCTTCGCGCTGGAACCGACGCTGGTGCCCTTGGGAATGTTGAAGGTGTAGCTGCCTGTGGTGCTGCCTTCGGTGGCCAGAATCAAATTAGCATTGCCCGATGTGTAGGTGCCGCCGCTGGCGCCCGTCAAGTCCAGGAACACCTGGGCCCCAGTCACATAGTCGTCCGAGCTGATCACGGTGTAGTTCACCGCAATGGTGGCGGCCGTGCTGGCACTTGAGTTGTTGCCGGCCGCGTCGGTGAAGGCACCTGCAGCGGTGGAAATAGAGCCGCTGTTGGTACCGTCGGGCGTGAAGGTGGCCGTGTAAACGGTGTTGCTGACCTTGGTCAGGCTGCTCAAGCTGCCGCCGCTCACAGTCACGTTGCTCGTTGCAAAGCTGGTCGGGGCCTCGGAGAACGTGAAGGTGATGGTCGAGGTGGTGGCGCTGCTGGCGCTGTAGCTGACGGTGTCGGTACTGGAGGTGATGGTGACCGTCGGTGCTTTGGTGTCAAAGCTCAGTGTGGGCGTGGTGCCTGCGCCACCGGCGTTGCCCGCCGTGTCAGCATAAGAAGATGCCGCCACCGTGATGGACGCAGTGGTGGTGTCGGTGTTGGCGGTGGGCGTGAAGGTCGCCGTGTACACCTTGCTGTCGGTTGAAGACACCGCCAAGTTGGAAATCGTGCCGCCTGAGGCAGTGATATCGGTCGCCGTGAAGCCCGAGACAGCCTCTGAGAAGGTAAAGGTCACCGTGGCAGCTTCACCAGACTTCAATGCGCTCTTGTCTGAGGTGATGGTCAGGGTAGGCGACACCGTATCGCCATTCAAGGCCACGGTGTTACTGACCAGACTGTTGTTGCCCGCTGCGTCGGCGAAAGCGCCTGCGGCAATGCTCACCGTGCCATTGAGGCTGTTGGTGACCGAAGGCGTGAAGGTGGCGGTGTATTTTTTGCTGTCAGCGCTGTCTACCACCGGGGTGCTGATGGTGCCGTTGGTCACCACTACGTCGCTGGCCGTGAAGCCCACAGGCGCCTCGGTGAACGTGAAAGTCAGTGTGGCCGTACCACCGGTCAGCAAGGTCGAGTTGTTGGCGGTGATCAACACCTCGGGCGCCTTGGTGTCAAAGCTCAGCGAGGGGGTTGCGCCGGCACTGCCAGGGTTACCTGCTGTGTCGGTGTAAGTCGAAGCGGCCACCGTGATGGAAGCCGTGGTGCTGTCGGTGCTGGCGGTCGGCGTGAAGGTGGCGGTGTACACCTTGCTGTTGGTGGAAGACACGGCCAAGCCCGACAAGCTGCCACCGGTCACGGTGACATCGGCGGCACTGAAGCCCGAAACGGCTTCCGAGAAGGTGAAGGTCACTGTGGCGGTTTCGCCAAGCTTGAGGCTGGCCTTGTCAGAAGTAATCGCCAGGGTGGGCACCTTGGTGTCGCCAGACAGCGCCAAGGTCGCCCCCACGCCGCTACCGGCGGAGGCATTGGTGAAGGAACCCGAGGCGATGGTCACCGACCCCGTCAGCGCTTCTGTGTTGGCGGTGGGGGTGAAGGTGGCCGTGTAGACCTTGCTGTTGGAAGAAGACACCGCAAAGCCAGACAAGGTACCGCCGGTCACGGTCACGTCTGAAGCCTCAAAGCCCGTGGGGACTTGGTCGAAGGTGAACGTCAGCAGCGAGGTTTCGCCGGCCAGCAAGGACGTCTTGCTGGCCGTGATGTTCACCACCGGGGAATTGGTGTAAGTGAGGCTGGTCGAGCCTGCCGTGCCCAGGTTACCCGCTGCGTCATAGTAGGCGCCACTCAGGGCCACGCTGATGGTGCCCACGGTGGTGGGGGTCAGGGTGGCGGTGTACACCTTGCTGTTAGTGCTGGACACTGTGGGTGTCGACAGGGTGCCCCCGGTCACCACCACGTCGGCAGCGCTGAAACCCAGCGGCACTTCCGAGAAGGTGAAGGTCAGGTTGGCCGTCATGCCCACGCCCAGGTTGGTCACGTCCGAGGTGATGGTCACCGTCGGTGCGGTGGTGTCGCTGGCCAGGGTGCTGATGGTGCTGGTGGAGTAGGTGGTGGTCAGTGCCGTGGCTTGGGTGCTGGCCGAATTGGTGAGGGTGGTCAACAAGGTGGCTGCCGCGGTGCCCGTGGCGGCCTTGTAGTCTGTGATGGTGGTGGCCAACGAGGCGGCTGACGCCAGCACGGTCGACGACAAGCCGTTCATACCCACTTGGGTCACATCCAGCACGGCGTTGGCTGCAGTCTTGATGCTGTCAACCGTTGCCGTGCCTGCAGTCACTGCAGCCACTTGGGTGGCTGTGGTTTGCGCCACATTGGCGGTCACAGCGGAAACAGAGTTGGCCGCAGCGGTGACCAGGCTGCTCACCGCGGTCAACACATTGGCGTCCGAAGAAACCTTGCTGGACACCACAGCGGTGAACACCGTGGACATCACCGAAGCCGCATCGGTGGCAGAGGTTGATGTCAGCTTGGTCAGGTTGGTGCTGCTCAGATTGGCCACGTTCGAGAAGGCCGAGGCTGCAATAGAGGCTGCGGAATCGGTCGCACCCAAGCCCACGGCCAGCTTGGTCGCAGCCTGCACCACCACCAGCACGTTTTGCGACAGGGCTTGCAACTTCAAGGCGTTGCCCGCAGCCGTTGCAGTGGAGGCGTTGGTCAAAGCGGCAACGTGGTCGGTGTTGAGGTCGGTGGCCGACACGCCCAAATTGGTCAACAGGGTGGTCGCGGCAGACTCGCCGCTGCTGACGTAAACAGTGGTGTACAGCGTGGTCAAAGGCGTGACCACCGTGTTGCCGTGCAAGGCCTTCAGCATGGGCACTTCGGCCTTGGTGTCCGAGTCAATACCGCCCAGCGACACAATTTGCTTGCCGGTCAGCACTTCGCGTGTGTCAAACGTAAACACACCGGAGGTGTTGGTCGTCGCACTCGGCTCGTTGCTGTCTTTCACGCCATCGGCGTCCAAGTCGGCAAACACGGTGGCGCCTTGCACGTAACCGTCCACCACCGTGGCTGACACAGCCACTTCGGCGTCCAGGGAGAAGGTGGCGGTACCGGCTTCGCTGGAATTGCCGGCGGCATCTTTGGCCACCGCGCTCACGGTGATGGTGCCGTCGTTCAATTGCGAGGTGCCCGTGCCCAGGTCGGCCGCTGTCAAGGTCACAGCCACTGGGGTGCTGCCTGCACCGGTGACGGTCTTGGTCACTTTTTGGGTGCCGTTGGTGAAGGTGACGGTCACGGTGGAGCCGCTCTCGGCCACCACGGTGACCACACCTGAAGACTGAACGGCCTCGGAGGAACTGGCGGCATAGCCTGACACGGTGGCGTCGGTGCTGATGCCCGTGCCCAGGGCAATCACAGGCTTGGCAGGCGGCGTGGTGTCGGCACTGCTGCTGCCGCCACCACCGCCCCCAGCGGCGCCCGCGGCCAACAGGCCAATGGCGACCATTTGGCCGGCAGACATGCCCGCAACTGCAACTGCAGCTGTTTCAGCGGCCACGGCCCCCGTGGCTGCACCGGCAGCACCCGAGGCAGCGGCACCCGAGTTGGCGGCAGCGCCAGCATCGGTGGCTGTGGCAGCTGGCGCTTGCGCCAGCAAAATGCCTTCAGACAGGGTCTTGAGGACCGACAGGTCGACCCCCAGGGTTTGCAGCATGGCTTCGCCAGTCAAGGCCAGGCTTTGCGATGGTTCTTGCGCCAGCCACTCGGCGGCGGCAGGCATGTCGGCCAGGACTTTGGCCAGGGCGTCGGTGACTTCGGCCATCGAGGCTTCGCTGCGCACTTCGCCGCTGAGCACGTCAGACAACTGCTCGGGAGTGACGCCCCACGCTTTCATTTTGGCGGAGGCTTCGTACACCAAGGCCAAGAGCGCCGTGCCGCCCAAAGCCTTCAGCAAGGCTTGTGAGCCTTTGAAAACGGAACGACGAGCCGGACGAGCATTGTCCGAATGGGACTGATTCATAGAGTTCACAGCGCTACCCTGTTAAAAAAAGGAGTTTTCCGAATGTGGAATTAATTATCAATTTACCACAAAATCATGTCATTGATTCTGACAGATTCGTTATTTTCGAGCGGCCGCGTAGACTTCTCGCGCCGTCACCCGCAAACGGTAAGCATTGGCCTCCATCAAAGGGATGTCGTTGCGGTTGAAATCGAACACATCGGTGTCCAGGCTGTGCCGAATGCCGGGGTAAGCCCCGTAGAAAGGCTCAATGTAGTTGTCTTTCTGGCCCACCTTGGTTTCCACCCCTACCTCCCAGCGGTCGCGCAAACGCCAGGTGGTGGGCCCCAGCGCCAGAGCCTCTTTGGGCCCCAACGGAAGGGTCAAGGAAAATCCCATGTAGGCATTTCGGTTGGGCAAAATGTCCGATGGGCCAGTTTTGCGCCAGAAAAACTGTAAACCATAGTCGTCAAAAGAGAACGAGGTGCTCAGGCGGTGGCCCGTGTCGTTGTTGTGAAACCGCCCCGTGGCATAGGTCACCTGAAAATTCGAGTCAAACGGCCTAATACCAAAGTTCAGAATATTGGGGCGGCGCACCTGGACCATCTCGGGGTTGTGCCACTCGCCGCGCACCCAGGTCAGGCGGTATTTGCCGTTTTCGCTGGCCCAGTAACCGTTGAACTGCTGGCCCGAGGTTTTGTAGCCCAGGTCGCCCACCATCAACTGCCCCCACAAACGGGGAAACACCGAGGGCACTAGCCGCTGCTGGTAGCCCAGCAAGTTGGCACCCGGCCGGCTGGCCTCGCCCATGCCGACACGCCGGAAGTAACTGTTTTTGTCCTTGAAGTCGTCGCTCTCGGTGATCAATCGGGCGCGGAATCCCTGCCAGAACAACCCCTTGCCCAAGGGCACTTCCCAGCCCAGGGTGGTGCCAATGGAATAGTCAAACAGGCCAAACTCGGTGCCCGCGGTGTAGGACGCGGCGGGGCTGATTTCAAACTGCGGCATGAAGCGCTTGCTGTGCTCGTTGGCCAACAGCCATTCGGCTTGAGAAAACTCTGGCACGCGCTCTTGCTCGTAGTGAAAGGTCAGGGCCCGAGCGCCCATGCACAGGTCGTTGCCCTTCAGGTAGTCTTTGATGCAGTCGATGGCCGAGAAGGGGCCGCCCACGCTCATGGCGCCCACGTTTTGGCCCATGAAGGTGAGTGCCACGCTGAGCTGAGAAGCTTCGTGAATGTCGACCTTGCGCGCTGCCAGCATGAAAGCGGCCATGCCGGCGCCATAGGCGTCCAGGCGGTTTTGGCGCCAGAGGCGGGGTTCGGCGCGAACTACCCAACCAGAGGGGGTTTTGCCGACCCCGATGTCGGAGAAGCCGCTTTTGGAAAACACCTCGGCCAGGGCGCGGGCCTTTTCTGGGTTGGAAATGGGCTCGGGGTCTGGGGGGGGGGCGGGCTCTGGCGCTTTAGGAGGTGCAGGGGGTACCACGGGCCAGGGGCGGGTGTCCAGTGGGGTGGCGGCCGACGCTTTGTCAGCGCGGCCGAAGAAATAGGTTAGCCCCACGGTGGCTTGGGTGGTTTGCTGGTCAGTGTGGTGGGTGAATTTTTTGCTGGCGGCGAGGTGAAGGTCGGCGTTGCCGGTGAGCCTTTGGGTCCAGGCAACGCCGGCTCGGCGCTCGCGGGTGTCGGTTTCGGCAAGCAGGGAAAAATGGTCGGTTAGCTTGACGATGGCGCTGCCGAATTTGCCGTTGATGAGGCCGCCGCCGTGGCTGGAGTCAATGGACGATGCGGTGCCGGCGCTTAGAACGATGGGGCCGGAACTTAGGGAGCCCACGACGTATTTTTGGCGGTAGAGGGTTGCGGCGCCGCCGTAGTCTGTGATGCCAATTGCCAGGTTGGGCTTGAGGTAGGGGTTGTTGGCGAGGGTGGAGCCTAGGAGGCGCTCTAGAGGGAGTTGGTATTTGCCGCCTACGGATAAGTCGCGGGTGCTGGACTTGCAGTTGGCATAGTAGGTATCGCAATTGAGATCGCCATTGAAGGTTAAACGCCCAACGGCTTCTAAGCCCTCCACCAAACCAAAGCCCAGATTGATGCCACCAAAACCGCCAACATCGGGGTAAAGCGCATGGAATTCAGGGATGGAGTTGGTCAGCGCCAAGCCCATGCTGCCCGGTCGCATTGTGAGCGCAGTTGGGGTGTTGATGGCGCCGGTATAGCCTGAGGGTGAGAGTGGCTGAGCTTGCAGGCGCACTCCCGCCAAAGCCATGAAAATGATCCCCAGCCAGAACAGCGCGCGACAACTCAATTTCTGGGGAATTCTGAACATCATGACCGGTTGATTAACAGATCATTTTAAGTGTGCTGTAGCCAACAACATCAAGGCAATTCAAATATTGCCTAAAACCCTGGGAGTTCAGGCTCGAATAAATGCCTTTCCTGGCTTCACCATCAGAAATTGAACGGGCGAGCACCAGTGATGTCTCACCATTCTGGCGTAAATGGCCACGTAGCCAAGCCCCAGCACAACGAATCCCAAGAGCGATAAAGAAATTGAGCTGTAGGTGAGGTTAGCCATGAAGACTGCTGTGAAAGTCATGCTGCCCACCATCAGTCCTGTGATCGAATTGCGAAGGCCTACAGACAAGTTACCAAACCAACGCCTCACATAGCGTTGCTTCACCAGGCTGTGAAAATGCAACCGGTCAGGGTGCCCGGGGTGGGCCGATTTGATTTTACGGCGATAGATGCTGAAGACCACCTCAATCACTGGATGTACACAAACCAAAAGCACGGCGAAAGCCGAGACTGAAGGATTTCGCCCCAGAAGCATCACGGCTACCCACGCCAGCGCAAAGCCTACGAAGTAGGAGCCACCATCACCTAGGAAGATCTTTCCAAAGGGCCAGTTCACCCAAAAAAACCCCCAGACGCAAGCAGCCAGAACTAAGCTTGTGCAGGCCAAAGTGGTGTCACCCACTTGATATGCGATCATGGCGTAGCCTAAAAAGGCAAGACTCGAGGCCGTGCTAGCGAGGCCATTGAAGCCATCAATGATGTTGATGGAATTGGCCACTCCGCCAACAGCAAATGCTGTGAAAACCACAGAAATAAGAGTGAATTGCAGCAAGTTGTCGACACCCCAAACATCCACCCGTGTCAGTGAATAATCGGTGATGTACCAGGCCAAGACACCAGAGGCGAATGTAGCCAAAAGGCGCTGAAGTACGCTCACGCGCTTGGTAATGTCTTCTGCGAAACCAAAGAGAAAGGCGGGCATTCCTGCGATGAGGATTGGCAAAATCAATTCCTGGACTGCTTGATCCGCGTTAAGCCAAGCCGCCCACAGGCCCAAAACAATGGGTACCCCGCCCACACGAGGTGTTGGCGCGGTATGAAATTTTTGAACTCCTTGAGCCTCATCCATTGAGACTTTGCCGTGCCAACGTTTGGTTAACACTAGCAGTACACACGCTGAAAAAGTGACCGCATAGCCCCAACCTGCCGGGAAAAGAGCGGGCAAAGTAAGGAAATCTCTGAGGGTCACAAAGAAATTCATAGTATTAGCAATACTGGTAATAATTTGTATTTAGCAAAAATTTAATACACATTTTAACTGAAATAAGTTTAAAAAGGTCTTGACGGGGTAATCGGCCCATCAAAGAGTAGGAGTGAGAAGTAGAATTTTTTCCAATGGAAAGGGTTCTATATGAAGAAGTCCAGACGTAGACTCCCCGAAACAGGCAACAAGATGAAAATAGGGGCTTCCGTCCTTTTAGGAGATGAGGATGAGGAAGTCGAAGTTCACGGAGAGCCAGATTGTGGCGATATTGGCCGAGGGCGACGCTGGGTTGCCTGTGGCTGAAGTTTGTCGCAAACACGGCATCAGCAACGCCCTGTACTACCAATGGAAGAGCAAGTATTCGGGAGTTTCGGTCAATGAATTGAAACGGGTTCGAGAGCTTGAGGCCGAGAACAGCAAGCTTAAAAAGATGTTTGCCGAACTGGCCTTGGAGAACGCAGCCATTAAGGATGTGCTGTCCCGAAAGTTGTGACACCGCACGCAAAGCAAGCGGCGGTGGAGTTGATGACAACCCACCACCACTTGTCAAAGGCCAGGGCCTGCCGAATCGTAGGCCTGTCGCGTTCGGTGTTGTACCGGCCCAAGGTGAACTGGTTGGAAAGAGACAAAGAAGTCATTGACGCTCTGAATGCCATCATCGCCAAGCGAGCGCGCTGGGGGTTTTGGAAATGCTATGAGCGCATGCGTTTGGATGGCTTGCCCTATAACCACAAGAAGGTACATCGGGTGTATTGCGACATGAAGCTGAACATGCCTCGAAGAACCAAGAAACGGCTGGTGACAAGGCCTGCGCAGCCATTGGTTTGCCCAAGCGAAGTCAACAATGTCTGGGCGATCGACTTCATGCGTGACACGCTTTATGACGGAAGACCATTCAGAACGTTCAATGTAATCGATGAAGGAAACCGTGAGGGATTGCGCATCGAAGTGGGAAGATCCATTTCCAGTCTTCGGGTAACGCGCATCATGAGTGAACTCGTAGAGTTCTACGGCAAGCCGTTGGCTATACGGCTGGACAACGGCCCCGAGCTAACCGCTGAATCATTCACAGAATGGGCAAAGGAGCAAGGCATTGAGCTTCGTTTCATCCAGCCAGGAAAGCCCAATCAAAACGCATTCATTGAAAGATTCAACAAGAGTTTCAGGGAGGAAGTGCTCAATGCCAATTTGTTCAACACGATGTCAGAGGCTCAAGAGGCAGCTGAAGTCTGGCTGACGGATTACAACGAGTACCGCCCGCATGAGTCCCTGGGAGACATGCCGCCGGCAATGTTCAAACCCAGGGGGTTTCAACCGGAAATCTCTACTTTTAATTTGTAGCCTTGACAGGGAAGTCTACGAACACACAGAAATCAGACATCGATATCATCGCAACCAACGACCTCATTCGAGAAGGTCAAAGTGTCAGGTGAATTGGGGCAACTCCAAGGCTGAGATAGTCGCGGAGGAGCTTGAAAAAAAGTGAGGAGTCCAGCTGGGGTTCAACGCCAACAGCTTAGCGCAGACATTTGCGCTAATCTGCGAGGGCGCGGGACTCGAAGGGGCCAGCAGCCAAAGCGGCCGCAGAACGTTTTTGACGCACTTGGTCAACCAAGGCATTGCCATTCACCGGCTCAAAACGCTGACCGGGCAACGCAGCATCAGCACCACCGCTGCCTACCTCTACAACAGCCCTAATTTGCTCAAGGCGGCGTTGGAGTTGGCTTGAGCATTTGAATTGGGCGAATTAACAATACCCTAATCCACTCCCCATTACGCACATACTCGTAAATACGATATCACAAACTATGCAACAGTTGCGGCCTGCCCATACTGGATAAGTAGAGTTTCGCGGCTGACCGCTAGGCTTGCACATACCCGTTCGGATTCATCTGCTGCCAACGCCAAGCATCGCGCATCATTTCGTCCAAACCTCGCTTTGATTTCCAGCCGAGCTCATGCTCGGCTTTGGTGGGATCGGCGTAGCAGGCCGCAATGTCACCGGGGCGTCGTGGAGCTATTCGATATGGCACTTGACGATCGCTGGCAGCCTCAAAGGCCCGCACCATATCAAGCACGCTGTAACCTTGACCGGTACCCAGATTCCAAAAATGAGCACCTTTGAGCGCTTCCAAAGCTGCCAGGGCTTTCAAGTGGCCGTCGGCTAAATCGACCACATGAATGTAATCTCGAACGCCAGTCCCGTCGGGCGTAGGGTAGTCGTGGCCAAAAACCGACAATTCAGACAGCTTGCCCACTGCCACCTGCGAAACGTAGGGCAAAAGGTTGTTGGGAATACCGTTAGGGTCCTCGCCAATTAACCCACTTTCGTGCGCACCTACTGGGTTGAAATAACGAAGAATCGCGATGCGCCAACGTGGATCAGACACGGACAAGTCACACAGCATGTCTTCCACCATCAGCTTGCTGCGGCCATAGGGATTGGTGGGTTTGCCGACCGAGCAGCTCTCAGATATCGGCATTTGGGCTGGCTCACCATAAACGGTTGCCGACGAGCTGAACACAAAGCTATAAACGCCAGCATCTGCCATGGCCTGAAGAAGGACCTGGCTTCCATGCACGTTGTTGTCGTAGTAACGAAGGGGCTGTGAAACACTTTCGCCTACAGCCTTTAGACCTGCAAAGTGCAACACTGCATCGATGGTATGTTCAGAGAAAAATCGCCCAAGCAGCGCGCTATCTCGAATGTCGCCCTGAATGAATTTGGCGGCACGACCAGCAATCTTCTCCACCCTAAGCAAAGACTCAACCGAACTGTTGCTGAGGTTATCAAGAACCACCACCTCAAAGTCAGCTTGCAGCAGTGACAGTGTGGTGTGAGAGCCTATGTAGCCAGCGCCACCTGTAACAAGGATTTTTCTCATTCGTTAACCCTTTCAAGCAAGCGTTCCAAGTAAACACTCGCCGCATCCCAGCCTTCCACTGGTGCCCACGGCGCAAGATCTTTTGGCTGATTCGGGTCGAAAGGTCCCGCTTTCACCTCTAGCAAAACGCAGCCAGGCTCCAATGCAATCACGGTATGCCAAGTACTGGAGGCCACCTCCGCACCTACCGCCATCTCATCTCCATGCTTTTCGGTGCCAAAGCGCAGCACGTTGGTCACGGCGCCTTGGTCATCAAAAGCCACCATGACCATCACACCTCTTACCGCAATCAGTAGCTCATCCCTCGGGTCAGAGGCATGCCGATGAGGGCGAATGTAGCTGCCAGGCTCAATGGCGTTGAACAAACGCTGGCTTGCCTCTTGATAACTTTGGTGGACGTTACGGTGCTGACGAAGCCTCGGGCTGACTTTGGCCTGGCCAGTCAAACCGTCCAGATAATGAGCGTCAAAAATTTTCACTCGGTCACCTGACTCGCTTCAAGCTGAAAGCGCAGAGACGATTTGGCGGACCGTCTTCTCAACAGTAAACTCACGCTCGAATAGGTTTCGGCAACGAGACGATATTTGAGCGTCTGATTCAATCTGATCCATCAGCTGGTTAGCAAACTGCACCAGATCGTTTACCAGGTTGCTTTCGCAGACTTGGCCCACCTGCTCGTTGCGAATCATCTGGGCCAGATCGTTACCTGCATTGACATTTGCTAGCACAGGCAAGCCGCTCTGCATGTAGGTCAAAAACTTACCAGGAATGTTGTGCGACTGATGCCGTGGGTCCAACGCCACGATTCCTGCACTGCACTGGGCATACAGGTCGGGGATTTCGTCCGGGTGAATTTCGTCAAAAAACAGGACGTTGTCCATTTTTCGCGCTTTAGTTGAAGCTTTGAGCCGATTCGAATCGCTACCACGTCCAACGAAAAGAAAACCGACATCCCTTCGGTGGAGAAATTTCTCGGCTAGATCGATCAAGATGTCCATACCTTGGGCGATTCCCATATTTCCGGCGTAAACAAACACTTTGCGCCCAGCTAAAGCCGTCTCACTAACGCGAATGGGGCAGAAGTCCTTCGCAGGCATACCCAGCCAGTTTTGCAGTACTTCCAACTTTCGCTCTGGTCCATGGCGCCAACTATCAAAGTAAACGCAATTGCCTGGCGCTTGGACCCCAATCACATTGGCTACAGAATACTGGTAATTTGCAACAGCCTTGAAGAACTTGTAAGGCAATCCGCGGCCCATCAAACCCATATCAGCAGCCCACTCGGGAAAAATGTCACGAATGATCAAGTATCCCTTGCATGAGCTTGCACTCATCAACACTTTGGCAATTGGCCCCAGGAAAATGGTGGGAGAGTGCCAAATCACACCATCCCAACGATTTTCGGCAACAGGGCTTTTGCGGAAATTGCGCAGCATTACAAAAGGCATCAATATCTCATTTATGGTGCGGCTAATATAATTAATATCTTTATTATTTAGCGCATGCAAGCGAAGCACCTTTACACCGTCAATATTTTCCAAATCCCAACTAGATGGCAAACTAGCTGTGGGTAGTATTACAGTAATGGAATGCCCTTGCCGAACAAACTCGCGTGATAAGTCTCGTAATTGAACTGCTCCAGACGCCCGCATTGGCGGAAAAGTATCGGCTATCAGTGCGAAGTGCATTTATATTTTTCTCTGAAATGAATTAATTTGAAAAAAAATAAATAAATCAAAGATATCGATTGATATGTCCTATTAGTCGCCCATGGAAAATTGACAAACAGATAAATGCACACATCATGGAACCCGCGTTGAGTGGTTTAGATATAAAGAAATACTGCAATTCGAGTGAAAGTTACCCAATCAGGCCACCTGCAGCAAGCAAAATAAAAAGCCGATGACTTTTTTCGAGCGAAAGTTTGGTAAATTAATTAAATTTTCTAGTCTTGTTACCACGCTTATCAGTAAGACCCCGTTTTACCCACAATGCGCTATGGGGATCGCCCACAGAGATTTGCTGATCAGGGCGGGGAGCCTTGGTATAGTAGTAAAGGATTAGAGACTTGCGGGTATGCTCAATAGGAAAAGCTATTGGGTCAGGCAAGCCATGGAAACTGAAATCGTGAGAATCGAAAATCACCAGCCTATTAAAAAGTGGCGGCACACGTTTTAAGCAATCAGTACCAGTCTTGTCATAGAGACCAAATTCACCCCCCCAGTCAGGTTGCCAATCATGGTTGAAGTACAAAATAGCATTGAGTCGTCTATTTAGACCTGATGCATCATGATAATTGCCATCAATGTGCACGTCTAGCAAACCACCCCGACTAGTAACATTTAGTCCCCCTCCTGAAAAATACGGATCGGACATCAATTTAGGTATGCTCAGGCGCGAGGCCATCGAACGCAACATGTCAGCAGAGTTCAAAATGCGTACAACTTCAACTATGTTTTCTGGAATATCAAACTCAGATTTCCAGTTTGTCCTATACTTCACTTCAATGTCTTCGTCATTTGCAAATTCCCAGCATGGATGATCAAGCGAAGGAAAACTATTCAGACACGCGTCTGCCATTTTGGGGTCAAGAAAGTCATCAATAACAATGTGTTTGTAAGGCTCATCAAAATATTCCAAACCAAGTTTCGAATTCAGGATTTTTTCAGAACATGTTTGCGATATATAACGTAGTTCATCTTGACTCCATAGTGACATTTCAATTCTCCTTTAAAAGTCAGTTCTTTGCCAAACCCGGCGGTTTATAAAGTCGGTATAGCTTTGAATAATGCGTAGTACCTTGTCAGACACATTAAAAGGTGCATAATCCGTTACCAACCGCAAGGTGCGTTCGGAACCCCGAGGCTGGGTTTCCAAAATGCCTAAGCTTTGAATAACTCGGTCAATGCTCATGCCCACAAAAATCACAGCAGCCTCTTCAAACCCCTCGGGCCGCTCATGAACTTCGCGCAAGTTCAGCGCCGGAAAGTTAAGAATAGAAGACTCTTCGGTGATCGTGCCGCTGTCTGACAACACGGCACGCGCTTGCGTTTGTAGCTTCACATAATCCAAAAAACCAAAGGGCTTCAAAAACTGAACGAGCGGATGCGCAGTCAAATCCAATGTATCCATACGCTTGCGTGTGCGTGGGTGGGTTGAAACAATCACTGGCTCTTGGTAGCGCTCAGCCAGCGCATTTAAGATAACGAACAGCTTTTGCAAGTTTTCAGGCGAATCCACATTTTCTTCACGGTGCGAACTCACCAAGAAGTAGTGCTGCTGGGTTAGTCCAAGCCGTGCCAACACGTCTGATGCTTCTATGCCCGGCATGTAATGCTCAATGACCTCACGCATGGGGCTACCGGTCTTAATCACCTGGTCTGGCGGCAAACCTTCACGCAACAGGTAATCACGGGCAATCTCGCTGTAGGGAAGGTGAATGTCGGCTATGTGGTCAACAATACGGCGGTTAATTTCCTCGGGCACCCGCAAATCAAAACAGCGATTTCCCGCCTCCATGTGAAAAATTGGAATCTTGCGGCGCTTGGCTGCTATAGCCGTCAAAACGCTGTTGGTATCGCCCAACAACAACAATGCCTCGGGCTGGTGTTGTTCCATTGCCTTGTCAGCAGTCATGATCACTTGACCAATGGTCTCAGCTGCGGTAGTGCCGGCAGCTTCCAAAAAAGAATCGGGTTTGCGGATACCCAAGTCACTGAAAAAGACTTCGTTCAATTCATAATCATAGTTCTGACCAGTATGCACCAGCACATGGTTACAATACTGGTCTAACTTAGGTATAACACGCGAAAGACGAATGATCTCTGGCCTAGTGCCTACAATGGTCATTACCTTGAGTTTACGCATTTAATGCAGCCCGAATGATGTCCAGCTTCATCAAGGTTCTCTTAACACCTTCCACATCAAGGCGTTCTGTGTTGTGAGAGGTGTAGTCATCAAAAGTCGGGATCGCAACTTCACCCTCTACAAAGTATTTCGCGTAATTAAGGTCGCGTGAGTCGGCGGGAATGCGGTAGTAATCGCCCAAGTCATCCGCCCTTGCCATTTCTTCGCGAGACAAAAGCGACTCGTAAAGCTTCTCACCGTGGCGTGTTCCAATCACCCTCACTTCGCTTTTGCTTCGCAATAATTCCTTCATCGCTTGCGCCAAGTCACCCACCGTTGAAGCAGGTGCCTTTTGAACAAAAATATCGCCTGATTGTGCATGGGTGAAAGCATACAAAACCAAGTCTACCGACTCACCCAATGTCATCAAAAAGCGAGTCATATTTGGATCAGTAATCGTCAATGGCTTAGCTGCACATAATTGATCCAAAAAAAGCGGAATCACCGATCCACGTGAGGCCATTACGTTGCCATAGCGAGTAGCGCATAAAACTGTTTTACCAGGGTCGCATAGACGAGACTTGGCAACCATCACCTTTTCCATCATTGCTTTTGAAATACCCATGGCGTTGATGGGGTACACAGCCTTGTCAGTGCTTAATACAACACAACGTTTAACCCTGTTGGCGATAGCCGCTCGCATAACATTTTCAGCACCTTGCACATTTGTGCGTAAGGCCTCCATGGGATAAAATTCGCATGATGGTACTTGTTTTAGTGCAGCTGCATGAAACACATAATCTACACCCTGAAATGCGTCATAAACACTGTCATAATTACGCACATCCCCAATGTAAAACTTGACCTTGTCATTCTTCAAGGCAATGCGCATATCTTCTTGTTTTTTTTCATCACGACTAAAAATACGAATTTCAGCAAAATCAGTATTCAAAAAACGCTGTAGTACAGCGTTACCAAAAGAGCCGGTCCCACCAGTAATAGCCAAAATTTTATCTTTAAACATGAGATATTCCCTCCTATATAAATTATTTTTAAAATAGCAAAATTTTTATTATTTGACAAAAGTCAAGATTATCTGGGAAAGGATGATACAGTAGAGTACCGCAATTCTTAAAATTTGCGGTATGTGCACAAATAATTAAACTCTCATCATCACAAATTTTAGAATTATCATTCATTGGTGTATCCTTAAATCTATGGGTTAAATTAATATCTAATTGGCATAGAAGCACGCATTTTATCAATCAATTGTGACCACTTTGCTGGTTTGTAACCAGTGGCTTGTCTAAAGCGAGATGAATCTAAAGAGCGATCAATCACAAACTGATAATCCTCAATAATTTCAATATCTTTACTGTAAGAATGCGCAACAAGTGTAAGAAGATCAAACTTAGTGATGGGTTCTGCGGATACATGATAAAGTCCGTGAAGCTTGGTGTTAGGAATTACGTAATCCTGAATTATTCTCGCAATTTCAACGGTGGGCAATCCAGAAAATATAGCTCTCTTAAAGCCCTTAACCTGATCTTCCTGCGCCAGAAACCAACTTACTAAACTGCGAGCTCCATTGAGCTCGTGACCAATAATGGAAGTACGCAAAGTAATAGCGTGGGGATAGTCCACTTCACCTAAGTATTTACTACGACCATAAAGATCGTTGGCATCTACTTGATCAGATTCAACATACATACCTTTAGCACCCGAAAAAACACAGTCGGTACTAAAGTGCACTAACCGAGCCCCTGCAACATCGCACAACCGGGCAAGCCGATGCGGCAGCAGGGCATTAATGGGAATGGCAAATAGAGGATCGTCAGATGCAGCGAGCTGTTTGACAAGGCCGATGCAATTTATAACGACTTCAGGACGTACATAGGAAAACAATCGGGTCAAACAATCAAGATTTTCAACATCAACACCAGAAATGATATTTCTATGCAAATCGGTTGGCAGGAGTCGCATAGCGTCGAATGACCTAACGGAAGCGAAAACCTCTTGATCGGGTCTTTTCGCTAACAATCGTAATACAGCATTTCCAAGCATCCCAGATGCACCTAATATTAATATTTTCATAAATCAGAAATCATATGTTTTTTGAATTTGCTACCTTCGCAAGGAAACCGAACGTTTCATTGGAACATCGTTGCCAAGAATACGCCTTCGCAAGCGCAAAACCTTCGTGGGCTAAGCGTTGCCGTAGATTAGGGGAACCAACCAGCTTACGCAAGGCAGCAGAAATGCTTTCGGCAGATTCAGGATCAAAATACACACCAGACTTACGCAAAACCTCAGGCATTGGACCCATTTTCGAACATGCAATTGGAAGACCCGCAGCCATACACTCTAGTAAAATATTAGGCATATTTTCACAACTAGATGCAAAAACAGCAGCATCAGCATTTTGGTATATCGCATTCATTTGATCATAAGGAATCGGACCGTAATATTTGACCCACTGACCATCTGGATCATAGTGTTGCAAACTTCTCTGAAACCTTTTTAAAGCAGGTCCGTAGGCTGGCCCAACAAGTTCAAGCCGCAAAGGCCAACCTGTTGCCTGCCGCAATTTTGCAACCGCTTCAACCACATGCCATTGATGCTTGTACTGATCAATGATCGATACATACAACAAATGAAAAGGTGTGGAAATTGAATAAGCTTCAATAGACTTTTGCGACCTTGGTTGTATGTAAAAACGTTCATTTAAACCATGTGGAATAGTAGCGCTCCCTCCAGCAAGTTTTCCAGTTATTGCTTGAACGGAGTCTTTGGCGTATTCACTAAGAAAAATTGAACTTGTGGCTCGTCGAAATGTGTAACCTTGAACAAAACGAAGCAGCAGTAGTTTAAATGACAGACGGGACCAACCATAACGCTTGAGTTCATGCCACTCAAACGGTAAAAGGTTTTGACTCATTGCAACCACGGGCTTGAAATCACCAGAATAACTGCCACCGGGAACAAATAAAACATTACACCTTGCCGTATGCGCAGCCCTAGTCAAGAAAAATCGTTGCCAAAAAACGCGTAACAACAGACTTCCGTTTAAAAATGTCGGTGAAATTTTTTCAAGCCAAGGCCTATCCTCAATTAGTGCTAACGTAGCAGAACTGCCCCAAACAGTGACCTTACTAATGCCATATTGATGTGGCATGGCAGCATGCAACAGTTCAATCAGATGTGTACGCCCACCACCGTGTCGAATGTTTGTAGCATCAATACCAATGATTAAAGGCTGCTTGTTCTTTTCACTAAATGATAAGCTGTTCATCCTGGCATTATACAAAAAAGAAAAAGTAGCAACTTTTATTGATGATAAAAAGATCAATTTATAAATCTTTCGAAGGGTCAATCCTTGGGAGGAGAAATTTATTGCTAAAGGGAGAGTTGTACGAATGATTGGTAGTAAAGCATTTTGAAAATCCACGTCGTTCAAGAATATTAAGAGCAAAATTGGTATATCCACCATTTGCAAAAGCATAATAAAAATCATCAACTCCGAGTGAAGATAGAAAGTCCTTGGTAATGTCAATTTCAACTTCTATTTCATCATCGGTACAATACCGAAAGTCGAACGAATGATTTCCATGTCCTCCGATTAGATGCCCCAAACTAGCGATATACTTAACTTCGTTTAAGTCAAGATAAAATTTTTTAATTAATTCAACCAAATCTAATTGGCAAAACTTATGAAATAACTCGTATAATATTTTATTCCTAAAATCTCGACTACCGTATTCACGTAGAAAACGGGTTATGAATATCATTTCTCTAGTCCAAATGTTATTTTTCCATTTAGATTTATAAAATGAATTTATAACGTCCGGATCAATTTGATATTTTTCAATAATTTTCATGATCTCTATTTCTATATATTTAGGATCAGAAGATGCGACTATAAACTGTATGAGGTGCGAGTCAACAAAACCACTGTTCATAATAGGAGCAACTGGGACAAAAAATATCCCACGTTTACCTATTTTAAATAAGTGCTCTGCAGCAAAAATATGATCTTTCAATCCATCATCAAACGTATATACAAAACCATTAGAATCAAATAATTCACTATTGTAATTTAAAGGTGGAAATTTTTCAAATAAATTTATGAATTCAGCATTTCTAAAAAAATAAGGTAACTTATATCGCTCAGGAAAGAAATTTTGATCAATATCGCGTATGTCGTGAATCATTAAGTAATTCATTCGATTGTCGCCGTTTTGATAAGAAGCTTACGGCCATCTACTGTTCTTATAAACGCATTAGGATACGGATCACCAAGGGCGTTTATCTTATTCAATAATTTATTTGAATCTAATCTCGATAAATCATCTAACGTGATTTCACTTTGCTCTGGCTTTCTCCTAGGCAGTATAGTAGCTAAATTTTCATCTTGAACAGTTCCCTTCATGAATACGGCATCATTTATCCTATAGGCAAAATCTTCTAATAGTAAAACTGATGCAGACGTCATGTTATTAAATATAGAGGGAATAGGACCACGCAGACATAAGTCGGTCTTTGATAGAACCGGACCAGCATCTAGATACTCATTCATGCGAAATAGCGTTAACTTTGTATCAAGTACACCTTCTAACACTTGATTTTGTATTGGTGAACCGCCACGATATTTTGGCAAATCAGACGGATGTATACAGTAACAATTACCGTGACTGACAACTGAGGCGGGTATAATTTTGCTCCATCCTACAAATACCAAATGCATATTTGCAGAAAACTTAGTAGAGATAAAAAATTCAAATTCTGATTCAGATTTTATTTGAACATGTCTAAATTTTATTAGAGAAAAGGCCTTTAATGCCCAGTCTCTGTAGCCAATCAAAATAATATCCATTACAGCACCTTTGATAAAGCAAAATATTTTACAGTTCGAAGCATATGACGGAATCCATCATTATAAATGACAACTTCTGAATTTGAAGTTCCATCCCAACCAGAAATTCTCGGTATTGTAGAAAAGCAATAATTTCTCTGTTTTCTAAGACGAAGTCGTTCAGCCATTACATGCTCTAGATCATCGCCAACTGAGTCATTTATTGAGAGTTTTATATCTTTAAACAGTGAAAGATAGACATTTCTTGCAGCACAAAAAAAGGCTGAATTTATATATAATAAGTCTAATCTGTTTCCTACAATCGGTTTACATTTAAATTCACAAAATAAGTCCTTCTTATTGAATCTATCAAGATTTGTAATCATCCTTTTCCCGGTTACTTTCATAAAATTATTTGAATTCTTGATAATTTTAGAGTTCATTAATGCGAATTCAATATCTTCAGCCTCACCATAACCTTTGCCTAGTTTTGAAATAGCACTTGAGTTATTTTCGTAAGAGAGTATCTCTAATCTTGAATTATTCGCCATTTCATATTTAAATCCTGTGCCATCAACTATTACTACTTCAATATTTGGATACTTGTCTTGCCAAGACTTTAAAGCGGCAAGTGTTGAACGCAGTCTCTCACTTCTATCCGTCATAGATAAATATGGTACAGACTTGATGTTAATGGCAGATGTAATTAGCAGAGGGGGAAGGTTTATAGTTGACATAGGAAGATTAGCAATTCAAAAAAATATAATATCATATACTTATATCTACGAGTAGATAAAAAACATACCTAATTCAAAATTTCAGTGTATAGCACTGGTTTTAAGAATATCAGGGTGGAGTATTGGTGAATAATCGCTAGCATTTCTTTGACAAAGGACTGAAGTGATTATACTCGATACATTATCTTGACCGACTTTGTTTTCTGAGGCTTTATAATCTTAAACATTATTTTGAAGATTAAATAATTTATTATTGCCAATTATTTTGATGCGCTACGAGCTAGCAACTCTTTCACAACTACATACGCGAATCGATCACCTATAGCATTCTCACGGAGAAGCCGAAAAACATTTAATGGTTTGTATATAAGCGATTTCACCAAATGAAATACAATCAAAATTCCGGTATATGACCTCAGATTTGTTTTCCACTCTATAAATTCAAAATATCCGTCAGACTGCAAACGCTTTCTTATCCAGTCAACAAAGCGCTTGTAAGTTACTTCATCCGCATCGATTGGATCTGCTAACCCTGCCCTGCGCAATAGATACGAGACAATGGCCAACCTGCAATCAACAATTTGATCACGTCCACCGTCACTTAGTGAAATTTGTCCTGAATGTTTACGTATACGCAATAAGGGTTCTTGGATAGACGCCATATCGCCATGTTCAGACAGGCGTAACCACAAATCGTAATCCTCTGCACGACGGATTCGCCCCCTGTAACCGCCATTATCAAGTACCAAAGCGCGACTATAAAATGCAGAAGCGTGCGGAGGAAAACGTCGTGCAGTGAGCAAATATTTGAGCAAACCTGCGTGCCCAGCTGGATAAATGAATTTTGCACCCAAATATCCACTTTCATTAATTATGGTTAGACCAGTCCCAACAAATACTACATCGCAATGGATCGAGACAAAGGCAACTTGCTTTTCTAACCGGTTCGGCTCACAAATATCGTCAGCATCCATTCGGGCAATCCAATCACCTCGAGCGCAACGCAATCCAACATTTAGTGAGTCAGCCAAGCCAGTATTTTTTTTAGGAACCAAAATAATGCGATCATCCTTTAGTGCGTACCGCTGCAATATATCAAGACTGTTATCAGTGCTTCCATCATCGATAATCACGAATTCAAAATCTGTGAAAGTTTGACCAAGCACACTCTCTACAGATTCCACTAGCCAGTCAGCCGCATTAAAACAGGACATTAGCACGGAAACAAGCGGCTTACCATTCACTTCGTTACTCACAGTTGGATCCATTCATCAGGCAGCAGGCCTTCAAAACCCCATGCCATTTTTCCATGGTTAATTCGCACTTTTGGAGCTATGACAATTTTTCCTTGACGTTCCGACAGCCAAGCTCCCCACCAACTAAATGTGCTGTTAGCAATGATGAAGTGCTGACAAAGAGACATAAGCCAGAGATCGGCGTAAGCATTTTCGTCACCCTGGTTGTGAGAAACCACAGTCACACGGCCCCGAGGAAATGCTAAACGACTTAGCGCAGCACTGGGCTGATCAGAAAAAACGAAATAGTGCGCTTGAGGTTCCATAGCATCAATGTAAGCAATGGCTCTGTCATAGTAGTCTGAAGCAACATTACTTCCTGCGCTCTCATCAGGTCGATCGAAAAAACGAACGTGCACTGCCACAGAAACGCATTTATCAATCTGCTGCTTCATTTCACAATTTGCAAAATCAACAGGCGGCATGAATTTCAAATCTGTACGCAATATTTTTTCAATATCCTTAAAATACCTCTCACTTTGCCAGTAGCCTTCAAGAAAAATGTTTTTTTTAAATCTTAACTCTAATAAGCGAGAATCGTAATCGTCGCCGGTTTGGCAGATGTGCGTTCGATATTTAAATGGCAAAAATTTATTAATTTTACGGTTTAAATATCGACGCACACGTTTATAAAAAGAAATATCAAAATTTTTAAATTGAATGTTATCAGGTATGAGAAAATGATTAAGCTGGCAACTTCTTTTGTAAGTGCTATCACGCTCAAAACCACTTGCAAAATCTACACATAAATCTGCATGATTAGAGATAGCTAAACGCCTAGCCGCTGCATATATAAATAGCTGGTTTCCTATACCGCCTACAAGGCGACAAGTAACTTTCATAACGCCCCCTTAAAGGCAAAAGACTCGCTCCGAAGATGATCCAATTTTTTATTCTTTAATAAATTATTGTAACAATAATTACGCTCATAAGCAATTAGGCCGAATAAAATAGATATAATCATAAAAAAAGAAGGTTGCGTTAAGTTGTCTTCAGTAAGTGAAGAAAACACATATGCAATTACGAAAAATATAAAAAACCTAAACTCTGTTTCAATCGATGAATAGATTCTCAATAATCCTTGAGTAATAAAATATAATATAAATATTGATATGAGACCTAACTCAACCGATAATTGCAAAAACGATGACTCAAATCCCGTAGGAAAGCTCTCCAGTTTTTTGTACGTTTCAGGGTACAAGAAGGAAAACTGCGTGAAAAATAAATGATTATTTGAATCAAGATATTGAGGCAAGTAAAACAAACCGATACCACTAAAAATGTTATCAAAGAAAGAAATGGCTGCAGAATGAAAGAGCATGACACGAATATCTAAAGCCGCAAGCTGCATAAAACTAGTCGCAGTCATAAAATAAATCAATATCAGGAAGAGAGTTGTGGTTATAGTCGAATAAACTCTTATACGATTAATTTTATTACCGGCAGTAACCAAAATTATAGCAATGAAGAGGCCCACCATCTGCGACCTTGATCCCAATAGCATGTTTATTGCTATCAATAATAATAAATAAAGAAAAAAACGCCGAAGGCTTTGCTGACAATTTGAGATCATTTGCCAGACAATAACTATATAAAACATCACTAGCGCCGACAATTTCTGCTTAACAAGAAACTCTGATGGTAACATAGAATTTGCACTTGAGTATAAGTAATTTCTGTCAACTAAAAAAATATCAACTAACCCATGGTCAACAATAGGGTATAAAATATATATAGTTACAGCTAAAAACACTGCTCTACGCAAATAAGTAGCAAACTTAACACGCGAACTATATTTCATTCTCGCAATTAGTGTAATTACTGCAGTAAAACCAATTGAAAATAATAGAAAATTTATTATCCACTTTCCGGCATAGTTGCCTATTATTAAATATTGCAACAACGGGAAAACCATAACAAAGAGCAATATCGTCTTTAAGTTTTTTGGAACAATAATTTGCCCCTTTAAACATATAATTATTACTAAGCCACTTAGAACAAAAAAATAATTGTAAACTGTAGTTAGTGATTCAATAAAAGACATTAAAAAAAGAAACACTAAAAACGATGCATCTAATCTCATAATTCAGTTTAAATGTTTCGCTTGTGAAAAAATGTTAAATTTAAAGTTTGCGTAATGTGATTGATCTCATCATAATTATTATATCTTTTACGCGAGCAATCAAGAAAGCCCCTTTGGTACCAAATGTAAAACTATTTTTTTGTAGACTATTTAGGAATAGTCTAACTAAACTTAATATATCCCCCATACCATTTACCTTTAACTTACCAGATAACTTGAGAAGAAGTTTTATTGAATCCTCATTATCATCAATCGATAATTGACGCAAATTTTCAGACCATATTCGACTAAGCGCAATCACCATACGGTCTTGGTGCTTATCCCATCCTTTTTTTGTGCTGTAATCATAAGTATTAACTATATTAGGTAAGTTTGCAAAATTCGCACCAGCGTAAAGCAAATCGACAAATATTTTATAATCTTCACAAAGATGAAATTCAGGGTTGTACTTGATTCCATTTCTATCTAGAAAGTCTCTTCGCATCATCACGGTCGGGTGGAGCATTGTTGTTCTTACAAAGAGACCCGCCTTTATCAAATTGTCAGTTCGCGGTGGACGATTGATTTTCTTTGAACCATCGGAGAAATGCATTAGCTGTGCACCACCAACAACCGAAATTGATGAATTACTGTTTAAGTAATTAACTTGTTGTTCAATTCGTCTTGGATACATTTCATCGTCAGCATCTAGTCGAGCAACATATTCTCCCCGAGCAATTTCTAGACATCGATTCAAAGATGATGGTAGTCCAATGTTACAAGTATTTCTTAGTATAATAATATCAATTGTATTACTATTCTTAAATTCCGAAATTATTTCAAAAGTTCGATCAGTCGAACCATCATCACATAAAATAATCTCTATATTTGAATAATTTTGGCGAACAATGCTGTCTAAGCTCTTTCGAATAGATAACTCTCCGTTAAGGACTGACATAAGAACAGATACTTTATTCATTTACTAAATCTCTAAACCCATCAACTAATCGAGCGGTTGTGTATAGGATGTAAATGAAAATATATTCAGAAACGTTAGTATAGTGAGAGTATCGAGTATTCAATAGAGATCGCAGATCCTTTGTCACCTGGATTTTTTCTCTAAAGATCTTTATATAAATATATTTGTAAAAATTTATTCTCGTTTTAGATGTTTCGTAATTCACTATATATTTATTTATCTTTTTAGCTTCAATAAAGCTTAATGGTAAAAGCGTAAGTAATGTAAATGATGTCCAACAATCGAGAAGTGCCTTTCCAGGTTGATACGTTGATGGTTTTTCAATAAATTTTTCAATTATTTTTTTGTTTGAAACATAAATACAGTCTCCTTTTAGCAAAGCCATCAAGGGCATGGCAACATGTGCAATGCGACTTGAAAGAGTACGATAGCTGTAAGAGATATATTTTTCCACGATTTTTCGTGAAAAAACTGAATTCCCACCCAAAATAAAATCACCCAATGTGAGCCCGCTTTTGACAAGAGCATCTATTGAGTGAATTTGTAGACTAGTCTTATATGTTGAATCGCATCTAAAAAAATATGCAACTGCATCAGGACAGTTAGTCTGCGCTTCATTCAAGACTTCCTCGAAGTTTTCAGTGGGTAGTTTTGAATCACCCAGAAAATATATCCATTCTGCATTACATTGCTCATATACTCTTAGTATACTTTCATCTACCCCCGTCCTGCACTGATTAATACTTAATTTTATGGCTAGTTTATCGCACCAGCGCTCTAACTGTTCGCTTGGTGGCAAACTTTGCGAGTCTGGTTCTGTAAGTATTATAACGTCTGTTTTGCGACTAACTGATTTGTGAAGCCGCTCCAATATCAATGCAAGGTTCGCTGGCCGCTCGTAGGTAGGTATAACAATAGAATAATTCATGTCATTTAGCCATTTGGCTATCTATCATATTGCATATCATTTTTTCAAAGCTAGTCATTGGCTTCCAGCTGATTGTTTCCTTTAGCTTAGTGTTATCTCCGATACGCGTATGGTTGATCCTAGAGACGCTCTCTTGATTTATTGAAACATAGTCTTTATAATCCAACCCTCTATATGAAAAAGCCACCTCACAAAACTCACGGATGGTGTGGCCCGATCCGGATGAAAAAATATAATTACCGACTTTAGCCTTAAAAAGTAGCTGATAGGCCGCTTCCATATAATCTTCAGCAGCACCCCAATCCACTACGGTACTCAGATCGCCCAAAATGAGTTTGGCATTTTTTCGTTTATTAAAGTTCGCAACAAATTCCACTATCTTCATCGTAACAAACTTACTTTTACGGTATTGCGATTCATGATTGAACATTATTCCAACAGTAGTATTTAAGCCAAAATTTTCGCGGTAATTATCACATAATTTCATAGATGCATGTTTGGAAATAGTGTATAGATCGTTCAGCTCAAGTTCTGATTGCTCATTTAGTCTATCGTTAAGATTGGGTTTGAAAATTAGGCTTGACGAGGTAAAAAAGAAACGTGTTCCCAAATTTAATGCTTTTATTGCATCTAGACAATTTAATACTCCAATTGTATTTATTTCAAAATATAAATGATTATTCTCTGTCTTCTGTTGCTCTGTTGATGACGTGTGATGTGCCGCAAAATAGAATATATATAGAGGCTGGGCTTGAAAAATAGCCGTAAACACTTGAGTGTATTCCCGGATGTCGCAATTATTTCTATTAATATTTATGCATGATATTCCTTTGCGTGCTAGTATTTCACGCATTATCTTTCCATCTTGGCCTTCGGACCCAACTATCAATGCATTACTGGTTTTCATATCTACGCTATAGCCGACTTTATAAAAGAATGTAAATTGTATTTATCTTTATCTTGTGGTTCTATCCATATAAAATCTTTGCTTTGATCATCGAGATAAACTTCAAATGAACCATTCCAATCAATTTCGAATATAGTAGTAATTGAATGAAAATGGGATCCCCCTTCGTAAAAAAAAAAGTTCGTATGTCCCACATTGTTTTGGTTCAAAATTCAGCAAAAATCCACACTCTTGCAATGCTTTTCGTTTTGCTGCATCCGACATCCGTTCATTCATAAGAACCCGGCCACCAGGTAGCCACCATTGGTCTTTAGCCGGAGAGTTGCATCGCCTCAGAAGCAACACATGACCAATTGAGTTGCGTATAAGCAAGTCGACACAAACGATTGGCATGCTAGCCACAATCGTCTGGTATAGACCATCGTTAATTTTCAACATAATTAAAGTGAAATAATCTCAAGTCGTGGCAATGGAAAAACAAGTTTTTTACCTTTGTACCTACCACATTCAAGAAAGTAATCACGAAAATGCCATGGCAATATTAGGAAGTAATCTATATTTTCAAGCAGAAGGTCTGATTCATTTACTATTGGTATATGCGAGCCTGGTGTTAATCGACCGAACTTGTCTGGGTTAACTTCACCAATAGCTACAAGGTCACTTGAGGTTAGGTTCAAGTATTGCAACAATACATTGCCTTTGGTCGACGCACCGAGTGCTGCAATACGTTTTCCCGTAGCTTTGCATTCCTGCAAAAAGTGATCTATTTCTGTCTTAGCATCTTTGATACTGGCGTTGAATACTTCATACGGAGCGAGAGTTGATGTTTTAAGTGCATACTCACTTACCATCAAAGACTTTACATTTGGCGTGGCTACTCTTGAGCTGGACTTGTGTGCCGCAGTGACTGAGAAACTTCCTCCATTAACATCATTTAACTCAACATCAATTACCTTAAGTCCAGCAGCATTCAGAATCCAGACTACCTGTTCAAGTCCATAATATTCAAGATGTTCGTGACAAATAGTATCAAATGATTTTTTCTCTAACATCAGCGGCATATAGCTTTGCTCAAAAAACCACATACCATCACTGTCCAATACATTGGCAATTTGCTTACAAAAGTCGATTGGAGATTCTAGATCATAAAACATTGAGAACGAAGTAATAACCTTTGGCTTACGTCCATCTGTATGCTCAAGTAGGGAGTTGCTTGAAAAAAAGGCTGGTATTAGTTCAATTCCAACTTGATAGTATTTTCGAAATTTTTCCCCCGTTGGATCCACACCAATACGTCGAATTGTCGGTGGATAGAAGCCCAAGGTTGTACCATCATTGGCACCAATATCCACAACAATATCACCCGCTTCAAGCGCCGTAATGCTCAAAATTCGATCTACCTTGGCTTTAAGGTGTTTAACCATAGAGGCGTTCAAGCCTGAGCGATAGCCATAATTTTCGCCATACATTTCATCCAATTCAAAACTCTCAGAAAGCTGCAACAACGAACAAACCGGTATGTTACTATCAGCATGACATTTAACCAGTGCAAGTTGACCTTTACTTATTTTTTCTTCACTTGTGCGTGGAAAAACCCCAGTTAAATATTGCTCCCCCAAGTCCACTACTTGTACAAGATTAATGTTTCCGCATACTCTGCATCGCGTGATTTTTTTACTCATAATTTTTCCTTTTTAATTTAGTGCTTATTTTTTGCAATATTTAAATACTGAATTCAATTTGTTAAAGTTAATTTATTTTAATAACATTTCATATTTACCCATCCGCTTTATCTTTCCATTTTCTAATTCAATAATTTGATTGCATTTTTTTAATGTTGTTAATCGGTGTGCAACTATCACAATAGTTAACTCGCTGCTAAGTGCTTCCAACGCTTGCATGACGGTTGACTCGGTATCATTATCCAATGCGCTAGTAGCTTCATCGAATATTAAAATACTGGACTTTTTATACAAAGCCCTAGCTATGCCAATGCGCTGGCGTTGTCCGCCTGATAATTGCACTCCACGTTCGCCTATTTTGGCAGAATATCCTGATGGATATGATTGAATAAGATCAGAAATCTGTGCTTGGCATGCTGCGTATTTCATACGTTCCATATCAATCTTGTCAATTGGTACACCAAATGCTATGTTTTCACCAAAAGTTCCATCGGATAGGACAATGGTTTGAGGAACATGAGCAACATTATTTTGCCACGCAAGTCTTGCTGCTCCTGTCAACGGTTTGTCATCGACCAATATTTGACCCTCACTTGGAGAAAGTAAACCCATGAGTAAATCAATCACGGTACTTTTACCGCTTCCCGTTGTACCAATGACACCCAAACGCTCTCCCTTATTGATTGTCAAGTTAAGACGTTCGATGACTAGTGGTAGCTGTGGTTGATAGCGATATGACAAGTTTTCGAATCTTATGTTTCTTTGAAAGGTAAGTGGCTCGAAGTTAGTCAGCGTCTCTAATGCGACAGGTTGTTGCAATAGTTGTATAACATCTTTTACGACTTGCTTGTTGCCAACAACCATTACCCAACCTAAATACATCTGCTGCAACAATGGCATCAACCGTTGCGCACCGAGTGCTAGTGCACCAAGTGTGGGGATCGCTGCGTCAATGCCACCACCTTTGGTGGTCATACTGTATCCGAGTAATGCGATGAAGACCATGCCCATAGACTCGACTGCATAACGAGGACTCGGCCCAATTATTGCGTTACTTGCTTGAGCTTGACACAGGGCTGCATCAAGAGAATTAAAACGTTGCGTGAATACAGACTGCGAATGACTCAATAAGATGTCACGAATGCTACCGAGACCTTCTTGGACTGTTTGCATACGAGCATTCGCCATTGCTCCTCCCGCTATGCTATTGCGTGCCAGTCGTTTGCGAGTCAAAACAGTTACAAACACATAGATACCCCCAAAGCCGACTAATGCGGTGGCAGCGACAAAAGGGTCAATAAACACCAATGCGGCAATAATGAATAACGCCATGAGACCGGCACTAAAAGCGTTGAGTACACTAAAAATTACTGAGATGACAGTACCAACTTTGTTGAGACCTCCTAAAATTTCACTGCTGTTTCGGGCTATATGAACGGAGTAAGACTGATAAAGTGTTCGACGATAAACTTCTGCAGCCAATTCGTGTCCAATACCAAAGTTTAGTTTGGCAATGGCGTATATCATCACAAAACGCACGATCCCAGCAACGACGGCAGTTGTTGCAAAAAGCAATGTCAGTTGCCATCGAATATCCTGTGTGCTACTGGCTCCTATAATATCGATTACTGCTGACACAATGGGGCGCTGTAATGCTTGAACCGGGTCAGCAAGGATCGCCAGAAACGGAATGATTGCACCAAGACTCAATACCTCTACAAGAGCTCCTACCAGCATTAAAGACAGCAAAAAAAACAGCTGTATTTGTCGCCGGCGCTCTAGACAGCCTACAAGCGTATTCAGGATATTAAATTTGGCGGTTACGTTACTCATCAAGAGATTTCAAAAGTTAAAAAACTGTGAGTAACGGGCTCAAGACCAATTAGATATTTGTTGATTCAATACTAACGCTAACGCTGAAGCCATGTTTTTTCAACCATGCATGTTTTTTAGCTTCCGCTGAGTCAGCTACTGCCATCTCTTGAATCATTTGATCAAGCGTTATTTCTGGCACCCAGCCTAGTTTTTGTTTGGCTTTGCTAGGGTCGCCGAGAAGGGTTTCGACTTCAGTTGGACGAAAGTAGCGGGGGTCAATTTTGATGACTGCTTGGTTGTTCCAATAGCCGACTTCGTCCACGCCTGTGCCTTCCCAGCGTATTTGCATGCCAAAGGCTGCGGCGGTTTTCTCGATGAACTGGCGAACGCTGTATTGCACGCCGGTGGCAATGACGAAGTCTTCAGCGTGGTCTTGTTGAAGCATCAGCCACTGCATGCGAACATAGTCTTTAGCGTGGCCCCAGTCGCGCAGGGCGTCGATGTTGCCCATGTACAAGCAGCTTTCTAGCCCCTGGCAGATGTTGGCCAAGCCACGGGTGATTTTTCGGGTGACAAAGGTTTCTCCCCGGCGCGGGCTCTCATGGTTGAACAGGATGCCATTGCAGGCATACATGCCATAGGCTTCGCGGTAGTTCACAGTAATCCAGTATGCATACATCTTGGCCACGGCGTAGGGGCTGCGCGGGTAAAACGGGGTGGTTTCCTTTTGCGGAGTTTCTTGCACCAGGCCATAGAGCTCGGACGTACTCGCTTGATAAAAACGGGTTTTCTTCTCCAGGCCCAGGATGCGAATGGCTTCCAAGATGCGCAGGGTGCCCATGCCGTCCACGTCTGCGGTGTATTCGGGGCTCTCAAAGCTGACTGCTACGTGGCTTTGCGCACCTAGGTTGTAAATTTCATCCGGCTGGGTTTCTTGCACGATGCGTACCAGGTTACTGGTGTCGCTCAAGTCGCCGTAATGCAGCTTGAAGTTGGCGTTATCAATGTGGGGATCTTGGTAGATGTGGTCTACACGTTGCGTGTTGAATGAGCTGGCCCTGCGCTTGATACCATGTACGATGTAGCCTTTTTCAAGCAGGAATTCAGCAAGGTACGAGCCGTCTTGGCCGGTGATGCCGGTAATCAACGCAACCTTGGGTTGCTTTGCCTTACTGAGGGACGAGTGCTGAGTGCTTTGTGTGGTCATGGCTTGTGATTTTTATCTGATAGCTGCTTGCGCTTTAAGGGCTGGAGCTAGAGGTTTTTTGTTGTAAGAAGTCTTGGTATGCCAAGGCCAAACCTTTCTCTAGATTCACCTGGGCTTGCCAGCCCAACGAATTTAGGCGCGTGCTATCCATAAGCTTGCGCGGCGAGCCGTCAGGTTTCGTGGTGTCAAAGTCGATATTGCCTTGATAGCCCGTGACATCGCTAACGACCTGGGCCAACTTAGCGATAGTGATGTCAGCTCCATAACCAAGGTTGATTTGGCTTTGCATGGGGTTGGTGTGCTGGTCATAAACGGCCTTGGGCAGGTTCATAACAAAGACACTGGCAGCTGCCATGTCATCTACATACAGAAAATCTCGCTTGGGCGTTCCACTGCCCCAGATGGTGACGGTGGGTGCGTTGTTGACCTTGGCTTCATGAAACCGTCTAATTAGCGCAGGAATAACGTGGCTGTTTTGCGGGTGGTAGTTGTCGCCAGGACCATATAGATTGGTGGGCATGACGCTCCGGTAGTCAATGCCGTGGCTGGCACCGTATTGGCGGTTGTAGCTTTCACACAGTTTGATGCCAGCAATTTTGGCAATTGCATAAGGCTCATTGGTGGGCTCTAACGGGCCAGTCAGCAAAGCAGATTCGGCCATGGGCTGTGGGGCCAGCTTGGGGTAGATGCAGCTGGAACCTAAAAACAGTAGTTTCTGCACACCATTCTGAAATGCCGCCTCAATCACATTGGCCTGCACCATCAGGTTTTGGTAGATGAAGTCTGCCGGGTAGGTGTTGTTGGCGTGTATGCCACCCACCTTGGCTGCGGCCAAATAGACTTCGTCAGGTTTCTCGGCAGCAAAGAAGGCGCAGACTGCGGCTTGGTTTGTCAAGTCCAGCTCCGCGTGGGTGCGGGTGATGAAATTCGCAGCGATGTCGTCGCTCCCACCAGCAAGGGATTGCAGTTGGCGCAAGATGGCGCTACCGACCATGCCGCGGTGACCTGCCACATAAATTTTTGGGGCGACTATTGTCATGAGGTGAATTGCTTCGCTGCGCTCGCAATGACGGGCGCGCGGCCATAGGTGTCTTCAAACCGAAAGATGTCGTCTTCGCCGAGATAGCTGCCAGATTGCACTTCGATGATTTCGAGCGGAATGCTGCCGGAGTTGACAAAGCGATGTAATACCCCCAGTGGGATATAGGTGGACTGATTTTCGGTAAAAGCGAGCACTTTGTCTCCGTTGGTGAACTCCGCCGCGCCGGTCAACACGATCCAGTGTTCGGCGTGGTGGTGGTGTTTTTGCAGGCTCAGGCTGGCCTTGGGCTTAACCTGAATTCGTTTGACCTTGAACCGGACACCTTCGTCGATGCTGTCATACCAGCCCCAGGCTCGGTGCACTTTTTGGTGCAGGGTTTGTTCTTCGCGCCTTTGTGCGGTGAGTTGGTTGACGATGTGTTTCACGTCTTGGCTGTTTGCCTTGCTGGCCAACAGCACGGCATCTGCCGTCTCGACCACCACCAAGTCGCTCAACCCCATCATCGCCACCAGGCGACGGCTGGCGTGCACCAAGGTAGTGCCTGTCGGTGTGCAGCACGTCGCCCACATGCGCGTTGCCCTGTGCGTCTTTGGACTGGACTTGCCAGACGGCGCCCCATGCGCCGAGGTCATTCCAGCCAGCATCGAGGGGCACCATCTGGATGGGGAATTCGCTGCCGGGGCAGTGCTCCATGACGGCGTAGTTCACCGACTCGGAAGAGATGGCTTCAAACTCGGCTTTGCCGGGGCGCACAAAGGAGCCGTCTGTTTTGCGGGCATCCCACGCGGCGCGGGTGGATTGCAAGATGGCAGGGACAAAGTGCTCTATGGCCGCCAGCCAAACCGAGGCTTTGAGCACGGAAATACCGGCGTTCCAGTAGTAGCCGCCTTCGCTAAGGTATTTCTGGGCAGTTTGCAGGCTGGGCTTTTCTACGAAGGCAGCGACATTCAAGACATTCGCGCACAGGGGTGCGCTCCTAATTTGGTCAGGCATCGCGCTAGGGCTGGCGCTGCTGCTTTTGGCAGTGCGGATGAAGCCGTAGCCGGTTTCGGGTTTCTCGGGGGTGACGTCCAAGATGACGATGTTGCCTTGCTCGGCCTGGGCAATGGCTCGTTGCACTGCGGCGGTGAATGCCGCTGGCCTATCGATGGTTTGGTCTGCAGGGGATAAGACCAACACAGGATCTTGGCCGTTTTGCACGGCGGCCAAGGTAAGCGCCGGGGCGGTGTTGCGGCCCGCGGGCTCGAGCAATGCAACTCCCAATACAATACACACTTCGCGCAGTTGCTCGGATGCCAAAAAGCGGCGGTCTTCGCCACTGACTATGACGGGGGCTGCGACTTTAATGCTGTCTTTACCCAAAGCGGCTAGCCTTTGCGCGGCTTCTTGAAACTGACTTTCATTTCTGGTAAGAAAAAGAAACTCTGTGGGGAAACCGGTACGAGACAATGACCACAAACGTGGTCCTGAGCCACCACAAAGTATATTAGGTGAAATTTCAATCATATTTAAAATATTTATGGCGAAAATTTTTATGGTCAGCATTTACAATGAAAATAATTTCCATTAATTATAATTAACCAAAATACCAAAGATTACAACTATTTGCGAAATAATTGGAAGAATTTTACATAAATAAGGGAAGTAATCCAAAAAATAAACTGCGCCAATTACTGATATAAATCTTTAAAAAAATAGGGGACATTAAAAAACCAAATAAAACTAAAGAAGATTTTAATTTGTTTTTATGTAATAAAATTAAAACTGGTAGCATATAAAAAAATTGAAACTACATCCTTTATTGGCATATTTTTACTCTTTAACGGAGTTTAAGTTCAGAAGCTCATTTTCTAAGTATCTTATTTCCAACTTAAGTGCCTCGTACTCCTCCATCTTGCGGCTGAGGAAGCGGGTTGTCAGGGCCACTTTTTCTGCAATTCCCATGGGCGTGAGCAAATACACGTACTTGAACTTGTTCTTGCTATTAGAGAAGTTTTGCATCTTCACAAGGCCCTTGTCGATGAGTGCGTTGAGGCAGTAGTTCAGCCCGCCCACACTCATACCCAGCATCTCAGCCAGCTCGCGTTGGGTCAGGTCGGGGTTTTCTTGCAAAATGCTCATGATCCGAAAATGTGTGTCTTCTTGGATCTTGGCTTGACGGCTTGTCATTGGGGTAGATTTAGAGTGCTGGTAAATAGAATGGATGTGCTTTGGGCAGGCTACCGCAGGGCCGTATCACGATCGGCAGTGCGGTTTTGGAGTCGGCCAAGCTGATAAGTAGCTACCTTTGTTAGAGGTTGAACTGTACCGCACTTTAGCCGTCCGTTCGAAGTTTGAACAAAATAATTTATCGATTGCAGAATCTTTTTGAGTGGACGATTTGTCTTGAATGCCACGGACAACTTGCATGATGGCCAGAGAGCTTCCAGGCCTTCGGGGCATTCAGGCTGCGGTTGCTCTACCCTGCTGCTGACACTAAATTAGTGCTTTAAACCGCCGCACCGACCATGAATGTTAGCGCTTGTAGCCGCAGCCGCCCAAGATGAATTGCTGATCCTTCCAAGAGGAAAAGTCCGCCTCAACGGCATTGACTTTGATGAAGATTTTTTGACGGAGCTGGTTGCGTGGCACTTCAGGCGCCAACAGTGGCAGGCTAAGCCCATATTTTCGGATGCATATGGCATCTACATGCGCGACAACCCGTCTGCTCACCCCCGCAAGTTCAAGACTGTGGAGAAACAGCCAGACCGACCGCAAGACCAAAGCCAGCATCCGCAGTGTGCCGCTCCTGGGCATCCCTCTGGAGGCGACCCATGAACTGCACCGCCGTGCGGTCAGGGTAAAAAGCGACTAGCTGATGCCGCAATACGCATTGGAGTTGGAGTTGCCCCTTTAGACCGGACAGATTATTGTTCTGTCAAAGGAGTAAGAAATGAACCAAAGAAGAGGGGCCTACCCGCCCGAATTTCGCCATCAAATGGTGGGGCTGGTTCGCCTGGGGCGCAAGCCCAGCGATCTGGCCAAGGAATTTGGCTGTCATGAAACCAGCATCAGTGCGTGGCTTCGCCAAGCCCGTGCTGATGAGCTAGGGGGAGGCAAATCCGATGCCCCACTCACCACGGCGGAACGCCAAGAGCTTGCGCAGCTGCGCAAACAACTGCGGCAAGTCACTATGGAGCGTGACATCTTGGCAAAGGCTACGGCCTGGTTTGCCAACAAAGACAGCGGCATAGACAAGACATCTATGCTCTGATCCAGGCGAACCAGGCCGACTTACCCACCCAAGCCATGTGCAAATGTTTAGGCGTCTCTACCAGCGGGTACTACGAGTGGTGTTCACGCCCAGCCAGTCAACGCAGCATCAATGACCGAGTCATGACGGAGCGCATTCGACAGATCCACGTTATGAGCGATTGCACCTACGGGCGTGCCCGTGTGCAGGCTGAGTTGCGCGACATGGGTCTGTGTGTCAATCACAAGCGAATTGAACTGTTGATGAGCCAAGCCAAACTGCGTGGCGTGAGCCGGCGAAGGGGCTTTGTGGTGACCACGCACAGAAACCCTCAGGCAAAGGCAGCGCCAGATCTGGTGAAGCGTCAATTCACGGCCACGGGTATCAATCAGTTGTGGGTGGCCGATATGACCTATGTGCCCACCTGGGCCGGTTTTTTGTACTTGGCCGTGGTGGTAGATGTGTACAGCCGCAAGGTGGTGGGTTGGGCGTTCGGGGAGCGCATGACCAGTGATTTGGTGATTGCAGCGCTGAACATGGCGCTTCACACGCGACGCCCTGAGTCGGTCATTCACCATAGCGACCAGGGGAGTCAAGGCAGATTCAACCGGTCGTCGCAACACCGAGTTTTGTGACAGATTTTAGATAGTCGTTCAGCGTTTCTGCTGGCGTCCTCCAGCCCAACGTTTTTCGGGGCCTGTTGTTGACGGTCAGCGCCACGGCTTGAAGCTCTTGCTCACTCCAACGCGACAAGTCGGTCCCTTTGGGGAAGTATTGGCGCAGCAGCCCATTCGTATTCTCGTTGGTGCCGCGCTGCCATGGACTATGAGGGTCAGCAAAGAAGACCTTTACTCCGGACTCGATAGTGAACCGTGTGTGTTCGGACAATTCCTTGCCGCGATCCCAAGTCAATGACTGCCATAGCTGTGTAGGCAGCTTGGTCACGGTTCTCTGCAGAGCGTTGGCCATGGTGATGGCGCCGTAGCCTGCCAGCGCAGGACCCTTCTTTGTTCGGGGCGTCTGTCCATATCCTTCCTCGCGCGGCAAGTGCACGAGCATAGTGAAACGGCTGGAACGTTCCACCAGCGTCCCGATCGCCGATCGGTCTAGGCCGATGATCAGGTCCCCCTCCCAGTGACCGGGGACAGCACGCTCCTCTATCTCAGCTGGACGGTTGGAGATCATCACCTCCTCACTGACGTGCGCCCATGCCTTGG